>ERZ1034547.20-NODE-20-length-47451-cov-4.768651_pt1 | contig 47451 bp, 53 predicted proteins | sample MGYA00520642_ERZ1034547 | MGnify/ENA primary metagenome ERZ1034547 (study PRJEB33760, sample SAMEA4777713) | hypersaline lake metagenome | biome: hypersaline environment; feature: brines | place: Spain | collected 2012-08 | depth 0 m ... | reverse complement strand
GATTTTCCGCTCGACCGACTTGAGAGCCTGCTGCACCGAATGGATTTGGTCGAGAATGTCTCCGCAGTAGCGATCCTCCTCCACCATCCGCTGGACACCCCGAACCTGCCCCTCAATGCGGCTGAGCCGAGAGCGGAAGTCTTGTCGTTTATCCTTGCTAAGCTGCATGGTAAAAAGGGGACTTATCAACGAAGCCCACCCCGATGTTATGATTGGAACTCGTATCCGGCCTTGCTGATGGCTTTGGACAGCCGACTTCTTGAGACGATCGATGGCTCGTGTTCGACTTCGTCTGCGCCAAGATATATGATGTTTACATCCCGAATCTCCACGCCATCACTGGTGTCCAGACGTTCACGGATGCACACCCGGGTTCCCAGTGTCCTCTTTTGATTGGAAGTGTATCCCACTCGGTTTTACACATCGCGATGGAGGAGGTGTGACGCTCTCGCTATTTATGGGATACCCCCTACCCGTACCCAAAAACGAACGTTTCGTTCTACTCTGTATCTTTAAAAACAGATGCGGCCGATCTACTGGGAAATCGAAAAATGTGGTTGCCGAGGTTGCATCTGTTTTGGAGTTGACGGCGAAGGTTAAAACGCGTCCCCAAGTCTTCTGCGTCAGAGACGTTTCTTTGAGCTCCCCTTTCTTCTGACATCTTTCCGAAACGTCGTGATAGGAGAGCTCCGGATCAGTCCGAGCCATCATTGCGCCTAAGGACATGGAATGAGCGTGTTGTCGTCGAGAACACGCTCATTCCAAATGTCCTTAGGTCCATGCCTGCAACTGAACCGTCCTTGTTTCCTTCACTTTCTTCTGATGAGAACCGAGCCAATCAGAGGATCCTAGATTTCGAGTCTTCGGAATTTTCTTCGTCATCTTTATCCGCTGAAGACAGGACTCTCGTCCGAACGCAGGTCAGCCAGTGGCCCGACGGGGAGCGCCCCTGGCAAAAGCTCCTCAGCGCCGGCCCGTCGGTCCTCTCCGACGCGGAGGTCCTGAGCGTCCTGATCGGACGGGGCACGCGCCTTGGTGAGGAGGTCATCACCTCCGTCGACATCGGGCGCGAGCTTCTCCGACGCTTCGAGACGCCAACGGGCATCTCCGATCGGCCGGTCCTGGAGCTGACCGCCGTTCCCGGGATCGGCAAGCAAACCGCCGCCCGCCTCGCTGCAGCCATCGAGCTGGGCCGTCGCATCGAGTCCGGTCGGGCGGGAAAGCGGGTACAGGTGTGCAATCCGGAGGACGTGGCCGCCGTCTACGGACCGCTCATGCGAGACCTCAAGTCGGAGGTCTTCAAGATTGTCTTCCTAAATACCGCTAATGTCATTATCGGGGACGAGACGGTCAGTGAAGGGGGCCTGAGCGCCGCCATCGTGGAGCCGAGGTCCATCTTCCGGTCGGCGATCGGCCGCAACGCCGCCGCAATCATCGCCCTTCACAACCACCCTTCGGCCAATCCCGAGCCCAGCCGGGCGGACATCAAGATCACCCGGCAAATTGCTAGCGCCGGGGAGGTGATGGGCATTCCCTTGCACGACCACCTCATTATCGCGGGGACCAGCCACACGAGCCTCGCCGAGCGAGGGGTCATCTCCTAACGGCTCTCTGCGCACCACCGGGCCTCCAGGTCCCGAGAGGCCCGGCGGCGCCCTTCGGGACCTCCCCAATTTTCCATCACCTGTCCAGATTAGACCTATGCGGCCTTTCTGTAGTAAACGAACAAAAACGGGCGGTTTGCAGAGGGCAAGGACTAATGCTCGAACCAAGGCTCATGGGTGGTAGGTCTTCTGTGCACCGAAAGTCGCCCGCATGGCACAGATCAGCGCCTTTCAGCTCGGATCAGATGCGCTCTGGGCTGACATTACGAAACGCCCCCAGTCGCTGCGGCCCGCAGCTGCTCCACGTCCTGCATGGGCGGGCGGCCGAACTGTCGCTTGTACTCCCGGCTGAAGTGGGACGGATCGTCGTATCCCACCCGATACCCGGCAGTCGACGCGTTCAGGTCCTCCCCCATCATGAGCCGACGCGCCTCCTGGAGCCGGAGCTGCTTCTGAAATTGCAGGGGCGTCATCCCGGTGAAGTCCTTGAAGTGCTGGTAGAAGCTCGACGAGCTCATGCCGAACTCCTCCGCGAGGGCCTCGACCTGAATCGACTCGTCGAAGTTCTGCCGGAGCCGCCGGACGGCCTCGGCGATCCGGTGGCCCTGCCCGTTCAGCACGGCGACGTGCCGCAGCCGCTCGCTTTGCTCGCCCTGAAGCAGCCGGTAGATAATTTCCCGGGTGATCATCGGCTTGAGGACCGGGGCGTCCTCTGGGGTCTCTAGAAGGCGAACGAGGCGGACGGAGGCGTCGAGGAGGGAGTCGCTGAGCGGGTTTACGTCGATGGCCCGCACGTCGGACCCGTCCGGCGGGGCGGTGTGCCCGGCCTCGACCATGACCGAGCTGACGAGGGAGGGGTCGAGGTCGAGGCGCAGGCTCAGGTAGGGCTCTTCCTCCGACGCGTCGAGCACCTCGCCGGTGAGGGGCAGCTCGGCTGTCACCAGCAGATACTTGTACGGGTCGTACCGGTAGCGATGCTCTCCGAGGTGGATTTCCTTGCCTCCCTGAGCGATGACACAGAAGCACGGCTGGACCACGACGGCGTGCAGCGGCTCGGTGGGCGAAGAGGAGCGGTTGAGGAAGAGGCCCTCCAGCGGCTCGATCCGCCCGTCCTCGGGGAGCGCCCGCGCGATGCGTGCCGTAAGCTCCGCTCGGTTGGCCTCTTCCTTCCGTTTCTGGGGGTCGGGGTCCGGGGAGGACGCCGGCGTTTGGTCGGGGGTTGAATCCATGGGTCCACCTCTCTTGGTCGCTTTCAAGTGAACGGGCCGTCCGCAGGATACGACAGGGTTGGAGAATAATACAATGGATTGACGCGTCAGCGGACGGATCTCGTAGGATCGTACAATGATACCGGAGCTCTATTATACCCAGGCCAGCCTCTCGTCGTTTACACTGGTCTGTACGTACTGGGAAGCATGCCTTCGCTCCTCCTCCAGCCTCGTCTTTCGAGCCGAATGCGAGGACGCTCCTGCTCTACCGGTTTGAGCTGGTGGGTTCGGCTCAACGCTCAGACGACCGATAAAACGATGAATCGACGCCGATTTCTTCAGGCCGGACTCGCTGCGACCGCTGTGTCCCTGTGGCCTCACGGCGTGGAGGAGGCCCGTGCCCAAACCGAGCCTCGGGCCGAAGACGTACTCATCGTGTACCTGACGAGAACCGGCAATACAGAGGCCGTCGCGGAGATCATCCGCCAGGAAGTAGGCGGCGAAAAGGTAAGCATAGAGCTCGAAACGCCCTACCCCGAGGACTACGACGCCATCGTATCGCAGGTTGACCGGGAGAACGAACGAGGGTACGTGCCACCTCTCAAAACGAAAGTGGGAGACATCGGAGAATATGACGCTGTGTTTCTGGGCTTCCCCACCTGGGACATGCAGTTGCCGCCGCCGATGAAGAGCTTCTTGCACGATCACGATCTCAGCGGCACGACGGTCATTCCGTTCAACACGAACGGAGGGTACGGGGTGGGGAGTAGCTTTCGGACAGTCGAGGAGCTATGTCCGGAGTCCGACATTCTGGAGGGCTTTTCCACCCGGGGCGGACTGGAGCGGGATGGGATCTACCTCGCGATTAAGGGGGAACGGCGGGACGAAGTGCGCGCCGAGGTTAGGGACTGGCTGGAGCGGACTCATTTGGCCCAGAAGCCTGAATAGGGTGTCGTCGGCGAAGCTCTACGAACCATGACGCTCCATATTCGCCCCATACACTTTTGACCCAATCACAGAGGACAGTCATGAGCAACGACACACCCGACAACGGCTCCAATCCTGACAAAAAGGATCAGCGCACGGCTCCGAGCAGGCGGTCCTTTCTGATCGGCACAGCCGCGGCGGCCGGCGGCGCTATGCTCTCCGGGTTCGGAGGCGGAGGTTCGCCCGAATCGGATCCGCAGGGCCAGGTCAACACGGGATCGCCCCCCGGAACGTCGAGCCGTCTTCCCACGCGCGAACTCGGTTCGCTGGAGGTGTCGAGCATCGGTCTCGGCGTTCAAAACATGAGCCGAAAGTACGATACGACAGTGCCGTACCGGCCCGCGATGATCGACCTTATCCGGACCGCCTACGAGCGCGGCGTCACCTTCTTCGACACCGCTGAGGTCTACGGACCGTTTGAGTGTGAGCGAATCCTTGGCGAGGCGGTGGCCCCGTTCCGGGACGAGGTCGTGATCACGTCCAAATTCGGGATGAATGTGGACCTTGAGACGGGTGAGCGACGCGAGGGCATGAACAGCCGCCCCGAGCACATCAAGCGGTCCGTCGAGGGGATGCTACGGCGCCTCCAGACCGACCGGATTGACCTCCTCTACCAGCACCGGGTCGATCCGGAGGTCCCGATCGAGGACGTCGCTGGCGCGGTTGGTGAGTTAATGGACGAGGGCAAGGTGTTGCACTGGGGCCTGTCGGAGATGGGGCTCGACACGTTGCGCCGGGCTCACGCTGAACAGCCAGTCACCGCTGTACAGAACGAGTACTCGATGCTGTGGCGTGGGCCCGAAGAGAACGTGATCCCGACGTGTGAGGAGTTGGGAATTGGCTTCGTTCCCTGGAGCCCGCTCGGCGTGCAGTTCTTGACCGGGACGATAGACGAAAATACGCGCTTTGCCGAGGGAGACTTCCGCGGCACTGAACCCCGGTTTTCACCGGAGAACCTGTCGCACAATCTGGCACTTGTTGACCTGATTGAACAGTGGGCCGAACGGAAACAGGCCGCTCCCGCCCAAATCGCGTTGGCGTGGCTCATGGCCCAAAAGCCCTGGATCGCTCCCATCCCTGGAACGACCAATCTAGCGCATCTGCGCCAAAACATCGGGGCGACTTCGGTTGAGTTCACCTCTTCAGAACTCTCCGAGCTAAACTCTTCTGTATCAGAGATCGAGATCCGCGGGAAGCGCCTCCCTGACTTCGTGCTGGACGCGACGGGCGTGGAGGCACCACCGAACAAGTGAGATCATGGAGTCAGAAAATCATCCTGATGAGACTCCCGGAGAGGCAATAAAACGGTCTTTTTTCATATCAAGAGACCCATATTGTGTCACCCACAAATTCCCATCTCACACTGAACAACGATGTCGAAATGCCCGCTCTCGGGCTCGGGGTCTTCCAGAGCAGCCCCGACGAGACCGTCAAGGCCGTTCGGACGGCTCTTGACGAGGGATACCGGCTCGTCGACACGGCCGCGGCCTACCAGAATGAGGAACAGGTGGGCGAGGGTCTTCGGCGGAGCGACGTCGATCGCTCGGAGGTTTTCGTCACCACAAAGCTCTGGATCAGCGACTACGGCTACGACGAGGCGCTCCACGCCTACGACCGGAGCCTCGACAGGCTCGGCCTCGACACAGTCGACCTTTACCTCCTCCACCAGCCGATGCCGCGCCAGTTCGAGCGGACCGTTGCCACCTGGGAGGCCGCCGAGCAGCTCCTTGACGACGGCCGCGTCCGGGCCATCGGGGTCTCCAACTTCAGTGCGGAACTGCTGGACGTACTCGTCGGGCGGACCGACGTAGTCCCCGCCGTCAACCAGGTCGAAGTCCATCCCTACTTCACTCAGGAGTCTCTCCGGAACCGACACGAACAACTCGGAATCGTGACCCAGGCGTGGTCCCCCATCGGCGGCGTCATGCGCTACTGGGACGACGACCCCGAGGCGTCGATGGACCCGCTCCGGGACCCGGCGATCGTCGAAATCGCCGAGAAGTACGAGAAAACCGCCGCGCAGGTGATGCTTCGATGGCACCTCGAACACGGCCACTCGGCCATTCCCAAGTCCGTCCACGAGGGGCGCATCGTGGAGAACTTCGACGTGTTTGATTTCTCGCTCACCGAGGAGGAGGTAGCAGCCATCGACGACCTCGACACCGGCACGCGCGGCGGCCCCGACCCGGAGAAGATCGACACGGACACGTACGGCTGAAAACCGAGAACGAGGGCCATCGCTGGATAAACATCCGCAACAGCAATCAAAGACATGCAACGATCCCCGTTTCCACTGCTTCCTTCTCTGTTTCTCTCCATGGCGTTGCTGTTTGCCGGATGCGGCGATCCGGCGGCCGACAGCGAGCAGTCTCAGGCGAATTCGGAGTTCAATTGTGCCCCCGAAAACGGCGGCATCACGCTGCCGGACGGGTTCTGTGCGGCCCTGGTGGCCGACAGCGTCGGCCGTGCGCGTCACCTCGACGTGGCCCCGAATGGCGACGTGTACCTGAAGACGCGCAGCGAGAAGGGCGGCATCGCCGCGTTGCGCGACACCACGGGCGACTACCGGGCCGACGTGATCGAGCGGTTCAGTGACATGACGGAGCCGGGGGAGGGAATTTTGTGGGAGACCGGGATGGCAGTCCACGACGGATACATCTGGGCCTCCAATACCGAGGCCGTCTACCGCTGGCCGATGCCCGAAGACGGCGCGCTCGTCCCCGAAGGCGATCCGGAGATCGTCGTCAGCGGCTTTCCGGAACAGGATCCGCACGACTCCAAGTCCATCGCCTTTGACGAGAGCGGCCACCTCTACGTAAACGTCGGCGCCCCGTCCAACAACTGCCAGGAAGAGTCCCGGACGCCCGGGTCTCCGGGGTTGGATCCCTGCCCACAGCTGGAACGGCACGCCGGTATCTGGCGCTTCGATGCCGACTCGCTGGGCCAAACGCAGCAGGGCGGAACGCACTACGCGACCGGCATTCGCAACGTCGTGGGGCTCGACTGGAACGCCACGGGCGACGCGCTCTACGTCGCGCAGCACGGTCGGGACATGCTCAATACGCTCTGGCCCGACCTCTATACAGAGGAGGAAAATGCAGAGCTGCCGGCCGAGGAAATTCTGCGCCTGACCGAGGGCGCCAACGCCGGATGGCCGTACTGCTACTACGACTGGAGACAGGACGAGAAAGTGCTCGCCCCCGAATACGGCGGCGACGGCGAAGAAGTCGGGCGCTGTAGCCAGTACCTTGATCCGGTGGTGGCCTTCCCAGGCCATTGGGCCCCGAACGACCTCCACTTTTACAGGGGCGAGCAGTTTCCCGAACGCTTTCGGGGCGGCGCCTTCGTTGCGTTTCACGGCTCCTGGAACCGCGCGCCCCTGCCCCAAGAAGGCTACAAGGTCTCGTTCGTCCCCTTTGAAGACGGCAGTGCAACGGGGGAGTACGAGACGTTCGCCGACGGCTTCGCCGGGGTGGCCCCCATCCCCAGCCGGGGCGATGCGGAGCACCGCCCGGTGGGCCTGGCGACGGGACCGGACGGCGCGCTCTACATGTCCGACTCCCAAAAAGGTCGAATCTGGCGCGTGGTCTACACCGGAACCGCGGAGGATGAATAGACCGGCGAGGAGTAAACCCAAGAATCAATAAGTGTCCCCGAGGACGCGCCTCGCTCCCGCAGCCATTCCCAGCACACAACTCGACTCTGAACCGACCATGGACACACGACGATTTGGCGCCTTCTTTTTTTCTTGCCTTCGCACTCTTGGTGATGAGCACGCCCCACGAAACGAGCGCACAGGGCCCGGCGAGCGAGAATTCGGCGCTCAGCCTGGAGCGGCAGCGCATCGTGGCCATCTCGGCGCATACCGCCCGGGGTGACCTCGACGCGCTTCGGGGGGCGCTCGGCGACGGATTGGACGCCGGGCTGACCGTGAATGAGATCAAGGAAGTGCTGGTGCATCTGTACGCCTACTGCGGCTTCCCTCGGAGTCTTCGGGGCCTGAACACCTTCATGGCCGTGATGGAAGAGCGGGCGGCGCAAGGGATCGACGACGAAATGGGCGCGGGGACCTCTCCACCGAGTCCGGGCGAGGACCGGTATGCGAAGGGCGAGCGCGTGCTGGCGACGATCGCCGGATGGCCGCAAACGACCCCGCTGAGCGGCTATTCGGCGTTTAGCCCTGTGATCGAGCAGTTCCTGAAAGAGCACCTGTTTGCCGACCTGTTTGGCCGGGATGTCCTTAGCTACTCGGACCGAGAGATCGTGACGATCTCCGCCCTCACGAGCATGGACGGAGTCGAGCCCATGCTGGAATCCCATCTGGGTGTTGGAATGAACACGGGTCTGACGGAATCGCATCTCGAGGACCTCTTTTCGGTCATCGAGTCGAGTATCGGCGAAGCGGAGGCCGAGGCTGGACGGGAGCTGCTGTCTCAGGTGGTGGCCTCGCGTCCGGACCAGGAAGAAGTGGCTTCAGGCGATGCGCAGCCCAGCGGCGAGGACGAGAGTGAGGACCGCTCCATGCGTCAGAAAAGAGACACCGTGTTTCCGAGAGGGACCCGCGTGACCGACCACGACAACTTCACCGGTCCCGTCTGGGTGGAGATGGTGGTCACCGAGGCTGAGACCTTCGATACCCGCGCCGGCAACGTGACGTTTGAGCCCGGCTCTCGAACCGACTGGCACGCCCATCCTGGCGGCCAGATTCTGTTCGTCACGGGGGGCGCCGGTTATCACCAGGAGCGCGGCGAACCCGTCGAGCTCGTCCGAAAGGGCGACGTCGTTAAGGTTGCTCCGGGCGTCGAGCACTGGCACGGCGCAACGCCCGACACCGAAATGACGCACATGGCCGTCGCGACGCAAGACTCCGAGGGCGAGACCAACTGGCTCGGGCCCGTCACCGACGACGAATATCACAGCACCTGGTAACCCTCAGGCGTCCCGTACCTCCGACTCTTCTGACCGGAGCGGCTGACAACCGCATCGGATTCAGGGAGAGAATCTCGTGACCTCATTGAGACAAAAACATCACCATGAAAAGCAAGCTTTTAGCAGCCGTTCTGGTCCTTTCCGTATTGCCCTCCCTTGCATCAGCACAGGATGGGCCGATCTTTCCAAAAGGGGAAAAAGCCCCGAATGTGCACCACACGGGGGATGTCTGGCTCAATCACCTGAGCGACGCCGACAGCACATTCGATTACAACGTCACCCTTGCCACCTTCGCGCCCGGTGCCAAGCTGGACTGGCACATGCATCCGGCCGGACAACAGCTGCTCATTACGGAGGGGACCGGCTATTACCAGGAGCGAGGCGAGGAAGTGCAAATCGTTCGAAAGGGGGACCTCGTGAAATGCCCCCCGGGAATTGAGCACTGGCACGCAGCCACGCCGGAAACGGGCGTCACCTACCTGGCCCTCACCGGCAATGAGCCAACGGAATGGTTCGAGCCGGTCTCCGAGGAGACGTTCAACAGCATCGACCGGCCTGCGCTCGGAAGCACAAGCGCGAAGCAGGAAATCATTGACCTCTCCCGACAGAAGTGGCAATGGATGGCAGAGAAAAATGTAGATGCTCTGGAGAATCTCTTTCACGAAAACGCCGAGTTTGTGCACATGGGAGGATCCTGGGGCAAAGAACGAGAGCTCAAGGTCATAGAGAGCGGAGGGATCTGGTACAAAAACGCAGAGATCCACGACACGTCGGTGAACATCATGGGCGAGACGGCCATCCTTTTGAACCGGATAACCCTGCTGGCGGAGGTCGGCGGCAATGAGGTGACCAATCCCTTCGAGGTGACCGAGGTGTACGTGCGGCAGAACGAAGACTGGAAGCTGGCCTCCCTGTCGTTCACGCGGCTACAAACGTCGGAGGAGGACTAATCCCCACAGTCGCGGACAGCACCGTTGAGAGTCCGATCACCACGATACGAACAGCGACGAAGGACGAGTCATGCAACAACGAGAATTCGGAAACAGCGACCTGGAGGTGTCGGCCATCGGCTACGGCTGCATGGGGCTGAACTTCGGATACGGCACCACCACCGAGAAGGACGAGGCCGTCTCGCTCATCCGCCACGCCGTCGATCTCGGCGTGACCCTCTTCGACACGGCGGAGGCCTACGGCCCGTTCGAAAACGAGAAGGTCGTGGGCGAGGCGCTTGCGCCCGTCCGCGACGAGGTCGTCATCGCCTCCAAATTCGGGTTCGACATTGACCTCGACACAGGCGAGAACCGCGGCACCCTCAACAGCCGACCCGACCACATCCGAAAGGCGGTAGACGGGATGCTTCAGCGGCTCCAGACCGACCACATCGACCTTCTCTACCAGCACCGCGTCGACCCCGACGTTCCGATTGAGGACGTGGCCGGGACCGTGGGCGAGCTCATTGACGAAGGGAAGGTCCGGCACTTCGGGCTCTCCGAGGCCGGCGTCGACACGATCCGTCGAGCGCACGCCGTCCAGCCGCTCACCGCACTGCAGAGTGAGTACTCCCTCTGGTGGCGCGAGCCGGAGGACGAGATCATACCGACGCTCGAAGAGCTTGGCATCGGGCTCGTGCCGTTCAGTCCACTCGGCAAGGGCTTCCTCACTGGCGAGATTGACGAGTCGGCGGAGTTTGACGACAACGATTTTCGCAGCACGGTCCCGCGCCTCTCGCCGGAGAACCGGGAGGCGAACCGGGTCTTCGTCGAACTGCTGGGGCGAATGGCCGAGCGGAAGAACGCGACGCGCGCCCAGATCGCCCTCGCGTGGTTGCTGGCGCAAAAGGACTGGATCGTTCCCATCCCCGGCACGACTAAGCAGCACCGGCTGGAGGAGAACACGGCGGCGGCCAACGTCGAGCTTACCGAGGAAGACCTCCAGGAGATCGAAGAGGCCGTCTCGAACATCGAGCCGCAGGGGGCGCGCTACTCCAAGCGCGCACAGGAGATGATCGACCGTTGAGCGCAGGCAGCGGTCTGCGGTCGGTCGTCGCATCGAACTGTTCCATCGCAGAATACAAGCCGAGTTTCCCAACCACTGACCCTATGAAAACAGTCATGAAACGACTTCTCTCCCTCGCGATCACCGTCTCCGTCCTCCTCGGCATCGCCGTCTATCCGGCCCGCGCCCAGGAGGAACCCTCCTCGTATCCCACCGGCAACCCGGTCGGCGTGCCCGCCTCCCCCGGGAGCGATGCAGAATTCGAGCCCGCGTCCTCGAACGTCACCATGTACGGCGCCATCTACTCTGCGGAGAGCTGCACCTACGATCCGGAGCGGGACGTGATCGTGGTGCCCAACCGGGGCGCGCCGCAGAGCGTCCGCACCAACGACGCCTTCATCTCCTTTATCAATCGCGACGGCTCGGTGCGCACGCCCCGCTGGATCGGCGTGCAGAGTCCGTCGGCACGGGCCGAGCTGGACCCGTCGCTCACGCTGAATCATCCGCTGGGCAGCGACATCGCCGATGGGACCCTGTACCTGGCCGACCGGGACGGCGGCACGAGCGAAGGCGACCCGAGCACGGCCGTCGTTCGGATGTTTGATCTGCAGACCGGCACGCCGACCGGTGAAATCCAAATCGACGATTCGCCCTGGATCAACGACATTGAGGTCACGCAAGACGGAACGATCTACGTCACACAGACGGGCGACCTGGGCGAGGATCCGGATCCGTCGACGTGGCGCGTCTGGGAGATCGAGCCCGGCGGCACGCCCTCGGTCTTGATCGAGGGGGATCCCCTCCGCCAGCCCAACGGCCTCGGCATCGACGCGGAAGGCAACCTCGTCGTCGTGAACTACGGTAACGACGAGGTGCTCACCTTCTCCCGGGGCGGCAAACTCGTGCAGACTGAAACGGCCGCGCAGCCGGGCGGCGACGGACTCGTCATCATGCCCGACGGGACGAAGTACACCAGCAGCGTCGGCGAGAGCGGCATCTCGCGCATTCGCCCGGACGGCTCGACCGAGCTGATTGCCCGCAACATCCCGAGCGCCGCCTCAATGTGCTACGACCCGAAGGGCCACCAGCTCGTGGTGCCGATGAACCCGAACAACGGTCTCGCCTTTGTGCAGCTCAGGTAGCCAGCCGCTATTGTTTTTTCTCATAACACCTCTCCGCTCTAACTTCTGGTGGTCCATCCAGCAGCGGCTTTTTACGTTCCGTTGGGCAGTCGTGTAGGTGTACAGAGAGGATACGCGGGACACAAACGATTTCGCATAATGCAAAGAGAGCGAAGAAATTGGACCCTGACCGCCCCTCAGCAGTTGCTAATGGGCCGCTATCGGCGATTTCTTCGCGGTAAAAAGCTTTTTGCGAAATGACGCCTCCGCCTCCAATGGCAGATTCCGACCACGATCGCCAGCGCGACATTCGCCGTCTGGCGAAGATCCTCCGCGATGGCAACTACACGTACGACCAATCCAAACACCTCATTGCCGAGGCGCGCAAAGAAGTTGGCCTCACGCCCCCGAACCGTAAAAAAGGAAGCGTAGACCGACTCACCGCAGAAGAGGTAGACCAGCTTTTGGAAGCCACCTACGAAGAGATGGGAGCCACCAAGGGCCTGATGGTGCGCACCCTCTTGGAAACAGCCACGCGCGTCTCGACCTTTTGCCAGCTTCAGGCAAGGCACATCTCCTTTCGCGAGCGGGAGATTGAGGTAATCGGGAAAGGAGACAAGCGCCGGGCGGTACCGATCCGACAGGCCCTCGCCAGCGAGCTGCGTCAACACTTGGATGGAAGAGAGAGCGGATACCTGTTTCCCTCTCCCCGGGGTGGACACTACTCGGAGCGACGCGTTCAGCAGATCGTCAAGGAGGCCGCCGAGGAAGCCGGTCTCACGAAGCGCGTCTACCCTCACCTGCTTCGCCACACCATGGCGCAGCGCCTCGCCGACCGTGGGATGCCGGAGAACCTCTTGCAGCGCTTTTTGGGGCATGACCACCCGGCGACCACACAAGTCTACTACGAGCCGTCGCGCCCTCAGGTGAAGGAGGCGTTTCGGGAGGCAACCGATTAGGCGAACCCAGCAGGCGACTGGCCAGGCGACCGGCCAGGAGGCAACCGAGTAGCAAAACGATCAGTTTGCCACACGATGATCGGTCTGCGACGCACTTTGGCCCCCAGTTTCCCACACAGGTTCAGGTTCGGCCCATGCCCGTTGAACTGCTTTCCGAGAGCGAGCGGGCGAAGCTCTCGCGGTTTCCCGAGGAGATTCCGCGCGAGGACCTCCGACACTATTTCACGCTGTCGGAGGAGGACCGAGACGCCGCCGGTCGGCTCTACGGAGATGCCAATCCGCTCGGGTTCGCCCTCGCGCTCTCGGCGCTGCGCTACCTCGGGTTCTTCCCACCAGACCTCACAGATGTGCCGGAGGAGGCGGCAGGCTACGTGGCCGATCAGATTGGCGCCCGACCCAATGTGCTGGAAGGGTACGGCACGCGAGCGCAGACTACAAGGAAGCACAAGCGACAGGCGATAGAACACCTTGGGTTTCGCCGGCTCGAATCCAAAGAGGATCGGGAGAGGGTTCGGAGCTGGCTCGTCGAGCGCGCGCTGGAGCACGACCGCCCGTCGGTGCTGATCGAAACGCTTTGCGAAAAGCTGCGTCGGGAGCGGATTGTGCGGCCCGGCATTACGGTGATCGAGCGGATGGTGGCCACTGCTCGAAGGGAAGCCCACGAGGAGTCCCTGCGGCGACTGTCGCCGCTTTTAACCGCAGAACGAAAGTCACTTCTCGACCGGCTGCTGGTCCCTGAAAACCCTGGTGAGCGCACGCCGCTGGGGTGGCTCCGCCGCCATGCGACGGCCAACTCGCCGCGCGCTTTGCTGGAAGTGTTGGAAAAAGTGCGGCAGCTACAACGGTGGGGCGTGCCGGGGTGGGACCTCTCTGCCCTGAATCCGAACCGTCAGAAGATGCTCGCCCGCCTGGGTCGGAAGTACACAAACCAGGCGCTTCAGCGGATGGGGCCGGAGCGCCGTTATCCGATCCTACTGGCGTTTCTGAAGCGCACGTTCACCGACGCCCTCGACGAAGCGGCCGACATTTTTGGAGAGTGCATGGCCGGCGCGCACAAGCGCTCGAAACGGGACCTGCGCGAGCACAACCAGGCGATTGCCGACGCTACGCAAGAGAAGGTACGCCTCTTTCACCGCGTCGGTCAGCTCGTCCTGGACGACTCCATCGAAGCCGGAGACCTCAGGCAGGAAATCTTCCGCCGGGTTTCCCCGCTGGAGCTTTCGGCGGCGGTCGACGAAGCGGAAGCGATCATGCGCCCGAAGGGAGTGCGATACTTCGACTTCCTCGACCGCCGGTTCAGCTACGTGCGGCAGTTTGCGCCGGCGTTTCTGGAGGTGATGCCGCTGAAGGCCAATCGCGGCGGCGCTCCCGTGATGAGAGGCATTGGCGTGCTGCGCCGGATGAATGAAAGGCGCAAACGCAAGGTGCCGTCCGATGCTCCAACAAGCTTCGTCAGAAAGCGATGGCAGCCGTTCGTGTTCTCTGGCGAGAACGGCAGCATCGACCGGCACGGCTGGGAGCTGTGCCTGCTCTCGGAACTGCGCGGGCGACTTCGCTCCGGAGACGTGTATCTGGAACACTCCCGCCGCCACGCCGACCCGGAGTCCTACCTGATCCCCGAAAAGGAGTGGCCGAAGCTCAAAGGGGAGGTGTGCGAGCAGCTGGGGCTTACCCCTTCAGGAAAAGAGCGTCTCAAGAAGCGAGCTGGAGAAGTAAAGCGCCTTCTGCGCCACTTGGACGGCCTGCTCTCCCCTTCCGGTCGTGTTGGGAAGGTTCGTCTCGAAGGGGGCGAGCTCGTCGTACCGGGTGTTGAAGCCGCCGGCGAGCCGCCCGGCACCGAGGATCTGCGGGAGAGCATCGAAGCACGCCTCCCGCACCTCGACATTACGAGCCTCTTGATCGAGACGGACGCGCAGGTCGGCTTCACGCGTCACTTCACGCACCCGAGCGGCAACGAGCCGAAGGCCGAGGAGCACATGCGCTACCTCTACGCCTCAGTTCTGGCGCAGGGCTGCAACATGAGTCTCGCCGATATGGCGCAAAGCTCGAGACTTTCCTACGACCGCCTCCGCTGGACCACGCGCTGGTACGTCCGTGAGGATGCCTTAAGCACGGCCACCGCCGACCTGGTGGACTTTCAATGCGAACAGCCGCTGGCGAAACGCTGGGGCGGGGGCACGCTCTCCTCCTCCGACGGGCAACGATTCCCCGTCAGCGGAAAGGTGCGCAACGCGAAGGCCCTGCCGCGCTACTTCGGCTACGGGCGCGGCATCACCTTCTATACGTGGACATCGGATCAGTACAGCCAGTACGGCACGAAGGTGATCTCCTCGACCGTGCGGGACGCAACCTACGTACTCGACGAGATCCTCGACAACGAAACGGAGCTGACGATCCGAGAGCACACTACCGACACCGATGGCTATACCGACCTGGTGTTCGGCCTCTTCGATCTTCTCGGGATGCGCTTCTCTCCACGCATCCGAGACCTCGGCGCCGCCCGGCTCTATCGGCTGCGAGACGACTTCGAACGCTACCCCAATCTCGAAGGTCGCCTGACCGGGCAATTAGACTTGGCGGTACTCGAAGAGGGATGGGACGAGCTCCTTCGGGTGGCCGGGAGCCTGAAGCTCGGGTACGTAACCGCCTCGCTCCTCATTAGCAAATTGCAGGAGTATCCGCGCCAGAACCGGCTCACGCGCCTCCTGAAAGAGCACGGGCGCCTCGCCAAGACCATCCACGCGCTGCGCTACCTCGAAAGCGAGGCCTACCGCCGGCGCATCGGACGACAACTCAACAAAGGCGAGCGACTGCACCAGCTCCGAAACTGGCTCATGTTCGGCGGGGATGGGAAAGTGCGCCGCAAACAGGAGAAGGCGCAGACCTGTCAGGCCGGGTGCCTGAACCTCATGACCAACGCCGTGGTCGTCTGGAACACCCTCTACATGCAGGAGGCTATTCGACAGATGGACCCTGAAGGGGATCTCGCGGAGGCTCTCGGGAGCGAGCCCTTCGAGGACGAGCGTCTGGAGCACCTTTCCCCGGCGCGCTTCGATCACGTCAACCGCTACGGGAAGTATCGCTTCGACATCGAGGAGGAGTCGAGACGGACGGGCCTCAGACCACTTCGAGAGGTCTGAGCGCCCAGCAAACCGCCCGTTTTTGTTCGTTTACTACAGAAAGGCCGTTGCTTATAGCCGCCTGAGTCCAGCACCCATCCTTCCGGCGGGGGATCGAACGGCCCGTTGATCCGGTGGCATGAGACCATCGCCACCTCGACTTTGTGGGCCTGGGTCGGGTCGGAGATCACGGGAAAGAAACAGTACATCCTCCCGTCGTGGGCTTAGGTGAGTGCCTCATCGATCAGTCCTTCTCGTCACTCACCGGCAAGCTATGGGTCTAGCCTCACCCGTCAACTGCGATCGAGCTCGCAATCTTCTGCCCCATCTCATACAAAAAGGGCACTGGCGGCGTCCCACCAGTGCCCTTCTGCAGCCTAGAAGCCCCGACCCCCCCTACTCGTTGTCCGTCTCGCTTGATCGAGAGCGCGACCGTTCTGACCCTCTTTCTTTCGTCTGTGATCGGGCCTCCGAAGAATCCCCGTTTCTTCTCACCGGCCGTTGTCCCCTGCTTTCCCGATCTGTCCTTGCCCGACCAGAAGCCTTCCTCGCGGCCGCTTTCGACTCATGATGTTTCTTACCCCGCCGGACCCCCCTCCTCCTTGGGGCAGGGTTCCCACCTGAATGTCCCACTCGCGCCCGACGGTGTGCGTGTCGTCGGGGACGGTCTCTCTGGCGTGTGCCCTCTATTTTCCGCTTGGTCCCACGATTCTTGAACACCCAGGTCTTCCTGCTTCTGGCCTTACCCCGATCTCCCTGGCTCGCTTCTCGTCCTCTCAACCGCAGGGGTCCCTGTCGGTGAACCGATGGGCCGGCGCCCCGTCGTTCCCTCACCTGCCCAGTCAAATCTCTTCTCTCCCCTCTTTTGACACCCCGTCCTTGTCGCCGCTCGGCGAATCGACGGGTCCGGTCCCCCCCTCTGGTATTGACTTGGCCCCGTTCCGTCCCCACCTCTTCATCTGAGGGGTCGCCGATCCGGCCTCGACCAAGGCTCCGACGTCCTCGTTTTGCCCCGCCTACCGCTTCCTCCGACTCAAGCCGACGCCGGTTAGAGACGCGGGTCCGGCCGCTAGAACGACTGCGGCGGGTTGACCGAGCACGGGCGGTAGATCGAGCGCGGTCGCCTTCGGACATGCTTCTCCCAATCCGTCCACGCTCGTCGTCTCCCTCACTCGTTGCACCCCGGTCCTCTCCGCCTTCAGTCGTCCTCTCCGCACCGACGGCCCGCGATCTGCGGGGGTCGTTTCCGCTTCGTCTCGTCGACGATGCCCGTCCAATGCGGCCGTGACGCCGGGATTCTTCTTGCCTGCGGGTCTGCTCCTCCTTCTCCGAAGCAGCGACGCGTCCCGATCGCTCTCTCCGGGCACTCCCCTTCGAATTCCTTTCCTGACGGGTGTCGACCCGTCCAATTCGTCCCACAGCCGATCGCCCTCTCGGCCTCGCTACCGCCCCGTCTGCGTCGCGCCTCGTAGTTCGTGCGCCCGAGCCCTCAACACGTCTATCTGCCCGCCGTCCGGTATCCACTCGCGAGCGTGCCCTCCCCGACGACTGGACTGTTGTACGCCCCATCGTTCCTCCCCCCACTCCCCAGGTAGCTACATCACCGGAAACCGCCGAGGGCCTGAACCCTCCCCGCCACCCAACCGCGCCTCCGGGACCGCCCACGCCACCTGAGTAGCCGAATCGATACCTCCGCGACTGGTAATAGTATTCGTAGGAGCTGCACACGAGGCTTCGCCGCGCAAAGGAGGACTCGTACCCCACCTGCAGAGATAGGAGCCCCCCATCGAAATACAAGTCCAGGGAAACCCCGACGCCGCCAACGAACCTGTCGCGGTAGCTTCCACGTCGCCAGTATCCGGACCGGTACGGGCGTCGATGACCGAATGAGCGCCCGATGGTAGGTCCCCTCCAGATCGGCCGCTCGATAATTACTGGAACGGGCTGGTAGACAACCCTTGGCTGAAGGAAACCCGGGAACGGATGCGGTCCCCCATAGAAGTGGTAATTCACCTCTGTCGGCCCTGAATCCACAGTCCCTCTGCTTCCTTCTGCAGTGCCCTCTCTCATTCTCGGTTCCCTCGCGTTTCTTCCGTCCTGTTGATCGTACCGATTGGATCGCCGGTATTCGTCGGCGTATGTCGTCGTCTCTCCATCCCTTTCACCCTCTTCCTCCGCTTTTGCTTGCCGCCGATCCCTCTCCAGATCGGCACGCGCAGGGGTCGCCGAGCGCCGTTCAGTGGTTCTCTCCGTGGCCGGCGCATACTGCGTGTAGCACGACCCCAACAGGACCGCGCACATCCCGACGATCAAAATGGCACCAAGGCGGCGAACACTGGCAAGATCAATCATTGGCTCACGTCCATCGATGATCAGGATCATTCGAAGTGACTGTCGCGGCCGTAGGGGTCGTACATCTATGGCCGCATCCCCCATTAAGATCGTAACAAGTCATACTCTCTCGCAGTACGTCGGCGTATACCCAGGGTATATCGATACTCTATAGAGCGCGAAACACTCTGGGCACTCGTACAGCGCATGGTCACTCTCGACCAGCTCCGAGACGTAGCTCGGCTCAAGCGGACAATCGCACTCAAGGCAGCACGGAATCTTATGGTCCATGCCCATCTGGTGCCTAAGTGTCTTCGTTCGAGCTTGCATGCGCTCCGGGAGTGCACAGTACGCTGCACCTGGCCCCCGCCATTTTTCTTCCCATCTCGGCCCTTCACTGTGTGGCCACACCAACCCTCTCTAACCAAGGCTTAGGGCGTCCACTCTGGCTTATCCCGCCAGGTGACGGCCATTTCTCTCAACGGCCCGGTCGGTCCCTCTCTGCGTTTTGACCGAACCCTGGACCTTCCAGACCCAGCTTTCCGGGTCCCAGGCCCCACTCCCGTACCGCTGTTCCCATCGCCGCTGATAGTCGTGTAGTAGCTCCCAACTTCGTTCCTCGATCGTGCTTTTGTCGTAGGTCCCGTTCGACTCAAGTCCATTGTTCTCGCCTAAGCGGATTCCGGCCCGGTAGACGTCTACGGCCGAGAGATCCTCCAAGCGCCGCAGCTGAACCTCATCCACGACCACTTCTAGACGGCAAAACGCCTTCGGCATCGCCCGAGGCGCGTGTCGATCGCCCCAGTCCTGGGCCTCTGCGTACACCGACGCGCAAGGGGAATGCTGATCGGCGACGTACTGAAGGATCCATCCCTCCTCATCCTCCCAACGTCGGGCGAATTCTTCGGGCCCTGTGTCCCGGGCCCAGTGCGGAAGCCGAAATGGCTCGCGCACCCAAAGCGTCGTCCCCGGCCCCCCGTAGGGACACCGCCGGCTCCATTGGCCACTCTCGTCGTAGATCCCGAACACCTCGTCTTCCCGTGTTGCCCCTCCTACCACTTCTCCGGGAACGTACCAGGTGGGACCTACCACTTGGTCGGTGGGCGGTTGGGGTCGCACAAGCCGATGGACCTGGCTTTTCTGTCGAGCCAGAAGCTGCCGTACCGACCACGCTTCGCAATCAATCGGACGCTCCGTCTCCGTAGCCTGAGCAACTGCACCAACAGTCATCATCCATTGCTGTCATTTGATGGGCTAGCGCGGATGCCTCTTCGTCGTCGGTGCGTAAGGTACTTTATTCCTCAGTCCCGTCAACTTCCTCTAGACCCCCATATTGCCTCTACTCATCCCCGCCCCGGAGCCGCTTAGAGCGGATAGAGCGCCCCCTGTTCGGGGAAGGCCCCGTCAACACCGCGAGAGCGTGTCCGCATGTGGCCCGTCTTGGGCACTGGCACCTCCGCCGGTCGTGCCCATTGTTCACAGGGAACCGCAGCCCCTCTCCTGAGCGCTTTTCCCCCCTTGGTGTCTGTATGATGGGGAGACCCTTCCATTCGTAGGAGTTTACCTTTGACGGTGCCCCGTGCCCCGACCGTCTAGTCTCCGCTTTCAATCAAGTACGCCGCGATCCCCGCCCCCAAAACGCCAACGCCCAGCAACGCGCCGGCTCCCGTGTACGCCAGGCTGGACCACAGCATGTATCCACATGCTGCACAGAAGGCAACCGGAACGTACGGATACAGGGGAACGCGAAACGGCCTACGGACCTCACTGTCAGTAGCTCGGAGCACGATAAGAGATGCCCCGGCCAGTCCAAAGAAGAGCCAGAAGACGGGGGCCGTGTAGTCGACCATCGACTCGAATCCCTTGCGCGTCCACGCCCCAAATCCTACCAGGGCCAGTGCGATTGCCCCCTGAACCAGCAAAGCGTTCACGGGCGTTTCTCGACTCTCGTCCCACTCCCCCAGAAAGCCGAACAGCTCAAAATCCCGTCCCAGCGCATATCCCGATCGGGCCCCGGTGAAGATCGTGGCGTTTGTGGAGCTCAGTGCGGCCGCCACTACCAGCCCGCTTAGGAGGTATGCCCCGGGATCCCCGAAGGCCTTCTCCATGAGCGCCGCTGCAATGACCTCTGACTCTCCCATGCCCTCGAGGCCGAGCCCGTAGAGGTATGCGGCGTTGACCAGGAGGTACAGCCCGGTGATCACCCCGATACTGCCCAGGAGTCCCCACGCCATAGTCCGTTCGGGATTTTTTGCCTCTCCGGATAGATACGCTGCTTCGTTCCACCCTCCGAATGTTAGAAGTACAAAAACCATCGCCATCCCGAATTGCCCGCCCCCGTCGCTTGCGGATTGGACCTCGGGCATCCCCCCTTCCGGTCCTGGACCCACGAAAAACCCCGTAATCGTGAGCAGGATCAGTCCCCCGACCGTTGCCAGAGTCAGCCCGTGTTGCACTCCGGTTCCCTGCCTCACTCCATAGACGTTCAGTCCCGTCAGCCCACAGACGGCCACTGCCGCATATAGTGACGATGAAAACGGGCCCAACGACCACAGCTCAGAGGCATAATCTCCGAAGACAAACGCAATCAGGGTGATCGATCCCGTTTGGATGACCACGAGCCGTGCCCATGCGAACACGAAAGCCACCCAGTCCCCGTAGGCCCGCTGAAAGTAGTAGTAATCCCCGCCCGCATCCGGGTACGCGGAGGCCAGCTCGGCGTAGCATAATGCCCCCACCACGGACACGCCCCCGCCCAGCATCCATGCCAGAAGCATTCCGGTCCCTCCGCTGGTGTTGGCCGCCACCAGCGCGGGTGTCTTGAACACCCCTACCCCTATCACCACCCCGACCGTAATTGTCAGGATATCCACCGTGGACAGGGTCGAGGCCACTCCTTTTGCGGACGTTTGTGTGGACTGTCCCATCGATCTGACGCGTCTTTCTGCATCCGCCAACGCTGAGTCCTTTTCGTCCCGCCCCTACACGGTCACGTCGAACTGCTCCTCTAGAATAGAGGTATCGACCGTCCACCGATGCTGGCTTCGCGTTCGCCATTTTTTGAACGCCCGCTCCACGTATAGGCCGGCCTGGTCGACGGTCCATCCATTGACGTTCTTCAAGTGCCGTATCGCCTCTTCCATCTTCCCATCCACCGCCGCCTTCCCAATGTGCTTCACCCGATGACAGGAGGGGCAAAGCGCCAGCATTCTCCGCAGCTCCTGCACGTGAGCGTCGTCGTGGTAGGCCCACTGCTCGTGACATTCCACTGGATGCTCGGGCCCTTTCCCCCCGCATACCTCGCATTTGTATCCCGCTCGCTGATAGACATCCCTCCGAATCATATCCCACTGCTCCTTCGACACCCTACTCCGGACATTGGAGCACCACGAGGTTTTCGGGACGAGCTCAATTGTAAGCAGCGGGTCCTCCATGGTCTGCTTTGCCACCACCCTATGTTCTTTCCGGAACGATATTCGCCTGTCCCGATCGTTGCACGCATTAGTTGCCATGTAAACGTATCTTCTTGAGAGCGTGTTCGGTCTCCTATCCTCCCAGACCCTCAGATCTCCGTCTCTTTTATGGAGATCCCTCGTCCCTCTCCATCCTCGGCCGCCGCCCAGACCATCACCTCTCCCTCATCGAGAAGCCCAAACCCTTCTTCAACCTTTTCGACGAACACCACCGTCTCGTTATGGAGAAGCGCATCCCCTTCCTCTAGGGAGAGGGCCTCCTCCGGGGTCAGGTCCTTGGCATTTTTCGGTTCGCTATTCATTGACCTACGGGTCTTTTGGTTGACAGCGGGTTCGATCTGGTGGGCGTGGTCCTACGAAGGACCAGTGGGTTAACCACCCTTGGTCCCGTCTGTTGAGGGAAGATTCCGCTCCTTGAACGGCGGCAGCTCCTCCAGGGACGTCTCGCGGGCCCTCTGCGTGTGGGACATGGTTCGCAGGTCCGTCCATGTCCCATCCTCCTCAACGCGCCCGACGCGGTACCGGTACAGCCAGAGCCGCTCCTGATTCTTGGACGGCTCGCCGTTGTGCGGAGCGGGGACGGGACCTGCGTCGATCGCGACCCGGAGAATCCCAAGAGCCTTCACCTGCTGTGCCAGTTTCTTCCAATCCGTCTCGGTTCGGACCCTCATCGTTTTGAAGGTTTTCGGGCGCGGTCTCCCTCGTCCCTCCAAGGAGCGCTCGTCGATTGGCCGTGCATCCCCCGCAAACTCTGCCAGTCGCTTCACCTGGCGGTCGTTCTGGACGTTCCAGAGCGGCCGGGCGAGCCATCCGTTCGTCGCCATCTGACGCAGCGCGCTCAGCAGTTGCCACCGGTGGAGCATCCCTTTCAAATTGAACGCCACCTCCCGATGCACATTGTCGCGCCATTGCGCCTCGGTCGTGTGCCTGCGGAGCCCGTCTTCGACGGCCTGGGCCTTTCGGGCGATCCGTCGGTTCAGCTGTTTGACCCTCGACCCGGCCCACTCCTCCATCTCTTGGTCTTGTGCCCCGATCCGATCCGGCGTTGGGTCCTCCTGGAGGTGAGGAACTCCAATCCAGTCCTCCACCATCGAAATCGGAATCACCACGTCCGGCCGGGGTTCTTCTTTTAGCGTCTCTCGAATGTCCTCCTGGTGTGGAATGCCTTGCATCGTTACGTACGGATCTGTAGACAGCATCGTGCAGAGATGTCTCCTAGGACGCCTGCCTTAAAAGGCGCCTTCCCCTTCGGATCCACCCGCTTCCTTCTCTGCGCACAGCATTTGGGCGTATTGCCAAGTCTCGACGGCCGACTCGGCCCGAATAGTCAGGGGAAGCACCGCAATTCGCCTCGCCACGGTCCCCACCCCCACGACGCCTTCCTGGCGGTATTCCTCCAGGTGTGGAGGCACCGTTCGGCTTCCTCCGGTCCGCTGCTCCACGTAAATTCCAAACCCGTCCCGCTCGATCGTCCGGTCCTCCCCGATCGTCTCTCGTCGGCACGTAAACCGCTCGGGCCGCACGAAGAGACGATGCTCCCCATCGACCGTGAACACGACCTCTTTGGAAGTGCTCGTGGATAGGGCCACCTTGTACTTCACCTGTGCGCTGATCGCGCCCCACACCTTCTCAAACACCTCCTCCAGTCGCTCCTGCTCCCCATCGTCCCAGTCGCGGCGCTCCGAGTCTACGTTAGGAAAGCTCATGACGGATCTACGTTTTAAGATGCCTGCGGCAATGATGACTCTCCCCTCGTCTCCTCCCGCCTCCCTTCCCCTCCTCACCTGCCTACAGGATCCCCACTGCAGACCCGCCCGTCATCCGTAAAATGCGTTCGGCAGTCCCCGCCGTCATGAACCTCTTCCTGTCCCTCCCTTGCTGTTGTGCCTTAAGGACACACTCTCAGCATCCAGTCTCATGAGACTGGCACTGTGTAACTCGTCTTCGAAGGCATGTCTCCCCCATGCCGTCAGTTACCCGTCTCGTTCTCGTCGACGACATCCGCTAGGCGAGCCATCTCCAGATTTGTCCGTGGCCACGCAAGGTTGCTGGACCAACCCTGCTCGCCATTCTCGTCGAGATAGATCATTCCATCTCCTTCTTGGACGGCGATAACCGGCGCGTTCATGTGAACGAACTGCGCGCTGCTCATGGCGCCCCGGATGAATGAGGTCTCTTCCTCGGGCCACACGAGCCAACGGGCCCCCTCCATCCGTATCACCGCTTCCGATTGCCGGACCTGCTTCGCGATTGCGCTATGCATGGCGATGTATCTCTTTGTGATCGGCATTGAACGAAGTATCCCGTCTCCATCTGTTCGTATCCCCGGTGCGACGCCTTTTTTAATCCTTCTCTGTCACGGATTCTCTTCAAATCGTCGCTGGAGGGCCGCGGTCGTGGACAGCGGTACTGGCGTCTCCGTCGCCGCGGCAAGGTTGCAAAGCGCGATATGGACCTGATCGGTGACTGACGGGTCCTTGAGGCTCTCCCCCCGTCCCCACATACGGCCGGAGGCCGCCGCCTGCACGTACGAACTGCTGTCTACAGACGTCGCCCCGGCCTCGAATGCCATCTCTGCCCGGTCCGGTTTGCCAATTCCGAACACATGCAGGGGCCGCTCCCCGATCGCCGCTCGCGTCTCCGCCACGACCGCTTTCACGAAGGACTCGTCTCCTCCGCCACTGGCCAGCCCCCCAATCCCGAACCCTTCAAACTCGTGGTCGCTGAGGGCCTCGGCCGAAGCGCGGTACGAACTGACGTCCCAGCCCTGGAGCGACGCAAAAAGAGGCATGTCGTGCCGGCGTCGGTTCCGGAGTGCCCACCGGGCGTTTGCAATGGACAGATCCCGGCGCCGCTCGGCCTCCGCCCCCGTGGTGTCCTCCGGGATCGGAAAGTCCAGCGTAAATGCTACCTCCGCAATCTTCTCCTGAAGGTCCAGTACCTCGCGCGGATGCACGCGCTGATTGTTCTCGTCCCCCGGAACCTCGATTTGCCCCAGCCCTCGTCGCTCAACCACTTCTGCCTCCTCGATTTTCACCAGCCCATAGCCTCCAGAGTCGACGAAGAGCGGCACCTTCGGGCGCTCCTCTGTATCCATTTCTCTGGCATAGTGATAGCTGACCATCACCCCCGGCGCCAGTCGCGGGAGATACGGCCGCACTAGGTCGTCGAGCGGATACTTCTCACCGAACGTCGTAACGGGAAGGTAGGCCGGAAACTGGACCGTTCCTTCTCGGGTATCAATCGATTCTTGCATGGCCACTGTCCAGCTTGTGAGTCAGGGCAACCAGACCTCATACTCAGGAATCCCATCTGTGCGTCGCCACTTCACGTCCTCCAGCGACAGCACCGACGAGACATCGACAGGGCAAAGGCATGTCTTCGGCTCAAACGGGGACTCGCCCAGGTGCCGTCGCACCCGCCACGTACTCGTCACCTCAGCCAGGTCGCCCTGCGTTGAAATCATTCGTTCCCCTCGCCAATCGATCATCACACACATGGTCTCCTTCCTATAGTGTTAGGCAGAGCGCACGTCCCAGGTTATACGGCAACCCAGCTTTCATGTATTACCTCCCCACACCCGCAGCGAAAGATGCACCATCCCTCGGTGTCTTCTGGGTACGCATACCTCATCCCGTCCGTCCGATTCGTGATGGACGAGCCCTCGATTTTCACCACCTCTCGCCCACAGTTCTTGCAGCGACCTTTCTGAATGCTGTCGTAGGTCTCGGTCCAGATGTGTCCCTCCGCGTGTCGAAGGATATGGAACTGCGGCCGACGGAAAACACCCGTTCCATCTAACGTGGAGATACCGCTGCTTCTACTCACGTTCTCTGTTTCGGTGCGCTGCTTCTCAGACATGGTGGGTTGACGTTGGTGGTGACCGGTCGATTGTGGTGCTCGGGTTCTTTTCCCCACTCCTCATTCTGCCTCGAACAGTGCCAGTTGAGAAGCCTCGGGTTCCGCTTCAGGAGACCCCCCACCGCTTGCTTCCAGTCCCCCCTCCGGCTTCCGATCCAACTCCGCCAGGCTCTCCGGGCACCGCCCAAGCGGGCATGAGCCGTAAGCCCCTTCGTCTAAGGCCTTCAGGTCGCGCTTCGGATGGGCGCCCTTCGGCAACCCTCCCCACTGCGGATCCCACACTGGGTGGCCGCTGGGACGTTTGCATTTCTCACCGGCCTCTGCCTCACACGTCGGGCAATCCACCTGGAAGACCGGATCGGGATCGATTTCCTTATCGCAGTGCTTGCACGAGAATGGGCGCATAGCCACGGCAGGGATAGATGAACGCGTCTGTTGGGAGGGGCGGTGCGGCCCTCTTCCGACCCCACCGCTCAATCTCAACCTATCCTCGCGCCCGTGGGTAGTCATCTCAATCACTACATCCAGTGATTCTCCCCTAGCGCATCCCTTCCCCCCCTTCCTTGAGAACAAGGAACGACCAGCGGCCGAACCCTAGGCCCGCTACATAGCCCCACCCCTCCCGGCAGGCCGGATACGGTTTCAGTCCGCTCCCACTTGGCTCTCTTCTCCAAACTCTTCGATCCGGCTCAGGAGATTATCCTCGTGCCCGACCCGCCGGATCGACGCGATGCACATTCCTGCCGCCTTCGCCGCGCGGGCCAGGTTGTCGTTTGGGTCCGTATTCAACTCCTCCTCGCCCCATCCCTCGGCTTTGTCGATCGCCCGGGCAAGTGCCCTGCGCGTTCCCTGTGCTGATACAGCGAACACGAATGGGAACGGTCGGTCCGCTTCAGTAAATACCCCGACAACCTTGAACGAGAATCTCGGGTCCTCCAGGATCTCGATCGATTCGAGGTGAGGATCTCCCGGATCGACCGGAGGCGAAAACTGCTCGATAAAGGTCCACTCTCGTTTCCCTGCCCGCTTGATCGCCTCCACCTTCTCGCTTTTCGAAAGGCCGGCAGGGACCTGCGCTTGGTAGAGCGCTGTATCGACGATCTGTTCGTTGACGGTAAAGTGAACGGTTTCCGTCTCGGGACCCTCCATAACTGACGTATGCTGTTGAGAAATCCGGTGCGCGAGTGTTCTAACGCTCGGGGCTCACGCTTCTACCAATCGCACGTCCGTACCCGCCACCTCATCGACGCCCTCCCTGTAGGACATCCCCATCGCTTCCGCCGCCCGTTCGGGAAGCCCATTGGAAATCAGGACCATCCACTCACCCCCCGGAATCACGTAGTTGTCTCCCAGCTCCGCCCGCTCGATGGCACCCTTGTAGCTGTGCTCGCGGCCGTCTGCCAATCGCACAACGACGTCGCTCTCCTCCGTAACCACAACGGCCACCTCCACCCGCTCAACCTCGAGGTCATCTTCCTCCCAGCACTTGTTGTCTTCTGAGTCGGGGTCCCACCCCTCCGGCTTCGCTGCGATGTCGAAGAGTCTGCTTTCGAAAAGGACTTCCTCGTTTTCCGTGACGGCGACGTTGGTGTCTCGATGCATGGCCCTGCTCGAATTTTGGTGATCAGCTCAGTGAAGCCCCTTTTCTCTCGTTTCCGTCTGAAACGTACCGGGGCTTGTCCCGCCTGTCACCTTTGCTAGGCTCTCCCTACCCCCCTTGATGAGTCGTTTGAGGGTCCCAGCTCAGTTTCGCCCTTTTCCCATAGACCGAAGCTCTAGCGGGCAAGCCCCGGCTCGATCATTGACTTTGGGGGCGCAATCGCCGATTCTTTCGTCTTAAGAATCCGATCACGAAACCCCACGAAAGCACCATGCCCGACCACGACCGCCAGGCCGACATCCGGAAAGTTGCCAAGATCCTTCGCGACGGGAATTACTCCTACGACCAGTCTGCCGATCTTTTCAAGAAGGCGCGGCGGGAGGTCGGCCTCTCGCCACCGGATCGCTCCGGCGGAGGCTCCCCCGAGCGGCTCTCCTCGGAGGAACAGGAGGCGTTTCTTGATGCAGCATACAACCGGGATGGCCGAACCGGCCTCATGATGAAAGTGCTCTTGGAAACTGGGGCCCGGGTTAGCGCCTTCGTGAAGATTCGGGTGGAGGACATTTCCTTTCGCGACCTGGAGATCCGACTCCGCGAAACCAAAGGCGACAAGCCGCGGGACGTCCCGATTCTTTCGTCCCTGGCCAACGAGCTTCGCCTTCATGTCGGAGACCGGGAGACCGGATGGCTCTTTCGGTCCCGTCAGGGCGGGCACTACTCTCGGCGCCGAATCCAGCAAATCGTCAAGTCCGTTGCCGAGGATGCCGGGATCCAGAAGCGAGTGTATCCCCACCTCCTGCGCCATACCGTCGCCCAGCGGCTGGCCGACGAGGGAATGCGGGAGGAGCTTCTCCAGCAGTTCCTCGGACACGAGGCCCCGGAGACCACCCAGCGCTACTACGAGCCGAGACGTGCCGACGTGAAGGAGGCCTACGAAGACGCGATGTCCTGAGCCCCCGCGTAGAGCCCCCACGTCGAGTCCGGGCGACTGGAGCTGTGGGTCGTCCAGCCGCCGGGCCCCTTACGTCCGTGTCATGAGAACAAGATCTGGCACGGGGTGGAGCTCTTCCCGATTTGTGCCGTCCCGTCCGGCCGCGTCTTTCTCGAAGGCCTTTGCCTCTGCCCGGACCGGCTCAGTAATATCGTCCCACTCGTCCGACGTCTGGATCTTGCTGTAGAGTCCGCTCGAGTCGTAACTCCCAATCACACAGACGCGTTGGCCGGCCCACCGTCCAGCATGGGGCCACCGCTTTTGAATCCGCTCCTGGTAGTCGTCGGAGTCGAGCCATGCAGCCAGTTCCGTTGGCTTCTCTCGTCCGTCGACCGGATACTCGTCCTTGGGAATCCGAAGATCCCCGGAGCCCTGTCCGTCGACGTCCGTCTGCTTGAGCAAATACGGAAGCACGGCCGGATCATTGAGCACGATGGCGCGGAGTTTCTTCGAAGCGGGCTGGACGTATTCCTTCCGGTCGTGATTGGCAATCAGGTAGTACTGTCCCATAGCGTATGTCTTGTTTTGGGTGTGTGAACGATCCTCCCCTTTTCTGCTCACCCACCGCCCCACCTCCTTCTGTAGGGTACCAGTTACATCTCCCTCGTCACCCTCCATTTGCCTCGGCTCATTCAGAGTCCCCCTCAGCGCCCCTGCCCTCTGATTGCTTTCCCCCACTCGGCCGCCCGATCGGCAAGGGCGCTCGATCCCCGATTGACGGCTCCGAGTTTTCCTCTTCGATCGCACGGAAGCCCACGGTTCCGACTTCGTACGGCCGCAAATCCGTCTCGGGCGATTCTTCGCTCACTCCTGCGGAGGTCAGCATAACATCCCCCACCGACGTGGAGCGCCGTCTCTCGACATGCGCCTTCACAATCACAGATTCAGGCCCATCAACGCCGTGCTGGAGACATTGCCAGGCCTTCTCCAATACCTTGTCAACGTCTCCGGCTTTGCCTGCGGGGACCTCGACCGTAGCCACCTTCCGATAATACTCTTGACGGTCCTCCCACTTTTCTGGGTGTTCGAAAAAGGCCACTCCCTTGGGCGCATCTCGCCTTACGTGATAGACCTCCACCGTTGCCGTCTTCTGAGTCTTGTTCTCATGTCCCACCGTTGAGACCTGGCTCGACATAATCAGTCTGGGAATCTGTTTGCAGAACGGCTCCTGAGGGCCTTCTGTCTCTCTCCCTCATAAGGAACCTCCACATCGAGACCGCTGCTGTCACCTCGACTTTCCTCTTCCCCCCTGCGAGCCCATCCCCCGTGATGCGTGGTTCCATCGTGGCAATATCTCTGGCCCCCTCCACCATCGGCACCCGGCCGCATGCGTCCCGTGCCTGGTCTCGCCCGTGGAGCGTCGGAGCCCCCTCCCTGCCCTCAGCCAATATTTTCGTTCTCCGGACCCCGTCGTGTTCGCTACCCCGCCGTCTTCCAAAGCCGAAGAGGATTCTGCTCGGCCTTGTGGACTCGAAAGGCTACGTGGGGGACCATTACCTCCAGGATGACAGTGCTGCCGCGATCACGTTGCCGGCGCGAGGGGCGAACGGAGAGCTCGTCCTCAGAATTGCTGTGCACCACAACCTGTGATTCCCCGTCAGTGAGCCCCAGTCTTGCGGCCTCTTGTCCCGTTGCCACAACGCGGTCATCAAGGGGAAGAATCTCTTCGCCCTTCGGATTTAGTTGCGGGACAAGTGCCTCCACCACGGGAATCTTGTCCGGGTGGTGTTGCATGTACCCTGGCTGAATCGAGAGGGGCTCTTTCTCATCCCTTGGCAAGAGGCTCTCCAAAAGCAAGTAGGACGTTCGTTTCTCCCATGCCGTCGCGACCATTCGGTCTGCGGCCTTCATAATTGCCTCCCGCCTCTGCTCGGTGCTTTCAAAACTGCTTTCCAGATCAGATGCAGGCTTTCGGGTGCTCCCGTCTTTCTCGGAGTCGGGGTACGTGTGTCCATCGATCTGCCCAACGCGGGCATCTGCAATGCGGATCTGAAGGTCATCCTTCGTGCCGCCGGTATCCATGCCCAGGTCCTCGGCGACATCGACGAGGGCGCTTTTTTTCTGGTCGAGGATCTCGACGTGTCCAGAAAGATCCTCGTCTGCAAGGGCTGCGATCTGTTCGACCTTGCTCATCGATCCGCGGCCGCTGATCTCTTGCTCGCGGGCCCTCTTCCGAATCGTGTCGGAGTGCAGTCTGAAAAGCTCTCTGTACGAGGCCATCGGTCTTCTCGGTATTGGTTCGGAGTTCGACTCGAAGGGTGGTAGGGCCAAAAAACGGTCATCTGTGCAACCCGCTTTGGGTGTGTCCCATCTGCGTTCGACCCGCCAGCACAACCGCCGCCGACGGGCCGTATCCATCTTGGCACATCGTCTAAGAGGGCCGTCCCGGCAAATTCGTCAGCGGGCTGCTTTTTGCCTTCTTGAACCGTTTGCCGTAATCGTCGAGTACCGTCTGCTCCACATCCTCCTTCATCTCGAGCTCCACCAGGCTTCGGGTCGGCTCCTCCTCCTCGTCCTGAACGACGGCCTCGGTGTGCGGGCCGCAGCAGGTCCGGTATAGCGTTCCGTTCATCTCGTAGACGAGGATCGTGCTTTTCGCTCCGGACTGGGGGTATGTGCGCACGACGCTTTTCGCTTCCACATATGTCTCGGTCGCGGACGTGTCGGCCATTCGCAACAAGCGGAGATCCCGGTCCCGGATGTCGATGTCAGATCGAATACGCATAACCTGAGGGGTGCGGGTTGTGTCGCTTCCAACTCGCCCTCAGTGTACACAGGCTCGAAGCAGTCGTCATTCTAAGTACGCCCCTCCCCCCCTCGGCGTGTATTCGCTTGCAGACTTCTCTCAAGGTTCCCGGCCGTCAGTTTTTCAGCTGGAGAGGTGTCTCCCCCGTGTTGCGTTCACCTGGTGCACCCCCCCGCTATTCGTTTCCGGGTGCAGACCCTCCCAGGCTTCCCCCAGCCCCGTTCTCTGAGGGAAGCCCCTCCGCGGGAGAGGTCACGGCCCGACTCTAAAGAGTCCCGGCCATTCCCATGTTTGGCTCCCGAAAATGAAGCTGGATCGTAGCCTTCGGGAAGGCCTCCCGCAGCGCGGCTACGAACTGGTCGGGCGGCCCCCAGGCGGTCGTAAACCTGTATCGGAGCGACTCGCCGCCCTCCTCCTCCAACTCGCTCCAATAGCTATTCCATTTGGTCCCCCAGTGGGCACGGGACCATTCGAGGAGGTCCGCCCCTCCATGCTTCTCTCGAAGGCGCTTCGTTTCCGCCTCCGTGATTGGCACCCTTCCACTATCTTCGGTTTCCTTCCACCGCTTCACGGTTTTCCCGCCGATCGTGCTGCGCCCGTACTTGATTCCCTTCAGCGCCTCCGGCCTTGGCAGCAGCCCTTCGAACGTGAGGGCTTCATCTTCGCGCTCTCTGTCGTCGAGCACCTCACGGATTCTCTCGATCGTTTCTGCATCTCCGTCGATCTCCAAAATGTTCGTGCAATGGTTCGGCATATCTCAACCCCCGGTATTGTGAACGTGTGCAGTGCCGAGCAGTCGGTGTCCTCTTCCTCTACTGCACACCTTACTGACCGTATCTCCCGCCGTCAGATGCGCTCGCAGGAGCACCGCTAGTCGGTCTTCCGCCCTCCCCTCTGAGTGTGATCTCTGAACCAGGCACCCGATCTGAGGTCCTTCCGTTTGACAGTCCGGGCCTGAACCGATCCCCCGTGGCGCATCCCACGTCGGGAAACCACCTACTGCGGAGAGACACCCCGCCCGCCCGCACGACGGGCGGGCGGGAGCGTCTCCCAGAAATGGGCGTACCTCTTAGGCCGGGGTACCAAACTGGCTTTAAACCTCGGCATCCCTCCTCAACGTGGCATATTGGTGGACGAACGCCACTTGCCGTTCCGTTGCCTCGAGCTGCTCTTGGAGTGTCTCCCGTGCCCCCGCCCAGCTTGTCTCCTCCACCTCCGCGACGTACCAGATCTGCTCGTCCCCTTCCCGAATGCCCACCGCAAACTTGTAGAGGTTCTGTTCGCTGCTCTCGCCTCCTTCTCGAGACGTTGCCTCACCAGCCTGTTCTGGACCTTGCCTCTCCCCGGTCTCCCGTCGAACCGCTTTTGTCTTTTCGGCAGAGGCCGTGCGTGGGCCTACAAGCACTTTCGACGAGGGGCCCTCCACCAGTCGCGCCAGCGATAACTTTGACGGCCCCCTTTGGTCTGCGAAGTGACCGTTTTCAACCAGTTGGTCTTTCAACTGGCTCGCCACGTCGTCTTTCAGCACTGACGGATCCTCTCCGTGCTCGTGATAGGCAGCCACGGCGATCCGAAACTCCAAAACTGTGGCTTCAAGGCACGGGCCGGGAAAATTCTCGAAGATCAGCGTACCATTGCTCCGCACGTTCTTAATCGTCGAATGGGTGAAAGTAAGGGATGAGCCTCCGCCCATCGGAGCAAAAAATACCTTTCCGGCTAGCCCCAAACCCGAGGTCTCGATCGTCGCTTCGGTTCGTCCTCCCTCATGGACGACTGTCACGACCACCTCGTTCAGTCTTGCCCGTTCCAGAGCCTCAGCTTCCGCTTCGGTGACATAATCGGCCGGGTACAGCGCCTTCTCCTCCGTGACGTAAAACGGGCGGGACGTGCCGGCGTCACCGAAAACTCTCTTGTCGATAATTACGGAACTGCTCATGGTTTTCGTGTGGGGTCTATCAGGGTAGGAATAGCGATCCTCTTCACGACCACCTCCGAGACACGACCGTCTCTCATCTCGTCCTCCTACCTCAAAGAGACCGGTGCCAACCCCACCTGTCATCCACGTGGCGAGTCCGTCCTCGCTATCCCTCTTCCTTTGTCTTCTTGTCGTCCGGGCCGGTGATAACGACGATCCCCCATGGACTTACATGAATAGACCTGCCCCAGGCCCCTGGGTTAACTGTGGTTGATGTGGGGCCTGGGGCACCTCCATTTCCTGGTGTGGCGACGGTGTTGCCTCCACTCATCGGGGTCCACCAGCTCGCTCTTTCCCAGTCCCCGCTGCGTTCACTTTATCCAGCATTCGTTCGGACTGCTGCATAGCCTCATCGCTAATGACCTCCGCAACGACTGGGGGCTCATTGTGACCGGTCAGATACGCTACCGATACGCCGAGCGTGTTTTCAAACCATTCCCAGATGTCCATTCGCGAGTGGCCGGCTTCAAAAATAAGCCAGTCGTTTTCGATCGTGTCTCCGTCCTCATCCACGGGCACATCGAATGTCTCCCAGAGCAGTTCTGCTCGTTCCACGTGCCTCGCTTCCCGCACTGATTCTTCGCTTCGCAAAGTTGAAGTGCTCATTGGTATGCTGTAGATCAGTTCAAAGGCCTCGGGTCAGTGTCGATCGCCGTCTTCGCTGCGCCGTGTTCGCAGCATGTGCTATGTACGCCTCAGCTGACCGTCCGTCACGTCAGGGGAGCCCTCTCTCCCCTTGCCGGCCTTCCGCATCACCCTTCCGGGCACCGTCTCTCTGACTGTAAGCCGTACGTCGTACCAATCCTCCGGCTCGAGGCTACCCGTTCCTTCCCCCTTTCTTCCTGGTAGGTGCCTTGAGGTGGGCACTTTTATTTTAACAAAGCATGGAAACAGTTATACTCGCGTCCCGATTGGAATTTGCCGGTTCCGACATGCTCTCTGTTGGCCCTGCTTCCCGTGATGAGATCGCCGGGCACCAGCTGGTCAGCCCTCTACTGCATGCCTTGACGGCGTAGTCCTTTTCACCAGTCTCTTCGTTGGCTGCTTCCATTCCCATGCTCAAAGACAAGCTGTTCTCCGCCACCAAGAGCCTGTCTCGATTCACCGCTCAGACCTTTGCCTGCACGGCGTTGATTTTCTTTTCGGTATGGGGCGGCATGGAGCTCTGGTTTGCCTATAGTGAGAAGGGCGCTCCGTACGTCACTACCGACCGTGCCGTCGTTTACGAAATGCTGGAGGCGGTCGATGTATCCAGTGAGGACGTGGTTTATGACCTCGGGAGTGGAGATGGTCGGATTCCCATTGCCGCGGCGAAAAAATACGGGGCTCGCGGCGTGGGTGTGGAGATCGACTCGAGTTTGGTCGTACGGTCCCGCGCACGTGCCGAAGAGGTAGGCGTTGCGTCTCAGGTTGAGTTTCGGCGACAGGACCTTTTCAACACGGACCTGTCCGATGCGACTGTTGTCACCCTCTACCTCTTTCGGGACATGAACATTCGACTCCGCCCGAAACTGCTCCGCCAACTGGATCCCGGGGATCGAATTGTGTCCCATGACTTCGGGATGGGCCGCTGGGAACCGGACCGAGTCATCGATGGCGGTCCGGACAAAACCGGCCGGGCCACTCTCTACGTCTGGACCGTCCCCGAGAAAATTCCGCAGCGTCTCCTTCAGATTCCCGAGGACCTCCAAGAGTAGGGTTGTTTAGGGGCACCTACCTCTGCATGCACTTTCTCCTCCAAACTGTCGTCGACCTCTCTCATCATACCCAGGGACGCCATGGCCACCACCACCGACCTTGCGGACAGTTGTCTCGAAATCATCCAGCTCGTCCTCGATGATCGGCTTCTGACAGAGATTGAGTCCCATTATGAGCTTGACCGCACCGAGCGCCTAACGGAACTGATTGGCCCTGCGTACGAGGATCAAATCCAAAGAGACCTCCGCGACGCGGCCCGTTCCCTGGCGGCCCTCTACGAGGAGCAGGCGGCCGACAATCTGGACGTCGCCCGCATCGGCCAGCTGCTCAAAAGCAAAGCGGCTGACTGCAGGACCTACCACAACGCCTATCTTCGCCGACGGCACCCTGATCGGTGTTTTGCCCACCTCCAGCAGCTTGATGACATCTCTCGGGCCCTTCAACAGCTCGGCACTCGTGAGTTCGGGGCCCTCCAGGAGTTTATCTGGTACTACTGGGATCATCTCCTGAACTGGATTGGCCACCTTTCTTACTGCGATGAATGTTCTGATCGCCCCCTAAACGCCCCGCTCTTTCCCCCGCTGGATAGCACCAAGATCCTCGATCAGGCCGGTGCCACCTCCTCGGGCAACCACAACCCTGTCAATCCGCTTGGAGACGCGCCCTCCGACTCGGATATTCCCGACGTTTCGGCGGCCGCTCCAGACGAGGTCTTCCGCGTTGATCTCGCTCCAGAAGACACCCGGCCTCTCACTGCTATCTACAAGAACATTCCTCTGCGCCGGATGCCCGGGTATGCCGCCATTACCTTTCACTCACAGACACCCCCGATCCCCCATCTCTTGTCCATGGTCGATCGGGACCGTATAGAAGACGCCTTCTACACCCGAATTCCCTTACCGGACACCGGCTTTCCCCTCGGGCAAGACTTCCGGCACTCCGTCCAGCCTATGGTTCTATCCGGCCGGAATCTTCGGTCCCATCTCGGGAAGCTTCGAAGGCGCGCTCAGGGATTGGCCACCCACATCGAGAACCACGTCCTGCCTGTTTTCGACGAAGCCGCCGCCCTCCTTGTCGAGGTCGAGTGTGGCGATGATTTGACCCACGTTCTCTTCCATGCCTGAACGGGTCCTTTGGGGCGCTGCTGCCCCTTTTGGTCCCTTCACCGTTCGTGTCTGGTTCCACCTGTCGTTTGTACCGACAAAGAACTGACGTCATCATAGGCCTCCCGTGCCGATGTCTGTATGGGCCAGTCTTTCCGATCGGTGTCGCTCCTCATTCCCATTTCTTTGGCGAAGCGCTCGCTATTACGCGACCGGTCTCTACAGGGAGCTTCTCGGCAAAAATGTCTCGCTGTGGGCCCAGGCGATTGCGTTTAAGGTCCTCGTCACCATCGTTCCCATTTTGCTTCTTACCACCGGCCTAATCGGCCAGATGCTTCGGCAAGAGCAGGCATTCGCGGCCGTTGCACGATTCATCCGCGAGCTTCTTCCAGGTCCCCACAGCCAGCAGCTTATCGACTTCCTCACCCAGCTTCAGGGGGCCAGTGCCACGATTCTAGGCATCGGTGGACTTGGCCTCTTCCTGTCTGTCCTTTCGCTCTTCATTACCCTTCGAATTGCCGTCGCCAATGCATTCCGTCGAGAATGGCACGAGCGACGTTCTCTTCTTCGGGGGTACTTGTTCGACGTCCGCATGGTCGTTCAAGTTGGGGGATTATTTCTTCTCACCATTGGTCTCTCCGTGTCTCTGCCCAGCCTCGTCGGTGATGTGTTGACCGCACAAGTTGTTGGGGATGGGCAGTGGATCATGTGGGTGCAGTGGTTGTGGGGACGGGCTCTTTGGGCCACTGGACTCCTCCTCCCTTTACTCTTGACTACCGCCATGTTTTTCCACCTGTACTACTTTATCCCCCGCCCGTCTCCTCGAAAGCGGACGGCGCTCGCCGGGGCCCTGGTCGCGGCGATTCTTTGGGAATCGGCCAAGCAGCTTTTTGCGTTCTATGCCACCTATGTCGGCTTCGGCACGGGCACTGAGGCCCTGGGCAGCACCTTCAAGCTGATTATCGCCTTCGTCCTGTGGGTCTATCTCTCCGGCGTGGTCCTGATCATCGGCGCCATTGTCGCCTCACTCCGTCAGCACCGCCGCATTGCCATTACCGAACGGCCGGAGATAGATGCTGCCTTGACTCCTGCCGTGACCTCTGGGGACATCCCCAAAAATGCCAACGGCAAACCTGAGGTGGAGAATCCCCCGGACTCCTCTCCGACGCCCCTCAACGCCTAACATCGCCGGTCTCACGCAAGGCCCTGTCTCGGCGTCGTGTCTCGACCGACCGCTTCCGGTAGTCACGCCAGCGCAGACCGAATCGCCTCTTCCGTGCCGTACAGGAGCACTCCTTCCCCTCGGGCCCGCGCTTTTACCTCGTCGGCGAGAGTCCCCAGCTCACCCCGGGGACCTTCTTGACGTCGACCCGTCCGTTCCGCTACCTCCTCCTCCAGGGCATGAAGCCACTGGCCTGCCTCCCACAACTGGTACTCATGTCTGGGAAGCTCTTCCCCTCGGGCCTCGGCTTTCAGCTGCTTCAGGGCCGACCTGCCTTGTTTGTCGAGCTGCCACCGCACCTCCGATTTGGCCCAGTCCAGAGAGCACCCGTCAAAAATCGCTTCGAGCAGGTCTGCTCGCGCGGTTACCCAATCCGCTAGCCTCGATGCATCGACCTTGTCGGGAAGCCGAACGCGAAACTGCTTATTCGCCGGGACCTCCACGCTCGTGCCCTCACGGGCCGCCTCGGTCAGGGTTGTTACCCCCACTCTTCTATTCTCTGCGTCAAGGACGAGATAGATGTTCTGCGTGTCCGCAGCCAGGGCATCACGATCGGGACGGAGTAGGGCCGCCTTATCTTCAAACATTGGAATCTCGATATCCATGTTGGACACCGTTTAACCACCCTAACATTGTGCTTTCCATCCCTGCCTCACTACTCCCGTGTGCCCCCTTGTTCGGCCTCTTCTTTAAGGGCCTCCGCAACCTTTCGCCCCTCCTCATTGAGCCAATACTTGACCGCCGTTCCTTCGGTCCCATCCAAGAGCCCTCGTCGTTTCAGAGATGCGAACGAGGACCCGTCGTAGGACCCGGCCCGGTACCCAGATTCCTGACCAAAGGCCTCCATTCGAAGAAGGCGGCGCAGATTTGACTTCTGGGTATCTGTAAGGCTCTGCGGATCTTCCACGTGACCACCCATGCCTGTTTCTAGCTGTGCACAAACTCGTGCAGTTACGAAAGGGGTTTCCTTCACCCCGCTCCCCCCGTGCCGCACGATCGTACGCCCCCCCCCCTTTTCACTCGTCGGATTCGGCCTCACTCTTCTCCTCCCTCTCGTCCTCTTCTTGGCCGTTTCCGGCCAAGTAAGGGGTTGGGGTTTTTGTGATCTCCGGCAGCGACTCCGGCGGCTCCGGCTTTGATCCCGTCCGGCGCTTGCGGCGTTTCCGTCGATTACACATCATCCAGTGGACTTTTTTCAAGGATTACGTCGCCGACTTCATTAATTCGACGCTCAGTCTCGTTCTCCTGTTTCCTGTCGTGGACGGCCGCCACCGCCTTCACCAGCTCCGCCGGAAGATAGAGGTGTTGGTGCTGGCTCACGATGTAGGCCTCCTTCTTTTCGCTGTACTTGGCCGGCTCGCGCAAAAGGATGTCCCGTTCGTCTACGGGCACGTCCGTATCGGCCGTCTCGATAATGCCCGCCCAGGACTCCCCATCTGTGAGCTGGACCACCACCCAGTGTCCCGGCGCGTGGTCGTCGACCATATCGCTCCATGCACTCGGGTAGGTCGTGTTCTGAATCCGGCTCGCCACGTAGTCCCAAACGTAGGCCAAGCCGACGCCGATGCTCGTTGAGGATACCACGTGCCCGAGATACGCCAGTGTAATCGAGGAAACAGTCTCCCGGGACACCCCCTCCGCCAGCATTGACGGCATCACGTAAATCGGGTCCACGAGGTCAAAGAGCCCCATACGGTTCCCCAGATCATCGACCAGAATATAGCACATCAGTCCCGCAAGGGAGATAATGATGATCCGGATGACCCGGCGCAGCCGGTTCTCTCGCCAGTTTAGCCCGGCCACGTTCGAGTAGACGGTTTCCCCCGGAACCCCCGGAATCAGTGCAAACAGAAATACCAACAGCCCATTGATCGTAGACGGCATTTGACCAAAGCCCCACTGTGAACAGTCTGCGAGCGGAGAGTTCGTTTCCTCCTCTCTCCATCTCGTAGAATATCACCAGGAAACCCCGCCGTCATCCCGCTTCCACGTCCGTTCCCATCCCCCCTTGCTGCGTCCTTCCAGGATACGTGAGTCCCCCTCTTATCTCCGGGGATCGTCAATCCGCATCGATGCTTGCATTATTTGTCCATCGCCTCGAGAATCCGTCCCATAAGCAACTCGGCCGCAGGTGGCGTCACCGCGCCGCCCAATTGCCGCACGGTTTCTTTATTATTTCCCGTCACCTCATAGTCCTTCTCAAACCCCATCGCCGCCTTCACCTCGTGCGGCCGCAGCATCCGAAAGGTACAGTCCTCCACGCTTACGTCTCTGGCACGTCGCTTTGCCTCCACCAGGGCCATGCGGTCCCGGGTCGTTACCGTCCCGGCCGGTTCGTCGAGCCCGCTATTCTGGTTCGACGATGAATAGTAGTAGGAGAGAAAAGCCGACCCTTCAATGAGCGCGTGGTGGTTGCCGCCGGCCATCACGCACCCTAGCGGGTCGGTAACCGGCTCCGCTCCGCTTGTCCCATGTAGCTTCGCAAGATATACCGGCGGTTCTACCAGTGCCCATTTCGTTTGTGTGGTTTGCGTGGGGTACTCTTGAGCCGTCGTGTCGATCGTGCGCGAGTCGAAGTAGTTCACCGACGCCAGCTGCGGTGGGAGCGTGACCACCGCATCGCTCAGGCTCGTTGTCTGCGTCCCCATCGGTTCCTCGAGGCCCCGAGGGCGCTGATGCCCCGCATTTTGTTTCTGCAGGAATGTCGGGTGCACGAGCCCGACCTCATCCCCTTCTACCCCCCGCCCTGCCGTAATCACCAGCGGGTCCTGCCCATACTCTTCGAGTCCCTCCTCCACCCGATCGATCGTGTTGTCCGCCAGCGGGCGGTCCCTCTCGCCAATTGTCGGCGCCTCGATCGAAAAGTCGATCGCATTGAAGGCCGCGTACCGGTAGGGCTCTACCGTTTCCTCGCAGTGCGGGCATACGTACTCGTACTGCTGCCCGTATCGGAGGGCGATCTTCTCTTTGGCCAGCTCTGTGTCTCGCCAGGAGAACACCGACCGGACGTCCTTGGCGCACTGCGTGCAATAGGCCGGCGGCCGGATCTCCAAGTCCGGCTTCTTATTCCCCCGCTGCCAAAAAACGACATACATTCGGTTGCGGCTCTGGGGAGTCGGATAGGCGAACATGGAGTTCAGCCACACCACCTCGTGCTCATACCCCAGCGTCCGCATCGCCTGAATCCAGGGCTCCCAGAGGGTCCATTTGGCCGCGTCGGGCACGTTCTCCACGACGATGTATTCGTACCGGTGCCACTCCGCCCAGCGCGTTATATCCCACATCGTACAGCGACTCCGCACGGCCGAGGGATCTTGCTCCTCGAACACGGAGGTCCTGTTTTCCGGCTTGTACTTGGTGCCCTGAGCTGTAGAATGGTTCTGGCAAGCGGGCGACCCCCACAGTATCCGAGTCTCCGGATATCGGTCAGGCCGCGACGACGAGACATCCACGCAGTCGTGTACCGTCTGCGGATGGTTCTTTTGGTGGCTCCGAACCGCCTGCTCCCAGTGGTTCAGGGCCAGCTTCGGCTCGGCACCGGCCCGCTCCGCCCCCACCGTCGATCCCCCACAACCGCAGAACAGGTCGGTCAGGCTGGCCGAGGTGTCAAAACTCTCTACCGCTTCCATGATGCTGATGGATTTCTCCACAAAAACGCGACTCTTCTTTTTCCTACTCCCCCACTATAGGGTCGCACGCCTGCACCCACTCGTCAACTTGCTCCCCAGCCCTGTCCCTTCCCCTGAGTGTCATCCCCTCTGCGTCAGTCCTTCGGGGTGCTGGCCGCTTGGGCGACTGTGTTCAAGGAACACGCGGGTTGATATCGCCTCCGATCTCCACCACATTATAGCGTGCAGTTGTGCCCTAAGGACACGAAAACGGTCATGAAGCGCTTAGATGCTCATGAGCTCCAGAAGGCCACTCGCCGCGCCTGGGACGAGTTTTCGGGTACCCAGCAGGAGCTTGCTGACCTATTGGAGTTGGACCGAAGCGTGATCTCGCGGGCCATCCGGTCGGCGGGCCGGAAGCATGCGGCCGTTCAGGCCCGGGTCATCTCCTACGTCCGGGAGGTCCCCGTGGAGCGACGAAGCACCTACATGGGACGGCAGGTGTCACACGAGTGGATCATCGATCCTTAGAGTACTGAGGCCCTGCGCAAAAGCTCTCAACCGTCAGGTCCATATTCTCTGTCTTTGGCCGACGGGGCGGGCCCGCCTTCCTCCAGTCGCCTTCCCAGTCGCGTGCACATCTTCCCCTTCAGGCCCCGCGGCTCGACTCCGAGCTTTTGGCAGTGATGCACGCCCTTCCTCGCGATGTCTCTGTGACGCTCCGTTTCCCTTTTGCTACTGGAGGACAACCGATCCAGGCGCTCCAGCGTAGCAAGCTCCGCTTCCATAATTCTGGTCGTCTCAGCGTTTCTAGCCGCAGGACTTTTCCTCTCGCGGCATCTGGTGGGCCGCTTTCGGGCGGGGAGCCACCCGCCGAGCATTTGCCGCTTGAGGCCGCAGCCCAGCACATCGGGGAGCGCCCGAAGATCTGTGGGGACGTTGCCGAGGTTACCTACGCCCCGGAGATAGGCGGGAAGCCGACCTTTATCAACCTGGGCGAAAAGCATCCGAACCAACCGCTCACGACCCTAATCTGGGGGGAGAATCGGGCGCGCTGGCCTCAGCCCCCGGAAGTGCACTACGGTGGAGAAACGATCTGCGTCACCGGCGAAGCGGATCTCCACGAGGGCACACCGCAGATCGTCGTCTCTTCCCCGAAGCAGATCCAGGTGCGCTGAAAACCGAGAACCGCGAAAAACGGAGGCGCACTGAAAACAGAGACGCGATAAAACCAGAGCGGGCTGAAGGTCTGTCCCGACCGACGGGCCTCCCCAGTTTCGCCTTTTCACTTCTGGCACGAAAGAATCCGGCGGTACGACAGCAAAATCGCCAACATCGGGCGGTGTTAGGGGCAGCCAGAGGTCCTCAGTTTCGCTCTACGGGCAAAAGACGAAAGTCGGTACTGTCAAGACGGTAATCCAACCCTCGTGGACCGTCAGACAGAGCCGTGGAAATCCGTGGCGAAGCGGCGTTGAGAACAAACTGGTACCCCCGAACTGGCACGCCATGTTGGCCTCCCATAACGCCATTTATGTACGGGTATTGTGGCTGGTGGCTCGCGAGCTGGCAAATGCAATCCGGGCGCGCGCAGGGAAAAGGACCCGGCCGATCCTACGGCGGCCCGACCCTCGCTTTCGCGCGAGGACAAAACGCAGGAGGCCAGTTAAGCTGCGTTCTGGGGAACCCTCCACACGTCTCTATATGGAGCACCTATTCTATATGGAGCACCCTATATGGAGTACGTCTCTAAACAGAGGGTAATCCACGATGCCGATCCGCTCAGAGCAGATTCGTTGATCCCGCGAAGGGAAGAGGGCAGTCGTTAAAGCATGAGCGGGGACGGAGCTCCGACGATGGTGGTCTAGGGAGCTTGGGGTAGCAGACCTAGCCTACTGGGACCTTCGTCGGCGGCTCATCCGAAGGAAGCGCGTCGACATGACGCAGGACATGCCGCCCTACAACCCGCTCGATCTCACCCATGAGAAACGCCCCAATGGTGTTTCCGAGCGCGGTGTCTACGCCCCCCGAGGAGGTCGAAATCAAGCAGCAGGAAAAGTGCTTGTCGCCTCCGTTCTCCACCTCAGCTGTGATGTCGTAGACGTTACCGCCTGCATGGTCGACAGTAAACCGTGCCTCGATCGAAAGGGAACCCGGAAGAGGAAGCTCCATCGCGAAGCCTGGCGTTCCTTCTTGGCCCGAGGCCCCGAGGTCTTCGACCGGAATACGGACGTCATGCTCCTCCGGACATGCGACCTCGAAAAAATGGACGAGGCTGCGTCGGAGGATTTGAGTGGCCCGCCTGTCAGGCGAGGTCGGAGAGTCGGTCCTGGCACACGTCACGGCATAGGTGCTCGTTGGTGAGCAGCGCGCGGCATTGGGGTTGCCACGGAATGGTTGCCACGGGTAGCGGTCGTCAGATGCGGGGCCGTCGCACCCTTATTCCAAGTCCATGTGCAGATCCATGGGATTGCAAAGCAAATGTCCTGCTCCTTGAACGTGCGAGGCAAGTCCGGGGCGAGTCCGCTTCCCGAGGGCCAGCCGCACACAGGGGATGGTTTACGTTATCTTTACACTTCCGCTTGCCTAATCCCCAGTCGCTGCTATGGTTCCCCACCGCAATCGAAGTCGAAGAGATCGGCATCGGAATGGCCTAGACCGGGTCGAGGAGGCTTGCGAGGCGTTTGAGCAAGAGTTCGAGGGGACACACTGAGGTCCTAAAGACCTAAAGATGGGGCCAAACGAACTTGGGCGCCGAGAAGAGAAGCGCCCTCAGGTCCACAAAGGGAGAGCCGCGAGTGGGCCTGTAGTAGGTGAGAGACCTCTAAATGAACGCCAATCTAAAACATGCTGTCCCCGCGGCGCCGCTGGTCGAGGTCGATGTTTCTGCCAGATGGCCCGTCTGGACTGGAGCATCGCGGGCAATCGACCCACCCACTACCTCCACACTCCCTGCACGGCTGGAACTGGGTCTCGCCCTCAGGTCCAGTCGTTTTCATTTCTCCAGCTCCGTCGCACTCCTCACACGCGACTTGCTTGTGTCCACTACACTTCGGGCAAAACTGCATCGTGGGGCGAGGTCAGTAGTTCGGATCAGGTCGAACGCACTGTGCTCAAATCGCCGGGCCGGCCGTGAGCATCGGCCAGTCTGGTTTGGGAAAAGAGCCCTGAGCGCGGAAAGTTCGTCCTCCCTTCTTGATAGGGACAATCTATCGGCTCTGAGCGGGTCTCCCGAAAGGAGGATATTCCCACTTAGCGCCTCCGCTCCCCATTCGGGCCGACGTAGCGGTACAAGGTGGCCCGCGAGATGTCGAACCGCTCGCAGATGTCCGACGTCGAGACGTCGGAGTCTTTCATCATGGCCTGGACCTGCGGGATCTCCTCCTCACTCAAGGCAGGGGGCCTGCCGCCGACCCTTCCGCGTTCGCGGGCGGCCTTGAGCCCGGCCATGGTCCGTTCCCGGGCAAGCTCCCGTTCGAACTCCGCGAGGGCCCCGAAGATGTGGAAGGTCAGCTTCCCCTGGGCGGTCGTCGTATCGATCCCCTCGGTCAACGACACAAAGTCGGCCCCTTTCTCGTCGAGGGACTCCATCTTTGAAACCAAGTCTTTCAGCGAGCGGCCGAACCGGTCGAGCCGCCAAACGACGAGGGTGTCTCCCTCGCGAAGCTCCTCCAGGCATCGCTGAAGCTCAGGCCGGGAGTCGGCCGCACCGCTAATCTCTTCCTGATAGACCTTGTCGCATCCGGCGTCTTCGAGCTCGTCGAGTTGGAGATCGAGGTTTTGGTCGCCGGTGCTAACTCTGGCGTATCCGATGCGCATATATAGGTGTGAGCCACTGCTTCAAAACCCAATTCGCCGGATAAGTTATGAAGCAGATAGTTTCGAAGCAAGTTTTGAAACAAATACGGTGCCGTTTAAAGCCGCTCAGGCGGGGTGGGTGGAGCTGTCGCGTATTGCTTCAAAAACTACCGTTTTTGAGAAAGCTGACGGGGCCTCCGTCGACGTTTTGCTCGTTTCCCGAAAGCCTTCCTTTAGCTCCGCATCCCTGCCGGGCCGACGAAACGCCTCCAAGCACCTTTCTTCCCCAATCGACCGTAACCCACCGGCCAGAGCGGACGCTTGATGGCTAATCGCCGTTTGGCGTCCTGTCGTTTCTCCCGCTCAATAGGCGCTGCTTATCGTTGTGGATTGCTCGTTTTCTATCTCTACCCGTTCGACAAATCCCTCAAGCGCTCGCCTGCTCGCGCTTGTTTGTCTGCTGCTCATTGTCGGGGCCGCCGCCGGAACTGGATCACGGATCCAAGCCCAGTCTCCTGTCGATCTGAAGACGGCGAGACGGCACGCAAGCGAGCTGAAACAGTACAGGGCCACGGCCGCCGGCACCAAAACGAGGGCCGAGAACCACTTCAGGACCGGCCCCACCACACTGCTGACCCGACGGAGTCGACGAGCTGCGATCATAGTGCCTCCAAGACCTCGTCTGCTTCTTCTGCGTCGACGAACAGGACGAGGTGATCCTGGGGCTCCAGGACGGTTTTGCCCCGAGGGATGAGCACCTCGCCGTCCCGAATGACCGCCCCCAGCACGAAGTTGTGGGGCACGGTCTCGACGGCTTCCTTGATCGGGGGGCCCACGAGGGGGCTCTCCGCCGTGAGCTCCACCTCGACCATCTCCCCGCGGTCGCGCTCGACGAACGTGATTTTTTCGATTCCGCGCACGCGAGTGTGCCGCAGGATCTCTTCGATGACCTCCCGGCGGGGATTGACCGTGGTGTCGATGCCGCTGCTCGTGAACACCGATTCGTACACGTCGCGGTGCACCACCGAGAGCACTTGCTCGGCCCCGAGGTCCAGGCTCAACGTAGATGTGAGAAGGTTTCGTTCATCGGGCGTGAGGGCCGAGACGACGAGGTCGGCGTCCGCCACGCCTTCCCGGCGCAGGAATTTCGGGTCGGTTGCGTCATTCTGAAGGACCAGCGTGTCCGGGAGCTCTTGGGCGAGGGCCTGGGCCCGGTCGGGATCCTTCTCCACGAGACGGGGCTGAAGGCCGCGCTGCTCGAGCATCCGGGCGGTCTGGTATCCAATCTCGCCGCCGCCCAGAATCATGATCTGGCGGGCCTGGCGCACGCGGTCCTTGGGGGTGAGCGTGCCCGCAAACTGTTCGACCTCGCTCGGCCGCCCGATCACCAGCAGACGAATGCCGGGGCGAAGACAAGTGGTCCCCCGGACGATCTCCATGTGCTCGTCGTCGAACACCGCCACGAGGTTGACGCCGTCGCGGAGCCGCAGGTCCTGCACCGTTTTGTTGGCGACCGGGCTCTCTTCGGGAATGGTAAACTCAGCCATGACGACCCGGCCCTGCCCGAACCGTTCGACGTTGCGGGCGGTGGGCAGGCCCACGACCTCGACGATGTTGCGCGCCGTGAGGTGGTCGGCCCCCACCATGAAGTCGACGTTGAAGGCCTCGCGCAGCTGCGACCAGGTGGCCAGGTATTCCGTTTCAGCGACGCGGGCGATGGTAAAGGCGCTCTCGTTCAGTGCCCGCGCCGTGCTGCAGATCAGGATGTTGCTCCGGTCGTCGCTCGTGCTCCCGATCACCAGATCGGCGTCCTGAACCTCCGCCGACTTCAGCACCTCTACCCGAGCCCCATTGCCCTCATGCGTAAGCACGTCGGTCTCGGCCCGGATCATTTCGAGACGGTCAGGATCCTTGTCGACCGCAATCACCTCGTGCTCTTCGGCCAGCGCGTGGGCCACACTGCTGCCGACCTGTCCAACGCCGATGACCACGACTTTCATGAAGAGAAGAATTGTCCGTCCCGAAAACAGCGCAAAAGAGAAGGATCCGGAACCGCACGAGCACTGGCGCGACGGCATCGTGAGTCCTCGTCTCGTGTCCGGCTGAACTGGGCCGTCCCTAAGATGGCCTCTGCGGGGGGGAAGTACAACCCCCGGATCGGGATCGTCACGGATTCCGGGGGGCGCCGTCTCCAGCGTCTCCGCGTATGAGCTTCAGCGGAATGCCCTGAAGGGGCTGCTCGTGCGGGAGGACGTGGAGGCGTTTCTTGAGGAGCTTCCCATTCTCTGCGTTGCGCACGACACGCTCTCGGTGGACATGATCCAGCGGGCGGTCCATCTCGGGTGGGGAAACGGACTACCGATGGCGGATGCGCTCATCCTGCAGGCGTTTCTCGACGAGGGCGTGAGCCGCATCCTGACGACCGACCACGACCTGGCGGCGTACGAGGGAGGCCCCGAGGCAGAGGGTCTCTGAAGGTGGGAATCGGGATCGCGTCTCCCCTTACTCGTACGCCGCGACGAACGACTCGACCTGCTCGTCGGAACCGATGAGCAGGAGATGCCCGTCGTCGGGGAGCGTCGTGTCGCCCGTCAGGTCCGTCTCGAACGTGTCATTGTGTTCGATCGCCACGACGTTGAGGCCCGTCTGTGCGCCGATGTGGCTGTCGGCCAGGGTCGTGCCCCGGAGCGACACCGGCACCACGCGAGTGAATAGGTCCACTCCTTCCCCGAGCACCACGAGGCGGCGGCCCTGTAGGGCCGAGGAGACCGCGTCCACCCCCAGTGTCGTGTAGCTGAGCACAAAGTCGGTCCCCGCCCGGTGGATGGCCTCCAGGTTGCGCTCGTGGGTAATGCGGCTCACCACGCGCATCTCGGGATTGAGGCGGCGACAGTAGGACGCGAGGTGGATGTTGATCGCGTCGTCGTTGGTGGTGAGCAAGACGGAGGGCGCATCCTCAATGCCTGCCTTCTGTAGCAGGTCGTACTCGGCTGCGTCCCCACAGAACACGTCCGCGCAGTATGGGCGGAGCACCTCACAGCGGCTTTGCTCCATCTCCACGAGGTGAACAGGTACGTTTCGTTTGTGGAGCGCCCGCACAGCGGCACCGCCCCCCCGCCCCCCCCC
>ERZ1034547.18-NODE-18-length-48839-cov-8.197175_pt1 | contig 48839 bp, 51 predicted proteins | sample MGYA00520642_ERZ1034547 | MGnify/ENA primary metagenome ERZ1034547 (study PRJEB33760, sample SAMEA4777713) | hypersaline lake metagenome | biome: hypersaline environment; feature: brines | place: Spain | collected 2012-08 | depth 0 m ... | reverse complement strand
GCGCGGCCGGCGACCAGCTGCGTCTCGTCCGTGTTGTAGTGGAGCACCTTGCCGACGCGGTCCAGGTAGAGCTGGGAGAGCGCCCGCGAGACAGACTCCGCGACGCCGTCGCAGATCGAGTCGGGGTGACCGATCCCCTTTCGCTCGACGATTTCGACCTCCTGGTCCTCGACCGCCTGCCGGTCGAGGCGGCTGACCTGTATGTTCCGGTCCATTAGCGCCGGATACTCCGCGGGCGACGGTATAACTTGCGGAAACTCTTCGACGACGCCGAATTACCAATAGTAATTTGTGAACCGGGATAACGAACCTCACGCTCACCGCGTCTCCGGTCACGCAAGCGGACGTTTGCGTCTCGGCGACGTTTTTCCGTCCCCCCGCGGAACGTGACGTCATGACCGAACTCGCGCCATCTCGGCGCACCCTCCTCGCCGGCGCTGTCGCCGGCGGTCTCGGCGCCGTCGCGGGCTGTCTCGGAAACGACGACGACGAGCAGAGCGGCGGCGACGACCCGATGCTCTCCCTGTCGCTCTCGCGGGTCGACGGGACGCTGCGCGACCGCTACGTTCGCGGCCGCGAGGACCCGCCGAACCACTGGGACGAGGCGGCGCTCGACGCCGTACTGGCCGACGAACCGTACACGACCCAACACCGGAAACCGTTCTTCGCGGAACCCGACGACCCCGCGTACGTCCGCGACGAGGGGACGTACTACCAGCTCCGGTCCGTCGCCGTCGACGAGGTCGCCGAGACGCACCCGGTCCTCCGGCTCTTCGAGGCGGAAGGCGAGGTGGAGTCGCCGGTCGACGGCAGCGAGGGTGGTGAGCTCCCGCGGGTGGATCAGCGCGCGGTCCGGATCGCGCACTTCGCCGCACGGGCCCGCGGGGACGAGGGCGGGTACCCGGCGGACCTGGTCGACCGCGGCGGCTACGCCTACCGGACCGCGGCCGCCCGCGAGGAGAGCGCGCTCCTCGCCGCGGACGCCCCCGACCACGTCCGCCACCGAGACACTACCTACCGCGTCGAGAGAGAGCGCGAGCGGTTCCACGAGACCGTGTACCGGCCGACTGCGGAGCCGGTCGCCGAGCGACCCGAACGCATGGAGGCGATCCTCCGGGCCACGTTCGTCGGCCCGAGGATCGGCGCGGACGACCTCTCCGCCGAGGCCAGGCGGATCGTCGACCGGGCGGACGCCGACGAGTACGGCGAGCGCTACCCGTACTCCGACGAGTACACGGCGCTGCTCCGCGCGCTCGACGCGCGCCCCTACCTCGACGGCGGGGTTCGGAACGACGCCGGCGTCCTCACGGAGCGGAAGGAGATGATCCGGTACGGCGACGACTACTACGAGTGGGAGCTGCGGCTCTCGGGCGGCGACTGACGGGAGAGCCTAGGCTCGGAGACCGGAGCGTCAGCGCGCCGCCTCGAACGCCTCGGCCATCACGTCGAGCGCCTCGCGGAGCTGCGCCTCGTCGGTCGCGTAGGAGACCCGCGCGTGGCCGGCGCCGTTCTCGCCGAACGCCTCGCCGGGGACGACGACGACGCCGCGGTCGATACACTCGTCGACGAACCCGTCTGGGACCCGCGGCATCGCGTAGAACGCGCCCTGCGGCGTCGGGCAGTCGAGGCCGATCTCCGCGAACCCCTCTAACACGATGTCGCGGCGGCGCTCGAAGGAGGCGGTCATCTCGTCGACCACGCCGCGGTCGCCCCGCAGCGCGGCCTCCGCGGCGTACTGGGCCGGCGCGGAGGCGCACGCCTGCGCGTACTGGTGGACGCGCAGCATGCGCTCGACGCGCTCAGCGGAGCCGTACACCCAGCCGAGCCGCCAGCCGGTCATCGAGAACAGCTTCGACGCGGAGTTGACCACCACGACGTTGTCCGTCTCGGCGAACTCGATCGGGGAGCGGTGGTCGCCGTCGAACACCGTGTACTCGTACACCTCGTCGGAGATACAGAGCACGTCGTGCTCGTCGGCGATGCGCGCGAACTCGCGGACGTCCGCCTCGGAGGAGACCGCGCCGGTGGGGTTGCCGGGCGAGTTGACGACGAAGGCGGCGGTGTCGTCGGTGATGGCGTTCTCGATCGCGGCCGGGTCGATGGTGAGGTCGTCGCGGAGCGGCACGGGGACCGGCTCGCCGCCCGCCAGCTTCGTCAGCGCGTCGTAGGAGACGAACCCGGGGTCGGGGATCAGCACCTCGTCGCCCGCGTCGACGTGCGCCTCCATGGCAACGTGGAGCGCCTCGCTGCCGCCGGCGGTCGCGATGACGTTGCCGGGGTCGAGGTCGATCCCCTGGTCGGCGCGGTGCTTCTCGGCGATCGCCTCGCGCAGCCCGAGGGTCCCCTTGTTCTCGGTGTAGGCGTCCGCCTTCCCGGACTCGATCGCGTCGACCGCGGCCCGGCGGGCGTGGGCCGGGGTCGGGAAGTCGGGCTGGCCGAGCCCGAGGTTGATCGCGTCGTCGCCGGCCGCCTCGAACACCTCGCGGATCCCGCTTATCGAGATCCGTTCCACCCGCTCGGAGAACGTCGTCATACCAGTTCGAGGGCGCCGCCGAGAGTTAGTTCTTGTCACGTCCGGGCGGTCCGCAGGTCGGGAGGCGACCCCGCGGCGAGCGGGCCCGCGCCATCACCACCGCCGCCGCTCCCACACCGGGCGTCGCTCCTTCCGGCTCTCTTCGCGTCGCGGGCGTCCGTCCTCGTCGGTCGGCAGCGCGAACTGCCCTTCGAGGATGCTCGGCACCTCCTCCGGCCGCGCGCGCAACAGCGCGTCGTCGACCGCGCGGAGCCGGAACATCGGTCTCCCCGGCCCCATCGGCACCTTGATCGACTCGATCAGCTCCCGGTCGACGAGCGTCCGACGGTCGGCGGTGAACTCCTGTTCCGGCGCGATACCGACCCCGTCGGTTCCGACCCACCGCCGTAGGTCCCGGAAGAGGTGGTCGTGGCGCGCCGCGAGCGCGACGAGGAGCGTGCGGTCGGAGATGCCGGTCGTGCGACCGAACTCGCCGGGCTCGAGCGACTCCAGCAGGGTCGCCAGGTCGTCGGCGAACCGGTCGTCGAGGACCTCCCGCGCGGCCGCGAGGAGGCGAGTCCGCGAGGGCATCGCCACCGACTCCGCCGTCGCCGCCTCGAACCGCGACGCGGCGGCCCCGCTGACCGCGTCGACCGTCTCCGGATCGTCATCGACCGCCGTCGTCGCGAGCGAGCGGTCGCCGCGGGGACCGACGACGGCGTCGACGCCGTCGGGGCTCGCGAACACGGTCCCGCCCGCCCCGTGGTCGAGGGGTTCCCCGGTCCGGATCCGTATTTCGTCGCGTTCGACCGCCTCGGCGATCGCCGTGCCGAGGACGAGCGCGCGAGAGAGGGCGTCGACGACGCCGGGACGACACGCGATCCGCCACGGCGCTCCCGACGAGCGCTCGCGAGCCGCGAGCACCGCCGGGAGGAGCCGAAGGGGGACGCCGACGGCGACCACCGCGGACCGGCCCGCGAGCGCGGCCTCGACCGACTCCGCGAACGGGTCGTCGCCGCGGGGGAGGACGTCAGCGACCTCGGGGCCGCCCTCGACGCCGTCGGGATCGGGGACAGAGCCGCGGTCGCCCTCGCCGTCCGCGGCGGCGTCGCGCTCGGCTTCGTCGTCGGACACACCGTCGACAACCGGCGCGATCCGAAAGAGAGTTGCGCCGCTCGGGGGGCGACGCGCCGGTCCGAGGGTCGACAGGAGTCTGGGAAAGCGGCGCGCGGCCGCCTCAGGGAGCGCGCGCGAACAGGAGGTAGCCGGTGTGGCCCACGCCGGCGGTGGAGGGGCGGGAGCCGCGGTCGGAGAAGTCCATCTCGCGCTGGATCGTCTCCAGCGTCTCGATCTCGGAGAGCCCCGCTTCGCGGGCGGCGAGGGCCGCCTCGCGGGTCCCCTCGACGAACGGCGAGTAGACGGCGAGGTGACCGCCGGACGCGAGGAGGTCGTCCGCGCGATCGACGACCGCCGGGGCGTCGCCGGTGTCGAGCGTGAGGACGTCGAACGGCCCCTCGTCGGCGAGCGCGTCCAGCGACTCGGTGAGGTCGCCGGTCCGCACGTCGACGCGGTCGGCGACGCCCGCCGTCACCATGTTCTCGCGGGCCACGTCAGCGAACTCGTCGTCGACCTCGTAGGAGGTGACGTCGGCGCCGGCCCGGCCGAGGTACGCGGCGAGGATCCCGGTCCCGGTGCCGGCGTCCAAGACGCGGTCGCCGCCGGACGCGCCGGTGTGGCCCATCACGAGCCCCACGTCGCGGGGCATCATCGGCGCGCCGGTGCGGTCGAGGTGGTTGAACAGGTCCGGGCCGCGGAGCGCGCGGACCTCGAAGACGGTGCCGAGGTGCGTCTCGACCTCGTCGCCGGCCGAGACGTCCTCGGGGACCTCGATCACGCCGAGGTCGGTCCCGAACTCCTCGCCCGGCTCCAGTAGGTACTCCCGGTCCTCGTGGACGAGCAGGTACGCGGCGTCCGTCACTGCAGGTCCGAGATCGCCCGCGCGGGCTCCCCGTTGGCCGCCTCCAGCGCCTCGCGGGCCTCGTCCTTCGAGACGCCCGCCTGCTGAGCGACCAGCTCGACGTCCTCCTCCGGAATGGCCCCTTCGTCGGCGTCGTCCTCGGCCTCGATCGCGGCCGCGTCCGCGTCGCCCTCGACGGCGGTCGCGCCGCCAGCGTCGGCCACCGCGTCGGGCGAGCCGACGATCTGGTAGGTCTCCTGACCCTGTGCGTCCATCTTGGTGACCTGCGCACCGTCGAAGACGAGGTCGTCGCCGTCGGTCGTCTCGATGACGACCCGCTCGGCGTCGAGCTCCTCGACGTCGATCCCCATCTGTTTCATCATCTGTTTCATCTTCCGCGGATTCATGCCGCCGCCTCCAAACATGCCCGAACGTTCGGCCGGACGATACAAAAAGGGTGTCGACACGGGGCGAGACCCCGTCGCTCGGGGCGAACCGCTTCCGGAGGGTGGCGGCGAACCCGACCGCGACGGCGGGGTTGATACGTCTCGCGCGCGAGGCGGCGGTATGTACCTCGCGGACCACACCTGGCCGGAGCTCGGCGACGCGCTGTCCGACGGCTCCGTCGCGCTCGTCCCGCTCGGCTCGACCGAACAGCACGGGCCCCACCTCCCGCTCGCGACCGACCACCTGATCGCCGAGGGGCTCGCGACGGCGGCCGCGGAGCGCGCCGACGCGTTCCGGACGCCGACGATCAACGTCGGAGTCAGCCCGCACCACCGCCAGTTCCCGGGGACGATGTGGGTCGACCCGCCGGAGTTCCGCGACTACGTCGAGTCGTTCACCCGGAACCTCGCGTACCACGGGATCGACCGCGTGGTGTTCGTGAACGCCCACGGCGGCAACGTCCAGCACCTCCGGGAGGTCGGCCGGCGGCTCCACGAGGACGAGGCCGCCTACGCCGTCGAGTGGATGTGGGACGAGTCGATCCCGGAGCTAGTCGACGACCTCTTCGAGCGCAACGGCCCCCACGCGGGCCCCAAGGAGACGGCGATGGTCACCCACCTCGCGCCCGACCTCGTCCGCGAGGACCGGCTCGGGGACGCCCGCGACGGCGGGCTCGTCGACCTCGCGGAGTCGGACGCGGTCGTCCACGGCGCCCGGACGTTCTACGACGCGATCGACAACTCGCCGAACGGCGCGTTCGGCGACCCGACCGACGTGACGCCGGAGAAGGCGGAGCGTCTGTTCGAGGCGGCCGCGGAGCAACTCGTCCGGCTCGCCGAGTGGATCGGCGACCGCGACGCGGACGAGCTGTTCCCCGAGCCGCGGATCGAGGGCGAGGAGGAGATCCGCTAACCGTCGGTAGAACCGCCTTCGGGCCCGCTCCCGCCAGCGAGGTCGTCCCCGAGAATCTCTTCGAGCGCGGCGTCGGCCGCCTCGCGCCGGCCGTCTAAGACGGCGAAGCGCTCGCCGCGGCGTCGTTCGAGCCAGCGCAGCAGGTGGGCCGCCCAGTCGAGCTTCCGCGCCTTCATCGGGTCGACGGCGGGGTCGTCGAACTCCCAGCCGGGGAAGACGAGTTCGCCGGCCCCCACGTGGTCGGCGAGGAAGGCGGCGCGGTCGCCGTCGGTGAAGCCGCCGGTGTTCCGGACCGGTCCGGCGGGGCCCGCCTGCGTCGTCGCGAGCGTCCACTCGTCGGCGAAGCGCGGGAGCCACTCCCGGACCGCGGAGAGGTTGTCGCCGTGGGCGTGCGCGGCGACGGGGGTCCCATCCCGGGTCAGTTCCACCGCGGTCTCCGGGTTCTTGTCGAGGTCGGTCACCATACAGTCGACGCCGACGCCGCGGTCGGCGAGCACGTCCGCCGCCGTCGAGGCCGCGACGACGACGTCGGCGTCGCGGGCGAGGGCCGCGTCGTCGGCGAGGCGGGGGGCCGCGCCCGCGACGGCCACCGTCTTGCCGTCCCAGTCGCCGAGGCGGTCGAGCGGGAACGGCGTCGCGAGGTCGGCGGCGACGTCGCGGACGCGCTCGTCGGCGTCGCGGCCGAAGCCGAAGTCGTCGAGGATCGCCTCGTAGACCGGCTCGAAGGTGTCGAAGTTCACGAGGAGGTCACGCTCGGAGGTCCGGTCGGGCTCGCCGCGGAGCGGCGCCGCCGCTCATCGGTCGATAGATGGTATGGGCCGGAGTGGCACAGAGTACCCCTACCCGCGTGCCCCTCCGGCGTCCGGTCGATCGGTTGTCTACACGAGGGCATAAACTTTCTCTTAATTCACGTGACGGTCGATATCGGCGAGCGCGGCGTCGAGCGACTCCGAGACGCCGGATACCGCCTCTCGAACCGAATCGATGGCCGCGGGCGTGCCGACGAGGAGCCCGCGGTCGTCGCCAGCGGCCTCGTCGCCGCCGTCCGTCGCCGAGTGAGGCGTCGCGACCGTCGCGCGGTTCGAGTCGCCGAGCGCGAACGCCGCCCCGGTCGCGTCGCCGCCGACGGTCGCGGCGCGCAACGCGCCGATCGCCGCCTCGTCGAGGCCGGAGAGCTCGAAGGTGCGAACCGCGGCGCTGTCGGCGACGGCGTTGCTCCCCTGGGTCGCTCCCGCCGCGCCGATCCGGTCGAGATGCCGCTCGGCCTCGCGGACCGTCGTCACGTCGAGTTCCTCGACGGTGACGGCGTCGCCCCCGCGTCCGGAATAGCGGTCGCGCGCGAACTCAGCGCCGATGAGGGCGGCGTCGCGCGTCTCGGCCACGTCGTGGGTGCGGATCACGTGCGCGCCGCGCTCGACCGCCATCGACGTCGCGGCGAGCGAGACCGGGAGCGCCTCCTCGGTGCTGCGCCCCGCGACCGTCCTGAGGAAGCTCTTGCGGTTGATCGAGACGAGGAGCGGCCGACCGTACCCGCGGAACTCGCGGAGGCGGTGGAACGTCTCGCGGTCGTCCTCGTGGGTCTTGGCCGCGGACCAGCCGCCGAACGCGGGGTCGAGGATCGTCTTGTCGGTGAAGCCGTTCATCGAGAGCGCCTCGTAGATGTCGTCGACGTCCTCGATCGCGCCGGGTCGTTCGAGGTCCGGCGGCGAGGCCATCTTCGACACCGCCACGTCGTGTTCGCGGCAGACGCGGGGCATCTCGGGGTCGGCGAACCCGCAGATGTCGTTGACCATGTCGAAGCCGCGCGAGATCGCCTCGTCGGCCACCTCGTGGTAGCGCGTCTCGATCGACCAGACGGCGTCGCCGGAGGTCGACTCGAGCGTCTCGATCGCGGTGTCGAGACGGTCGAGCTCCTGCTCGGCGGAGAGCACGTCGAGGTCCTTGTTGGCCGATTCGAGCCCGACGTCGACGATGTCGGCGCCCTCGCCGATCAGTTCCTCGTCGACGTACGCCGCGGCCTCGCCGGGGTCGTCGTACACGCTGGGGTCGTACGGCGACTCCTCCGAGACGTTGAGTACGCCCATGATCCGGGGCGGGTGGTCGTCGCCGATCCCGAGCCCTGCGGCGTCCACGTTTCGCATACGATTACCACGGGCGCGAGAGACATAAACGGGGCGAGTACCCGACGCGCTCGCCGGAGAACTGACGCCGAGCGCGGCCGGCGCGTGGCTCCGAGTGACGCCGGCGGCCCTCGTCGGGCGGGTGGCACTTATGACCGAGACGCCCCTCTTCGCGAGCATGATAGCGCTGTCGCGGAAGGCGTACGACGACGTCGTCCGCCACGCGTACGAGGGGGGCGAGGCGGAGGTCTGCGGCGTGCTCGCCGGGACTCGCGGGGAAGCCGACGAGCCGGCCGTCGTCAGCGACGCGCGCCGGGCGGAGAACGTCGCCGGTAGGCCCCAGATCCGCTATCGCATCGACCCCGAGGAGCAGCTCGAGCTCATCGAGGCGATCGAGGGCGACGGGCTCGAGGTGGTCGGCTTCTACCACTCGCACCCGGCTGGCCCGCCCCGCCCGAGCGAGACCGACGCGGCGCGGGCGACCTGGCCCGACCGCTCGTACGTGATCTGCGCGCTCGACGGCTACCCGTTCGTGGGGTCCTGGCGGTGGCGGGGCGACGAGGATGGATTCGAACAGGAGACCGTCTCGGTGCGGTCCGAGCGGTGACGCCGCCGGGCGAGCGACCCCTCGCAGGCTCTGCTCAGCGTTCGAAGCGCAGCGAGTCGCCGACGGCGACGCCGTGGCGGTCGGTCCACTCGTAGGGGACCTCCAGCACGTACTGGCCGGAGCCGGGATACTGCTGCTCTTCGCCGTCCTCGTTCGGCCCCGGTTCGGGCGCGTTGTGGATCCGGGTGATCTGCCGGTCGCCGTCGACGTAGACGATGTCGATGCCGAAGCTCATCCGGCGCATCACGTAGGTGAGCGTGTCCTGCGGCGAATCGTAGGCGAACAGCATGCCGCCGTCCTCGGGCAGCGACTCGGCGTCGCTGAGCCCGAGCAGGCGCTTGTCTCCGGTGTCGGCGACCGCCGCGGTGACGGACCCGCGCGCCTCGCCGGCGGGGCCCTCGACGGTCACGGTCGTCGTCTCGTAATCGGCGTACGTCCCGCTGGGCCAGTCGACGTCGTCTGTTCCGTCCTCGCCCGGTTCGTCGCCTCCGCCGGCCCCCGAGTCGTCGCCTCCGCCGTCGCCGCCACCGGTATCCCCGTCGCTCGCTCCGGGCGCGCCGTCGCCCCCGAGACAGCCCGCCGCGACGCCCGCCGTCGCGGCCGCGGTCAGTCCGAGGAGTCGCCGCCGTCTCATGGGCGTAACCAAGCCGGCCGGGGATATAAGCGGCCGCGTCGCTCGCGTCGGGAGCGCGCTCGGAACGGCGGGGCTGCGGTCGGCACGGCACGGTCCGAGGAAATTATGTTCGCCGGCGAACAGTCGTCGGCATGAGCGGTAGAAGTACCCGAAAGTCGCGCGGAGGGACGCCAGACAACGCGAGCGTTCTCGGCGGCACGGCGATCGTCTCCGGGGCGGCGGTCTCGCTGTCCGGTCTCCTGTTGTATCAGGCGTCCGCGAGCGGTGGAAGCCACATCGCCGCGGTCGGTCTCCTGTTCGTGTTCGCCGGCGTCTTCGCGGTCGACCGGGTCGGTGGCCGGACCGGGCTCTCAGCGGGGACGCGCCGCCGCGTGGCACTCGGCCTCGCGGCGCTCGCGGCGGCGCTGGGTCTCGCGTTCTTCGCCGTGGACTACCCCGGCTTCTCGGGAGCCGTCGCCGTCGCGTCACCGTCGTGCTATCACGGCTCCGACAAATGCTATCCGCCCGGACGAACCCGGTCCGCGGTATGAACCTCCCGTCCCTCCCGCGGCCCGGTCGTCGAGCCGCCACCGGCACCGAGACCGCGCTCGGACGCCGGGCCTCCGACGCGGCGTAGCGACCCCGCGTGCCGGGAAGGACGCGCTTTTATCGCCGCCGGAGCGTAGCGTGGGACATGGCGAAAGTGAGCATCGGCCTCCGCGGGTGGCGCTTCGAGGAGGACGAGATATTCACCGACGACGAGGAGCTGAAGCCCCTCGACGAGATCCCGGAGGACCCGCGAGAGCGGCTCCTGCGGCTCGTCAAGCTCGTCGAGGAGCCCTGCGACGTCTGCTACCTCGACTACGGCGAGGAGGAGGTCCACCGGTGTAAGGAGGCGGAGATCGTGTACGGCGAGCCAGAGGGAGAGGTGCTGCTCTGCCCCGAACACGAGCGCGACCTCCTCTACTGGTTCCGCGAGGCTGGCGGCAGCGACCACAAGGGGTCCGTCGAGTTCGCCGACCGCTTCCACGAGTGGGTCGCCGCCGGCAACGAGGCGCCGGAGGGGTACGGCTCGGTCGAGCACGTCGAGGAGGACCCCGACGGACTCCCGGACCTCCCCGACCAGCAGGAGGTCCAGGAGCGGCTCGAAGAGGACTTCGAGGGCGACCGGATCGACATCCTCGAACTCGCCGGGCAGGAGCGGTCCGACGAGCAGCTGACCGAGGAGGAGGTCGCCGACTCCGACCTCGACCTCTCGACCGACTACCCGTCGGACCGATGAGCGACGGCGACGAGGCGGGGAGCGGTGGGGAGCCCGCGGACGATGCGGAGCTTGCCGACGGCGCGGAGCCGGACGCGACCGACGACTCGGAGCCCGCGCGGTCGCGGCGGAAACCCGTCGTCGTGGTCGTCGAGCCGGAGACGCCGGGCAACGTCGGCACCATCGCCCGGGCGATGAAGAACTTCGGGCTCACGGACCTCAAGCTCGTGAACCCGCCGGAGATCCCGGAGGACGGCGAGGCGTACGGCTTCGCCGGCCACGCGCGGGAGGACGTGCTGCCGAACGCCGACGAGGTGAGCTTCGACGAGGTCGTCGCGAACTACCACACCGTCGGCACCACCGCGATCACCGGCGAGGACGACCGGAGCCACGAGCGCTACCCGTTCAAGACGCCCGTCGAGCTGCGCGAGTCGCTGAAGACGGTCGACGCGCCCACCGCCATCGTCTTCGGCCGCGAGGGGCGCGGCCTCAACAACGAGGAGCTCTCGCGGCTCGACGAGGTGTGTTCGATCCCCGCCGACGAGGACTACCCCGTCCTCAACCTCGGCCAGGCCGCGACGGTGCTGCTGTACGAGCTGCGCGGTCTCACGGTCGACGAGACGCAGCAGCCCGACACCGAGGTCACCCGCGCCCCGGAGGCGGACGTCGAGCGCTTCCACGAGTTCTACGGGGAGTTCCTCGCGGCGACCGGCCAGCGAGAGCACGTCCGCGAGAAGAACGAGCTGCTGATGCGCCGGCTGCTCGGCCGCGCGCACCCCACCGAGCGCGAGATCCACACCCTGCTCGGCACGTTCCGGAAGGCGAACGCGAAGCTGGAGCACGCCGACCACCTCGCGGCGAAGTACGACGAGCCGCCGTATCCCACGGAGCGGTAGCCGTGCGCGGCCCCGCCATCGACGAGGACCTCGTCGCCGGCGTGCGCGACGTCTCCCCGCTCATGCTCGGGATCGTCCCCTTCGCGCTGGTGGCCGGCATCGCCGCGGTCGACGCCGGCCTCGGCCTGCCCGAGGCGGTCGGGATGTCCGTGATCGTGTTCGCGGGCGCCTCCCAGCTGGCGGCGCTCGAACTGCTCGGCGAGAACGCGCCGCTCGCCGTCGTCGTCGGGACTGCCGTCGTCATCAACCTCCGGATGCTGATGTACTCGGCCTCCATCGCCCCGCACTTCGCGGAGTACGGTCGCCGGCTCCGCGCGGGGCTCGCGTACCTCCTCACCGACCAGGCGTACGCCCTCTCGGTCGCCGAGTTCGACGAGAACCCCGACCGCAGCCGGTGGCGCTACTACCTCGGCGCGGCCGCGTCGCTGTGGGTCGTCTGGCAGGTCGGGACGGTCGCCGGCGTCGTCCTCGGCGCGGGCGTCCCCGACGCGTGGGGGCTCACCTTCGCGGTCCCGCTCGTGTTCCTCGCGCTCCTCGTCCCCGCGATGAAGGACCGGCCGACCACCGTCGCGGGCGTGGCCGGCGGCGCGGTCGCGGTCGTCGCGGCCGGCCTCCCGCTCAACCTCGGCCTGCTCGTCGGGGCGCTCAGCGGGATCGCGGCCGGACTGGTGACGGAGGTGACCGGGGCGTGACGGGCGCGCTCGCGTCGGTCGTCGCCTCGCCGCGCGCTTGGGTCGCCATCGTCGCCATCGGGGTCCTCACCTACGGGATCCGGCTCTCGTTCATCCACCTGTTCGGCCGGATCGACGGCGTCCCGACGCGGCTCCAGCGGCCGCTGCGGTACGTCCCGCCGGCGGTCCTCGCGGCGCTGGTGCTCCCCGACCTTGTGACGCTCGAGCCGTCCGTCGCCGCGACCCTGCTCGACGAGCGACTCGTCGCCGGCCTCGTCGCCGGCGCGGTCGCGTGGCGGACGGAGAACGTGTTCGCCACCATCGCGACCGGGATGGTCACGCTCTGGGCGTTCCGATTCGTCGTGTTCGCGTGAGACCGGCGTGGCGTCCGGCCGGCGACGCGGTCGTCAGCGCTCGCGTTCGGTTTGTCGCTCCGTTCGGCGTTCGCGCGCGTCAGCCTCGTCGCGGTCGACGGGTCGGTCGAACCGAGCGTCTCGGTCGGCCTCGCGCTCGCGGGCGGCGGCGATGCGCTGGGCGGCGTCGGCGAGCGAGTCGAGCGCCGCGAACAGCCGGTACGACAGGTACGGTCCCACGGTGAGGACGAGGACGGTCCAGACGCCGAACAGTATCTGTCCGAGGATCAGCAGCGAGTAGACGAACACGAACAGGCTCACGGCGGCGAGCGCGCCGCCGACGCGCGTGCGGAGGGCCTCGGCGGGCGAAAGCGGGTCGTGTGCCATACGCGGAGCTTCCGACGGAACTCACTTAAAAATAAACGCGAAGCGGCGAGAGACGGCGAGCGCGAGCGTGATTGCCCTCGCTCGCGGCGCGTCTCGCTCAGTCGTCGGCGGGGGCCGCGGAGTCGCCTGCGGAGACGCCGGTGCCGGGGCCGACGTCGATGCCGAGGTCGGCGAGCTTCTCGTCCGGGACGACGCCGTCGACCCAGCCGCGGGTCTCGTAGTACTCGGCCTTCAGCTGGTCGAGCTCGACGAGCTCGCCCTCGCTGGCACCCGTGCCGGGGATGGCGTCCGGGTGGCCCTCGATGAACCGGTTCGGCAGCGTGTCCTCCGCGCCGCCGAAGCCGGCGAGGTTGTTGTAGTAGCGCTCGAGGTTGTAGATGCGCTCGCCCGCCTCGAACAGCTCGTCCTCCGAGAGGTCCTGGCCGGTCACGCCGTTGTACTGGAGCACGTACTCCTCGATCCCCTCCGCGAACGCGCTGAACTTACAGATGTCGAACGAGTCCGACACCGCGTGGAGGTCCTGGAAGGTGGCGGTGAGTTCGCCCTTCCCTTCCCACTCGTACGGATCGACCTTCTCCGGGATCCCGAGGATCTCGGCGGCCGGCGTGTAGCCGCGCAGGTGGCACGCGCCGCGGTTGGAGGTGGCGTACGCGATCGCCATTCCCTTCATACAGCGCGGGTCGTAGGCGGCCATCGTCTGGCCCTTCACAGAGAGCTTGTTGCCGTGCGCGTCCTTCGCGTCGGCGACGCGCTCGGGACCCTCCGCGAGGAGGTCGCCGAGGTCGGACGAACGGTGACCGATCTCCTCGATGAGGTCGATCATCGTCTCCGAGTCGCCCCAGTCGAGGTGGCCGACGCCGTCGAGTTTGCCCTCCTCGCTCATCTCCATCGCCATCGCCATCATGTTGCCGGCCTCGATGGTGTCGAGACCGAGGTCGTTACACTGCTCTAACATGCGGGCGATCTCGTCGCGGTCGGAGTGGCCCGAGTTCGGGCCGAGCGCCCACGCGGACTCGTACTCGTACGACTCCGTGCGGACGTTCATCTCCTGGCCCTTGTGGGTGACGTTGACCTCGACCTCCTTCTTACACGCCACGGGACAGGAGTGGCACGTCGGCTCGTCGACGAGGATGTTCTCGCGGACGTTCTCGCCGGAGACCCGCTCCGCCTCGATGTCCGCGCCTTCGGCGTCGTGGTACGCCTCCGTCGAGGTGTACTTCGCGTTCTTCGTCGGGAGGCCGTCCATCTCCTCGGTCGCGTTCATCAGGACGTTCGTCCCGTACATCGAGAGGCCGCCCTCGTTGGGCGCGGTGACGTCGGACTCGCGGATGACCTCCATCGCCTGCTGGTAGCCCTCCTGGAACGTCTCGGGGTCGGCGGGCTTCGGCATGTTCGTGCCCGACTTCACGACGACCGCCTTCACGTTCTTCGCGCCCATGACGGCGCCGGTGCCGCCGCGGCCCGAGGCGCGGTCGTCCTCGTTGATGACGCAGCCGTAGCGCACCTCGTTCTCGCCGCCCTGCCCGATCGCCATCACGGAGACGTCACGGCCGACCTTGCCGTCGACCTCCTCGCCGATCTGGTCGATCGTGTCGTGGACGCCCTGGCCCCAGAGGTGGGAGGCGTCGCGTACCTCGACCTCGCCGTCCTCGACGAACAGGTAGACCGGCTCGTCGCTCTCCCCGTCGAGGAGGACCCCGTCGAGGCCGGCCCACTTGAGCCGCGCGCCGGACCAGCCACCGTGGTGCGAGTCGGTGACGGTCCCCGTCAGCGGGGACTTCGTCACCAGGGCGATCCGACCGCTCATCACGGTCTGGGTGCCGGTGAGCGGCCCGGTCATGAACGCCAGTCGGTTCTCCGGCCCCAGCGGGTCCACGTCGGGACCCTTGTCGAAGACGTACTTGACGCCGAGCCCGCGGGCGCCGATGTACTTCTCCGCGTCCTCGTCGTCGATCCCCTGATAGTTGACCTCCCCGCCGCCGAGATCGACCTGTGCCACACGGTCTCTGTAGCCGCCCATTTCAGTCATGTAATGCTCTATCATTATATTAGGACCGTATCGGGTTAGTTGTTGATTCGGCGGCGTAACCGATAGCGGTTACCGACTCTGGCCTCCTCGCGGCGGGTGCGGCGTTCGGTGCGCCGGCTTCGCCGGGAGAGGCGACGGGCCGTCGAAACGGAGAATTAACCCGAATCGGGACCGAGGAGAGAGCGTGAACAGCCGCGACGAGGAGGCCGACGGACGCGGTCAAGACCCGCGCGAGCGATCGGCCGGCGGCGAGGATCGGCGTGCCCCCGCCGGGGTCGCGGGGCTCGTTCTCACGGCGTCGGTCATCCCGGTGCCGGCCGGACGAGGCACCGGCGGGGAGACGCTCCCACTCCTCCCGGAGTGGATCGGGCTCACCACGCCCTTTCACCTGATCGGGTACGCCGCGCTCGCCGCCCTCACGGTCCGAGTGCTCGTAGGACGGGGCGGGACGACGGCGAGGGCCGCCGCCGTCGGCGTCGCGGCCGCGACCGCGTTCGGGTTCGGCGTGGAACTCGTTCAAGCCCCGATCCCGTGGCGGTCGTTCGCGTGGAGCGACGCCGCGGTCAACGCGGTCGGCGCGACGGTCGGAGCGGGGGCCTTCTTAGCGTGGCGAACGGTCCGCTGAACCGGGAACCGGGAGAGATCGAGCCGAACCGGAACTAACGGCGCGGTCGTCAGCGGCCGGGCGGACCGGCGCGACCGCGACCCCGACGCCGCACCGTCGCCGCGACGTCGGCGTTCAGCCGCGAGCGCTCGAAGTATATCTGCTCGAACTCGCTCGACTCGTACTCCGCGTAGCAGTCGAGCGCGATCTCGTCGCCGTCGTCGGCGTCGTCGACCGCCTCGGCGAGGTCGCCGTCGTCGACGCGGACGACAAGCGTCTCGTCGCCCTCGCCGAAGACGACCTGTTCGGCGTCGAGGTGCTCGCCGTCCGGAGTCCACACCGCGACCGTGTCGTCGGCGACCGACCGGACGTCGTCGGGCGCGTCGAACTGCGTCACGACCTTGCCGTTCCCGTCGACGGTGACCGACGCGTCGGGGAGGTCGCGGTCGACGCGCTGCATGCGACCTTCGGGCTCCGGGGCGACGGTGTCCCGCTCTCGCAGGTAGTCCACGACCAGCGTCACGAGCAGCTCGTCGGTGTCCTCGATCACGGGCTTGTCTTCGAGCGGGTAGCCGCTCCCGCCGTTGGCGATGTAGCTGTTGACGGCCACATCGTAGGTCTCGTCGGGGTCGAGCGGCTCGTCGCCGACGCGCACGTCGCGGATCTGCTCGTCGACGCCCTCGTGGGGCACCCACTCGAAGCGCACGCCGCTGACCTGCTGGGAGATCTCCTCGCCGAAGCTCTGGCCGGTTTCGCTCTCCAGGGTGATGACCTGGCTCTCCAGCGCGTCGACGAGTTCCTCGCCCGTCAGCTCCAGCGTGACGAGCGTGTTCGGGAACGGGAGGGTGTTGAAGATGTCGCCGCCGGTGATCTCGCCGGGGCCGTACACCGAGTCAGAGCGGATGCCGCCGGCGTTCGTGATCGCCACGTCGGCGTCGGCTCGCTCGCGCATCGCGTCGGTGACGAGGTTGCCGTACCCGGTCTCGCGGTGGTAGTTCGAGCCGAACCTCGCGTCGAGCGGCGTCTCCGTTTCCACGATCACCGAGTCGAGCCCCACCTCGGCGCGGTAGTCGTTGATGATCTCGGAGGCGGTGGGGTCCTTCGGGATGTCATCCGTGACCTCGATCAGCCGTCCGTCGAACGAGGTGACCTCGCCGTCGGCGACCGTCAGTTCGATCTCGCTGAGGTACGCCGCGCGGGCCCGCGCCTCGGAGATGATCGACCCGTCGACTGACTCGGGCGGATAGAACTGCTCGTCGTCGCCGACGACCACGAGGTCGATATCGTCGTCCGCGTCGGCCTCCGCGAGGTCCTCGGCGTCGTCAATTCCCGTGTGGGCGAGCGCGACGACGACGTCGACGTCCTCCTCATCCCTGAGCCGCTTCGCCGTCGCCGGGCCTTTCTCGGTGTAATCCTCGATGGTGATGCCCTCGCCCTCGAAGTCGATGTTCGTCTTCCCGGTCGTCGCCCCCTGGTCGGCGAGACCGATGATACCGACGCTGACGCCGCCGCGCTCGACGATCTCCGTCAACTCCGTACCGTCGAACGCCTCGCCCTCGCTGTCGACGAGGTTCGTCGCCAGCCACGGGAACTCGGAGTCGGTCGTCACGTCCGAGATCGGGTCGAGCCCGTAGTCGAACTCGTGGTTCCCGATCACGTCGGCGTCCGGCCCGACCTCGTTGAGCACGTCCACCGGCGCGCGCCACTGCGAGACCGAGCTGAGCGCGTGCGGTCCGACCTCGTCGCCGCCGCCGACGACGACGACCGGGCCGTCGGCCGCCGCGCGGCGCTGTTCGATGAGCGTCACCAGCCGCGGGAACTTCTTGTCCTCCGCCGCCGCCGTCTGAATGTCGTTGTACGACAGAACTGTGAGCGTCGTCGATCCGTCGCCCTCTGCGGCCGTCGCCGAACCGGACAGGAGCGACCCGCCGAGTACGATTCCACCCGCTCGCAGTACCTCGCGCCGTCCGAAGTCACGGTCCCGTGACATCGAATTGCTCCAAGTAGAGAAATTTATAAAATCTTTCTATAATTGACTATATATTTATCAATAAGTTCTTTTGAGAGATTCTCACAACAGGTGAGACAAAGACTCTCAACTGAGGAACGCGGACCCCGGGTCGGTCGGCGATGACGACACGGCTTTACGCGCTCGGCCGCTCCGTCCGACAATGAGCCAGCCGAGCCCCGAGGCGTACGAGCAGGGGCGCGGGATGGACGCGCACAACGACGTGATGCGCGACATCCGCGCCGAGCGCTCGGAGACGTACGACCCCACGGAGCCGACCCGCGTCTGGATCGACGAGGACAACACGCCGGACGGCGTCGTGAACTCCCTCACGATCATCTTAAACACCGGCGGCTGCCGGTGGGCGCGCGCCGGCGGCTGTACGATGTGCGGCTACGTCGCCGAGTCCGTCGAGGGCGGCAGCGTCGCCCACGAGGACCTGATGACCCAGATCGACGCGTGCCTCGACCACGAGGCCGAGGAGGCGGAGGAACCCGCAGAGCTGATCAAGATCTACACCTCCGGCTCCTTCCTCGACGAGCGCGAGGTCCCCGCGGAGACGCGGCGAGCGATCGCCGAGACGTTCGCGGACCGCGACCGGATCGTCGTCGAGTCGCTGCCGGACTTCGTCGACCGCGAGAAGATCGCCGACTTCGCGGACCACGGGATCGCGACCGACGTGGCGGTCGGGCTGGAGACCGCGACGGACCGCGTCCGCCACGACTGCGTGAACAAGTACTTCGACTTCGCCGACTTCGAGGCCGCCTGCGAGGAGGCCGACGCGGCCGACGGGGAGTTCGCGGCCGACGTGGGGATCAAGGCGTACCTCCTGATGAAGCCGCCCTTCCTCGCGGAGCCCGAGGCCGCCGCCGACATGGTCGACTCGATCCGGCGATGCGCCGCCGTCGACGGCTGCCACACCGTCTCGATGAATCCGACGAACGTCCAACGCTACACGATGGTCGACGAGCTGTTCTTCGAGGGGGGCTACCGGCCGCCGTGGCTCTGGTCGGTCGCGCACGTGCTGGAGGAGACCGCCGACGTCGACGCAATCGTCGTCTCCGACCCCGTCGGCCACGGCTCCGACCGCGGCGCGCACAACTGCGGCGAGTGCGACGACCGCGTCCAGACCGCGATCAAGGACTTCGACAAACGGCAGGACCCGAGCGTGTTCGAGCAGGTCTCCTGCGAGTGCGAGGCCACCTGGGAGTACGTGATGGACGAGGAGACGAGCTACAACATGCCGCTGGCGCGGTAAGCACGGTCGGCGCGTCGACCCACAGCGGGCAGGGGAGCGCCCTCGCGCGAGCACGGCCCCCGCCAAACCCCCGGACGCGGCCGGCCGATCCCGCGCCGGTCTCCGCGGAACGATTGTGAACGATGCCGATCAGTATTTCTCTCGTTCTGTGAACGAATGGCCCAGAATACTCGACTAAGAGTCACGATTCGGCGTGGTAAAGTCGATCATACTGAACGATCAGGTCGAACAAGGCCCTTATACTTCGGACCCGTACGGTAGAGCATGAACGCAGACGCCAGCGGTTCCCCGCCCTCCCGCGGGAAGTCGGTCCTCTTCTGTCCGGAGTGTCGCTTCGAAAGCCCCCTGTCGGACGGGTGGCTCGTCGTCAGCGACGGCGACCAACGAACGATCGTCTGTCCGGAGTGCGGCCACGTCGCCGACCATCGGACGGCGCGATCGGCACCGACGCCGCAACACGCAGACTAATCCTCCCGACGCGGCCCGCAACTGTCGTTACCCCCTCTCCGGCGCCCGTTCCGCGAGGACCGGTATCTCGGACAGCTTCTCCGCGTCGAGCGCGTCCCAGTCGACCCCGTCCGGTCGCGCGTCCGTCGCCTCCGTCGCGAGCGTCCGCTCCGGCGTGACCACGAGGTCGAGCGGCACGTCGTGGGCGTCGGGCGTCGGCAGGTCGACGTCGGTCCCGACCGCCGACTCCGGCCCGTCGAGGACGGAGAGCTCGTGGACGGTCGTCGCGACGGTCGTGCCGTCGTCGACCGCGTCGAGTTCGCGGAGGACCGCCCACTCTAGATCGCTGTACCCCTCGCCCTTGCCGATCCGAGCGCCGTCCGTCGTGACGCCGACGGAGCCGGCGACGATCAGGTCGACGCGCGCGACGTCCTCGGGCGCGGTCGGCGTCCCGTACTCCGAAATGCCGGAGACGGTCGTCGCGTCGTCGATCTCGTCGGGCGGGATCTCGGTCGGATCGAGCCGGAGGAAGGGGTCCGGGTCGCGGAGCCGCGGCTGCGCGACGTAGACGGTCTTCCCGGCGCGGAGCGCGGCCCGGCGCACCGGCAGCTGCGGCGCGTCGGGGTTGGCCTTCAGCGTCGCGGCCGCGTCCCACGCCTCGGTCTCCGCGAGCCGCTCCGCCGCGGCGTCCGCGCCGGCGAAGTTGGGGATCCGGTCGTGCGGCGGGAACGGGAACCGCGCCTGGTCGCCCTCGTCGAACGCGTCCCACACCGCCTCGCGGACGGCCTGTTTGTCCATGTCGGAGGATGCGGGGCCGGCGGTAAGTAGCCGCCGCCGCGACGCGCCTTTTAACCCGTTCAGGCGCGCACGGTCGGGTATGTTCGAAGACCGGCCGGACCGCGACGCCGAGGTCGTCCTCGTGGGGCGCTCGAACGTCGGCAAGTCCACGCTGATGCGCGAGCTGACGGGCCACGACTTCTCGACCGGCGGCAAACCGGGCGTCACCCGCCAGCCGAACCACTTCGACTGGGCCAGCGAGGGGTTCATGTTCACCGACCTGCCCGGCTTCGGCTTCATGTCCGGCGTCGAGGAGGAGCACCGGGAGCAGATCAAGACCGACATCGTCCGCTACCTGGAGGACAACGCCGACTCGATCCTCGCGGGGGTCGTCGTGATGGACGGGAAGGCCGCGGTCGACATCATCGACCGCCACGCTGAGCGCGGGAACGTCCCCCACGACGTCGAGATGTTCGGCTTCCTGGAGGACGTGGGCGTCGAACCCATCGTTGCCGTCAACAAGACCGACAAGATCGACGACATCGACGAACGGCTGGACGCGATCTGTGACCGTCTCGGACTGTACCCGCCGTGGCAGCAGTGGTCCGACCGGGTGGCTCCGATCTGTGCGAAGCGCGGCGACGTCGAGGCGTTAGAGGAGTGCCTCCGGACGCGCTTCCACGACCACAACCGCGACGACCTGCTGAAGTTCGTCTCATAAGTAGTGACGGCTGATCACGGGGGCGATCGCTACGTGAACTCGGGAGTATTTTTTCAGGTCATCAGCTGCTGATCGACGGTGAACACCTCCAAATCCCCAGTCGCGGGGGGTCGGTGCGCTCGCTGTCGTTCGAGACGCCGGAGGCGTCTCGTGATAACGAGAGAGCTTCGCTCGGCGACCGACTCCCTCGCGCGTGCTGGCTTCGCAGCCGCCGGGGGCGGTCGCTCGCAGGCACGCGCCACCGCAGATGTATTGATAAATCGGTGACCAAATCTCCGGTTCGAATCGCCCGTTTCAGAACTCGAAGCCCACCGCGTCGTCGCTCGGTCGGAGCGGGCTCTTCGGGTACGGCGGCTCGGCGTCGGGGTCGTTGAACGCGCGCGGCGCGACGTCGTTCGGCCCGTCCGGGTAACAGAGCGCGGCGAGCGTCTGGATCGCCGTGCGGCCGCTGGCGAGTTCGAACTGGCCGCCGCCGTACATCCGGATCCCCTCTCGCTCGCAGTACGCGATCGTCTCGAACAGCGATTCGAGGGTTCCGAACCGCGAGGGCTTGACGTTACACCATCCCGGTTCGACGGGGAGCGATTCGAGGCTCTCGACGCCGTCGATCGGGTAGTCGAACGAGAGGCGGTCGGCCTGCGGCTCGACGAGCGCGCTCGTCGCGGGCGTGAACGCGGGATCCTCCACGACCGCCGCGGGGAACGCCGCGAACACGTCGCGGTACAGCTCCGGGTCGGGCTCGACGTCGACCTCGGTCCCCTCGTACCACCCCTTGAGGTCGAGGACGCGCACGGCGTCGGTCTCCCGGAGCGCCTCGAACGCCGACTCCGGCCACTCCGGCGTCGGGTCGAGCTTGAACTCCAAGTCGGCGTTGCGCGCGAGCAGCCCTTCGACGCGGTCGGTCGACGGCGGGTCGCCGAGGCGCGTGGAGACGACGAACCGGACCGGGTCGGGGTCGACGCCGAGCCGGTCGCCCAGCGTCTCCTCGCGCTGCCGGAGCGCCAGGTCGAGCGCAGCGCTCTCGACCGCCCACCGCCGGTAGTTGCGCGCGGTCTCGTTCTCGGGCGGGTTTCCGTGGAAGAGGTCGACCTCGTCGAGGCGGTCGGAGAGCGCGTCGATCGTCCACTCGCCCTCGAGGTCGATCGGGTCGGTCCCGGCGAGCGCGTCGTGGTCGGCCGTCTCGTAGGTCACGTCCTCGCCGCGCCCCACGACGCCGTCGCCCGAGAGCCGGTACTCCGTCGTCGTCCGCTCGAAGCCGCTCGTCGTGTCGGCGACCTGCCGGCGGCGGGCGACCGACTCGATCGTCACCGACATGTCGGCGATCCGCTCGTAGTGGCTCATGGCACAGTCGAGGCGAGCCGACCACTTAAATAGGTGAGCGGGAAACGGCGTCGGACCGATTACGTCCCGAGGTCGCCCCCGCGACGTCGGAGCGTCGCGATCCGGGTTCCGAGCGTCCAGAACAGCGGGATCACGGTAAGTACGACCGCGCCGGCGGCCGCGACCTGAAGCACGGTCGTCGTGAACCACGGCTCGCCGTCGGCGTACGGCAGCGCGGTGTGTGTCACGTCGCCGATCACGGGGACAAAGTAGTCCATCAGCAGGTCGACGGTGTACCACGCGGTCGCGATCGCCACCGCGCGGAGCGGGAAGTCGGTGATGCGGTGGAGGACGAACGCCTGGACGACCATCGCGAGGTGGCTCACGAGCAGGAACGCGTACAGCGCGGGGCCGTTGACCGCGAGGAACTCCGGCCAGAAGACGACGAGGACGTACGGGGTCCACAGCCCGAGCTTGACGTTGCCGAAGAAGGCGAGCGCGGCGAGGGTGTCGCTCGACCGCCCGAGCGCCCACGCGCCGAGCGCGAGCGCGATGAGCAGCGTCGCGCCGGGGCTGTCGGGGATGAAAAGCCACATCTCCGTCGGGAGGGCGCGGAACTGGAACCGGTAGTACCAGAAGCCGAACGCGGTGCCGACGAGGTTGATGACGACGATGACCCACGCGAACCGGAAGGCGACGTCCTCCAGCCGTTTCGGGAGCGGCGCGACCCACCGCGGCAACGACTCGCGGTCCGGCGGGTCGCGTCCGAGCGCGCCGACGATGTCCATACCGCGGGCTCGGACCGGGCGGGCAAAGCGGTGGCGGTCGCGGTGGACGCGACCGGCGATGCGGGCGACCGCGACGAAAAGGGCTATGCGTGCCCGGCGGGAAGGCGAGGGTATGCGCCCGCGAACGCTGCTCGCGCTGCTGCTCGTCGTCCCCCTCGTGGACGCGCTGTTCCTGATCGTGGTCGCGACGCGGCTCGGGTGGGCCGTCACGGTCGCGCTCGTCGTGTTGACGGCCGTCCTCGGCATGCTGCTCCTGCGCGCCGAGGGGCGCGCGACCCTCGCGCGCATCCAGCGCAAGCTGGCGCGGGGGTCGCCACCGACCGACGAACTGCTCGACGGCGGGCTGCTCATCGCGTCGGGCGCGTTCCTGCTCACGCCCGGGCTCGTCACCGACGCGGTCGGGTTCCTGCTTGCGCTCCCGCTCTCGCGGGTCCCGATTCGGATGGCCCTGAAGAAATACGTCGTCGTCCCGTACCTCGAACGCGAGACGGACGGCTTCTTCTCGGGGAACGTCTACGTCGGCGGCTTCCCGGGCGACGGTGAAGGCGGATTCTCGATGGGTGGCGGCTTCCCCGGCGGCGGTGCCGACGGCGGCCCGGACGGATTCCCCGGCGGCGACGGTGCGGACCCCGACGGGGGCGTCGGCGGAGACGCGAACGCCGGCGGCGGGTCGACGACCGACGACGACGTCGTCGACGTGGACTTCACCGTCGAAGAGGAGGAGCGGAAGGGAACCGACTGACTGCGCGGACCCCCGTGAAACCGCCACACGGCGGGCGGCTCGCGAAAGGAAACCCTTAAAATCCTACCCGCGCAACGACTGAATGCGCTCACCTGGGCCAATAGCTCAGTCAGGTTGAGCGCTCGGCTGATAACCGGGAGGTCCACGGTTCAAATCCGTGTTGGCCCACCTACAACGCGCACGGTCTTTGGCCGTGCGGGATTGGTGGGCTGGGACTCCCCAGCCACCCAATTCCGTCGTTTCAACCCGCTAGAGACATCGTTAGCGCGCCTAGAGCGGACGAAAGCCAAGCCGGGAGTTTCCACCGTCCCTTAATTTGCGTACGCCGATGTCACACTGTCGTCACGTCACTCACAGTAACGAGGAACCGAAAGCGGCTCCGGCGGGAGAGAACGTGGGAACACGCAGTCGTGTGCCTCTGACGTGGTGTGCCGAACACACCGACTCGTCGGAGGGGTTAAATGCGAGAATATTTGCTGGAATGTTGCCGCGCGCGCTCGCCGATGAGCGCCGAGTACTGCCCGGACACGACTCCGCGCTTGGGAGAGACGACCGTCGAGGAATCGAGACACCGAATTCGGCAGTGATACGGCGACCTTCGGACCAGTCGTCTCGAATTACTCAACGCTCCTGACTACGCTCGGAGCAGCAGTCACACGGCCGCGAGATGTAGACTCAGAGCTCGCGGTGACGGGAAGTCTCGGTTGGCGGAAGTCGGAGCGATTTATGTATCGGGCTCCCGTCCCACGACGCAGACGCGAGAGGGGCGCTTCGCCGCCCGAGTTATCATGGACCGAACCGACGAGGGCCCGGATCCCGACGACCTGCTCGAACCGGCGCTCACGGATCCGGAGTCGTACGACGCCGCGCGGACCGCTCGGTTGGTCGCGGCGTTGGAGCACGACGACGACGAGGTCCGACGAGCCGCGTCGTGGGCGATCCGGTTCGTCGCCGCGGAGACGCCGTCGCTCGTCGGCGACTGCGCGGGGCGGTTCCGTCGCGCGCTCCGCGACCCAGACGCCCGGCCGGCCGCCCTCCGGACGCTCGCGGTCGCGGCCGAACACGACCGGGAGGCGGTCGCCGACATCGTCGACGGAGCGGTCGAGGAACGGACGATCGACGGGGCCGTCGCGCGGCGGGTCGTCGCGGGATATCGGCCCGTCGATCCGACGGCCGACGGCTCGGTGGTCACGGACGAGGGAGACGAGACGGACGCGCCGACCTCGACGGCCGCAGTCGGGGAACGGGACGATTCCGAAGCGTCCTCGGCCGACGACGCGGCCGACGCGGATGACGCGGAGACGGCCGGCTACCCGCCGAGCGAACCGCCCACCAAGCCGCCGCGGCTCGATCGGTCGCTGACCGAGTACGAGCCGGACGCGGCGAGGGGGCGGCGGAGCGAATCGCCGGGCGAGCAGGTCCGGTTCACCGAGGGCGGCAGGGAGTTCACCGGGACGCACTGGCGCTCGGTGAGCGTCGGCGCCGCCGACGAGGACGAGTACCGGAGCGCGCTCGACCGCTGGCGTCGGATCGACGACCACGACGCCGTGGCGCGCGTCGTCGACGGCGGCACGCGACCGACGCCGTGGCTCGTCTCGGAGCGCGGCGGTCCGGACTCGCTCGCCGAGCGGCACACCCCGTTTCCGCCGTCGGAGGCCCGCTGGGTCCTGGCGCAGACCGCGGACGCGGTCCAGTACGCGCACGCCGCCGGCGTGGTTCACGGCGGGCTCCAGCCCGCGTCGGTCGCCTTCGTGAACGCCGTCGAGGACCCCGACGCGTGGGCGTACCCGCGGGTCGGCGACTGGGGGCTACGGGAGACGTTCGGCCCGAGCGAGGGGCGCTTCGAGCTCCCGCGTCGGTACGCCGCGCCCGAGCACGTCGCCCCCGACCGGTTCGGCCGCGTCGACGCAGCGACCGACATCTACGGGCTCGGCGCGCTCGGGTGCGAGCTGCTGACCGGCGGTGCGCCCGTTCGCGAGGAGCGGACCGCCGGCCTTCCGGAGGGGGTCGCCGCCGGGCTCCCCGCCGAGCTGTCGACGGTCCTCGCCAAGTGTCTCAAGCCCGCGAAGATGGAGCGGTACGCGTCGGCCGCCGCGTTCAAGCGCGAGCTCGCGGCGGGGGGTGACGATGCCTGAGACGGGAGTGGACGCCCTCGCCGGTCGCCTCGCGAGCGTCGGCCTCGTTCCGGGTGTCGGCGACGCCGTCCCGAGCGTCGTCGGCGCCGCGACCGTCCCCGTCGGCGGCGGAGTCACCCGGTTCGTGGCGGGGGTGCTCGTGCTCGTCGCGTGCCTCGGGACGACGCGGTACGCGCTGTTAAACGCGAGCCGGGAGCCCCACGACACGCTCGTCTGGCGGTACGTCGCGCTGTCGACGGCCGTCGGCGGCGCGTTCGCCGCCCTGACCGTCGTCGAGGCGGTCTCGACCGGCGTCGGGACGACCGTGCTGGCGTTCAGGCTCCTCGCGCAGCTGTTCTTCGCCGTCTTCCTCGCGCTGTCGCTGCGGGAGCTGTACTACGCGCAGCCGACGACGTCCACCGAGGGCGACCGGCTGTCGCTGTCGACGGCGCGGCGGGTGGAGACCGCGTTCATGCTGCTCGCGCTGGTCCAGTTCCCGATCGTCGTCTGGGTGGGGCCGACGGCGGTCGCGCGGGTGATCCTCGCGGTCGCGGCCGCCGCGTTCACGGTGTACGGCGTCTCGTTCGGCCACGCGATCCGGGCCCGGCGGGTGACCCAGGGGACGGTGCTTGACGCCACCGTGACGTACGCCATCGCCGTCCTGCTCTGCGTCGGCGCGGTCAGCGTCACGGAGGGCGCCGTCGTCGCGCCGGTGCCGCAGCCGGCGGTCGCCGGTGCGATAAACGTCCTCTTAGTGATGATCGGGTCGTTCCTGATCAGCCTGATAATCCGGCTGAAACGGAGCGCGGACGCGACGGGCGGTGCGCCGTAGCTCGACGGACGGTTCGCCGCGACGCGAACGGGGGACGAGCGCCGCTGCGGTCCGCTTCAGAGGTCCACCGGCGCGTCGGTCGCGGCGCTCTCGGCCAGCGCGTCGAGGACGCGCATGTTCTCGACGGCCGCCGCGCCGTCGGTCAGGGGCGTCTCGTCGGCGGCGACGCGATCGGCGAAGTGCTCCACTTGGAGTCGGTACTGGTCGACCGCCGGGAACGTCTCGACCCCGTTGCGGCCGTCGACCTCGTACCTCAGTTCCAGCCGCTCGTCAGCCGGGGCGTCGAACGCGTTCTCGACCTCGACCCAGCCGTTCGTCGCGTCCACGCGGTACCGCTCGACGTGTCGCGTGTCGAACCCGGACGCGACCCGCGCCGACCGGCCGTCGTCGTACGCCAGCACGCCCGCGAGCTCGGTGTCGACCCCGGCGTCGCGGGTGTCGCCCGCGTGGGCGTACGCCCGGTCGGGGACGCCGAGGACGGCGCGGGCCAGCGAGACCGGATAACACCCGACGTCCATCAGGGAGCCACCGGCGAGTTCGGGGTCGAGTCGGACGTCGTTCGGGCGGTCGTACAGCGGGAACCGGAACGTCGCGGTCACCGTGCGGACGTCGTCGAGCGCCGTCGCGGCGAGCTCCACGGCGCGTTCCGTCCGGGGGTGGTACCGGTACATGAACGCCTCCATCAGGGTGACCCCGCGGCGCTCGCAGTGGTCGACGACGTCTCGCGTCTCGGCGGCGTCGGCCGCCAGCGGCTTCTCGCAGAGGACGTCCAGCCCGGCGTCAGCGGCGCGCTTCGTCCACTCGGCGTGGAGTCCGTTTGGCAGAGGAACGTATACGGCGTCGAGGGCGTCGTCGTCGAGCAGCGCCTCGTAAGAGTCGTAACTGCGGGGGATCGAGTGGCGCGCGGCGAACGCCGCCGCGCGATCGGCGTCGCGGGACGCGACCGCGCCGACCGCGTGGTCGCTGGCGGCGATGGCCGGAACGACGGCCGTGTCGGCGATCCCCGCGGTGCCGAGGACGCCGAACTCGAGGCTGGCCGAGTCGGACGAGTGAGCGCTCATGTCCGCGGCGACGCGGTCCCACCTCAAGTGGTTTGGGTCCCCCGGCGCGGTGTTCGCTCGCCGGCGAGCGCCCGCGTCGACGCGAGATATATCCCTCTCCGAGCCCCATACGTGGTAGATGCGGTCCGACCCGCGAACGGCGCTCCGGCGACTCTACAGACAGGTGACTCCCATGGAAATCACACAGACGCAGGTACGCGAGTACGACCGCCGCGCGCCCGACGGCGGCGAGACCGAGACGGCGACGTTCGGCGTCGGCTGCTTCTGGGGGCCGGACGCGCAGTTCGGCGCGATGGAGGGCGTCGTCCGAACCCGCGCGGGGTACGCTGGAGGTACGAAGCGCGACCCGACGTACCACTCGCTGGGCGACCACACGGAGGTCGTCCAAGTCGAGTTCGACCCCGACCGGACGACGTACCGGGAGATCCTCGAACGGGTGTTCGCGTCGCACGACCCGCGGCGACAGACCCGGAAGGCGCAGTACCAGAACGTCGTGCTGGCCGAGAGCGCGGCCCAGCGGGAGGAAATCGACGAGTTCCTCGCGGGGCGCGGCCTCACCGCCGAGGGGATCGACACGCGCGTCGAGCAGCTGTCGCGGTTCTACCCCGCGGAGGACTACCACCAGAAGTACAAGCTCCGCTCCGCCTCGTCGCTGGTGGACGCGTTCGACGCGGCCGGATACGACGACGAGGACCTGCGCGAGTCGCCGCTCGCCGCCAAGCTGAACGGGTACGCCGCCGGACACGACGTCGACGTCGCCGAGGAGCTCCCCGCGTCCGGGTGAGTTCGGAAGGCGCCCGCCCGTCCGTTTGAAGTCGATTCGCGACCACGTTTTCCTATGGAACTCGCGCCGGGCGTACACGGGCTCCCGCTACACGTATCGATGGACGACCGCGAGGCGACGTTCAATCCGACCGCGGTCGAGACCCCGCGGGGGCTCCTCCTGATCGACGTCAGCTTGCCCGACGAGGTCGACGTTCTCGAAGCCGCGCTCGCGGACGAGGGGCTGGCCCTCGACGACGCGTGGGGGATCCTCGTCACGCATCAGGACGTCGACCACGCAGGCTGCCTGGCGACCGTCGCCGACCGGACCGACGCCGTCGTGTTCGCCCACGAGGTCGAGGCCCCGTACCTAGAGGGCGAGAAGGAGCTCGTCAAGTCCAGCGAGGAGCGACCGATGGCGATCGAGCCGACGACCGTCGACGTCCGACTGACGGGCGGGGAGACGTTCGCGACGGCGGCCGGGCCGATGGAAGTGGTCCCGACCCCGGGTCACAGCCCGGGACACGTGTCGGCGTACTTCCCCGACGCGGAACTGCTCGTCGGCGCAGACGCGCTCAACGTGGTCGACGGCGATCTCGTCGGGCCGCGCCCGGAGGTGACGCAGGACCTCGAGACGGCGCGCGAGAGCGTCGTGACGCTCGCCGACCGCGACGTGGCGGAGACGTTCTGCTTCCACGGCGGGCACGTCGAGGCCGGGACGGAGCGCATCGCGGAGATCGCGGCCGAGCGGTAGCCGTCGCGCCGCGAGCCGACGAGCGGAGTGCGGCGCGATCCGTGTCTTCAAGCCCGACCGGCCGTCACAATTCGTCGTGGACGCGAACGAACTCTCGCTCCGGTCGTACGACCCCCGCGACGACGCGGCCGTGTGGGCGCTTCACGAATGGGCGATGCGGGAGACAGGCGTCGACCCGTCCGACATCCCCGGGACCGACGACCTGCGGTCCGTGACGGCGTCGTACCTCGATTCGGGGGGCGCGTTCGTCGTCGGCGTCGTCGACGCCGATCCGTCGTCGGGCGAACTGCCGGGGGACTCGACGTCGGCACGCGAGGTGGACGAGCTGGCGACGCACGACGGGACGCTCGCCGCGATGGGCGGGTACGTGCCGAACGAGGCCGGGCACGGCGACGAGCGCGACCGATCCGGTGCCGCGGAGCTCCACCGGATGCGCGTCGCGCCGCCGTCCCAGCGCCGCGGCTACGGGCGCGCGCTGCTCGACGAACTGGAGCGGCGGGCCGCCGCCGACGGGTTCGAGACGCTCCTCGCGACGACGTCGACCCGGCAGTCCGCGGCGCTCGACTTCTACGCGAGTCGGGGGTACGAGCGGGCGGCCACCTCGGCCGCCGGCGCGTACGAACTCGTTCACTTCGAGAAGGAACTCTGAGGCCCACTCCGGGGGGAGTCCCCGGAGACGGCGAGTCACCCGGAGAGGTCGAAGTGCTCCGCCGCCGTCTGCATGTCCTTGTCGCCGCGGCCGCAGAGGTTGACTAACAGCGTGTCGTGCCGGTCCTCTTCGGCCAGCTTGGCGGCCAGCGCGAGGGCGTGGGCCGGCTCCAGCGCCGGGATGATCCCCTCGGCCTCGCTCAGTTCGCGGAACGCGGCCAGCGCCTCGTCGTCGGAGACCGCGTGGTACTCCGCGCGGCCCATCTCCTGGAGCGCGGCGTGCTCCGGGCCGATGGCCGGGTAGTCGAGGCCGGCCGAGATGGAGTGGTTCTCGGTGTCGTCGCCGATCGTCTTCGTCTTCATCCCCTGGAAGATCTGCGGCTCCTCCTGTTTCGTCTTCGACAGCGGGGCCGAGTGGTTCGCGTCGTCTGTGCCGCCCGGTTCGGCGCCGTAGAACATCACGTCGTCGTCCTTGAACGCGTGCCAGAGGCCGATCGAGTTCGACCCGCCGCCCACGCAGGCGACGCACGCGTCGGGGAGGTCGCCGTGGAGCTCCTGGATCTGCTCGCGGGCCTCGGTCCCGATGACGGACTGGAACTCGCGGACCATCCGCGGGAACGGGTCGGGGCCGACGACGCTGCCGACGAGGTAGTGCGTCGAGTCGACGTGCTCGGCGAAGTCCTCCAACGCGGCGTCGACCGCCTCCGCGAGCCCCTCGTTGCCGCGGTCGACCGGCTCCACGTCGGCGCCCATGAGGCGCATCCGGAACACGTTCATCTCCTGGCGCTGCATGTCGTGCCGGCCCATGTAGACGGTCGTGTCGAGGTCCAGCAGGGCGCCGACCATCGCCGTCGCGGTGCCGTGCTGGCCCGCCCCGGTCTCGGCGATCAGGCGGTCCTTCCCGGCCCGCTTCGCCAGCAGCGCCTGCCCGAGCGTGTTGTTGAGCTTGTGCGCCCCGCCGTGGAGCAGGTCCTCGTGTTTGAGGTAGATGTCCGCCCCGTACCGCTCGCTGAGCGTCTCCGCGTAGAAGACGGGCGTCGGCCGCCCCGCGAAGTGTTCGAGCAGGTCGCGGAACTCGGCCATGAACTCCTCGTCCGCGACGGCCTCCTCGTACGCCGCCGCCAGCTCAGCCAACGGTTCCTCCAGCGGTTCCGGGACGTGTCGGCCGCCGAACTCGCCGAACTCGCCTGACGTACCCATGCGAAACGGGTGTGGCCGCGGCTCAAAAAAGACGAGGGAACCCCCGGGCGCTGCCGCGGTCGCGACGCCCGCCCGTGGCCAACGATTTGTGTCGCGGCCGAGACGGTGGCGTATGGACCGGTTGGTCTGTTACGACTGCGGCGAGACGTCCCCCGCCGGCGAGGCGGCCCGCTGCGCGTGCGGCGAGCCGCTCTGGTTCGACACCGACGGGACCGAGTTCTCGTGGCCCGACGCGAGCGACGGTGATGCCGGGGTCCGACTCGGACGGGACTTCCTCTGGCGCTACGAGTCCGTCCTGCCCGCGTCGCCGCCGGGCGGTCTCGCAGCCGCCGCCGGGGGCACGCCGCTGTTCCGCGCGCCGTCGGTCGAACCGGCGGACGGCCCGCGGATCCACCTCAAGGTCGAGGGGACCAACCCGACGGGGAGCTTCAAGGACCGCGGGACGGCCGTCGGCATCGGTCGCCTCGACGGCCCGGTCGGGACCGTCTCGCACGGCAACATGGCGCTGAGCGTCGCCGCGCACGCGGCGGCGCTCGACCGGGAGGCCGTGATCCTCGTCGCCGAGGACACCCCGGACTCGCGGCTCGCGATGATCGCCCAGCACGACCCGCACCTGTTCCGGGTCCGCGGGGAGTACGGGCGGCTCTACGAGGACACGCTCGAGCATGACCTCGGGGTCGCCTTCCTCAACTCCGACGCCCCGCTCCGGGTCGCCGGCCAGAAGACGGTCGCGTACGAGATCTGCGAGGCGTTCGCCCCCGACGCGCCCGACGCGATCGTCCTCCCGGTCAGCAGCGGCGGACAGGCGAGCGGGGTGTGGAAGGCGCTCCGCGAGCTGGACGCGGCCGGGTTGCTCCCGGCGGTCCCGCGGATCTACCTCGCGCAGGCCGCTCGGTGCGACCCGGTCGCGCGGGCGTTTCGGCGGGGCGACGCGCGCGTCGAGCCCGTGGAGGGCGAGCCAACGGCGGCCGTCTCGATCAACAACGCCGACCCGCCGAGCGGGACCCGGGCGCTGGCCGCCGTACGAGCGACCGACGGGGCCGTCGTCTCCGTCTCGGAGGAGGCGATGCTCGCGGAGACTGAACGGCTCGCCGCCGACGCCGGGGTCTCCGTCGAGCCGTCGTGCGCGGTGGCGACCGCCGCGGTCCGGAAGCTCGCCGCGGCCGGCGAGTTCGGGCCCGAAGACGACGTCGCCGCGATACTGACCGGGTCGGGGTACAAGTACGGGCCGAGCGAGGCCGACGGCTCGACCGTCCGAGAGGTCGACCGCGCCGACGTGCCGGACGCCGTCCGCGAGATCGTGTCGTGAGCGCTCGAACGCGGCCACATCGTTCGACGAGACGGGCGGTGTCGTCTCAGTACCCCGCCAGCGTCTCGTCGCGGGCGTCGGCGAGATGTCGTCTGATGTCCGCCTCGCGCCAGCCGACGGGGGACAGCACGCTCTCGACGGCCCGCACGGCGGCGTCCTCGTACCACTCGGCGTCGTATCGGTCGCCGTCCTCGAACGCCAGTCGGACGCGGGCCGCGCCGCGCGCGTCCGCGTCGACGACCACGTAGCGGACCGTCTGCCCCGGCGCGATCTCGGTCCCTTCGATCCGCGCCCGCTCCAGCGCGGCCGCGGTGAGCGTCTCCATCGTGTAGTCGCCGACGGCCTTCGACACGCGGGTGTCGACGACGAGGTCGGCGGGGTCGACCTCGCCCCCGCGGAGGTCGCGGAGCCGGCGGCGGAGGGCGTCGCAGACCGCCTCCGGCGACCGCGTCTCGTCGAACGCGCGGAGCGCGGCCCGCTGGACCGCCTCGACCCACGCCGCGGTCGAGCGCTGGCGGCCCTCGATCCCCCGGGTCTTGATCGCATCGCCGAGGCCGGTCTCCGGGTACTCCTCTCCGCGTCGCTTTCCGAAGTATCGGGTCAACGCTCCCGATCCGGAGTCCCGGGTCGGACAGAACGCCGTCCAGTCGAACGCGCACTCGTACTCCAGTTCGACGCCGGTCTCGCGACTGATCTCGTCGGCCACCGCCGGGAGCGGCCGCTGCGCGCGACCCTCGGCCGGCGTCACCCAGAGGGAGTCGACGATCCCGTGGAGGACGCGCCAGCCGGCGTCTTCCAGGGCGGCCTTCGCGTCGAGCAGGAGCTCGCGGGCGAACGCGTTGATCGCCTCGTGGCACTCGATGCGGCCGAACTTCGCGTTGCTGAACCCCTGGTAGCCGAAACAGGAGACGAGGATCCACTTGATCGCCGACGAGGCGGCCTCGAGGCGCTCGCGCTCGTCGCCGTCGGCGTCGGCGAGGGCCGCCTTGATCTCGCTCCGCGCGTCGATGAGCGGGCCGAGCACGTCGGGCAGGTAGCCGTCGCGGTCGCAGATCGAGTAGCCGAGCCCCGGGACGTCGTCGGTGTCGCAGCAGCCGCACCGCACCGTCTCGGGCGAGACGTTCCGCGTCCGGATGACGTTCGGGTACAGCGACGCGAAGTCGAGCTCGTGGACGTCCTCGTGGACGCCCACGTCGGGGGCGAGCGTCGTCCCGCCGCGGTCCGCGTCGTCGAGCGTCGAGGCGGGCTTGAACAGCTCCGGCCGCCACGCCCGCCAGGGGACGCGCACGTCGCGGCGGCGCGCCTCGCGTATCTGGATCGCGGTCAGCACGCGCCCGATGGAGGCCCAGCCGAGCTCCTGGAGCGGCAGCCCGGAGCGCGAGACGAGGTCGAGACACCCCGCCAACCCCGACTCGCGGTGGAAGAAGGAGTTCGACTCGTCGACGAGGACGCGGCCGGGCACCGCGTACCGCGCCGGCGAGTGGCCCACCCGCCCGTAGGAGGTGTACGTCGACTCGCCGGCGAGCTTCGTATATCCCGGTCGCCGGCCGAGTTCGAAGTCGACCCCGGCGGCGTCGGCCGCCTCGAACAGCAGCGGAACGAGGTCGGCGGTCGAGACGACCAGCACGTCGGGGTCGCGGTCGTCGAGGACCGCTCGGACGCCCGCGACGACCTCGCCCGGCGACGAGCCGACGGGGTCGCCGTCCACGGAGAGCCGCGGCAGCGACTCGACGCCCGACGCGTGGCGGGGGAGCGTCAGGCGCATCGCCCGGAGGTCGCGGACCGACCGGTCGGGGCCGGCAGGCACGGCCGCGTCGAGGCAGTAGCGCAGCTCCCGCGTCAGGTCGACGTCGTAGCAGGTGTACGCGCTGGGGCGGTCGAACCGCCGCACGCGCCTCGCGATTGTCCGGACGGCGTCGATCGACGCCGCGTCGACGCGCAGGAGCGGACGGGCCGCCGTGCGGAACGTCTGCCGGTGCGACTCGACGCCGAGGTCGGCGACCGCCGCCTGCCCGTCGAGGAACGACCGGAGGGAACACAGCGCGTCAGAGAGCCCGTCGCGGGCGGGCGGCGTCGGGTCGGGGCCGCCCGCGCGGCCGTAGAGGTCGTCGACCGGGTCGCCGACGAACAGCGTCGGTCGGTACCCCTCGCGCACGTCGCGCTCGACGCCGTCCGGCGCGAGCCGCCACTCGGCGACGCGCCCGTCGCCGAGGTGGTCGACCGTGAGGACCACGGCTACGCGTCGGCGAGCCGGTCGAGCCGCGACTCGAGCTCGGCGATGCGGCGCTCCTGTTCGAGCGCGATCGACAGCCACACGGCCGCCAGCGGGTCGGCGTGGTTGTGGTTGCCCGCGGCGTCCGCGCGGTCGCGGGCGTAGCCGAACAGCCGGTCGAACCGGCGCTGGTCCGCGCGGCGCAGCGCGCGGCGGAACGATCCCCAGTCGTCCTCGACCGCCGCCAGTCGGTCGCGGTACGTCGGGTTCGTCCGCCCCATCAGCGGACCCCCGGCGCGGCCGTCTCGCGGTCCGGAGTCGCCGCGCCGTGGAGCCGGGCGCGGTGCGCGAGCACCTCGCGCCAGTACGCGAGCGTCGTCTGGAGCCAGCCGTCCGCCCCGCGGTAGACGAGCGTCTCCGTCTCGCCCGCGGCGTCCGCGAAGCGCGGGCCGAACGACGTCGCCCGGCACGTGAGGTGCGCCTCGGCGGCGCGGCGGAGCGGGCGCGAGAACTCGTCCGCCTCGCGGCGCGTCACGAGGACGGGCGCGTCGTGGACGCGGGCGACCCGCGCGACCGACGCGACCGCGCGGACGAACATGTCTCCGGCCAGTTCGCGGTCGACGTCGGCGGCGCGGTAGCGCGCGTCGAGGCCGGTCGCGAGGACGACCGACGGCGAGTCGCGGGCCGCGAGCCGCCCCGCAAGGCGGTCGAGGAGCGCCGTGTGCTGGTGCGCGGTGAACCCGCGGGCCACCTCGACGCGGTCGAGCACGCGGTCGGCCGGCGCGAGTTCGCGGAGGCGCGTCGTGTTCGCGCGGTTCGCGCCGTCGACCCAGAACGCCGGGCCGTCGCTCCCGAGCACGCGGTCGAGCAGCAGCGCCTGGACGGGCGTGACGCCGAGGTCGTCGTCGACGTCGACGAGCGTGACCCCCGGCGAGAGCTCCGGGAGGTCGGCGGGCGGTCGATTGGAACGAGTGGACATGGTAGGGACGACAGGGAGATTGGTAAAATGGGTGAGCCATAGGTGGGCGGTGAAAGTGGAAGTGGCGCGTGGCGGGTGGGTCGTCACGGCAAGTCCAGAGACGATCGACGTGCCGACGAGTAGTGTGAAGGCACACTAATTCTATCACGGACACTCACATACCCCCGAGTATGGACAGCGAGCGTGTCGACTCGGAGAGCGCGGTCTCGTGGAACCAAGCGAACATTCCCGCCCACATTCGCCGGGAGCTGGAGATCGATGACGGGACACGCTCCGGTGGCAGATCGAGGACGACGGCACGGTTCGCGTCCGGATCGTTCAACAGCGCAGCGGGACGTTCGCTGACTTCGCCGGGTACGACGGCGGCCGAGAGACGGACGTCGAGACCGAGCACGACGCCTGGGGCGCCGACCCCGAGTAGATGCCTCGGGCGCTGGTCGACACGACCGTGCTCTTCGCGGCGGCTACCGTCGGGACGGCGCGCATGGCGACGCGCTCCCGATCCTCAGGGGGATCGACGCCGGAGAGCTCCCGGAGGCGGTAATCGTAGACTACGTGCCCGCGGAGACGCTCGACGGCCTGACGACGCACGTGGGCCACGACGCCGCCGTCGACTTCCTCGACCGGGTGGAGGAAAACGCGCGGCTCCACGCCGAGTCGCTGACGGCGGACGCGTTCGCGACCGCGAAGGGCCTCTTCCGGCGACACGAGGGGTTCTCGCTCGTCGACGCGTGTCTCGTCGCGTACATGCGGGCCGAGGGGATCGATTACCTGTACGCGTTCGACGGCGGCTTCGACGCCGCCGACGGAATCTCGCGCCTCGACGTCGAGCCGAACCGAACGCTCGCCGAATGCGACGTGTTCGCAGGCCCCACTACGCTTAACCGGTCTGGGCGAGTCATTTCGATCGATCATGAAGAAACTGATCAACGACCCGGACGACGTCGTCGACGAGATGCTCGACGGGATGACCGCGACGTATCCCGACCGCCTGCGACGCCTGCCGGACACGCAGGTGGTCGTCCGCGACGACGGGCCGGTCGACGACAAGGTGGGAATCGTCACCGGCGGGGGCAGCGGCCACGAGCCGACGCACGCGGGGTACATCGGCGATGGGATGCTCGACGGCGCGGCCGCGGGCGACGTGTTCTCCTCGCCGACCGCCGACGAGTTCGAGGCGCTGATCGGCGCCTGCGACGCCGGCGACGGCGTCCTCGCGGTGATCAAGAACTACGAGGGCGACGTGATGAACTTCGAGACCGCCATCGAGCTCGCGGAGATGGAGGGCGCCGAGGTCGAGAGCGTCGTCGTGGACGACGACGTGGCGGTCGAGGACTCGCTGTACACCTCCGGCCGCCGCGGCGTCTGCGGGACGATCCTCGTCCACAAGGTCGCGGGCGCGAAGGCCGCGCAGGGCGCCGACCTCGGCGAGGTCAAGCGCGTCGCCGAGAAGGTGGTCGACAACGTCGGCACGATGGGCACCGCGCTCACCTCCTGTGTCACCCCGGAGAAGGGCGAGCCGACCTTCGACCTGAGCGACGACGAGATCGAACTCGGCATCGGGATCCACGGCGAGCCGGGCACGGAGCGCACGGAGACGATGCCCGCCGACGAGATCACCGAGCACCTGACCGAGGCGGTCCTCGACGACCTCGACCTCGACGAGGGCCAAGAGGTGCTCACGATCGTCAACGGCATGGGCGCGACGCCGCAGATGGAGCTGTTCGTCGTGAACCGCCGGCTACAAGAGCTGCTCGGCGAGCACGGCTTGGAGACGTACGACGCGTGGGTCGGCGACTACATGACCTCGCTGGACATGGCCGGCGCGTCGATCACGGTCTGCGCGGTCGACGACGAGCTGAAGGAGCTGTTCGACGCGCCGGCCGACACCCCGGCGCTGACGACGAAATGACCGAGGACGGGGCGGCGGCCGTCGCGGCCGTCGCGGCCGTCGCCGAGCGCATCGAAGCGGAGCGCGACCACCTGACCGAACTCGACTCCGCGATCGGGGACGCCGACCACGGCGGGAACATGGCGCGCGGCTGGGCCGCGGCGGCCGAGGCCGCGCGCGACCTCGACGACCCCGATACCGGGACCGTCGCGAAGACGGTCGGCAAGACGCTGATGAGCGAGGTCGGCGGGGCCTCCGGCCCGCTGTTCGGCGGGTCGCTCGTGTTCGCGGCGGCGGAGCTCGACGGCGGCGTCGACGCCGAGACCGCCGTGGCGTTCGCCGAGACGTACCTCGAGAAGGTCGAGGACCGCGGTGACGCGCGCGTCGGCGACCAGACGATGGTGGACGCGCTCACGCCCGCGGTCCACACGTTCAAGAAGTCGATCGAGACCGACGACCTCCCGCCGATCGAGGCGCTCGCGAAGGCGGTCGACGCCGCGGAGCGCGGCGTCGCGTTCACCGTCCCGATCCGCGCGCGGAAGGGGCGCGCCTCCTACCTCGGCTGGCGCTCGGTGGGCCATCAGGACCCCGGCGCGACGAGCACGCTGTTCATCCTCGAAGAGCTGCTCGCCGTCGCCGCTGACCGACTGGGCGTCGACGCGCCGGAGACGGACGCGACGTCGCCGACGATCCCGGACGAGGACCCCGACGAAGGGGCCTCAGAGGACGACTGATGGTCGGGATCGTCGTCGTCTCGCACAGCGAGCGCGCCGCCGAGGGGATCTCGGAGATCGCCGCCGAGATGGCCGGCGACACTCGCATCGAGCCGGTCGGGGGCGACGGGCAGGGCGGGATCGGCACCGTCCCCGACGCGATCGAGGCGGCGATCGACGCCGCGGCCGGCGGCGACGAGGGCGGCGACGCGGGCGACCTCGACCCGGTCGTCGTCCTCGTCGACCTCGGCAGCGCGGTGATGAACGCGGACGTCGCCGTCGAGTTGAGCGACGCGGAGGCGACCATCGCCGACGCGCCCGTCCTCGAGGGCGCGGTCAACGCGGCGGTCGCGGCCACCGACCCGTCGGCCACGGTCGAGTCCGTGCGCGAGCAGGCGGAGGCGGCCCGCGACGTCGACAAGCTCTGACCTCGGGGCCGCGGCGAGCGCCCGGGCGGGCCTACGCCCCGCGCTGGTCGAGCCCCAAGACGTCGAGCACCTCGGCGCGCGTCTCGCAGGCGACCGCGTCGGCCGCGAGCGACCGCGCGGCGGCGGCGTCGACCTCGCGGGCCCGCCGTTTCACGTCTGGGACCGTCACCGCGCTCATGCTGAGTTCGTCGAAGCCCAGTCCGACGAGTAGCTCCGTCAGCGCCGGGTCGCCGGCCATCTCGCCGCACATCCCGACCCACGCGTCGGTCCCCCCGACGGCCGCGGTCGTGCGGTCGAGCGCGCGCAGCACCGCCGGGTGGAGCGGGTCGTGGTGGTCGGCGACGGCGTCGTTGCCGCGGTCGGCCGCCATCACGTACTGCGCGAGGTCGTTCGTCCCGACGCTCAGGAAGTCGAGGCGCTCGGCGAGCGCGTCCGCGAGGAACGCCGCCGCCGGCGTCTCGACCATCGCGCCCAGCTCGGGCACCGCGTGGGAGACGCCCTCGTCGGCGAGGTCGGCGGCGACCGACTCGACTGTCGCGACCGCGCGCTCGACCTCCTCGACCCGCGTGACGAGGGGGAACATCACGGCGAGCCCGTCGCCGTGCTCGGTCGCCGCGGCGCGGAGCAGCGCCCGGAGCTGCGTCCCGAAGAGGTCGCCGTGCTCGCCGAGCGACAGGCGGATCCCGCGCCGCCCGAGGAACGGGTTCGGCTCGTCCGGCAGGTTGAGGTAGGGGACCGGCTTGTCCCCGCCGACGTCGAGCGTCCGGACGACGACGCGGTCGTCGGGGAACGCCGACAGCGCGGCCGTGACCGCCTCGAACTGCTCGTGCTCGGTCGGTGCCGCCTCGCGGTCGACGAAGAGGAACTCGGTCCGGAACAGCCCGATTCCGTCCGCCCCGCGCTCGGTCGCCGGGGCCAGTTCGGCCTCGCCGCCCACGTTGGCCGCGACCTCGACCGGGCGACCGTCGGCCGTCTCGACGCGCTCGCGGACCGCCTCCGGGCCGGACTCGACCGCCGCGGCGCGGCGCGTCTCGTCGGGGTCGACGACGACCGTGCCGGCCTCCCCGTCGACGAGGAGGGTCTCCCCCGTCGCGATCGATTCGAGATCCGGGCCGACGCCGACGACCGCGGGGATCGCGAGCGACCGCGCGATGATCGCGGCGTGGGAGGTGCGACCGCCCTCGACCGTCGCGATCCCGGCGACCGCGTCGGGGTCGAGCGCGGCGGTGTCGCTCGGGGTGAGCCGCTCCGCCAGCAACACCGTCCCCTCGGGGAGCGCGCCGAGGTCCGGGGGCGAGCGGGCCGCGGCCGATCCCAGTGACTCGCCCGAGTCGGGGCCGGACGTCGCGTCCGCTTCGCCGGCCCCGACGAGGAGCGCGCGGAGCAGGCGGTCGCGGACGTCCCGCAGGTCGTCGGCGCGCTCGGCCATCCGGCCCTCCATCCCCTCGAACTGCGCGACCGCCCCGTCGAACCGGTCGGCGACGGCGTGTGCCGCGGGCGTCCCGTCGCGGATCGCGGCCTCGACGTCGTCGATTATCGTCGGGTCGTCGAGGAAGCCCTCGTGGGCCTCGAACACCGCCGCCTCGTCCTCGCCGACGCGCTCGGCCGTCCGGTCGCGGGCGTCACGCAGCGCTTCGCGGACCGCGTCCCGGGCCGCCTCGTACCGCGCTAGCTCCGCACCGGGATCGACGGACGCCGGGTCCGGGCGGTCGGGGAGCGTCAGGTCGGCGTCCGGGCGGTACCAGCGCGCCGCGCCGACGCCCGACCGAGGCGTGCTGCCGATCCCGTCGAGCGTCCTCACGGCGCGTCCTCCGTGTCGTCGCCCGCGCCGTCGGGGGACTCCTCGACCGGACTCGTGAGCAGCTCGCAGACCGCGTCGAGCGCCGCCTCGGCGTCCGGCCCCTCGGCGACCACGCGGACCGACTCACCGTGCTCGACGTTAAGCCCGCTCACAGAGAGCATGCTGTCGGCGCGGACGAGCCCGTCGTCGTCGCGGCCGATCGACACCTCTGCGTCGAATCGGTTCGCCGTCTGTACCAGCTTCGAGGCGGGTCGGGCGTGGAGTCCGGCTTCGGGTTCGACGGTGACGGTCCGTTCCATACGGGGCCGTTCGACGCCGGTCGATAAGAGCTGATCGGGCGTTCAAGGGGCGGCCTGCTTCGTCGAGATCAGCTCGATCACGTCGCGGTGGGAGAGCTCGTTGTCGGTCCCGACCTGCCGGCCGCTCCGGCAGTCGGTGCCGTGGAGGAGCCCCTCGCCGATGTCCGAGTGGATGTGGTACGCGAAGTCCTCGGTGGTCGACCCCTCGGGGAGGATGAAGCAGTCGCGGAAGACGCCCTTCTCGTCACTGCTCCCGTTCGCGGAGCCGGGGAAGACGGCGATACAGCCCAGCACGTCGAAGACGGCGGCCTCGAGCGCGCCCTGGACGCCCGTGCCGTCGTACTCGTCGACGAACTCGCCGATCTGATCGAGGCCGGCCTTCTGCTCGCCGGAGACGTCGCCGACGACCTCGAACGCGTCGTCGCCGGGCGTGTAGTCGACGACGCCGGCGTCGTCCGCGTTTTTGAGGGCTTTCTCCGCGTGGGCGCTCGCTGGGACGAACGAGAGGTGGTCGTAGTCGGGGTCGCTCGTGATCTCCGCCCAGTTGGCCTGCGCCTCGGGCGTGTCCATCTTGTTGGCGGCGATCACCATCGGCTTCGTGCGCTTGCGGATCTCGCGGGCCAGTTCGACTCTGTCCGTCTCGTCCCAGGTGTCCGGGTCGAGTTCGAGCTCCTCGGCGAGGATGACGCGCTTCATCCGGTCCTTGTCGATGCCGAACGCGGACATCTGGTCGGCGAGCTCCTCCTCGATCGCCGCGTCCGCGCCGTGGTAACGCGTCTCGAACTTCTCTAAGCCCTTCTCCAACACGTCGAGGTACCACGCGTCGAGCTCCTCCTCTAAGAAGTCGATGTCCTCACGGGGGTCGTGGCCCTCGGTCGCCTCGCCCTCGATGTCGGTCTTCCCCGAGAAGTCGACGACGTGGATCAGCACGTCGGTCTCGTTGAGGTCGGTGAGGAACTGGTTGCCGAGGCCGCGCCCCTCGTGTGCGCCCGGGACGAGCCCGGCGACGTCGACCAGCTTCACGGGGACGAACCGCGTCCCCTCGCGGCAGACGCCGACGCTCGGCGTACACGTCTCGTCGAACTCGGGCGCGGCGCAGTCGACGCGGACGTACGCCTCGCCGACGGTCGGGTCGATGGTGGTGAACGGGTACGCGCCCTCGGGCACGTCGTTCATGGTCGCGGCGTTGAAGAACGTCGACTTCCCCACGGAGGGCTTGCCGACGAGACCGATCCGGTAACTCATTACCATCGGTGCGCGACGCGGCGTAAAAAGCGATGCGAGACGCGCCGTGGCGTGGGGATCGGTGACGAAGAACGTCGGCCGGGGGCGCCGGCGAGAAACCGGCAAGAACAAAGGGTTATCAGTGGTCGGATTCATGCTACACGTGAACATGCCCCTATATGATCGGATTCTGGTCCCGACCGACGGCTCCGAAGAGGGGGAGCTGGCGGTGTGTCACGCGCTCGACCTCGCCGCGGTCCACGGGGCCTCGGTGCGCGCGATCTACGTGGTCGACACCGCGCGGTACGCCGGGATGCCGATGGAGACAACGTGGGAGGGCGTCGGCGACCTTCTGTACGACGACGGCGAGGCGGCGCTCGAGACGGTGTGCGAACTCGCCGCCGACCGCGGGGTCGACGTCGAGACGTCCGTCGTCGACGGCTCGCCGAGCCGCGAGATCATCACCCACGCCGAGCGGGCGGGCTGCGACCTCGTCGTGATGGGGACCCACGGGCGCGGCGGGATCGACCGCCTGCTCCTCGGCAGCGTCGCGGAGAAGGTGGTCCGGGGCTCGTCGATCCCGGTGTTGACCGTCCGGATCGGCGAGGACGGCGAGGTCGCGACCGCGGCGGAGTCGGCGACCGCCGGGACCGAGGTCGACGAGTCGGCGGCCGCTCCGGGAACCGAAGCGGACGGCTCGGTATCGGACGCGACGGAGACCGGGTAGCGGGCCGGGCCGGAGCGACCGGCTCACGCCGCGTCGCGGAGGTGTTCGCAGTCGCCCGCGTGGACGCGCTCGCGACCCTCGTCGGTGTCGACCACGAGCGCGCCCGGCTCCGCCACGTCGACCGCGGTTCCCTCCACGACCCCGTCGGCGGTGTCGACCCGGACGCGCCGGCCGAGCGTGCTCGCCCGCTCGCGCCACGCGGAGAGGACCTCGTCGAGCGCGCCGGGCGAGGCGGTCAGCGCCGCGTAGCGTTCGAGCAGCGTCGCCGCGAACCGCCGCCGGTCGATCGGGCCGCCGCGCTCCGCCGACAGCGACGTCGCGCCCGCGGGCAGCGTCTCGGGGTCGATGTTCGCGTTCACGCCGACGCCGACGACGAGCCAGCCGACCCGGTCGGCCTCGCCCTCCATCTCCGTGAGGATCCCCGCCAGCTTTCGGCCGCCGCGACCGGTCGGGTCGTCGTCCGCCGAGCCGCCGCCGTCGCCCCCGACGAGGACGTCGTTCGGCCACTTGATCCGCGCGTCGACGCCCGCCTGCCGGGCGGCGTCGGTCGTCGCCACCGCGGCCGCGAGGGTGAAGAGCGGCGCGCGCGCCGTCGGCACGTCGGGTCGCGTCAGGACCGAGAGCCAGACGCCGCCGCTCGGCGCGACCCACTCGCGGTCGAGCCGGCCCCGGCTCCCGGTCTGCTCGTCGGCGACCACGGCGACGTCGGCGGCCCCCTCCGCGGCGAGCTCGCGGGCGCGCTCGTTCGTCGACGCGATCCGGTCGTGGTACGCCACGGAGTACGGGGCGTCGAGTCCGAACGCGATCCCCGGCCCGGAGTAGCCCGGGTCGTCGGGGGCGACGTACCCCTCCGAGGTCGACTCGACCGCGAACCCGTCCTCGCGGAGCCCCTCGACGGCCTTCCAGACCGCCGCCCGGGAGACGCCGAGCGACTCGGCGAGGGCGGGCCCGGAGACCGGGCCGTCGTCGGCAGCGAGGGCGTCGAGCAGCGCGCGCCGCGTGTCCATACCGCCCGATCCGCCGCCCGGGCCGAAAGCCGTTCCGGGTCCGAGACGCTTTGTGCCCGGCGCGCGAAGCGTCGCACATGACCGAAGCCGACCGCGACGGCGAGCGCGGACGAGCAGACGGCGGGCCCGAGACGGTCCCGCTCGTCGTCGTCGACGGCGACGAGCGCGTCGAACTGAGCGTGGAGCGCGGTCGCAACCTCCGCCGCGCCCTGCTCGACGCCGACCTGTCGCCGTACGCGGCCGCGACGCGCCGATTGAACTGCGGCGGGCGGGGGATCTGTGCCACCTGCGGCGTCCGCGTCCGCGAGGGACCGGTGGCCGACCACTGGCACGACCGCCTCGCCGAGCGGTTCGGCTACCCGCGGCTCTCCTGTCAGATCGCGGTCGACCGCCCGACGACGGTCGCGCTCGTCGACAAGCGCGTGTGGGGCGGGCGGCGGCCGAGCGACGGCGAGTAGGCCCGCGACCGGCGGCCGGGGACACCGCGTTTCCGGTGAAACGGCGAACGGTAGCGCGTCACACGCGACCGCGCGGCGGCGACCGGCGCAAAAGCCAAGTCCGCGGGCCCGAACCGTTCGGTATGCAACCCTCCAAGGAGCGCGAGTCGTCCGAGGACGACCCAATGGACGACCTCGACGACCTCCTCGACGACGACCTGGCGGGCGGCGAGGGTGACTCCGACGCCGACGCAGGCGCCGGCGGCGTCGCGACCCCCGAGTCGACGGCGGGGAGCGAGGCCGGCTCCGGGGACGCCGGCCGGATCGGCGCCTCGGGGCGGTGGTTCTCGGCGAAGGCGTTCGGCCTCGCGCTCGTCACGGTCGCGGTCGGCGTGTTCGTCGGGAGCCTGATCCCGCTCATCGGAGGGACGGTCGGGACCGCGGGCGGCGTGTTCCTCGCCGCGTTCCTCCTCGGCATAGTGCTGTCGACGCGCCGGTACGCCGAGACGGGGGTCGCCGGGGCCGCCGCGGGCGCGACGAGCGCGGTGACGAGCGTCCTCGGCGTCGGCTTCCTCCCGATCGGGATCGACTACCTCTCGCAGTGGGGGCTCCCGCTCGTCGCGGTCGGCGGCGGGGTCGGCCTCGCGCTCGCGCTCCTCGGACACTACTTCGGCCGGGACCTCCGCGCGGGACTGAGCCGGGACGTCGAGGGCTGACCGGTCGGCCGCGGGCGCTCTTCCGATGGGGTCGAGTCCCCGAGCGCTACCCGAGCAGGCGGTCGAGTCCGACGTAGTCGGCGATCTCCTCGCGTTCCAGGGCGAGGAAGCCGGCGAGGATCGCGACGAACCCGATCAGCGCCTCGGCGTCGACGAGGTGCCCGAGCAGGGCCCAGCTGCCGACCGCGGCGACGACCGGCTCCGCGTAGCCGACGAGGTGGAGCTGCGACGGCCCCACGGCGTCGAGCAGCGCGAAGTACAGCAGGAACGCGACCACGCCGGAGAGCAGCGTCAGGTACGCGAGCGAGGCGATCGCCGTCTGGTTCCAGACGATCGCGGCGGGCGATTCGCCGATCGCGACGGCGGCGACCAGCAGCTGCCCCGCCCCGATCACCATCGCCCAGCCCTGGAGCGCGGCGACCGGGAGGTCGGTGCGGAGCGGACGCAGAAGGACGGCGCCCAGCGAGAAGGCGACGGTGGCGACGAACGCGAGCGCGACGCCGACGACGGCCGCGCTGCCCAGCCCGGCGGCGGTCGGGTCGGCGATCACGACCACCCCGACGATCCCGAGCGCGAAGCCGCCGATCTCGACGGGGCCGAGGCGCTCGTTCGGGAGGAGCGCGGCCGCGAAGACGGCGGTCAACACCGGCGCGAGACTCACGACGACCGCGGCGACAGCCCCGGAGATCCGCACCTCGCCGAGGTAGAGGAAGCCGTGGTACGCCGCGATCACGAACGTGCCCGCGACGGCGACGCCGAGCCATTCGTCCCGGTCGCGCGGGAGCCACCGGTCCGCGGCGACCGCGGCGTAGCCGAGCACGACCGCGCCGGCGACGACGTACCTGACGCCTGCGAACAGCAGCGGCGGGAAGTAGTGGAGGCCGGCTTCGATGGCGACGAAGGAGGTTCCCCAGAGCGTCGCGAGCAGCAGGAACGCGGCGACGATCGCTTCCGGAGTGGAGAGGAGGTTTCTGAGATTCACTGGATAGCAGTTCGAAATACGCAGAGATAGTTAAACTATACTTTCGAATTGGCCGCAATTCGGGATGAAGAATCAGACATACGAATCAGATCCGATTCGAGCCCCGAACCGCGCCCACATCTTGGAGCAGAGTCCAACCCTGTCGGCCGACATATACAACCGGTCGGGGGTCGATCCGGGGGTATGGACGAGCGCGACGTGCGGCTGTTGAAGGCCATCTCCGACCTGGGGACCGGGAGCCCGGAGCGACTCCACGAGGAGACGGGCATCCCGGTGTCGACGATCCACTACCGCCTGAACAACCTCCGCGAGGACGGCGTCATCGAGAACGACCTGTACGACCTCGACCACGAGGCGCTCGGGCTCGGCGTCACGGTCATCGTCGAGGTGCTCGCGAGCTACGAGGGCCCGTACGAGGAGTTCGCGGACGAGCTGCTGGCGGTCGAGGGCGTCACGGAGGCGTTCTTCACGATGGGGGAGACGGACTTCGTCGTCCTCGCGCGGCTCTCCTCGTCGGACACCGTCGAGCGGCTGATCAGCGACTTCGAGGCGATCCCGGAGGTCGAGCGGACGAACTCGACGTTCACCATCGCCGCGCTGCGCGACGAGTCGCGGGCGCCGGCGACGTACGACCTCGACACGCTGATCGAGGAGCTAACGGACTGACCCCGGGACTCAATCCGTATCCGGGACCAGCGAGGCCCCGACCGAGCGCTCGACGTACAGGAGCGCGACGAGCCCCAAGATTACGACCCCGTAGGCGACGGCGGCGAACAGCGCGTCCTGCGTCGTCGAGTACTCCGAGGTGCGGAAGATGATCACCTTTCGGACCATGGCGATGACGCCGGTGTAGATCACCAGCCTGACGATCCGCCGCGTGTCGCTCTGCTCGATGTACGCGACGACCGTCTGGTACACCTCGACGATGATCAACAGCAGCAGGCCCGTCTCGATGAAGCTGATGACCACGTCCGGGTCCGTGATCTCTCCCGTCGGGACGGACTCCACGATCTGGAGGGCGAGGTCGACGACGCCGATGCCGAACAGGAGCGCGAACAGCGCCGCGGCGGCGAGTTCGACGCCGTGGACGAACCGGCTCGTCGCGTCGGAGACCCGTTCACTGCGCGTACGCGGGGCGGACGGGCCGTCGGCCTCGTCGATGGTGAGCGAGTCGGTCGAGCGATCGGTCGCGGACGAGTCGTCCATCGAGTGTTCCTCACACTGTCAGACGGCCCCGCGACACGTAAAGAACGGGGGAAACTACGTCCGGATCGGGGAACGAAATTCGTCGCCGCCCGAGATCGCTACGACCGTTTTCCGATCTCCTCGCGCAACACGTCGGAGACGACCTCCCCGTCGGCCTTCCCGCGAAGCGCGCCCATGGCCTCGCCCATGAGCCCGGAGAACGCGCCCATCCCCTCGGCCTCGATCTGGTCGGCGTTGCGCTCGACGACCTCGACGACCGCCTCGCGCACTTCCGTCTCGCTCACGCCAGAGAGCCCCGCGTTCTCGACGGCCTCGGCCGCCGACAGGTCGGGGTCCTCGGCGAGCGTCGTCAGCACCTCGGGGACGCCCTCCTTCGCGAGGTCGCCGTCCTCGACGAGGTCGAACAGCGCGAGGAAGTGGTCGTCGGTGAGGTTCTCGACGGGGGCCCCGTCGCGGCGGATCTCCGTCGTCGTCGACTCCAGCGTCGTCGCCGCGAAGGTGGGGTCGACGCCGCGTTCGATCGCCGCCTCGAACAGGGGGAACCGCTGGCCGAACGCGACCTGCTCGGCGAGGCCGGCGTCGAGCCCGAACTCGTCGGCGTACCGCGCCGCCTTCTCGTCGAGCAGTTCGGGGGTCTCGACGTCCGACGGGTCCGGCTCGACCGGCGGCACGTCGGTCTCGGGGTACATCCGCGCGGCGCCCGGGAGCGGCCGGAGGTAGCGGGTAGTCCCGTCGTCGTTCGCGCCGCGTGTCTCCTCGGGGACGCCCTCGATGGCGATCTCGGCGCGCTCCGCGGCCGCCTCGATCGCGAGGTCGGCGGTCTCGGGGTCGGCCGCGACGATGGCGACCGCGTCCGCCTCGCCCGCGCCGACCGCGTCGCGCAGCGCCTCGACCTCGGCCTCGGTCACGCCGTACGCCGGCAGCTCGTCGGTGTGGAAGATGCCGCCCGCGCCGTGGCGCTTCGCGTGGTCGGACAGCTCCGTGCCGAGCCGGCGGTCGGGCTGGATCTCGCGGCCGACGAGGCCGTCGAAGCCGTAGAGCGGCACCGCCGTCACCTTCCCGCCCGAGTCGAGCGCGCCGCGGACGACGCCGGACTCGGTGTCGGCGAACACGTCGGTCGCGTCCGTCACGTCGCCGACGCTCGCGTCGCGCTCGCGGAGCTCGTCCCGGATCTCTAGGAGTTCGGCCTGTCGGCCGACCTCGCCGCGGACGATGTCCTCGATCCCTTGGAGGTCCTGAACGCCCTTCACCTCGACGCGGGCGCCGTCGGCGATGGAGACGTTCACGTCCTGGCGGATGGTGCCGAGGCCGCGCTTGACCGCGCCGGTCGAGCGCAGCAGCATCCCGATACGCTCGGCCGCCTCCCGCGCGCCCTCGGGGCTGCGGATGTCCGGGCCCGTGCCGATCTCGACGAGGGGGACGCCGAGGCGGTCGAGCGAGTAGACGACGCCGTCCTCGGTCTCCTCGACGCGCTTCGCGGACTCCTCTTCGAGCATGAGGTCGACGACGGACACGGAGCCGGACTCGGTCTCGATCTCCCCGTCCTGACCGAGCAGGATGGAGCGCTGGAAGCCGGAGGTGTTCGAGCCGTCGATGACGAGCTTCCGCATGACGTGCGCCTGGTCGACGACGGAGAGGTCGAGCAGGTCGGCGATCTGGAGCGCCACGGCGAGCGCCTCGTCGTCGACGCGACGGGGCGGCTCGTCGTCCTCCTCGACGAGACAGGTCGTGTCGTACGCGAGGTAGGTGAACTCGCGGTCGACGCGGCTCTCCTCCATCGCGGCGTCGTCGAGCTCGCCCAGTTCGCTCTTCGTCGGGTGGAGCTGACGGGTGATCTCGCGGGCGGCCTCGTCCGGGTCGCGCTCGACGGTCGGGGAGTCGCAGAACAGCTTCGTCTCCGTGTCGAGCTGCTGGTGGATCTCCAGCCCGGCGACGAGCCCCAGTTCCTCGTAGTCGTACTCGGGGGTCGCGTCCGTACTCATTACGCCACACTCCGACGGCGCGCGACTAAAAGGGTGGCAGTTCGCGCGGGCGATGCGGATCGAGACTACCGAAGTTGTTTATACATAGCTGGGCGGCGGCGCGTGCCTGCGAGCGGCCGCCCCCG
>ERZ1034547.17-NODE-17-length-49740-cov-6.342135_pt1 | contig 49740 bp, 54 predicted proteins | sample MGYA00520642_ERZ1034547 | MGnify/ENA primary metagenome ERZ1034547 (study PRJEB33760, sample SAMEA4777713) | hypersaline lake metagenome | biome: hypersaline environment; feature: brines | place: Spain | collected 2012-08 | depth 0 m ... | reverse complement strand
AGAGTCTGTACAAACGGCAGTGACCTCTCCTCCATATTGGGGATTGAGAGATTACGGCGCAGAAGGACAACTTGGGCTTGAACCCACACCTGAAGAGTATGTCGAAAATCTCGTCGACGTCTTTGGAGAGCTGAAAAAAGTTTTGCGCCCGGACGGAACTTTTTGGCTAAACATGGGGGACAGCTATTATAACTACCGCCCCGGAAAAGGTCAAAATATGGGCAAGCAATCCGTGTCAAATACAGATCAAGACCTTCCGGAAAACTGCCCGAGGCGGGCAAACAAAATCGACGGGCTCAAAGAAAAAGACCTTGTGGGGATGCCTTGGCGTCTAGCCTTCGCTCTGCAGGAAGACGGTTGGTATCTTCGCTCTGACATTATCTGGAACAAGCCAGACCCGATGCCGGAATCGATCAAAGACCGGCCGACGTCTTCACACGAGTTTATCTTCTTGTTTGCCAAAAACAAGGACTACTTCTACGACCACGACGCCATCAAAGAGCCGTTGAAGGAAGCGAGCAAAGAGCGGTACAACTACGGCTTCGGCGGCAAAAAGAACGAGAAGCTAAAAGAAACCGGAGAAAACAGCACCGCCGTCGTCGGGGAGCGAGAAGCGACCGAAGGCAAAAACAAAAGGGACGTGTGGACGGTGACGACAGATTCGTTTACCGGAGCGCACTTTGCGGTCTTTCCGCCAGATCTTATTGAACCTTGCGTGAAAGCCGGAACATCTGCCGCCGGGCAGTGTACAAACTGTGGGGCACCGCTTCGCCGCCAAACCGAAACTGAAAAGATGGAGCGGAATCGGGAAGATCCGCTCACCGAAAGCAAGTTCCAAAACGCAGGGGGCAGGCAAGGCTGCGCAAACGACCACAAAGGCACAAAGTCTGAAACGGTCGGATGGCAAAAGACTTGCGACTGCGAGACGAGCGAAACAGAGAGGCAAACAGTTCTTGACCCGTTTTCCGGAGCAGCAACGGCGGGAATCGCTGCGCTCAAAAACGGCCGCCGCTACGTCGGCATCGAGCTGAATGAAGATTACATTGAGCTATCGAAAAAGCGAATTCGAGATCACGAAGAAGTACCTACAAATCATAGCTTTTGGTAATGAGCAAATTAGACAGAGCAACATTTCTTCACTACAAGTTAATATTTTCGCTGATATAAGTTATGTCAAAGTTGAAAAATGCGACCTTTCTAGAAGGAGATGCGGGAGAGCGCTTGCGAGACTTTCCTGCTGAGACGGTTCAGACGGCTGTAACGAGTCCTCCATATTGGGGCTTAAGGGATTATGGGGAATCTGGTCAAATCGGCTTAGAAGAAAATGTGAACGACTTTATACACAACCTATGTGACATTCTTGATGAAGTCGGCAGGGTGCTTCGGCCGGACGGAACCTTGTGGCTTAACATGGGAGATAGTTACTTTGGCGGGGGGCGTGCCCAAGGAAAAACTCCGGAAGCAGATGAAGGAGAGATGCAAGAATCCAACACCGGAAGTTACGTTGACCCGCCAGACTGGTCAAACGCTTCCGACGTGCTCAAGCCCAAAGACCAGTGCCTTGTTCCGCACCGAACAGTTATTGAACTTCAAGAGCGGGGATGGTATCTCCGGTCAACGGTCGTTTGGCACAAAAAAACGGCGATGCCTGAAAGCGTGAAAGACCGCCCGACCAATGCACACGAGTACTTTTTCCTCCTGTCAAAAAACGAACAGTACTTCTACGACCACTTTGCGATCAAAGAGCCTATGGTGACAGGGGGGGAAGGCTCTTTGAAAAACAAGCGTGACGTTTGGAGCCTTTCCGGCGGCTCATTTAGCGGAGAACACTTCGCCACGTTTCCGAAAGACTTGGTTGAGCCGCCGATTCTTGCTTCAACGTCGGAGAAAGGGCAGTGCGCCGAATGTGGAACGCCAATCAAGCGGATCGTCGAAAAGGGAGACGTTGCCTACGAAGACGCTGGCGACCGGAAGAGAGCAGACGCGCCAGGATCGGAGATTAGCAAAGGGCACAACTCCGTGTTCCAAGAAGGCGTGATTTTCGACGAGCAAACCGCAGGTTGGGAGCGGCAGTGCGATTGTGACACCGACGAGACAGAGCCTCAAATCGTTTTGGACCCGTTTCAAGGATCCGGAACAACAGGCATCGTCGCGATGAAGCACGGCCGCCGCTTTGTTGGCATTGACCTTAACGAGAAGTTTATCAATATTGCGAAAGAGCGGATTCGAAATGACGAAGACGTTCCTGTCAACCACACTTTTTGGTAATCGGCTTGATATATAAGGCCGCACAAAAAACCAAAAATCGTTATGAGTGATCTAGAAAACTATCCTGAAGAGCATCCAGAAACTGGCAAGGTCAAAAATCCAATCACGGGCAACTTCGTGAAAAAGTCTTATGCCAAGAAGAAGGACTTGCTCGAACAAGCGAAGGAGCACACCCAGCAGCACTTTATGGAGCAAGACGACGACGCTCCAGAAGAGTCTGAAGAGATCGACGAGCTTCTTAAAGCCGCAGAAGAAGCGGATCCGGGAGAAGGCTTCGATCTAAGCGAAGAAGAGCTTGAACGGCTTGACGAGCGTGCTGACATCAACCACCCGGAGGTTCCAGACAGCGAGTTTCCGGATGAAGAGGGATTCGACCCAGATCAAGAATTCGAGCAACCACCAACTCCGGAAGGACTTGACGACGCAGCACAAACGCAAAAAGATAGCGGAGATCATCAAGCAATCTACAGCACAGGCAACGCTTCTCGCCGTCGGCCACGATCTTCTTCCTCTTCCTCTGGAGAGAAGTCTATGGAGCAGAAGCACGAAGACGAAGAAGTAAGGTACGTGCGAACCGACGCTGGTGGAATGAAAATGGTTTATCCGAATGAAAATAACGACCAGTAGTATAAATGTCTTACGACTACGGATCAATAATGGCGAGAACTTGGCCCGACGGATGGGATGACGTTCTCGAATCCATCGATAAAAGAGACGTATACACCGCCGAAGACGGGACCTACGGGATTGAAACAAATCCTCACGTAACAATTCTTTACGGCCTCCACGAAGAAGTTCACGAAGACTTGGTATGCCGAATATGTCAAGGGGTTGGCGGCCCCTTGGAAGTTGACGTGAAAGGCGTCTCTACCTTTGACAACGAAGACTACGAAGTCTTGAAGTTTGATGTGGATTCGGACCTTCTCCGAAAAATGAACAAAGCTTTTCGGGGTCTTCCACACACAAACGATTACGACGACTACAACCCTCACATGACTGTCGCTTATCTTCGGCCGGGAACTTCAAGCAAGTACATTGAAAATCTCAATGGAATGGTGCCAGACAAAATTCCATTTGAAAGATTTGAGTTTTCACCACCCGGCGGCGAAGATTCAATCAACTTTTCTGTATAGAGGGAACTTTCTCCTTTGTCTTTTGTATAAGATACCGAACAAAACACACCTCCTGTATGTATCAAAATATTTATCTGTGGGATGATGAAAAATTGGGACATTAAGCCACATATAAAGACGCTATGGCTCGTAAAACTTTTGACGACACACAAAAACAGTTTGTTCTCAATTTGAAAGAGAAAGGCGCCTCGAATCGCGAAATCGCCCGGCGTTTTTCCGATCAACACTTCAATGTCTCTTATAAGCTAATCGGAAGGCGACTTGACGAGTGGGAGTACTCTGTCGACGAAGCACCGGAAGAACCTGACATCGAAGATATTGATGATAGCGACCCAGAAAACTGGTGGAGAAAATGCCCAGACTGTGGGAAGAAAATTGAATACACCCGAAAGTACAACTGGAAAAAGTATCGGAAAACTGATGTTCCGTGTAATGATTGTGTTAAGAAAGGCGACAAAAACCCATTTGCCGGAAAAGAGCATAATGAAGAGTACAAAAACTTTATATCCGAACAAAACCGCGTTGAAAGAGAAATAAGAGAGTGTAAGCATCCGAAGTGTGGCGAAAGTTTTAAAGTGAGGGTTTCACAAGAACGAGAGTTTTGTTCTATTGGATGTTATAACAAATGGGCGGCAAATTATAGAGGGTTTTACATATCAAAACCTGAACGACTTTTCAAGAAAAGGTTGAAAGAGAGCGCCGCCATTGATGACTTCGAACACCAGTTTCACCTTGAAGGAAAGTTTTACGACTTCCGTATTGACGACACTTTGATAGAAATTGATGGAAATTGGTGGCACGGAAAAGAAAAGTCTATCGAAGAACTTGAAGGCATGAGAAAAGAAATCAGACAAAACGACCTTGAAAAAAATGATATAGCGGAACAAAACGGCTTCGAAATTGTTAGAATATGGACGGATGAAATCAATGACGCTGAACCTAAAGATTTGGTATAACGGATGTATAGAAACATATTTGTCGAAGACAGATACTCCGATGAGCCTACAGTATGGCTTTGGGACGATGAAGAAGGAATGAACAAATTTGAGTTTCCGGATTATGCGTTTGTCCGGAACGAGTACGGAGACTACGAGACGATGTGGGGAGATCCGGTAATGAAAATTCCGAAGAAGAATCTCGACGGCAGGAAGCGCAAAGAGCTTCAGGACGCCTACGGAGAAGACGCGATTCACGAATCAGACGTTCCGATTGAAACTCGCGTCTTGGTTGACTTCTACGACGACAACGAGATTTCCGACGGGCACCGCCGTTTCTTCTACGACATCGAGGTTGCTACTGACGGAGGGTTTCCCGAGCCCAGCGAAGCGAAGCAAAAGATCACTTCTCTCGCATACTACGACGAAGCTGGCGAAAGAAAAGCCGTTCTTATCTTAGACGAGGGCGGCGAGCTTGATCGGAAAACCGAAAACGGAATCGAGATCGTTCCGTACCGCAGCGAACGGGCGCTTCTTGAAGGCATCTTGAAGCACTGGCAAAAGGCGAATCCGACCATCATTTCCGGTTGGAACATCGACGGTTTCGACAACCCTTACCTTTACAACCGTTTAGAGCGAGTGCTTGGAGAAGATAAGGCAAACAAGCTTTCTCCAATCGAGAAGGTCAAAGAGAAGCGGATATCCGGCAGCGACCGCAACGGCTACGAGTTCGCCGGAATCTCAAGCCTTGACTATATTCGCATCTACAAAAACTTCACGTTCTCCGAGCAGCCGTCTTACTCTCTCGACTACATTTCCAACGAAGAGCTTGACCGTGGAAAAGTCGAGTATGAGGGAATGGAAGTCGACGGAGAAGTGATTCAGGACCTTGACGACTTGAAGCGGCTTGATATCGAGCGGTTCATCAAGTATAACTTCGAGGACGTTCAGCTCGTTGCAGATATCGACGAAAAGCTGAACTTCATCGAGATGGCACGGTTCATTTCTCACCTTGGGCACGTGCCGTACGAAGACGTGTATATGTCGAGCCGCTTTATTGAGGGGGCTATTCTCAACCGCCTTCACCAAGACGGAATTGTCGCTCCGGACAACGAGCGGGGCAAAACCTCTTTTGAAGTCGACGGATGGCACAAGATCGGCTCAAAAGAAATCCAAGTCAAAAAAGACAAGATTCACGACGACATACCCCGCAAAGGCACGATTGGCGTGGACAAAGCGTCGACAAAAACCAAGCGGGAAAAAGTGGGTTACAAGAAGATTAAAGGCGACAAGTTCATTTTGGAAGAGCAAATGGACTTTGCCGCCGAAGACGGCGCTTCAATCGGGCTTGAGTTTGCAGGCGCATATGTCAAAAAACCAAACCCCGGAACGTACGAGTGGATTTACGACTTGGACTTGACCAGTATGTACCCCTGCATCATTATGGGGCTCAACATCTCCCCGGAGACGAAGATAGCGAAAGTTTACGGTTGGGACGTACACGACTTCGCAACCAAAAACGACAAGAGCTACAAGGTTTGGATATTTGACCAGTCTGCATACAAAGAGTTTGACACCTGCGACGAGCTTCAAGCTTGGGTAGAGAAAAATAACTATTCGGTCGCCGCAAATGGCGCCGTGTACCGTAACGACAAGAAAGGCATTATCGCTGACATCTTGGAAGACTGGTTCGAAAATCGGCAGGAGTACAAGGCGAAGAGAAACGAAGCCCGTGAGGCAGGAAACGAAGAAGAAGCCGAGTACTACGACAAGCAGCAGCACAACCGCAAGATTCTTATTAACTGCTTTACGCCTGATCATGAGATTGTTACTCGGGATGGGATTAAGTCAATAGAAGACATTGAAGTCGGTGATCTTGTTTACTCCATAGATTCGGACACGGGCGAGGTTGAATATAAACCTGTAACCCGAACATATCGGCAAGAAGAGTATGATGGTGAAATCTGCAAATTTGAGAACTCTTTTGTTGATTTCGCTGTTACTCCAAATCACGATATGTTGTTCGGGGATATGGACAATATGGAAAAGATGAAGGCTGAGACTACACTTGAGAACAAACAAAGGTACAGAATACCACAACATCAGCCATCTGACGGTGAAGATCGAGTGTATATTAGCCTGAAAGATGAGTGTGACCGATTGGGAATAGATTACAAGTATGACGAAAAGGAAGATAAGATCAAAGATCCGAGACAACAAGCAAAGTGGATTGACAACACATATTCGATAACCCGGTTTTTGAAGCTTTCCGGATGGTATGTTTCTGAAGGAAGCCTATACAAGTCAGAAAGGAAAGAGTACAAAGACACGGTTCGTGGAGAGTCTTATACGATTCATATAGCAAACAAGACCAGTTCCGAGAAAGACTTGATCCGTGGACTTTTGAATGAAATGAACCTCACATACTATGAATCAGAAAAGGGGTTTAATCTGTCAAATAAGATTCTGTATGAACTGTTTGAAGAAGACTTCGGTAATGGAAGCTATAACAAACGACTGCCAGACTGGGTATGGAGTCTGAGCGGAGTACGGTTGAGAAATCTTCTGAAAACAATGTATCTTGGCGATGGCGACAAGCGGGATAGTCGATACTCTACGGTTAGTGAAGAGTTGGCAGAAGATTTCATTCAACTTTCATACCATTGTGGATACCGCGCCCGAATTCGGAATAAAGATGACGGCTGCTACCGTATCGCATTCTATGACAGATCCAGAGGCCGATCGCCTGTAATCAAAGATAAACACCGCAAAAAAGTTGACTATGAGGGACCGATTGTGTGTGTGGAGGTTAAAGATAATCACACAGTTCTCGCCGGAAGTAACGGAAAATTCAACTGGACGGGACAAAGTGTATACGGAGTGCTCGGGCTTCCTGTCTTTCGCTTCTACGACATAGACAACGCAGAGGCCACGACGGCAACGGGCGTTTCGACGATCAAGTACACGCAGCTTATGGGGGACACCTACTACAAGAAGCACGGAAACCCCGATCTTGGCCAACTCAACGAATGTATTTACACAGACACCGATTCGGTTTTCTACTCTGCCGCTCCGCTTCTTGACTTCGACCCCGACGAAGCAGATGAAGACAAAGTTATCGATGCCACGATTGAAAAAGCGAAAGAGCTTCAGGCGTACCTCAACGACAGCTACGACTATTACGCCCGTGAAATGCTCAACATTCCGGAAGGGCAGCACCGCTTTGACATCAAGCAGGAGCTTGTGGCTTCGAGGGGAATGTGGATGGCGGCGAAAAAGCGGTATGCCTACTGGATTGTAAACGACGAAGGCGACCCGACTTCCGAGCTTGGCGTGAAGGGAATGGACATCGTTCGAAGCGACTTCCCTCCAGCTTTTGACAGCCTTATGGAAGAAGTGATCATTACGATTCTCAAGGAAAACGACAAAGACAAGGTTGACCAGCTCATTCTAGATTTTGAAGACGGGCTTCACGACTTCGGCGTTGAAGAAGTGGCGAACCCGACCGGAGTTGGAGATGCATCTGATTACCAAAAGCCGACGCTTGGGCAATACAAGAAAGGCGCTCCGGTGTACTTTAAGGCAGCTTTGGCGTACAACGATCTTCTGGACTATCACGGAATCAAAGGCGAGTATGAGCCGATTCGAGACGGATCGAAGATCAAATGGGTTTACCTTCACGACAATCCACTTGGGCTCGATGAAGTAGGATTCAAGGGAGCAGATGACCCGCCGGAAATCATGGAGTTTATCGAGAAGTATGCCGACTACGACAAAATGTACGAAAAGGCTCTTCGGTCGAAACTTCAAGACATTTACGACGCTATCGATTGGGAGTTTCCGTCTGCCGGAAAGCAGAGGGCAGAAGAGTTCTTCCAATTTTGAAAAAAGTTCATAGCCTTAGTTAGCCACTTTGATAGGCTATCTCATATATAACATTGAACGCAATAGAATCAATAAGTTACAATCAATATGACTGATACGCAAACAGTAGAAGAAGAAACGTCTCACGCATTTGACAGAAGTGAGATTCTGTCTCATATCGATAGGTACAATCTCGGTGGAGAAATCGAGCCCGTAGCTTGGAACGTTGAAGATCAGTCGCTTTCCATTGGGTTCGTTTCTCAGGACAACACGATCATCGGAGAGCTAAACGTCGACGAGTTCTTGCTTGACGAAAACGTTGAGATCGGAATTCGGCAGACCTCTCAACTCAAAAAGCTGATCAAGATTCTCAACGACGAGTTCGACATTATGCTCGACTACGCCGGAGATCAGGCGCGAGTAATGACGATGCAAGACGAGCAAAAGACCGTCGAGTTCCGACTTTCCGATCTTTCTGTCATTCCGAACACGCCGAACCTCAAAAAGCTTCCGGAGTTTCAGGTTAGCTTGAACATTACCGATAGGTTCGCAAGCGACTTTCGTTCGGCAGAGTCTGCTCTGAGCGAAGACGAGTTTGCGGTTCGCACAAACGCTGCTGGCGTCGAAATCGTCGTCGGTTACACCGCAGACAGCCGATCTGCTCACAACAACAAGGTGACGCTTCCGATTGACACCGATGAATTTGAGCAGTTCGATAACAACAACATTACGTTCAAGGCAGATACGTTTGCCGAAATCTTGAAGGCAAATTCCGACGCCGAAACTGGAACATGGGAGGTTTCCGATGAAGGATTGAGTCGAATTCGGTTTGAAGGCGAAGACTGGAACACGTCGTACTACTTCGTATCTCAGCAAGAAGTGTAAATAAGAATCAATAGTTATACAGTATGCCAGAGTTTTTTGAAACCGAAACCGAAGACACTCGCGAAGAGCAAACCATTTGGGTAGAGAAGTATCGCCCGAAAACGTTAGAAGAGTACATCGGAAACGAAAGAATCAAAGATAAGGCATCAGTCTGGATCGACGAAAACGATATTCCGATGCTTCTTTTGGAAGGGCCACCGGGAACCGGAAAGACGGCTCTTGCTCAAATCTTGACAGACAACATCGACTGCGACGCGATGTACATCAACGCGTCGGACGAAAACGGAATCGACACGATCCGGAACAGGGTCAAGCAGTTTGCTTCAAGTGTGGCGATGAACAACTTGAAGGTTATTGTGCTCGACGAGTTTGATTACATGACTCGAAACGCACAGGCGGCGCTCCGCAACACGATGGAGAAGTATTCCGACACCACGAGATTTATTCTCACGTGCAACTTTGCGGAGAAGATCATTGACGCTATCAACAGCCGCTCGCAAACGCTTCACGTCGAGCCGCCAGCAAAGAAAAAGGTGGCGAGCCAGCTTGCTCACATTTTGAGCCAAGAAAACACGGCGTTCGATCCAGAGCAAGTTAAGAAGCTGGTTGACCAGTACTATCCGGACATTCGGAAGATCATCAACACCGCACAGCTTAACAGCAAAGGCGGCAAGCTTGAGCTTGATGAAGCTACATTAGCGGAAGCAAACTTCCAGAGAAAGCTAATCAAGCTTCTCAAGTCGAGCAAATCGATTGACCGGAAGTTCAAGGCAATTCGGCAGCTTGTACAAGACTCCGATGTTTCTCGCTATGAGCGAGTGTTTCGGTATCTTTACGATCACGTCGACGACTATGCGGAAGGAAGCGTTGCAGACGTTATGATCGCCATTTCCGAAGCGCAAGAGCGAGATGCCCACGTCGTCGACAAAGAAATCAACTTCATGCACTTGGTAATCGATCTCATTCAAATCATAAGCTAATCATATGCCACAAGATCTTTCAGGTAAACTTTCAGGAGCAGGCGGTGGCGGTCGCGGACCTATGGGCGGCCCAAACTTTACCGACGAAGAAATCCAAGACATGGACACGCTGTCTTGTGATAACTGCGGAATGACTACATTTACCGAAGCAATTGAGCTTAAAATCGTTCCGTCGGTTCACCCGAAAACTCCGCCCGGACAAACGGACGACGCCTTGCAGCCTGTCAAAACCTTAGCTTGCGTTAACTGCGGAACAAAGAAAACGACAGCGTAATGCCGATTTACCAATACGAATGTGAAGAATGTGGACTTGTCGTAGAGCGAATCCAAGATAAAGCTGAAAATCAGCTCGTCTGGTGTCCCGGCGGCCTTCGAGAAGATGAAGAGTGTGGAGACAAGGGAAATTCTACTCTTCTCCGGAGAAAGATTGGGAAGCCAAACGCACATTTTAAAGGATCTGGCTTCCACAACACCGATTATGACGATTCATCGAACCCAGCATCAAACTAACAACACAAACACATGAAACACCTACTAAAACACCTAGAGCAGCAAGTAGAAGATAAACTTGCAGACCTTCGAACTGGATTTTCCGAAAGCAATCCTCAGTTGGAGGTTATTTATCAAGACCTGCTCAACAAAATTCAGCAAGCGCTCGAAGAGACTGAAACCGGCCGTCCTCACCAAGCTCGCGGAGGAAACATAGGCGGCGGATTTCCGGGCGGAACAAGTATTGAAGATACGTGGGAAGATTACAGAAGGCAAGCAGAGTCTAGCTTCGAAAGCCTTGCCGACGACCTAAGAGACGCGTTCCAGTCGACGGAAACGTTTTCGGAGTTTGCTCGAAACTTCAAAGACCTGACCGGAAAAGAAATTTCTGAGCAGTGGGACATTGCGCAGTCGATTCTTGGCAGGAATGATCAAAATGAAACTCACCAAGGAGGAACGTTTTCGGGACCCGAAGAGACGTATCCAAGTGAACAAGGCGCTCCATTCGGGCCTCAGCCGGATCCGGAGTTCGGAACGTATCCGGACGCAGAAAAAGATGCGGTAAGAGACGGCATCGATGGAGGGTGGGGAAGCGAAACAGATCCGTTCTCTGATCAAGAAAACGGGCGGCCGCCTCACGAACGCCACGCGACGCAAGACGGATCGAAGGAAAACTTTGAAGACCTTCGAGAGAACCTTGAGTCCATTGGCGTAGACGTTGAAAGCTTGGGGAACACCGCAAACGTCGAAGATCTTTCCGAAAAGGAAATCGCAGAGCGTGCTTTGGAAGAGGCGCTTGAAAACGTTGATAGCATCGAAGACGTCGACGCCGGGCTTTTCCGAAGTCTTGCCCAGCTTGCAGAGGCAAAGCAGCAAGCACAAGACGTTCAAGACCGCACCGACGACCGGCTTGTGGAGTGGGCAGTCGGAAACCGAAACATTGATCCGGCTGGAGATACCGAAGAGGTTGCCAATAAGGTTCAGTCGATCTTTAAAGAAGCCAGAGAAAGAGGCGTCGAAACAATCGATATGATTCGCACGTTAGATCAAGAGATCGACGAGTTCTCTATCAACATCGAAAATGAACCTAAAGTTGAAACTGAAATAAAAGAAGCTCAAAATGAGTGATAACCGCGATCTTTTCGACCACTTGGACGCAGTAAAGAAAGAAAAAGACCCCGACTATTGGGACGATCTCGGCCGTGAAGAGAAGAAAAACTGGTCGAGTTTTATGGTCAGGAGATTTCTTTCACAGAGAAAAGAGTACGTTCCGATCCTCAACGAGCTGCAGCCGCTTGTGCAGCACATGGAGGACAAAGACGTGTATCGCCTCTATGCCGAAATCATTCCGTACGATGACGGCTTTTTAAAGTATATCTCCTCGAATGAGTCTCAGCGCTCGGTGCCGGATTGGGCAATCGACATACTGAAAGAAGAGTTTCGGGCTTCTGAAGATGAAATCCGGACGTACATCGACATTTGGATGGAATCCGATGGCGGCAAAGAAGATTTGATCTCAATCTTTCGAGACTACGGCATCGAAGAAGACCGGATCAAAAAGATCAAGCAAATGCGATGAGTCTCTCTGACAGGAAAGAGCAGGTCCAAAAGCTTCAAGAAAAGCTTGAGAAGGGAGAAGAGATCGACGTTGCCGCCGAGTTTGATAAGCTTGTAGACTACCTTCGAGAGCACGGCTATGAAATCGTGAAACGAGAGTTTCCGGAGACGAATCAAAGCCGAACCGAAGAGTATACCCGCAAGCTTGAAGAAGAAGAGAACGTCCGGACCCCCACCGAAATTGAGGAAAGCCTTAAAGACCTGTGCCGCCAAATGGACTCAGATCCGGAAGAAGTTTGGGGGGCACAGGTTTTTGAGGTTGTGCGAAGATGCAAGAAAACAGGCAGAACACGCGATTTTGCCGAACTGATCGAATATATAAGAGCAGGACACTCACTAATAAAGCAAACAAACAATGAGCAACAATCCTAACGAAGAGTCGGTTCAAGGCGTCGGGCAAGACCAGTATTTCCAGCAAAAGCGCCAATCCGCAAACGAAAGCGAGCTTACCCAACAGCAACGAATGAGGCAGGAGCTTCGCCAGTTGCCACAGGGGGAGCAGCTATTCAATTGGATTGCGGGTCACTTGCAGAAGCGGCTTGAAGGCGTGCCGCAGGTGCTTTGGCAGTACGCCGATCAAAACGCGGCGCAGCAAAACCGTTCACAGGTCATTTCGTTTTTGAACGGCCAGACAAATGAAGTACTCGTGACCACGCAGGTCAATCGGCAGGAGATCGCCCGAACCCGCTCGATGCAAAACAGTTGGATTCACCACTTGCTTGCCCAAATTCGAGATTCGCAAGGGCAGCAACACCAGAGCCAGATGCACGAGAAGTTCGAGGACCGAATGGCCGATCAATACGAAGAAATGATGGAGAAAATTCAGAATAAATAATATAAAGTTATGGCAAATTTTCCACAACAGGTCAGCACAGAGGAACTTGCAGGGGCTCTTCGTAGTTTCTATAACGAGAAGAACGAAGAGATCGAGCAGAAGCTAAGCCAGTACCAGAGAGAGTCTGTATCTGGCGCGACAGACGGAGAAGACTTGTCGGAAGTCCGGTACAACAACACCCAGCTCCAAAAGGCTTTTCGCCGCTTGGACAACGGGGAAGAGAAAGTTGATATCGAATGGTACGAGCCTGTAATCGAGCGCTCTGCTCCACCGAAGGTTTCAATGCAAAAACGCAGTTTCCAAATCGAGCATCGGTATGGCAAGTGGATCAAGCACACACACGACCTTGCATAAGCTCCAAACCACGGGGCAAACCGTGTCCAAAACTGCAAGCCAGACTTCGATTAAAACCGGGGGCTGGCTTTTTTGGTATGAAGAATATCGAAGCCAGTGGAGCGGAGGACAAATCGTTGAGGCAGATAAAGTATTCGGAGGAGCCGACAAAAAAGAGACTTGCTACCCGATTCAAGGCTCAGACTGGATGTTAGACGAGCTTGAATGGGCAGTTGCGGAAGGCAGGGTTAAGTCAAACCACGTTTATAACCTTGACCGCGACGACGACTTCAAAAACCACGAAGTTCGTTACATCAAATCCATTCTTCAATGAACAACTGGTGCGTTTACGTTCTTCGCTGCAGCGACGACAGCCTCTACACGGGAGTAACCACAGACTTCCGGCGTAGACTCGAAGAGCACCGCAGCGGAGACGGGTCGAAATACGTACGCTCTCGTCTTCCAGTTGATCCGGAGTACATAGAGCTTGGGCACGACAGGTCCAGCGCTTTAAGCAGAGAATACGAAATTAAGCAATTGAGCAAAGATGCTAAAGAACGCCTCTGCAGGTGAACATATCTTTTGGGCCGGAAAGCACTACAAGATAAGAAAAGGTGAAATGGAGGTAAGGAAAGAGTACACTTTGATTTTGAAAAACGAGCCCCCATACCCAAAAGACTTCGGCGTGATGTACGAAGAGCAGTTGAACGGCTTTATGCGGTCTACCGCCAACGACTGCAAAGACATCATAGCGGAAAGTGAAATCGCGAATCACGAATCCCGATACATGAAGAACAACTCGAAGCTTCGAAATTTTGTATAAGGACAAAATTAAATATGAATGTTGAAGTTATACACGAAGAGTGTTCCGAATATCTTGGCACCTTAGACGAAAACTCGATTGACGCTTGTGTAACAGATCCGCCCTACGAGCTTGGGTTTATGGGAGAAGAGTGGGACCGCTCTGGCATCGCCTTCGACCCGGAGTTTTGGGCGAAAGTCAAGCGGGTTTTGAAACCCGGAGCGCATATGGCGGTATTCGGTGGAAGCAGGACGTACCACAGAATCGCAGTTGGAATCGAGGACGCAGGATTTGAAATCCGCGACACAATCGACTGGATTTACGGTTGTGTATCGCCAGATACAGACATACTTACTAGTGAAGGATGGAAAAGTCACGATGAAATAAGTATAGGCGATACAGCAGTTTGCTATGATAAAGACACAGGAACTTATCAGCACGGCCCGGTTCAGCAAAAGGTGGAAAAGTATAACCAACCTAGAGCCTACCGAATTCAAGGAAATTGTACAGATCAAATCGTCTCGCCAATGCATCGTGTCCTCGTTGAACGAGGCGGAAATCTCCACTTTGAAAGAGCGTGGAAATTGGCACGGCAACAGGAAATATCCGTACCCGTATTGGAAGACTTGCGAAGAGTGCGAGAGGATATTTCCGGCGATGAACAAAGGACAAATAGACAACAAGACTTGCAGCCAAGCTTGTCACAGCAAAATCGTTGGAGAAGCAAATTCAGGCAAAATCTCGCCGGAAGAAACCAATTATCTGATCAGTTTGGAGTGCAACCACTGCGGAGAAAGTTTTTTCAAACGAGAGGACAAATTGGGCGGAAAGAGAGGCAATTTTTGCTCAATGGACTGCTACAACAAATGGAAATCAGAAAGCAAAACAGTTCAAGAGCATATGAAGGAAATTGCACCAATGAGCGAACTGTCAGAAGAAGCTCGCGAAAAAATGAAAGAGCGAATGACAGGAAAATTGAATCCAAGCTGGAAGGGGGGCGTAACGTACGAGAAAAAACGGGGAAACTACGAAGATCCAGTGCTCGTGAAGTGTCCGGAAGAGTACAACGAAATGGCAAGAAAGAATGGGTATGTGCTCGAACACAGGCTCAAAGTGGCAAAAGAAACAGGGCGGCCGCTCAAAAGCGAAGAAGTGGTACATCACATCGACCACGACCCCCAAAACAACGACATCGAAAATTTGATGCTTTTTCGGAACAACCGAGAACACAAGCTGTACGAACACAACGGCAGCCCCGAACCGATTTGGCAACCATCGAGCCAATAGAAAACTACAACGACATGGTTTGGTGTGTCAAAGTTCCGACTGGAGCTTTTGTGGCGCGCCGAAATGGGCAGATGTTTGTGACTGGAAATTCAGGCTTTGCGAAGTCACACGACATCGGCAAAGCGATTGACAGCCACTTCGATAAAAAAGACGAGCGAGAGCCGGTCGGGTTCAAAAACAACGCCGCCAAAAAGGACGGCTCGATGATTGAACGAGAATCCTACGACGGCTGGCGGGATAACCCGAGCCAATGGCAAGAGCGTGGTCGTGACCCGTATGAGAGGGCACCAGCGACCGAAGAAGCGGAGAAGTGGAACGGTTGGGATACCCAGCTTAAACCCGCAAAAGAACCGATTATAATCGCTCGCAAGCCCTTAGAAGGCACGGTTGCCGAAAATGTGTTGAAATACGGCACAGGAGGAATGAACATCGACGGTTGCCGAATTGAAACCGGAGACGAGACGTTCAACACCCCGCAGTCAAATCCGAACAACCGCGAAGGAGAGGTAAGCCAAGGATTCGGAATCACAGATAGCAGCGTCGAGGACTTTCAGGAGTCTCAGAAAAAGTCAATCGAGCGGCTTCAAGAAAAAGGAAGGTGGCCAGCAAACGTGATTTTCGACCGGGCGATGGCAAAAAAGCTCGACGAGCAAAGCGGGATGCTCAAGGCAGGTGGAAACATCAACCCCGAAGAGAGAGAAGAAGACACGACCGTATACGGAAGCTTCAACGAAAACGTTGAGCACAGCAGCTACGGAGACAAAGGCGGGGCATCGATGTACTTCAAAACGATTGATTATCACGTTGAAGACAACCTTGGCTTTTTCTATTGCCCAAAGGCAAAGCGCTCCGAACGCGACCTTGGCGTGGAGGAAAACGACCACGTTACCGTAAAGCCCATAGAGCTTATGAGCTACCTTGTGAGGCTTTTGTCTCCGGAGGGAGGAGAGATCATTGATCCGTTTGCCGGAAGCGGCACGACGGGCATGAGCGCCGTTCTGGAGGGAGTGAGCGCCCACCTTGTCGAGCTTGAAAAAAGCCACGTCGAGATTGCCGAGCAAAGAGTGAGGTACGCAAAAACCAACTATCAGAGCCTTCGCGAAGACATTTACGGCGACCCTTCAAACAATATTACAGATGAAGAAACAGAAGTCAATGACCACAACTTCTGGTAGGTTGTTTTGCAATCACGAAATTCAGCATATTCTGAAAAAGAGGAAAAACAAAAAGCTTCAGGGATATGAGATCGCTGTTTACGAAGACGCGTTTCGGGCAGTAAGATACGGCCGGACATCGGGTTTTTTATTTTCACCTGATGGTTCAAAGCAAAACCCGGGACTAGATCAAATGTGGTGGGACTTTTTTTGAATCAAAAGCTATATGAAAATGAAACTTGGTAAAGTCATTCACGGAGACGCCCAAACCGAGCTTTCGGAAATGGAAGCGGAGAGTTTTGAGGCTTGCGTTACGGATCCTCCCTACGAACTTGGCTTCATGGGTAAGTCTTGGGACGAATCCGGAATCGCTTTTGACCCCGAGTTTTGGGAAGAGGTGTACAGGGTGCTCAAACCGGGAGCGCACCTTTTGTCTTTTGGGGGCACGCGCACACACCACAGGATGATGGCAGCAATCGAAGACGCTGAATTCGAGATTCGGGACACCCTCACTTGGCATTATGGAGGAGGATTTCCGAAGGCGACAGACATGAGCAAAACGATTGACCGCCGCAAAGGAAAGTTTGATGAAAGAGAAGAGGTCGGAATTAAACCGGGACACGAAAAGTTTGCAAACAGAGAAACGACTGGACACCTTGACGGAGATGGCGGTTCTTCTGAAGGTTGGCGGCGCCCTTGGCAAGAAAAAGAAGGCGCAACTGACTATCATAAACAAACTGCTCCAGCAAGCGAAGAGGCAAAGAAGTGGGAAGGCTGGAAAACTGGACTGAAGCCCGCCACAGAGTTTATTTGCATGGCACGCAAGCCTTTTGATGGAGCGACGGTCGACGCCCTGCTTGAACACGGAGTCGGAGCCTTAAACGTCGACGAATGCCGGATTGGAACCGAAAAAGAAGTTCCTGCAAGCGTGAGCAACAAGAAAGGAAACGTGTTGGAGGGAAGCAAAGACGGAAGCCTGAGAAACGAAACCGGAAATGAAGACGGTCGGAACCCAAACGTGGGAAGATACCCGTCGAACCTTTTGCTTGACGATAGGGCATCTGCTCTTTTGGACGGCCAAAGCGGAGAAACCACGTCAGGAGCGATGAAGGAGGCAGTTTCCGGTTACGACTCCGACTCTTCCACAGAGTTTATCGAGGGGGTTTCCGGCCCCCAAAACCAGCACGGAGACTCTGGCGGCGCTTCACGCTTTTTTTACTGCCCGAAGGCTTCGACTTCGGAGCGAAATATGGGCGTGGAAGAGAACGACCATCCGACAGTCAAGCCAGTGGAGCTTATGGGATATTTGATCCGGCTTGTGACCCCGGAAGGTGGCAAAGTGCTTGACCCGTTCGGCGGCTCTGGCACGACGGGAATGGCGGCGGTCTTGGAACAAAAAGAGTTTGTCATCGTAGAAAAAGATGAAGAAAGCGCCACCCTTGCCGAAAACCGAATCAAGCACGTGGAAGACAACTACCAACGGGTAAGAGAGAAAACTTATGGCGACCCGTCAAATCAAATCACAGACGAGCAAACCGAAGTAAACGACCACGACTTTTGGTAATGGAAGACAAGCTTTTGTGTAAGCACGAACGGCGCTATGCCTCCAGAGAAGACATGAACAGTATTGGGGGAACCTACTATTTATACGAGAACAGGGAGATTTCCAACGGAGAAATCAAAGTGCCTGCAAGCACTTCCGAGAGTTTCATCGTCCGGTACGACCGGAAAGAATATTCTTCATCTGTAGGAGGAATGACATATACATGGAGCTAGAAAAATTGCTTTGCAACCACGAATGGAGGTACATACAAAACGTGATGGGGGACAGGTGGACCGGCCGGAAAGTTGGAAGGTACATAGTCGAGCCGGATCAAGTTTTGGCGCCATATCCAAGTGATTATTTAATCGAACCTGAAGATGACAGATGGATAACAAACTTTTCTGCAGACACGAAATTAGACAATTCCAAAAAAAGCTAAACATCAAAACGTTCGAGCCTTCCGACATCGAATTTGAAGTCGGCCCGAACTTGATAAGATGTAGGACAGTTAAAAAAGACGGCGATTTTCTTATTGAACCCGACCAAGAAGTAGGAGATCAAGCAAAATGGCTGATAGCTTAGGGCTTTTTTGCCGCCACGAAATTCGCTATCTCAAAAAGGGTATAGAAAGCTCTGAAATTAAACGAATGGAGACGGGTGATTACGCAATTGACATTGGAGGGGAGCTTTCGGACATTTCGGTAAAAACGGTTGGCGGCAAAAACTTCTTGAAAAGCCCGGTCAAGTCTGTAATAACTTCTGGCATGCCAAAATACTTCTGGTATCAAACGTTATAAATTGTTATGAATAAGTTTTTTGGATCAGAACAAGAAGATGATGTTGAGCATGTTGTAAGCCATTCACAAATGAAGATGTGGAGGGAATGCAGGCACAAGTGGGCGCTTCATTACCGAGACAAGCTTCGGCCGCCGGAAGAGAGCATATATTTTATCTTCGGGTCTAGTATTCACGAGGTCTTGCAGCTTTACTTGCGGAAGATGTACGGGGGAACCGCAAAAGAGGCAGACGAACTTGACTTGAAAGGCCGCTTCAACACGCTTCTGAAAGAAGAGTACGACGACCGCAAAGAGGCTTTCAACGAAGACTATCCGGATCGGGAGTTTCCGGTCACGAAAAAGGAAATGGTGCAGTTCTACCGTGACGGAGAGCAAATCATTGACTACTTCAAGCGGAACCGAAGCGAGTACTTTCCGAAGCGAACGATGGAGCTTGTCGGAATCGAAGAGAAAGTCGAAAAAGGCATAAAACCCGGCGTCGCTTTCGTGGGATATCTTGACATCGTTTTGCGAGATAAGGTGTCAGGAACCTACAAGATCATCGATCTCAAAACTTCGACCGACGGCTGGGACAAATGGAAAAAGCGGGAGAAAAAGCGCACCGATCAACTCGTGGCGTACAAAAGCTTCTACGCCGATAAGCTTGGCGTGGCGCCATCGGAAATCGAGATTGAATATTTGATTATGAAGCGGGAGTTAAACAGTAACGCCCCGTACAAGCCGTCTCGTTTCCAGAGGTTTAGCCCATCGGCAGGAAGCCAGAGCCAGAGCCGGGTCGAGAAGAAAATCCAAGAGTTCGTTGACAATTGCTTTACCGAAGACGGAGATTATCGAGAAGGCGACTTCGAGAAAAAGCCGGGAAAATATAAATGTGCCTTCTGCAATTATAGTTTTCAACACGGAAAAGAAGGTTATAAAATCTGCGACCAAGGAGGAAAGACATTTATGGATTACGGGGAAAATATGCGGCCTTATGTTGATGACAAATACATCGGCCCCCAGCCTGAACAAAAATCGAAGAGCACCTGAACTTAAAACTTATAAGATTAAAGTTATGAGCAAGGTTAAATACTCTTATGTGACTTATCGGTACGACGGAGAAGTTTACGAAAATGAAAAATATCCGGGCGAAGGTGAAACGTTAGTTAAAGCCAATATTACGATCAGTAAAGACTTCGTCGAAAATGAAGATGAAATAGAGATCTTGGACATCGACAGCAAGTACGTTGAACCACAACTAGATCAAAAATGAGACACGAACTCAAAAACCACGAAAGGCGCTATCTTGACAGTTTGCTCGACGAAAGTTATGTTGAAGACCGCCTACGGCAAAGCTTTGATCGGCTCGACGCCCCTGCGTTTTCCGTATACGCAAAGGTTGGAGAGATTGGTGGGGGCAGCATTTGGGTAGAGTCAGATGGATCATTTGTCGATTATTACGTTCAGTCTTAATTCAACCGAATAGAAGGGGCTTTCGTGATATATAAACAATGAACGGTTCACATCTTCGAAAGAAAAGGATTCTGAGCCATACTTAAAAGAGAGTGAAGGCATAAACCCAAAACCAAAACGTAATGTCGTTAAAATTTGTATCTGAAGACAAGAAGCGAGTAGATGACCTATCTGCTTTGAGAGATCTTAAGCCTACCGAGAATCGGGTAGTGTTTGTTGAGTCGACGTCGACGGGCGCTTCGACCTTTTTCTACTGGAACTCCGACGGAGAAGCTTCCAACGCCGACGGCGTTTCAAAAATCGAATCCAACCTTACTGAGTTTGCAGACGGTGGAGGAAGCGATGGGCTTTGGGAACGAGGCGTTCTTCCGGTCGATTCTGCAAACACCGACCAGTTGGATGAAGGATCGACGAACGAGTACTTTACAAATTCAAGGGCTCGAACCGCAGTCGATCCGGACATTTACGAAAGCGCAAGTCGGCTTTACGTAGACGACCGAAAGGGCTCAGATCCGCCAGTCAACTACGACGCTTCAAACTACGACGTTCTTCCCGGCCGAAACGAAGCACGAGCTTTCAAAACGATTGATCGTGCAATTGAAGAGATTAAGCAAAACATTCGGCCGACTCCATCAAACGGGCCGGGATACGTGACAGACGTTCCAGATCCGATTGTCGTTAAGGTTGCGGCTGGAACCTACACGGTTGACAATCCGATTTCCGTTCCAAAGAGAACTTCAGTTCAAGGTGACGGACTCCGGACAACGATTGTCAAGCCGCAGGATCCAAAGGGAGACATGTTCCACGTCCGGAGCAGAAACTTCTTCCAGCTTTTCCGATTCAAAGACGTCGAGCACCCCGGATTCGTATTCACATTTCCTTCCGTCGTTGTTGAAACAATTGAAAGCGGAGGGACGGTGGATACGGCAAACATCGTTCACTCGCCTTACGGATACGAGTGTGATTACGACGAAGTCTTTTCTAACCGATATCCTGTCGTTGAAGACGAAACCGATAGGCCAAACGCAGTAAGAGACGGGCAGCTCGTTTCCGTCGATCCAAGCGGAAACAACGAGATTCGGATTTATGAATCCGTTCCAGACGGAAGTGGAGGGTACGAGTGGCAGATTTTTGCAGACACTTCTGCCGCCACACAAGACCAGAAGATCACTTCCGACAACATCATTCTTCCGCTCAAGCCTGAAGTGAAAATTAGCGATCCGCGAGGGGAAGACCAAAACGCTTCCAAAACTCGCGCCCAAGCGTCGATCACGATTAGCGGTGGAAAAGTCGATTCTATCACTATTACCGACTCTGGAGACGGTTATGTATACAACCCGACGGTAAGCATCGCCGCTCCGGTTCGGAAGCAACCATACGTTATCGGTAGCCCGTACCTTTACAACTCAAGCTCGATTACCGGGCCGTTCACTACTACCGACCAAAATGGAGAACGTGAAGAGATTCCAGAGTCGATGCCTCTTCCTTACGACATTAACTCTCCGGGCACAGACCCTATTAGCGGAGAAACTATCAGCAGAGAGGTAGCCCAAGACGGCGCAGGTGGAGGAACGAAGATTGACGGGCGAGTTGTATTTGGATACAACAAGGTAAGCGAAAACAATCCTGCTTACAACAACTTGCCGAACAGCCCACTCAAATCCTTTGTTGCCGCTCAGTTTACGCAGGTTAACCAAGGAGGGCCGGGACACCTTCTTCAAAACGACGCCTTCGGCCAGTATGTTTCTTGCTTTACGACCTTCTCCAACTACTCCTACCGTTGCCAAAGCGGAGGATTTGCGCTTCTCTCCAACTCAGTTTCTGACTTCGGGTTGGAGGGGCTCGTTGCAGAAGGTAAGCTCGACACCCCTTACACAAGCGCAGACGTAACGACTTCCGACGCCAGCTTCGTATCGAAGATTGAAGTGCTTGAAGGGGGGTCAAACTACGACACCGCAGACACAATCACGATTGATCCTCCTGCTTCCGGCACGCAGGCTGAAGCCACATTGGACGTTGACAGCACAACGGGAGAAATTCTTTCCGTGACTGTTACCGAGCAAGGAAGCGGGTACGAAACGGAACCTTCAATTACAATAAACACGTCCACCGGGTCCGGAGCAACGTTCAACTTGGACATGGACAAAGTGATCAACATTAACGTCGAAAATCTCGATACCGTAACTTCCGCTCAGGGCGTTACCCGAGACAAGGTACCTATTCAGGGAACCGCAGTTCAAATCAACGGCCAAGAAAGAGACGTTGCCGGATGGACAGAGCGTGGAGACGGAACTTATGACGTGACGTTCGTGCCGGGAGTGTTCTCCGTCGATGCAGGAGATACCATTGAGTTCTTCCAATCCTCTCGAATCAACTCTTCGGGACACGCATTTGAGTTTCCTGGATCTGGAGTCACGTATAACGCGCTTCCGGAGTACGGTGGAGTTACCGACAGCTCCCAAGAAGTTGTTGAAGTTGGAGCCGGAAACGTGTTCATTACTTCAAGTGACCAGAAAGGAAACTTCCGAGTTGGAAGTTCTTTTAAGGTGAACCAGACCACTGGTACTGTAACGCTTGAAACCGACCAGTTCAACCTTTCCGGCTTGAACGCAATCGGGCCGTTTAAGTTTGCAGGAAACGAGGTTGGAGTCCAGCTTGCGGAGGTAACAAACAGAGACGACCTTACCTCCAACAGCTCTCAGCCGGGTAATACCGTTGCAACTGTTCGGGCGCTTGAAGAGTGGGTACCCGGAGAAGTATTTGACGTGCTTGCAGGAAACGCAACTGGCGTCGGCGGTCAGCTTATCGGCCGAGACAATATTGAGATTACTACCGACACCAATTCGGACTTCAACTTCGACTTTACCGGAATTGAAACCGAAGACAGTGGGACGGCGAAAAATGATGCCCGAATAATCAACTTCGGAGACAATCTTGACGTAACCAATGAAGACGACCAATTCGGAGATCCAGAAAAAATCGTTGTTGACGGCCCAACCGACACAAATGATCTTCCGGAGGGCAACACAGGAAGTGGAGACAACCTTTACTTCACGAGCAGCCGAGTGTACACCGCAGCAAAATCTCAGCTTATTGGTGGCACAGATATTGGAGTCAGTCCTGACGACAACAATGAAGAGCTAACGGTTAACTACACCGGAGACGTTGGCGCCGTGCTTCAAACCGCAAGCGGCGTTCCACAGACTTCGACCGGAGACAACGGAAACATCTTCATTGATCTCTTCACGGAGGAAAATGGCGTCGAACTTAGTGACGAAGAGTTCCGGAAGACTGCCCAAGAAGTCATTCAGTTTCCGGGCAAATATCTCTCGAAAGAGATTGATTACGAGAACAACATCATTAAGGTTGAGCTTAATTACCAAGCTCTTGAAAGTGACCTTCCTTAATCAAAAACAAAATTGAAGAAATATGGCATTTTACGGAAAAATCAATGGAGAGTGGCAGAAGCTTTCCTCCTTTGAAACGTATAAGGACTACTTGCTTGTCGCTACGGACGGAAACAACAACGTCTTCAAGCTTTTTCGAGACGGCTCCGGAAGCGACTGGAACAACAGTAGTTCTACAAACATTGTTTCCGACGTTGATCTTGACGAAGACTTGAACTTGTACACCGCCGGGCAAGACGGGTTTGTTCGGAAAATTGATCCATCTGGCGTAAACGTAGCCTCTGGATGGCCTTTTGAGTCTACGGGGGTTTCGTTCACGTCAGTATCTGTTGCTCCGAGAGGATACGTTTACGCAAGCGGAGACGGCGGGACGGTTTGGAAACTTGACGCTTCGGACGGTGGCGTGGTCTGGCAACAAAGCGTTACGAGTAATAAGATCAACGGACTTTCCGCAGACTTTGGGGGAAACGTCTACACAGGAGACGCGAATGGGGAAGTGATCAAAACCAATGCCGCCGGAGACGAGGTTTGGAGTTACAGCGGAACAGAAACGATTAACGACGTAAACGCAGGAGCAGACGGAAGCGTGTACGTGGCAGCTTACGGATCGAACGGTTCGGTCTACAAAGTCGGCCCGGCCGGAAATCTTAAATGGAACTTCAACACGTTTGACAATATCGTAAACGACGTCGCGATTAACGAAAGAACTGGCGCAGTCTATGGTGGTGACGGAAGCGGAAACATCCAGAAGTTCACCAACGCGGCGCCGGATAGCGGATCCAAGACAAGCGTCTTCTCCGCACAACCGGCCGGATCAAGCGTTAACACTATCGACGTCGACGAGAACGGATACGTTTACACCGGAGACAGCAACAACACCGTACGAAAACTTGAAGATACCGGAGGGGGATTCAACACTGTTTGGTCGGCAAGCCCAAACAGCGCAAACATCATTTCTTCGGCAGTTCTATTCACCACAAAAGCATAACCAATAAGACATGGCAAAACACTTTGTACGAGACTCGAGAGTCGTTCTTACGTATTCAGACGAAGATCGGCCAAATCCAGAAAACGAAGACTTTTATGACGAAATCGTGATTGGCCAAGCCCCGCCTACTCCACAAACTGAAGAGGGCGAGGCGGCGGTTCTTTTCTACGATGGCGAAGAGCTATACTACGAAATAAAGCAAAACGGTTAATGGAACTAGTCAACTTTCAAACGGAAGGTCTAAATTCATCCACTCCATACAATACTTACTTCGAAGAAACCGGAGACAAAACTTGGGACCCGGTAGACGACCGGGTGATGGGCGGGAAAAGCCAAAGCGTGTTTCTTGAAGAAGACGAGTACGCCACATTTCGAGGAAAGGTGACAAAAGAAAACTTCGGGGGCTTTTGCTCGATTCACGGGCCACGCTTTGACTTAAATCTAGAAGAGTACTCGAAATTTCGTCTTACGGTTCGTGGAGACGATATCGGGTACAGGTTTTTGGCGTACACGTCCGACCGAAAGGGAAGCTACAGGGCAGACCTGCCAGTAACCGAAGAGTGGTCGAAGGTTGAAATTCCGTTTGACGAACTTTACCCTTACAAGTGGGGTTGGTGGATTCCTTTCGCCAGCTCTTTTGACCCTGCAAACTTTGAAACGCTTGGGTTCCAGACCGAGTACAAAAACACCGGAAAGTTCGAGCTGAACATCAAAAAAATTGAAGTTGTATGAGCATTTACGACGACGTTTCTCCATATGTCGCTTCTAGAGTTCACCTTACGACAGGAACTCTAGGGGCGATTTTTTACTTTCTATATGGACTTGGGCTTTACTCTCCATTTTTGCTTCCTCTCGTCGCGACGCTTGACCTTAGCACCGCTTACTTTGTGATTGGCGGTTGCCTTGCCGAGAGGTACAAGTCCATTGAAAACGCCAAGACCTTTTTCTTGATTCACGTGGTTCCGGGAGTGTTGGCATATGCGACCTTACCCGTTTACGTCCTTTCATTTCTCATTTACCCGCTTCCGTTTCTCTTTTGGGTATTTGCCGCCCTATGGACACAAGCCTACGTGACAGGAGTTTGGGCATTTTTTAAGCTGAAAGAATAGCTTCTTTCAAAGACTTTGGCTCCGGGCGCTCGGCAACGGCGTCTGGATTTTCTATGTGTGAGGCAGTTGTCGGCCCGATTGCTGCAGTTTTGAAATCTCCGGTCGTGTCAACTGCCTCTGTTGAAGAGGGGCTGAAAAACACGACCCAGCTTGCATCGTCGGGAATCTCGACGCTTTCTTTTACGACCGTCTCATAAGCGAATTGCTCTTTACAGTTCGTCCTGTTTGGAATTGTGTCTTGCCTTCGGTTGCTGCAAAGGAAAAGTGGGGACCCTTCAACGATTTTGGCTAGCTCTTTGGAGTTTCCGGAGTCCTGGCCGATAGGATCAAGCCCGATTGATCGGGCCGCCTCTGCGGTTTTTGGGCCGACGACGTAAGCGGTTTCTCCTTCAAAACGCTTTCCGCTTTTCTCAATGGCTTTTACTGCCCGGGGGCTCGTCAAAATGAAAGAGTCGAACTGCTCGACCTTTTCTTTGATCTCTTCTTGATAGGGATACCGGAACTTCAATGCAGATTTGCAAACCGTCGGCCGGTCAAAGACTTCCGCAAACTTTCCGCAGGTGGTTTTAACGAGAACGATCATCGCCAAATAGGTTTTGAATTGCTCGCACGTGGTTTTCGGCAGAGATTCCGTCTTTCCTTTCGATTTCTCGAAGCCGCTTGGCGGGAATGGCGGTGATTTTGTCTATGATCGAGTCCGTTAGCCGCTCTACCTCTTCTTTTTTCATCTCCGTTTCGGCGTGGTCTTCGATTTGGTCGGAACGCACTTTTTCAATGGATTCGTTGAACGACGTGATGGCTGGCTTGATGTTTTGATAGTGAGAATACCAGTCCATGAAGTCGTCTGTCTTTTGCCTTGATATTTTTTTGGCTCTTGGCAAGTTTTCTCTTCTTTCGGTCACTAGATCGTCAATTCTCGTTGCCTCTCCTTCCACATTTGGAGGGTTTGAAAGGTCGTACACGTCTTGAGAGCCGACGGATTTGAAAACAGGTTCATTGGCTCCTGTCGTGACAAAAACCGTCTCAACCTCTTTTGAGAAGCTTTGCCTATCTTTCCAGTCGATTGTCTCGGGCCTGAGCTTTTCGGCACGGCTTCGGGTCCGATTTGTGACGTAGGTTTTGCAGTTGAGCTTCGAGATCACGTCTTGAGCCATCTGCCCTGCTCCGATCACAAGGGCGCTTTGCGTCGGCTCTGCTTGCCGCACCGCACGTGCAGGAACCGAATCGTTCATCTGCACGGCTTTGGCCGCTTGAAAAGCGGTCTGCACAAGCTCGTGGATCGGCTCTTTCACGTTTGATTTGTCGTAGGCTTCTTTCATCTGGTGAAACACATGGCGGTCTCCGAGCACCATCGACTTGATTCCGCAAGCGACTTCAATTACGTGGCGGGCGGCAACCCTGCCTTTGTACCGGAAAGAGGGAAAGTGCTCGACGTCGTATAGATCCAAGTAGTCATCTTCTTCTCCGTAGTAGTAAACTTCTGCACGGTTGCAAGTAAGAAGAAGCAAGGCATCTGTATCGACTCTTGGAAAAGAAACTTCTTCGACCGGGTGGTGATTGTAGTTTACCCCTATTGCGTGTATGTCCATCTGTTACGTTTCGGTTTGAATTTCATATATAAGGTTGAACAAAACCTGCGTTATTTAAGTATGGACCTAGAATACAAATTCGACGGCGTTAGAGAGAAGTTCGAGTCGGTGATTAGCAAGTACGCCGACTTCGTTGAAGAGCCAGAAGAGTACTACTGGTACAACCGGATTTACGAGTCTCCGAAATTCCGAATGGCACACGTCGAGCACTACACTGGAGATCCGGTCGAAGTGATTCACGTGGTTATCGTTCCGAACACCGAAGACCCTATTTTCGGATTTGACCTTGTATCTATTGCCGGAAACACGACGCTTGCCTGCGGAGACCTTTCACCGACCGTAAAGGAAACTGATTGGGAGCATCCGTTTGAAAACGGAAGAGAGGTTCCGGATTGGGCAGACTTCTTTTCTGATAACGTCGTGTTTACGACTCCAGAAGACGACGGGGAGAATATTGCCAGTTGGTTCGCCGGGCGAGCAGAGGCTTACATCGAAGGTTTGGAACCGGCCGAACCCACGGAGGAAATTTTGAGGGGGCAAAACGAGTACATGGAAAATCAACTACAAAACGCAAAAACATTCAAATCACTCGCGGCAGACGTTGGCGAAGAGAAAGCCAAAAAGTATATGCGAGAGGTCATGTTTCCTAAAGTCAAAATTAACGAAAAGTAAATGTCTGTAGAACTCTTTGAAGAAATAACCGACGAGAATCTAGGCACAAGAAGAGGAAGGGTTCTTCGGAGCAACCTGAACCTTGAGACTCTTCCACCTTCTGCGGTTTCGGAGAATGAAGCTACCATTCGAGGAGCCGTGACCCGGCTTTTTCTTCCGGCGTTTTTCGACGACAGCCTAGACGTTTACTTTGCCTACAAGGAAGTCGATTCCAACAGCGCTCCAACTGAGCAGCTTATCGACACTTACACGGAAAACCAAAAGAACACGACGTTCTCGCTTGACCTTTCCGGCCTTACAAGAAACACAGCGTACCAGTACACCGTATTTGGAGAGATTGACGGCCGCCGGATCACTTCCGGAAACCCAAGAATCTTCCAGACGGGGCTTTTCTCGATAGCAACCGGAGACGCGATCAACATTGGAGAAGAGCAAGCGACTCTCGTTGGAGAGCTTGCCGCTTTCCGGAGCCTTGTATTTGAAAAGAGCGGGCCGTTTCAAATTAAGTCAGAGGCAGATAGCGGAGTCGTTACGTACGAAAATACCCAACAGTCGGACTCTCCACTTTTCGTTTTGAACGCTCTTTCAAACGATCAGATTATCACAAACGTCAACACCGACGACGAAGAGCTTAACTTCGAGGCAACCCAAGACGTAAGCTTTTCAGTCGCTACAGGCGTTACTCTTACCGTCAAAAACGACGAAGAAACCCACGCATACAGTCCAGAATCTTTTGACTTCGAATCTGACATAACCCGTGACATCAACGCAGGGTTCGAGTACAAGAAAACGGGTGCAAGCTCCTACAAAAGCGTAACTGCAGTCAACCCGCCTGAAGAGCAAGGGGATACGTTCCAAGCAACAGTTAGCTTGGATCCAAACTCCGACTACGAGTTTCGGGCTTGGGGTACTATCGGTTCTTTCGAGCGGGTTTACGGAAACGTCGAAACCTTCTCCACGCTCGAAAAAGAGATCGTAGAGCTTGACACTCTCGACGAAGATTCTGTTACCGTCACGGAAGCAAATCTCAACGGAGAAGTAACCGACATTCAGCCAAGCGGCCGTTCTGTTTCGGTTGGGTTCAACTATGGCGCTTCTTCGGTGACAGACAACCAGACGGGGCTTTCCTCCACCAATTCGCTTATCACGTATTCCACGGGCGTTACAGGGCTTGAAGCGGCAACCACTTACGAGTACCAAGCGTTTGCAGACGGAGATGAAGGGACGTACACCGGCTCGGTTGAGACGTTTACGACGGAAGGCGTGATTATGAAAACCGTCGATCAGCCAAGCGCGACAGACGAGCCTTCTAAGCAGCCGACAGAAGGCACGGCGTTTCTCTTCGGTGAGGTATTGGACCTTAACCCAGACAGCTCAAGCGCAGACGTTCAGTTTGAGTACGGCAAAGAAGAGCCGCTTACCCAAACTGTAGATCCCGGACCACAGTCTCCATCGGACGGGCGCTTTGAGCAAACCGTTCAAAACCTAGATGCTGGAGAAGAGTACAAGTACAAAGTCGTTGGAACAGATCCAACGACCGGAGACGTCGACGAGGGCTCGATCAAGACGTTCAACACTGTCAACCTTGAAGTCGCGACAAACGACCCGTCTTCTATCGGCCAAACCCAAGCCACAATCGAAGGTGAGGTCACGACACTTCAAACAAGCGGTTCGTTTAACGTGTACTTCGAGTACAGGCAGAAAGGAAACACTAGCTTCACGCAAACGACCGCCCAAAGCTTCTCTTCGGCAACGGCTTTCAACGAAACCATAAGCTCCTTGACCGAAGCGCAGGTGTACGAGTATAGGGCAGTAATCGAGAAAAACACCGCAACCGAATACGGAGACATCAAAGAGTTTCAAACCAACGCGGTTGAAATCTCTACGCTTGCTCCGTCGAACGTGCTTGCAGGAAGCGCAGACTTGAACGGAGAGCTTACATTTTTCTCCAGTCAGATTTCCGATGCGGACGTGTACTTTGATTACAGGGAGCAAGGTGACGTGGCGACGACAAGAGTGTTTGCCGGAACTTTAACTGCAGCAAACACTTTCTCTGCAAACGTTTCGGGACTTTTTCCAAACACGACGTATGAGTACAGGGCAGGAGCAAAGCCCGATAGCGCAAGGGCGCAAAGCGGGTCGTTCCAGACGTTTACGACAGAGGACTTGCAAGTGACGACAGACCAGTACCCGATTTCGAGAACCACAAGCAGCATCACGCTTGGCGGGGAACTTACCGTTTACACCGGGATTTCAAGCAGCATTACAGTTGGGCACCAGTACATCCGATTTGGATCGGGGAACATCAAAAACGGAACGAAAGTTGAATCTGGTTCAAGCCCCGTGTCTTCTCTTACCACGTTCCAAACTACGATTCCGAACTTGAACAACGGAACCAAGTACCTTGTTCGGGCATACGCAGAGGTCGGCGGGGCGACGGTGTTCGGCCAGCTTCAAGAAGCTTCCACCAACCTCAACTAAGTCTTCACAAAAGGTTGGAACAGATGGCGGCGGCAGGCGTGTAACTTGATGCATTAAAAGACGGACCCGACCGCCTGCCGCTATGATTAACGTTTTAGTTTCGATTCTTATCAGCGTAGGTGGATTGAGCAGCTACGCTTGCACAGGGCTTCTCGTCGCTTGGTTTGCCGCCGCCGACACGATGGCAAGCGGCAAAGATTGGATTTGGATTTCGCTTTATTCGGCGTTTTGGATCGTGACAGTTCCGGTTCACTTTGCCGGAGCGCTGATTTACGCTTTCTATAACGGGCGCCCTTAATAGGATTTTCACACAAGGCAGGAACAAGGCGAGGGTCGCGTCCGTGTAAACAGGTGCGATATTCCGGGAGACAAACCCGCCAATGCCATGAAGTTTGGTTCTGAGAAGTTTGACGTTTACACGGCGATGAAGGCAAAGGCAAAACACGCCATGCAGTCGAACCGCCGACTGGATTTTGCCAGCAGCCGTACGGCAACGGGCAGCATGATATATCGGGAGGCCCGGAAGCTTCGGCGTGGGGAGATCACCGTCGATGAGGCGTACGATTTCATGGATCGGCGGGACAAAAACGTTCCGCTTCCGCTTTCGGTTCGCCATGTGCAGAAGCGGCATAGTTCATAAAGTCTTTACACGGATGATGAAACCGAAAGCCCTTGCACCCGTGCAAGTTACTGCATTATAACCAACCAACCGACAGGCAGCTTATGTCACGTAAAACAGAGGTGCTCATAAGTACGTACACAGATCCGAACGGCAACGAGCGGACGATTGTGTTTCAGAATCGGGGAGTCCGGTTCAGCCGAAAGCGGCAAGACCGCAACACAATCGAGACGGCGAAGCGTGCAGCACGCAACGCTTTTGAAGAGGCGCCGTTTGAAGCTGAGATTGTGTGGTGGGACGGTGACTTGGGCAGAAAGCACACAGTCGCAACAAAGTAACAATGACTTTTCCGATCATCTTTTTGGCTTCGCTGATCTACGTGGGGGGCGTGATCGGCGTTCTCGATTCTCGAATCAAACCACAAAACGCATTTTTATGGATAATCCGGTAAACCGCCGCACGGTCGCCATAGAGCTTGCCTATAACTACCGCAAGGGGCAGCTTCAAAAAGAAAACGAAGGCGATTACAGCCCCCACAATGACCTTGAGAGCAAAGCAAGAGAATGGGCAGAGCAAAACCATATGGCGTTTGAAGAAGAAGCCGAGTACCTTATCGTGAAACTTGAATCTCCACTGTGAACCATGAGTGATAGCTTCGGAATAAAATTAGGGTATGGCGGAATCACCGCTGGACTTTTTTTGTTTGCAGGGCTTCCGCTTGTGCCAGCACTTGGCCCGATTGGCGGCGCCGTGTATTTCGGGGCGTTGGTCTTTTGCTATCTGGTTCTGCCGATGGTCGGAATATCGTATGACTTAAAGACTTCGAAGACAGAGAAGGCTACCAACCGTAAATTACAAAAATAAACAAAAACGCCATGTCACGTTACACGAAGCGAATTGACGAAGACACTCTAATTTCTTATGGCTACGACCCCGGAGGTCGACCCGGCTACTTCTACCAGATCGAGAAGGAGGAGTATCTTGAAGGAAGGATGGTGCCGGAGATCGTGGAAGCAGGGGACACCCGGCAGGAAATGATCATCTCCGAAAACGAAGAGCGAATGAACCGCTCCGAAATCGCGGAGAAGCTTCGGGAGTACGGCGTTCGCGACGAGCACGTCGAAGCAGTGGCGATGGACCAGCAGTTTTAGATTATACTTATGAATGCGTTTCTTGTTGGAGCCGCTGCTGTAGCTTGTGTCGGGTTTTTTATGGTAGCGGTGCCCATCACCCTTGAATATCTTTTCAACCCCGCAGAACGGCAAAAGCGCCGTCACGCAGGCAAAGAGTGGAGCTACGGCAAAGTCCATCTGCCTTACAAAAGCACAAGCGACGGCAGCAAGCTAATGTTTGAAACGAAAATCAAATACAGCGAAGAGCGGAGCGAATACTTTTACCAAAGCCGAAAAGCGCCTCGCTCGAGATGGAGAAAGGGGTGGATTGAAGTCACTTCAGATGAGCTTATCGATCACATCAAAAACGAGCTTTCATGATCCAAACAGAAACCGGAGAAAACACGACACTTCTTACGCTTGAGCCCGGCGATTTTGTGCAGTTTCGTTATCGAAGCAAAAACGCAGAAATCAACAATCGCGAAGTGTTGAATCTTAGCTACGATGAAGACACGGAGCTTCTTCACGGGCTAGACCTCGAGCACTTTTCTGATCAAAATTTAGTGAATGTCGGGCGAGAGTTTGCGAGACTAAACAACAACCGAGAAGAGTTTAGCGAAACGTTTACAAGCAGCGGAGAAATTTTGATCAAAACTTCCGACGACGAAGCAGAGCGGTGGTATGAATCCGAGTATGAAGCTGAAAGGTTCGAAGACAATCCGTACCGCACGTTCCGCAAAGACGGAATTCGAAATCTCAAGTACATGACACCTTCTATTGTAACAGGATGAACCCATATAAAATTCTTGGCGTCGACAGAGGCGCCGATGAAGACGAGATAAAAGAAGCCTACAGGGAGCTTGCTAAAGAGCATCACCCCGACCGTGGCGGCGACGAAGAGAAGTTCAAGGAGGTTCAAGCCGCCTATGATCAGATCAAAAATGGTGGGGGCGGGGAAAGCTGCCAGGAAGGCTTCGATTCGGAAAACCCGTTTGGCAAGTCTGCTCCGGACTTCGAAGGGCGCTACAAAGAGAAGGACCCGGACCAGTTCATTGAAGACTTCTTGAACTTCACCCGTGCAGGAGGATTTGAGGGCGCAGGATTTGACGGAAGCCCGTTTGGCGCCGAAGACCCGTTTGCATCAAAAACGCCAATCTACTCAGCGGACATCAACTTCACCACCGCAGTTTTAGGTGGAGAGATTCGGGTTCGCCTCCAGCAAGAGCCGGGGCTTACAAAAATAAAGATTCCGCCCGGCGTTCAAAACGGCGAAGAAGTTGAAGTTTACGTAGACGAGAGTGGTTTTCGGAACATAAAGATAAGGCTCAACGTTGTAAACAACACGCAGTACTGGCGGGAGAATAAAAACGACATATACACGGAGCAAAACGTTTCGGTCTGGAGTGCTATGACCGGAACTGAAATCGAAATCGAGCCGATACAGCGAGGACAAAAAACGATCAAGATGGACTTGGACCCCGGCGTTCAAGACGGGCAGCTTTTTCGCATCGCCGGAGAAGGCGGCCCGGAAACCCACGACGGAAAGCCGCAAGGAGACATGTACGTGCAAATTTCCGTTGACATTCCGGCGGTAGAAGACGAGACGAGAACGCAACTTATAGAAGAGCTTCGTGATTACGGATAAGTTTAAGTCAGTAAAGCAAGTCGCTTCACTTCAAACACAGGTTTTCAAAAAGCACGAGCTTCGGTACATGACAACTCGTACCAAGCACGTGCTCGGCAGTTTTCGAACAGTTTACGAAAAAATTTAAGGCATATGGTTTATTACGTCATTCCAACACTTTCTTATATGGAACCTTTTGAGGGCGCAAACCAACAGTTGCTTGAACGCACCCTCGATTCGATTCAAAAGAAGTTTCACCGCCGGGTGATCGTGGCGACAGATAAAGACTGGGCTCTGGATTACGTTAAGGATATGCGGGTGAAGGGGATGCCCGTGAGTCCAGAAATTGTCGAGCAGGAAGGATCGTACAAAGACGTGCTTCTTGACATCAATAGCAAGATGCACATGGACGGGGACGACGAGTTCGTTATGCTTTCGTTGGAGTATCCTAAGCGTACCTACCGAAACATCCGGACTGCGATTCAGCACTACCGGAAAAACCCGTCGGCAAAAAACATGCTTTGCCGCCTTCCTTCAAAAGAAACCCCGCAGAAGCTTTTGGTCGAAACCGGAGACGGGCGGGGCGAGCCGCTTATAGAGGGCGAAGGGCAAGAGTGGAGAGAGGAGCAGTTTGACGACGCTTTCCAGCACTCTCATTTCGTGACGATAACCGAAATCTCCGAGCTTCCGAACCTCAACAGTTGGCTCTGGAACGAAGACACAATCTTCTTTCCTATCGACATTGAGCTTACGAGAGTTCGAACCAAAGATCAACTTGAAGAATGATTCAAACCAACAAAAAGCGGGCGATTGTAGCCGAACGGCCGATACGGGACGACTTGAAGCTTTGGCTTTCAGGCCAAGATGCCTTCAAGATCGCAATTGCCGAAAAAGACTATTCGGTTCTCGATAGGACCGTTAGCGACGCCATCATTTTTCTTCGGGGAAGAGAAAAGACTGACGTCGATCAAGTTGAAACCTTGAACCTTGGAATCTCCAATCGGCACCGGAACTGGCACAACGCCGGAAAGCCGCTTAAAGATTGGAGCGACGGAACGTTTCATATGGGCGACCCGCTCATTATGGCGACTTGGCTTTGCGGAAAGGCAGGCGTCGAAGAAATCTTGTTTGCGGAGTTGAAGCCCGAAAGCAGGGTACAAACAGACTACAACAAAAGAGCGTGGAAAGACGTGATGGAAAGGCTTATGTCAGAGTTTGGCATCGAGATGTTTTACACCGACCTGCGCTCGCAGATGTTCAAAGAGATTGGGGCGCAAAAGATGGAGGGCTTCATGGAAGAGCCCGAGCCCCGAAACGTGCAGCTTCCAACCCGAGAGTCTCCTTTCGAATACCGGAGGGTAACAGATTACAATCCGACAGTCAAATACAGAGAAGACGCAATCGGTCCAACGGTAATTCACGGCGGCGAAAGGTTTACGGCAACCGATTTGATTCCTTCCGACACTTCAAGATTGCCAGAACCAAATCTTTTCATTCTTCGGCCGGACCACAAGCTTTCTCTCAAAAAGGCGATAGGAACCGGAAAAGATTTATATTTACTCAACGAAGACGTGGCCAAAGAGCTTACCGGCCAGTCTTCTGTTCTCGTACGAACGGCTTTGGCTTTTGCAATCGGAGAAGAATCCGTGCATACGGAAGGCATTATCGACCGAGTAAGCGATTCGGAGCAGGAGTACCTACAAGGAATGGCAAAAAACAACGAAAATATAAGCCATGCTTGATTGGATCAAACAGGTTTGGACCCAGCTTTTCACAGACGAGAAGTTTCCGAACGAAAAGCAAGCAGTCGGAGGGAAAGCAATTGGAGACATGTACGACGTAGACTACGAGATCGACGAAGAAACTGGAGAAGCCAAAATCATATTTGAAAAGAAATGAAATACTACATACTGCTGCCCGAAGCGCTGGTCGAAGAGCAAAACAACCTTCACACAGACCGCTTCAAGCTTGGTGAGGAATCTTTTGGCACCTTCTACCCGAACCAAGGATACTTCCTTCTAGAAGACCTTGCTGACCGTTTTCCTGACCTCTTAGAAGAGATCGATATCAAAACCGATCAAGACGAAGACTTATCAATCGAAGAGTTTTTAGATAAGCTCGACGATCTCACAGTGTTGACTTAAGCTCAAACCCCTTGTCGAGAGGCAAGGGGTTTTTTGATTTGATGTTCATATTTACTAACAGTAGGACAATAACCCAATGCCAATGAACCTTCTTTCCGAACAGATTCAAAAGAAAGCTGAAAAAGAGCGGCCGACGACGCTTCTCTCCGAATGGATGGAAGCTAAGAAGTCAGAGCCGCCGAGAGAAGCGATACTTGATCGGCTCAAGACGAAAGCAAACGCGCCTTCCGTTGGGGATGAAGTCGAAATTCAATTCGACGAGCAAGGCAGGGGATACTTGACAGATAGGCAGCAAAATCTCAATGGCGCAAAAGGGACGGTCAAGATTCGAGATTCGCTTCGGCCGGGTGGTCGACACGAAAGATATACAGTTGAAATTCACGCCTCAGAAACAGAAAACGGCCAGCCGCAAAGAATACACAACTTGACCCCAAGTGAAGTCGAAAGAACGTAAATGAACAAAAAAACCTGCCGAAAGGAGTTCGATGAAAAAGACATTGAGAGATATTGGATTCAAGCCTACGAAAAAATCGATGACGTTCTAGTTGCCCGAAAATTGTTTCAAAGCGCAAAAATCTTGGGGAGCAACCAGAAGGCGAACGTTTTTTGTCAACGGGCGGTTCAAGATTTGACAGACGTTCTAATTTCTGTTGACGGCCGGTTTGACGAAGAGACAATTGATGCCATAAACTTTGCCATTCGAAGCGGACTCGCTGGGCAGTTGCAGAAGACAACTGCCCATTATGTCGCCAATTACGTGCAGTTCCAAGTAAGCCCGAAAGAGTACGGGGAGTATCTTAAAGTAATATTCGATTAACAATATGCCAGCACCTTTCAATTATGAAAATTCTGAACAGCATGGGCTGAAAGTAAGCCGCATCGGTGAAAAAGATGTGGAAGACCATATCAAAACTGCGCTTCGGAAAGACGGTCGCCTTACGGTGCCGGATCAAATATCTGACGGGGGCGCTTCGGTTTTCGTCGATGGCGGTGAAGTCAAAGTGTCTGTCGATGGGGAGATTGTAAATTCGATTGGAGGAGACTTGGTGGAGGTTTTTGGCGATCTTCAAGTGCATGGAGACGTGCAGCGGCTTGGAAAGCGCATTGAGGTTTGGCAAAACGTCGTTACGACCGGAGACAATTTGATTGAGCTTAACGCCGGGATCGACGGAAAATCTCTAAAAGTTCCGTATAGCGGAATTGAGGTAAACAGAGGAGAAGAAGAAAGCGTGTTTCTCATTTACAGGGAGCCGACCGCACGGTGGACGGTCGTGAAAAACGGCGAAGAACGGCCAATTGCCCTTCACGGCGACCCGCTTTCGAGCTTCAAGCAAAACTTGACCACCGACGATATTCCGGAAGGGGAAGAAAACAGGTACTCAACTCCAAGCAAAAACACATACAACTTCTGGGTTTCCAATAAGGTCACGAAAACCAAGGGGAAAGACAAAAAGATTCTTCCGGCGTTTGTCTCCATTGGCAAGCGAGAGAAGAAGTTTGTTACCAAGATACGGGCCAAGCTTTCGGCAGGAACTGCTGGCGTTGCTCTTCTTTTGAACGAAGAGCAAAAAGGCGATCCGATTAAAGTAAACGGTTATGCAGATTCTGAAATGGAGCTTCCATTGGAGGACGGAGACGAAATCGGAATCGAAGTTACCAGTGCATCCGATGCCCGGAACCTATCGGTTTCAATCGAAGTAACAAACAGATAAAGAATGAGCGTAGTTGCCCCCATAACGATTGCTTGGCAGGGAGTCGTAGATTCTTCAATCGGCCAGGCCAAAGAAGTAGAGACGTACGAAGAGCTTGGGGAAGCTATCATTCGGGCGAGAGAAGTCGTGCGCGCAGCCGAAGACCTGCAGAACAACAACTACGCCGGGTCAGATCCGAAGGCTCACATAACCGTACATCCCGGAATTTACGAGTACGGGTCTTCGATTACCGAAGAAGACCAGCTTCAAGACGTATACATCACAATTCTTCCGGGTGCGGTTGTAACGGATTCGTCATCGACCTTTCCACCGGACACGACAACAAACGTCGCTGACCTCAACTCTTTTGCAGAAACGGCGTTTTTCTCCGAATCCGAAGACACCTTCATCTTCGAAGACGTCGTCGAATTTCGCGAAGAGGTGATTTTTCAGCAAAACACCTTTCCTGTAAAAAGCGTTGAAGGTGGAGATGCCATCGACGTTAGCGCAAGTTTCGGTGACGTAACTGTAAACCACGGGAATACAGGCGGCGCCACCGACAACACAGACACAAGCTCTTTCCTCAACCAAGTCGAGTTTGACGACAAAGGGCACGTCAAGTCTGCTCAATTCGGTACCGTAGAGAAGGGGGTTTCCGTCGAAGACGACAAAAATTCAGTCTCGAGTCTCGCCACGGTTTTGAACTTCGGGCAAAACATAGCGGCGGTAAACGATCAAAACCAAACCGTTACCGTCGAGCTTGAAGGCACCGAATTTGAAATCTCCGACGTCGAGAACCTTCTTCCAAGAGGCGAGCCGCTTTCAAAACTCGGGGCGTTTGAAGGGAAAAGGGTGAAGCTTTCTTCAAGTGCTGGCAGCTTCTCAAAAAACGAGGTCTTCGAAAACTCCACGAATACGGAAAAAGGTGGAATCATTTCCGGCGACGTTATCGACGGAACGCTTAACCCGCAAGTTGAAGAGACGAAAACCCATTCTGCCAACACGTTTTCTCCAGGTTCGGTGGGCGTTTTGAAAATGGTTGTAAACGGATCGGTAATAATCGCTTTGAACCTGAACTTGGACGATAACTCCACTTCAAAAACCAGTTCAAACGGTTCTGTACTTTCGGTTTCCTCTGCCACTCCTTTGAACTTCGCGAACGGAGACGTTTTTGAAGAGCGGACCGAGAGAACCGGGTCTTGGGAGATCGACCAAGCAGACTTGACGTACGGGCTCAATATCGTCAAGATTGTTCACGAAGACTTGAACCAAAACGTAATCTCCGAAACGCAAACGATTCGGTACTTCTTGGAAAACGAGATATACAGCATTGCGTTTGGCGTTCCGGAGTTTACCAACCTTTCAACAAACGGCTCGAAAACCCTTTCCGGCGTTACGTACGACAGGGAAGCATCGGTTCAATTCAACGCAGACGCCGAGTTTGTCTATCAAACCGTTTATGGGGCAGGGAACGTCGTAAGCTACCCCGACACTCAAAACGTCTCTATCCCGGACGAGCCGCTTCCAGAGCTTGGATCAAGTGAAGGCCCGGACACTACTTTAAGCGTCGAGAAAACTCTAAATGTGTCAGAAGACCGGGTTATCGGGGAAGGAGTTGAGGCAAAGCTAGCGATTGAAGACCCATTTGAAGGCCAGAAAAGCTCTTCTTTGGCTTCGGCGTACGACCTTTTGATTGACAACTACACAAAACAAAACGACCCGCTTACCCACTACTTCGAGAGCGAAAACTATCGGGCGGATCCGGCCTCTGACTTCGATACTGATTTAAGTTCCGGAGCATACGACTCTTCGCGAAGCCTTGAAGACGGTACTCAATACGGAGATCAACTTCAAGTCACTGAAGGGAAGGTTGTGTACCCGTCTGTCGATTACAGCTCGATATCCGACGGCCCTCCAAACCCAGACTACTCTTCAACGACAGGACAGAGGACCTACTACGGCATATTTGAAAACGGTACTGCCGTTTCAAACTTTGTGCTTGAAGTCGATGGCACAGGAAGGCTTGTAGAGACGAGCCAAACGCTTTCTTTCGGGTCAGATGACGTTTCGATTGCAATTAAGGTTCCTACCCAAACCGGATGGATGGACGTTTCTAAACCCTTTTGCGTCGGGGAGCACGGAGACAGAGACGGCGCTTATCAAGAGACAAATGCGGAGAGCCCGAACAAAAGCATTGGCCCGGATTCTGAAATCGGGCTGACCATAGGAACAAAATCAACCGGAAAAGCTTTCGACAACCTATATTACAGAATTCGAGCACCGGAAAATTGGACAGGTGAAATTACCGAAATGAATATATCTTGGGGAGTTTCATAAACAACTTGCTATGGCTGGAGCTTCAGAAGCGACAAAGTTAACGCTACCATTTAAGAAGCTTGCTGGAAAGGCAAACACTTCCAATGGGAAACCTGTCTTTTCTGAAGAAATTCCGTCGCAAATATCTGTTAGCATCGATGAAGTTTTGGGAGAAGAGATTCCACAAGACCCCCAAGCCGGGGTTGATCAAGGAATCGTAGAGTACGTAGAGCTTGAGCTAAACGAAATCGTAGCGTCAAACGGGCTTTCTTACAACTTGCAATTTCCATCCGGATACGAGGGGGACTTCGGCACAGGCGTTCAAGGAGATAACGTTCGACTTCATACCCAAATCGTCAACAAGAAAAACAACCCCACTGCAAAAGCAAGACAAGACCATAGCGGAGGATATGCATACGACTTGCGAAACGATTTGGGAAGCAGGATTCCGTCTGGGTCTTCGGAAAACTGGATCGTTGATCCGGTGGCTTGCATTTTAACGTCCGAAGCGGTGATTTCAGGGCTTTCAAGCGGCGGGGGGACCGTTCGGGCTTACGTATATACCGGAGACACCCTTACCGAAGCCATAAGCTCGAATCTCGTTGACATCGAAGACGACGGAAACCTCGTCGAACCAAACGTTTCGACGATCAACTTCGGGCCGGGCCTTGGAACGCAAAATCCAAGTGACGGAAAGGTAACAGTTGACGCCTCTCTTGACAACGTAACGACAGATAGTATATCAGAGGGCTCGAACAACCTTTACTACACCGATTCAAGGGTTGACACACGGGTAAACGAAATCCGGCCGACAGGGCAAGCCACTTTTAGCGGAAACGGGGAAAAACAAAGTTTCACCATACCTCACGGGCTTAACATAAAGCCCGATTCTTGGATCATTACGCCTACGACAGACGACGCAAGCAGCTTCAGCCACGTTACTGCAGACAGCACAAACTTAACGGTCACATACGACACCGCTCCACCATCAGGCACGGATAATTTGGTTATCAATTGGATGGTATCTACTTTTTGAATCATATATAAAGAACGTAACCGTTACACTGCTCAATAAGACACAAACTACTTTTTTATGCCACGCACGATAGTACCAGAAGAGCAGCAGAGAGTCAATGACTTAACGACTCTCAGAAATAACATCCGGCCGACGACAAACCGAACGGTTCACGTCGACTCGGACGCCGACGGAGCCGGAAATATTTTCCGTTGGGACCCTAACGGAGACGCTTCAACTGCAGACGGAGTTCAAACCGTCGCTTCAAATATTACAGAGTTTGCAAGCGGAGGTGCCAGCGAAGGACTTTGGCGCCGAATGCAGCTTCCGTTTGTTGGAGCGACCACAGAAGACCTAGCCGAGGCAGGAAGCCTTTCCGGAGCACCTGCGGCGGGAGATCGGATTTACTTTACCGACAGCCGTGCTATTTCTGCAATTGAGGACAACACCTCAACCCTGCAGATTAGCAATGGGATCAACATGAATTCAAGCACCCTTACCGGACTGCCGACCCCAAGCGACGGTACTGATGCAACTACAAAGGAATATGTAGATGGACTTGCTCAGGGGCTTGAGGTAAAAGACTCGGTTGACGTTACGGCCGTAACGGATATTGACTTAAATTCTTCAACTGACCCATCTCCTATTGACGATTACACGCTTCAAGATGGAGACCGCATTTTGCTTCAGGGCCAGGCAGATGCTACCGAAAACGGAATTTATGATGCATCTACGGCAGCCGACCCGACGACTTGGACCCGTTCTTCAGACTTCGATGAAGATAGTGAGGTTGTTTCTGGAGCATTCACGTTCGTCGAAAACGGCACGAACAATGGAGACAATTCGTTTATCGTAACGACTGACGATCCGATTACCGTTGGAACCACTTCGATCAGTTGGAGCCAGTTTTCTTCGGCTGGAGAGCTTTTGGCTGGAGACGGATTGACAAAGGACGGAAACACGTTCGATGTCGTCGTTTCCGACTTCGCTGGAACATATCTCTCTGACGACGGAAGCGACAACCTTCAAGTTGATATCGGATCCGGCCTTGTAAATGACGGATCCGATAATATTGCTCTTGACGTTGGAATTTCCGATAGTGGAACCGACGTCGGAACCACAAATGACGTTGAAGGAATTAACTTCGGCGCCAGCTTGAACGTAACCGACGACACCGGAAGCGGAGACGCCAGAGTAACTGTTGACGTTGATACGACAAGCTCTACCTCCATCGAGATTCTAGAAGGCGGTGGATCGGCACTTGCCTCTGACGTTAACAGCTTGAACTTCTCAAGCAACATGGAAGTAAGTGTAACAGACCGACAAGCTACAATCAGCGTTCCGGATTCCGAAGTTCAAGACGCCGTGTTCAATAGCGTTTTGACGGGAACACAGACTCTTATAAGCGTTAGCTACGACGACACCAACAATGAAGTTGATTACGTAGTAGACGACGACCTAAGCAGTTACGACAACTCCACAAGCGACTTCATTTCCGGAATCGACGTTGACGACGGTTCTACAGACATTGAAGATCCGGTCGATAATATCATCTTCGGGACAAACATGAACGTGTCAAACGCTACGGCTGGAGACAAAACCGTAGAGGTAAGCACTGTTGACACAGAGGTAGCCGTTCGAGATAGCGGCGGTTCTCCGGTCAAGTCTGTTGTCGAAGACATGAACTTCGGTGTCGGTCTTACAGTTTCCGACAACGGCACCAATGCAGTAACGATTGATAACGATTACCGATTTGGTAGCGAAACGTTTAGCGGAGACGGCGTTCAAACAGAATTTCAAATTCCACACGGGCTTTCCAACGCCCCTTCGAGCTGGACAATCGAATCGACCACAGACGACGGTTCGGGCCACTCTCACTCGAAGGCAGATGGAACAAACATTACCGTGTACTACGACACCGCCCCACCACCGGGCACGGACAACATTGTGCTTAACTATTCTCTTAGCATCTAATGGATAACCAGAAGCAAGAGTAGTGGGAACCCAAGAGGGGCAACGCAAGTTGCCCCTCTTTTTTATTTGAAAAGGATATATAAAGATGAACTTCAAGTAAATAAACTCGCATGGCTCGCACGCAGGTACCAGAAGAAGGTCAAAGAGTAGAAAAAGTTACCGGATCTGGTGATACCTTAAAAAATATCAAGCCTCGCCCAAAGGCAGTCATCCGGACAGAAGGATACGATCTTTCTAACGACGGGCTCGCAAATCTATACTGGTGGGACCCATCAGGAAACCCGTCGAACGCCGATGAAACGACGATAATCAAATCCAACGTTTCCGGATATCAAAATGGAGAGGCTAATGAAGGAGTTTGGCGCCGAATGTTCACCCCTTCTACAGAGCTTCCGGATGGCTCTTCTGGCGCCGTTCAATACACCGATGGAAATGGAAACTTCATTGGAGACGTTAGCCAACTCTACATCGACAGCTCAACCGGAGACGTAGGCGTCGGCACAAGCAGCCCTTCTACCCGCCTTGACGTTCAAGGTGGAGTTTCGATTCAAGACTTCACATTTGATCAAAGCTCGGGCGATCTGGTGTTGACGGACGACAGTGGCGTGGAACTAATTCGTCAACCGAAAGCGGGGCCGACTGAGTTTATTCAAGGCATTTCTCTTGGCACCATCGAAGCTCCGGAAGATAGCCTTACGCAAGTAGTCAACGTCTCTTCTACGGCCGCCGCAAGCTCCGGTGATCCTGTCGGCTACACCTTTGCGGTTGACAACCAGTCTCTTTTTGAGATAAGCGCCGAGTCGGACGGGTCTGGAGGAATTCAAAACGCCTCTGTCGATTTCAATTCTTCGATCTCCGGACTTGATACAGACGACATTCCAGAGGGCTCTAACGAGTACTTCACGGATGAAAGGGCGCAAGACGCCGTTGGCACAATTATAACTGGAAGTGGGGCTACAACCGTCAATTATGACGACGCGAACGACACAATTACAGTTAGCTCTACAAACACAACGTATTCTGCAGGAGATGGTCTTTCATTGAATAACGGTTCATTCAATGTTCGCCTCAATGTATTTGAGGACGGTGGAACTGCGTTCACGAATAGCGCTTACGAATTCGATTTCACAGGCAATCTTACGGCTTCTGGATCAAACCGAGTGACAGTTGGCCTCGACCAGGGAGACGGAAGTGGGCTTGACGCCGACACTCTTGATGGGGTTGAAGGAAATAATTATGCTCGAACAGACATAGCCGAGACCTTCAATGATGAAGTCTACTTCACAGGTGGAAACGTCGGAATCGGCACAAGCTCTCCAACAAGCTCACTTTACGTTAATAATGGAGACGTGACGTTTGATCGGTCTGACAACTCTAATCAGCCCGGATTTGCATATAGTGAAAGTGACGGAAAAACCGTTCTAGGTAGAGACACTTCCAGTTCTTTTGATAAGACTCGCCTCACAGTCTTTAAAGATGGAACGGGTATAGTTACGACGAGAAACCCAAGCGACTCGACGATAGCGTTAAGTGGATACTTTCCTTCTGTAAACTTTAACGCACTCCGAGATTCGACTAGCACTACGTACTCAACGGGAGGTGCGGCATTTCGAATCCAGCAAAATCTTGGTTCGGGTGAACTTAATTTCGAAACAGCACCCACTGCCAGCGACGGAGATACAATTTCTTCTTGGGATACTCGCTTGACGATTACTGAAGGCGGGAACGTCGGCATCGGAACAAGTTCTCCAAGCTACAAGCTTGATGTTGATGGAGTAATACTTTCCGGTACCGGAGAAGGCGTTTCAATCGGCAGTTCAGGTGTTCCAAGTGCTCACAGTATTGTGGGTACCGGAGGAAGGCTTACAATTAGCACTGAAAACGGTTCAACCGACACCTTAGAAATAAGTTCAAATGACGTAAACGTTAAATCTGGAAGTTTTTACGTCAATTCTTCCGGAGACGTTGGGATCAATACAACTTCTCCATCTTACAGACTTGATGTAAATGGAGACATAAACGCACAAGGCACTCTACGATCAAGCGGGAATGTTGTTTCACCCGACAGCGATTCGGATGCTCACCATACCCGGCCGTCTGCAGGTGATGGATTGGAAGACAGTTCAAACACCTTCAATGTAAGACTTGACGTGTTTGAAGGCGGCGGTACTGCCTTCACCAATAGCGCTTACCAATTCGACTTTACTGGCAACCTTACTGCCTCTGGTACAAGCCGTGTAACCGTCGGGCTTGATCAAGGATCTGGTAGCGGACTCAACGCAGACCTTCTCGACGGCGTTGAAGGAAGCAATTATGCCCGAACCGACGTAGCAGAAACGTTCAATGCCAATATTAGCTTGAACGGAAATGATATCAACAACGTCGGGACAATCACTTCAATCTCTACCAGCTTCGGAGAACTTGTAATCGACGACTTTACGTTCGATCAAGATTCCGACGACCTTGTTCTATCGGATAACAACGGCGTCGAGCTTATTCGGCAGCCAAAGGGAGGATCTACGCAGTTTGTGCAGGGCGCAGAAATTGGGTCAATTGAAGCGCCGGGAGACAGCTTCACGCAAATCGTCAATGCGCCATCGACTTCGGCGGCTAGCTCCGGAGACTTAGTGGGCTACACGTTTGCCGTCGATAATCAATCTCTATTCGAAATTCGAGCAGAAAGCGATGGCGTCGGTGGAATCCAAAACGGGCAGGTTCATTTCAACCGCAATCTTCGAATCGGGTCCAACAAGGCGTACTTCACGCCGAACCTTGCTCTAAGTGAAGCTTCAACGGACGGAAACTTGAAGATCGGAGACGGAAGCGGAGGATACGCAGAGGTAGAGGCGCAAGACTACTACGTCAATGAAGACAATGTCTGGCTTGGAGATCACATTGGAGACTCCGACGCCCACCACACCCGACCTTCGGCCGGTGACGGTCTTTCGGATAATTCTAACACCTTCAATGTTGGGTTGAATGTATTTGAGGGCGGTGGAACTGCCTTTACCAGCAGCGCATATGAATTTGACTTCACCGGAAACCTTACCGCTTCCGGCACAAATCGCGTATCAGTTGGAATAAGCCAAGGCTCTGGCAGTGGTCTAGACGCCGACACCCTTGATGGGGTTGAGCTTGCAAACATTGACTTCTCTGATATTGCGGCCACCAGATACACGGATGAAGAGGCGCAAGATGCAGTCGGTACGATAACCAGTGGCGGTAGTGATATAAACGTCAACTACGACGACGCTAACGACAGTTTGACAATTAGCCACTCTGTAAACGGCGCAAGTAGCGATTCCACTTCCGACACCTTTGTTGAAACCATATCGGTAAACGGAAATGGCCACGTGACTTCAATTACGACTTCGGCCGTGGACTCGACGTCGAGCCAGACCCTCTTGCTCGACTCTTCTTCTGCAAACTCTGTATTGCTTAAAAGTGTTGCCGATGAACTCCAAATCCGCAATCAAGGCGACAGCGCATACAGGGACTTGAGAGTAAGAGACTTGGTGGTTGAAGGTACTGAAACCATTATTAATACCGAAACCATTGAGGTTTCCGATAACAAAATTCTCTTGAATTCGAACGTTTCCGGAAGCCCAACCGAAGACGCTGGAATTGAAGTTGAGCGTGGAGATTCAACGAATGCAAGACTCTTCTGGAACGAGTCTTCTGACTATTGGATGGCGGGGCTTTCCGGATCAGAAGTGCAGTTGGCGAACGTAAACGAAAATCTCTCCACGTTCAACAATGACCTAACCACTAATGATATAGACGAGCCGAGCAGCCCGTCTTCTTCAGACAATCTTTACTTCACGGACGAGCGTGCTCAAGATGCGGTGGGCACAATAATGACGGGTAGTGGAGCTACGACAGTCACTTACGATGACGCCAACGACACGATCACAATTAGCTCCAGTGACTCAGACACGACATACTCCGCAGGCGACGGGCTTGCGCTAAACAACGGAACATTTGACGTTCGGCTCAACGTGTTTGAAGGTGGTGGGACCGCATTTACCAACAGTGCGTATGAGTTTGACTTTACCAGCAACCTTGAAGCTTCTGGAACGAATCGAGTTTCTGTTGAAGCTGTTGCTTCCGGAAATACGGGCGCAGTACAATACGCAGGAAGCGGTGGAGGGTTTGTAGCAAATGACAATTACCTCTACATCGACGATTCGAATGGTAACGTTGGAATCGGAACCACTTCTCCGGATCAAAAACTGCACGTCGAAAATGGAAATCTGAAAGTTCAAACGGCAGCAGGAGACTTTTTTGTTGAAGATTTTGGGAGCCTTTCGACAAAAATAAGAAGTACGGCTGCACTAGGATTTGAGTCCCAGGGAAGTAATATACGGTATATTGTTGGTGGAGAAGATAGATTAGTTCTTGATGATAGTGGAAATGTAGGACTCGGAGGTAATGTAGATAATTCCAACCTTACTGGTTCTACGTTATATGCAAGCAGCTCAAATGTCGGAATCGGAACTACCTCTCCGGGATACAAGCTCGACGTAAATGGCGACATTAACGCCCAAGGCACGCTCCGTTCAAGTGGAAATGTCGTATCACCCGACAGCGACTCCGACGCTCACCACACCCGACCATCGGCTGGAGACGGGCTTTCCGACAGCTCCAATACCTTCAATGTACGGCTCAACGTGTTTGAAGGTGGTGGGACCGCATTTACCAACAGTGCGTATGAGTTTGACTTTACTGGCAATCTTACGGCTTCGGGCAGCAGCCGGGTTTCTGTTGGCATTGATCAAGGAAGCGGTAGCGGACTTGATGCCGACCTTCTTGATGGAGTAGAAGGAAGCAACTACGCACGAACCGACATAGCGGAAACCTTTAATGATGAAGTCTACTTCACGGGCGGCAACGTCGGGGTCAACACATCAAGCCCTCACTTTGATCTTGAAGTTATATCTGATGTATCTATCGGATCGGGGAATAACTCCGGAACATCTCACCTTTACTTTGATCACAAATCCACCGAACAGACCGAAACGAAAGCTGCAATAATATCGGAGGCAGCAGGCAATTGGGGTCAAACGACGGGAATTCGCTTTGCGATCAACAATGTATCCGACAACACGATTGTAAGTGCCAGCGATACAAAGATGATCGTTGATCCGTCAGGTAACGTTGGCATCGGCACAACGTCTCCGGGTTACAAGCTAGACGTTACAGGAACAGTTCATGCCTCACGCCTAAATCTTGAAAACGAAGAAAGCGCCGACAATGACGGGGACATTATCCGAGACAATTCTGTTGGGTTTATTGGCAGATGGGGAGGAAATGCGCAAGCTGTTCTTTGGGATGCTCAAAACGTTTCCACTGGAAGCAGCTTGACTGTCAACGGTGGGACTGGAAATGAGGGACAGCCGACAATAACTCACGCTACCGGGTCAAATGGAACGAGCAAATTTACAAGCGGCTCTACGGTCATTGATGACATTGATATCGATGGCGATGGTCACGTCACAAATATTAATACGGAAAGCCGAAGCCTTGACGATTGGAACGCCGCAAATGCAGACTTAAATATCGGGAACAACAATCTCGATAATGTCAATACGCTTAATGTAAGAACCGTCACTTCCAACAACGGAGACGCCCATATTGACTGGACCCAGCCAGTTCACTTCAACAACAGCGGCGGCAACAATGAAAGCTATGTAACTCGCTTCAGCAAAAACGGCGCTTCAAAGCCCGCGATCTTGACTGAAGACATACAGATTGACGACTTTACATTTGATCAGGATTCCGGCGATCTCGTTCTCACAGACGACTCGGGCGTAGAGCTTATTCGGCAGCCGAAGGCGGGGCCAACCGAATTCATACAAGGAATTTCTCTTGGCGCTATCGAGGCTCCGGAGGACAGCTACACTCAAATCATCAATGCAACCTCTACTTCTGCAGCGTCAACTGGCGATCTCGTTGGATACACGCTTTCAATCGACAACCAAGCTGTTCTTGAGGTAAAAGCCGACGCGGACGGAAGTGGCGGCATTACAAACAAGCGGGTTGGCTTTCCATCCGACGTAACCTTTGGTGGCGCTGGAGAAGGGCTTGAGTCAAATGACGGTCAACTTGACGTTCGGCTTCCGATTCAAGATAGCGGAGGGGCTACCGTCACGACCGCCTTTTCCTTCAACTTTGGAAGAAATCTTGATGTTACGAGTTCCGGAGGAAATCAAGTAACGGTTGACGCGACAGCTTCTGGAAACACCGGAGCCGTTCAATATGCAAACAGCAGTGGATACTTGGCGGGCAACGCCGGGTACCTTTACGTCGACGACTCCAATGGAAACGTCGGAATTGGCACCAGTTCGCCGGATGAGAAGTTGCATGTTTCAAGTAATAAGGGGCAAGGTGACTTTGCTTTCCGAGTTGATGCAAACGGAAGCAGTGAAGAATTTTTCCAGATGAATAATGCAAATGGAAATGAAATATTTGGACTTCGGCAAGGCGTAAGTGGTAATCCATTCTTTACGATGACTTCTAATTCGGGTAGTACTTATTTGGAAATAGATGCTAATGGAAGGGTTGGAATAAATTCAGGAAATCATCAAAACACCTTAGATGTAGATGGGGAGGTTGCAATCGGTTC
>ERZ1034547.16-NODE-16-length-51064-cov-8.159893_pt1 | contig 51064 bp, 53 predicted proteins | sample MGYA00520642_ERZ1034547 | MGnify/ENA primary metagenome ERZ1034547 (study PRJEB33760, sample SAMEA4777713) | hypersaline lake metagenome | biome: hypersaline environment; feature: brines | place: Spain | collected 2012-08 | depth 0 m ... | reverse complement strand
TCGTGGAAGAGTCGCTCCGGTGGACCGGTCAGGCGAGATTCGGATCGAACGACGCCCCCTCAGTCAGGACGCCGCCGCCGGCGGTGACGGTGATGCGGCCGTCTCTGCCCCCGAGAAGTCCGACTCCAGTCGCGTCGAACCGGCCCTCGCGGAGGTCGGCGGTGCCGCCGACCGTCAGCCCGATGTCGCCCGCACTGGCGAAGATCCAGTCCCTCGCGGCGGTGGTGACCGTCGCGCCGCGGGCGTTCAGGTCGCCGCCGACCCGGACTGTCACGTCGCCGGGGCGGACGAAGATGCCCGCCTGCGACGTGTCGATGGCGGCACCGTCGCCGATCCGGAGGTTCCCTTCGGATTCGAGCGAGACCCCGTCCGCTCGAAGCGTGACGCCGTCGCGAATCGTGACTCGATCGGCCGTGGCCGTGACCGGGACCGTGACCTCGACGTCGTCGTACACGACGAGGTGGCCGTCGACGGAGCCGAGGAAGGCCAACTCGACCGGGGTGTACCGCTCGTCCGGATCGCCGTCGTCGTCGCGGTCGACGTACGCGACCGCGTCGATCGCGGCGTCGAGGACTTCGACGGTCGTCGTCGCCGTGTCGTCCTCAGTTTCGACGGTCAGCGTCTGCTCGCCGACGTCGCTGGGGAGCGTCTGCCAGCGCAGCGAGACGGTCCGTCGCTCGCCGGGATCGAGCGTGACGTCGACCGAGTCGGTCACCTCGTCGCCGACGCGGAGTGCCACGGTTTTCGTCCCTCGCTCGTCGCCGACGTTCTCGACGGCCGCGTCGACGGTGAGCGGGTCGCCCGCTTCGACCGTCGCGTCGACGCCGGCGATTTCGACCTCGAAGTCGGCCGGCTCCAGCGGATCGAGCCGGAAGTCGACGGTCGCCGTCTCGTTCGGCTCGACTTCGACGGTCGTCGCCGAGAGCGCGAGCCCCGGGGCGGCGGCCGACACCTCGTATTCGCCCGGTTCGAGGCCGTCGATCCGGTACGCGCCGCCAGATCCGGTCGTCGCCTCGGCGACGCGTCCCGCGCCGTCGACGGCGACAGTCGCGCCGACGAGCGGGGTGGTGACCTGCCGGACGCCGAACGAGGCGCCTGAGGCGACCCGCGTCGAGGCCGCGCCGGGGCCGACGACGGTTCCCTCGATCGATCCCGTCTCGGCGGCCGGTTGGGGCTCCGGAGTCAAGATCGCTCGGGCGATCCGCTCGCCCGAGGGCTCGTGGTAGAGCAGCACCTCGTTCGACGCGTTCGCGGCGAGCGCGTCGGGAAACGCGCGGCGGTCGCCGGGAGCGAACTCGCCGGGCGGCGGCGTGAAGGGGTAGCGCGTCGTGTTCCCGTCCGTTCTGACGACGACCGCGAGCTCCTCGTTCGGGAGCGCGTCGCCGCCGAGATGATCGACTCGGAGGTCGGTCTCTGCGGCACTCAGGTCGGCGGAGACGACTATCCCGTCGCCTTCTGAGGATACGTCGCCGAGGTAGACGGTCCCGACCGCCCCGGCGCTCACGACGAAGACGCCGAGCAGGAGGATGACTCCCACCGTTTCGGTCTGGGCGCGATTGGTGGTAGAGCGGGACATGAACGGAGTTGGTCGCTCGGAGATCCACCGAGATGACCTATCAATATCCTGTCCTACCTATCGGGCGTGATAACGCGGACCGATAGAAGTCGTCTGAGACAGGCTAGCAGCTGAAACCCGACCGTCGGCAGGAACGAGTCAGTTCACGCCGAACGTCGTCTCGGCCGCCGCGCCGGAGTCGCTTCGCGTGAACGTCACGGTGTACGGGTCGTTCTGTCCACCGTTATTACCGGTTTCAACGCCGGAGAGCGTGACCGTAACGGTGGTTCCGTCGGGGATTTCGCTCGACGCAGTGAACTCGGCAGTCGCGGAATCGGTCGACGCGGTGACCGAGACGGTCCCGTCGGCGGTGGCGGACCCGGTCGCTCCCTGATAGTCCACTTGGAAGTTGTTCCCGGTATTGGTGCTGTCTTGCGGGTCGTCGAGGTCGATCGAAACGCTCTCTCCCGCGGCGAGCGAGCCGGTTAACTCGAACTGGAACTCCTGATTCTGAGTATCTTTCAGATTGAGGTCCGCGGCACTGACCGGGCCGAAGCCGTTGAACCCGGAGTCGACGATCTGACCGACGATCCGGTCGACGTCGTCGCCGGCGGTCGCGTACAGGTAGAACTCGTCTCCGGTGTCGGCCGCACTCGGATCGAAGTTAGCGATCGTCCTCCCGTCGTCGCCTGTCTTACTGGCCGTGACGAAGTCGTCCGGACCCGCTCCGGTAGCCGATCGCTCGGCGTAGGAGGCGTCCACGACGGCGTCCTCGATCGGATCGCCGGTCTCGCTGTCGGTGACCAAGATCCGAAGATCCCGCCCGCTCGGGGGGATCTGGACCGTCTCGTTCTCTAACCACTCGACGTTGATCCGGTTGCCGGCCGCTCCGCCCCCGCCGGCCGACACGTCGAAGCTGACGGACTCGTAAGTGGGTCCCGCGGTCCCGTTGATCGTCGCCGTCAGCGGCCCGCTCGCGGTCGGTTCGAAGAACGCCCGCCCGTCGTCGCCGGTGGTGCGGTTCTCGCCGTCGAAGGAGACGACCGCGTCGGGAACCGGGTTGTTGTAGCGGTCGCGGACCTCGACGCCGACGCTCTCGCCGACGGCGGCGGTCTCGGAGCCGACGGACACGATGTACGCCGGCTCGGTCGTCCCGGTGGCGTCGAGCGACACCTCGGACAGCGCCAGCCGGTACGGGTCGGATCCGTTGTCCAGCGTGATCTCGAGCGCGTCGCCGGTCGCGTTCGGCGTCGCGGTCGCGGTCGCCGGAAGCGCCCGGTTCCAGCGCGCCGCCAGCGCGGAGGCGTTCTCGACCGCGGTCGGGAGCTTGAGGGTGACGTTCCCGCCGGTCGGTTCGAGCGGGACCGTGGTGCCGCTGGCGGAGACGGCCCGGGGATCGACGCTCTGCGGCGCGATGCCGGTCTCGGACGCGGACCCGGTCAACGCTGTCAAGGAGATCCGGTCGTCCGCGACGACCGTCTGACCGGTCCGAAGCAGGACCGCGCCGTCGAACTCGGCGGCGACGACGGAGTGCTCGTAGACGAGCTCGGGCGCGTCGCGGAACTCGTTGTAGCGCGCGTCGTAGCGGAGAGAACGCGTCTCGAACGTCTGATTCGTGTCCCAGAACGCGGCGGCGTTCGGGTGCGCGCCGTCGCCGACGGTCGCGTTCCGGATCCGTATCGCGCCGGTCGGTTCGGTCGAGAGCGACCCCGACGCGGGCGGCGGGTTCACGAAGAACGTCCGGGCCGGGTATCGCGTACCGAGTCGGACCTGCGTCGACCCGGTCGATCCCGTCGCGCCCGCCCGGAGGATGCCGTTGCGGAGGTCGCTGAAGTCGTCTTCGACCGCTTGGCTGTGTTCGAACTCGACGTTCGCGTTCTCCGTCGGGACGACCTGAACCTGGTAGATGCCGAGCGCTAAGATCAGGAACCCGAACAGGATCACCGTCCCGACCACGACCGACTGGCCCCGACGGTCGCGACTGAAGCGCATTGTCCGGTGTCGACGCCGAGCGGGTATAAAATCCTCCGTCCGACCTCTCAGTCGCGATACTCGGAGCGCGACGGCGGAGTCCCGGGGGTCAGCCGTCGGTCGCCCGCCGCTCCGTCAGCCACGCCGACGCGACGGCCACGACGCCGGCGAGCCCGCCGAGCAGCACCGCCTGCGTCCAGTTGAAGCCGAGCACCGTCCCCGCGGCGGCCGTGACGAGGAGGAACGCGACCACGAGCGCGCCGAGCGTCGAGCCGAGGTCCGCCGAGGCGTCAGCGTCGGTCATGGTCGAACGTCGCGGCCTCGGGCGATAAAACGGACCGATCCGGCGGAGCGGTCGGTCTCGTTGGACGGCGGGTCGCGTCGCCTCGACCGTTGTCGTAAAGCGTATAGCGCGATATTAAATCCGACTCGGGGCGCTACCCCGGGCCGCCGACCGGTCCGCTTTTGCGCGCGGCGGCTGTTGCCGCGCGTATGGCGAAACAGCCGCACCTGCTGGTCGAGGAGGGCGACGTACACGAGACCGCGATCATCCCCGGCGACCCCGGCCGCGTCGACCGGATCGCGGACCTCTGTGACGACAGCGAGGTCGTCGCGCAGAACCGCGAGTACAAGGTCGTCAACGCGACCTACGACGGGGTCGACCTCACCATCTGCTCGACCGGCATCGGCTGCCCGTCGGCCGCCATCGCCGTCGAGGAGCTCTCGCGGGTCGGCGTCGAGACGTTCGTCCGCTGTGGCACCTGCGGGGCGCTCCAGCCCGACATGGAGGTCGGCGACATGGTCGTCGCGACCGGCGCGGCCAAGGAGGAGGGGACGAGCAAGCGCTACGAGTCCGCGAACTACCCGGCGGTCCCGGACTACGATGTCCTCACGGGACTCGTCGACGCGGCCGAGGCGAACGACGAGGAGATCCACGTCGGGCCGATCGTCTCCGACGACGCGTTCTACAACGAGAGCGACGAGTACGTCGACGACTGGAACGACGCGAACCTGCTCGCGATCGAGATGGAGGCCGCCACCGTCTTCTCGCTCGCGCGGCGCAAGGGGCTCGCGGCGGGCGCGATCTGCACCGTCGACGGCAACCTCGTCGCCGGGTCACAGAAGGGCGCGGACTCCGACGACGAGCTGCCGGAGAAGGCGAAGGACAACGTCGAGCGCGCGATCCGGATCACGCTGAACGCGGTCACGTCGCTGTAAGCGGCCGGTCGGTTCTCTTTCCTACTCTTCCGCGCGGAACTCGACGAGCGTCAGGTCGCGGTCGAGCGCGCACGTCTCGTGCGGGGGCTCGCCGAGCACCTGATCGATGACGCGCTCGTCGTCGAAGTCGGCCCCGTCGGGGACGCAGTAGCCGTGGCTCGGGCACTCGGTGTGCGGGCAGGGACCGGCGAGCGACGCCTTGCTCCCGGCGTAGGCGCGCTTCGACGGGACGTTCGCGGGGACCGACGCGGGCTCGACCTCGACCGCGCGGACCCCCGCGTCGTGGACGGCGCAGTCGAGCGTCTGGGCGTTCTCGCGGATCCCGGTCACCCGGTAGCGAGTGCCCTCGGAGAGGTTGAGACACTGGTCGCGGTAGGGACACCCCTCGCAGTCGGCCGATTCCCCCTGGTAGACGAACTCGCGGCCCACGTCCGCGAGCCGCGTCCCGATGAGCGTGACCGTGGTCATGCCCGGAGCGACGCGCCGAGCGTCCGTAAGCCTCCCGCCTCCGCGGGCGTCGGCGGGTCAGCCCGGAACCGGGGGCGGCGGCCGCGCGGAGGGCAAGACACATCCCCGCGCCTCGGCAACCACGAGCGGAGATGATCGGGGGAGTCGCGCGCGAACTGCGCGCCGAGGCCGAGCGGACGAACGAGCGCCGCGTCCTCGTGCTGGCGGGCGACCGCGACCGGGGCATCGACGGCGCCTACGACGCGGTCGCGGCGCTCGGTGTCGACGACGAGGCGGTCTCGCTCGTCTCGACGCGGGAGGGGTTCCGGTTCGAGGAACACCGCCCGCGGAGCGCCGACGAGCTGCTCGGACGCACCCGCGAGGCGGTCGTGCTCGACTGCCACGAGCGGTTCGTCCCCGACGCGCTCGGCCGGGCCGTCGGGGCGGTGGACGGCGGCGGGCTCCTGATCCTGCTGACGCCCCCGCTCGACGACTGGCCGGCGGTCCGCGACCGCTTCGACGACTCGCTCGCCGTGCCCCCCTACGGCGTCGGCGACGTGACCGGGCGGTTCCGCGAGCGGCTCGTCGGGACGCTCCGAACGCACCCCGGCGTCGCGGTGGTCGCGCTCGGCGACGATCCGGACGGCGACGCTGTGGTGCGCGACGGACTAACGGGACCGGAACGCGCGGACGACGCGGACCGCACAGAGTCGGTCGACGCCGCCGCTCCGCGAAGCCCGCCGCCGGGTGCGACGTTCCCAGCGGCGGCGTACGACGCCTGCCTCACCGGCGACCAGTCCCGGGCGCTGCGGGCGTTCGAAGGGTTCTCCGAGCCCGGTTCCGCAGTCGTTGTCGAGTCCGACCGGGGGCGCGGGAAGTCGAGCGCCGCCGGGCTGGCGGCCGGCGCGCTCGCGCTCGGGGGCGGCGACGTGCTCGTCACCGCGCCCGCGTTCCGGAATGCCGCCGAGGTGTTCGCGCGCGCCCGAGAACTGATCGCGGCGGAGGCGGGCGTCGACGTGGACGGGCGCGACCTCCGAACGCCGGCCGGCGGTCGCGTCCGGTTCATGTCGCCCGCGGCGGCCGCGGCGGACGCCGACGGGGCGGACGCGGTGATCGTCGACGAGGCGGCGGCGCTCCCGGTGCGCCTGCTGGAGGGGTTCCTCGACGCGCCCGCGGTCGCGTTCTGTACGACGGTCCACGGCTACGAGGGGGCGGGCCGCGGGTTCGCGGTCCGGTTCCGGGAGCGGCTGCTCGACTCGTGTTTCGCGGTCCGAGACGTGCGACTCGACGAGCCGATCCGGTACGCGCGGAACGACCCGGTCGAGGCGTGGGCGTCGCGGGCGCTCCTGCTGGACGCCCGGCCCGCGGTCGACGACGCGGTCGCGGACGCGGCGGTCGGCGACGCGTCGTACCGCGCGCTCGACCCGGATGACCTGCTCGCGGACGAGACGCTGCTCGGCGAGGCGTTCGGGCTGCTCGTCGCCGCCCACTACCGGACGGAGCCGAACGACCTCGCGCGACTGCTCGACGCGCCGAACCTCGTCGCGCGAGCGCTCGTCGCGGACGACCGGGTCGTCGCGGTCGCGCTCCTCGCGCGGGAGGGCGGGCTCGACCCCGAGACGCGGCGGGAGATGTACGAGGGCGAGCGCGTCCGCGGCAACATGGTGCCGGACGTGCTCACGAGCCAGCTCCGCGACGAGGACGCCGCCGCGCCGCGCGGCCTGCGCACGGTCCGGATCGCGACCCACCACGCGCTCCGGGACGCCGGGTTCGGCTCGCGGCTGCTCGACGAGGTCCACGCGGAGTTCGGCGGAGAGGTCGACTACTTCTCGGTGGGGTACGGGGCGACGCCGCGCCTGCTCCGCTTCTGGAAGCGCGCGGGATACCGGATCGTCCACCTCTCGACGAGCCGCAACGACGCCTCGGGCGAGCACTCCGCGATCATGCTGCGCCCGGAGACCGCGGCCGGGCGCGACCTGCTCGCCCGCCACGCGGTCGCCTTCCGGGACCGCGAGCGCGACGGGCTCTCGGACGCGCACCGCGACGTCGACCCGGACGTGATCCGCGGCGCGCTGGGGGCGTGTTCCGCGTCCGTCCCGGTCGATCTCACCGAGACCGAGTGGCGCTCCGTCGTCGGGGCGTCGGTCGGGCCGGGGATGTACGACAGCGCGCCCGGCGCGTTCCGCGACCTCGCGCTCGCGGCGCTGGTCGAGGGGGCCGACCTCGACGACCGGGCGGAGCGCCTGCTCGTCCGGAAGGTCCTCCAGGGCCGGCCGTGGGAGGAAGTCGCCGACGACCTCGGCTTCGTCTCGACGAGCGCGTGTATGCGCGCGCTCGGCGACGCCTACGTCCCCCTCGTGGAGCGGTACGGGACCGACTTCGCGCTCGCGGAACGGGAGCGGTTCGCCGGCGAGTGAGCGGATCGGCGACGGCCGCTCGCTAAGATATCTGCCGTGGCGCGTGCCGCCGAACGCCCGCAGGGCGTGAGGGGCACGCGCGAGGGACGCGGTGAGCGCTCGGAGAGCGCGAACCGCGAGGCTGGGGAGGCGCGAGGTGCCGTGCGGTCGGGGCGGGACTCGAAGGGGCAGTCGCGAGGCCGGCGGAGGCGAGGTAAGCACCACAGGGAGCGAACGCGGTGAGCGACCGAGTGAAGCGCACGGCGAGCGTCCGGCGGCCTCGCGGCTGGGGCTTCGGAGGGGTTCGCAGTCGATCCAATGTGGATCGATCAGAACACGGGGACTCGGTCGGCAGAGACCACACGGCCTCAAAAACGACCACTTACAGCCGATTATAACCGGTTTTCGCGCCCGGGGTCCACGTCGATGGCGTCGACCGGACAGACGTCGACGCAGAGCATACAGTCGATACACTGGTCCTCGTCGGCGGGGTTCGCCTTCCGCTCGGACTCGGGGTGGTCGGGGGTGTCGGTCCACTCGAACACGTCGACCGGACAGTCCTCCAGACACGCGCCGTCGGCGAGACAGATGTCGAAGTCGACCGCGACGTGGGTGCCGCGGATCCCCTGCTTCTCCGGCGGCTCGACGGGGCCCCACACGGCGACACCGTCCTCCTCGCCGACCCGCTCGCGGTTCACTTCGAAGTTCGAGTCGATGGCCATCGTTGCCCTCGCTTCGCCGGTCGCGGGTTTAAACTCCCCGACGAACGGATTCGGGCGGCGGGACGAAGACCCCCCACCGAACCGAGCGCGGTTCGCCGAACCGACCTACGGGTGCGCGTAGTACGCCAGTAGGTCCTCGGAACCGTTCGGGCCGTCCGCCTCGTCTGTCGCCGCCGGGTCGAACCCGTCGATGCGGCCGAAGCCGACGCGCACGAACTGGACGACCGTGTCGGGGTCGACGTCGGCGAGCGCGGGCTCGGCGACCCCCCGCACGTCGCCGTCGACGGTCCGGAGGAGCGTGTCGAGCCCCTCCGCGGCGGGCGCCCAGTGGACCACGTCCACGTCGCCCTCGCGGACGACCTCGATGTCGGCGTCGACGAAGGCCAGCGCGTCGCCCTCGTACCGGACGCAGCCGTACCCCTTGAGCCAGACGCGCTCGCCCTCGCTCGGGAGGTCGGGGGACTCGACGAGGACCCGCCCGGCGGGCACCTCGCGGTCGCCGCGGTCCTCGTGATCGGGGTGGAGCGGCGGGTGACCGGCCTCGGGCGCGGGGGCGTCGCCGTCGACGATCGGCAGTTCGACGGCGGGCGCGTCGTCGCGGTCGCGGACGAAAAAGTAGCGGTTCGCCGCGTCGTCGACGAGGTCGCGGTTGTTCGCGTAGACGGACGACATCGCGAGGTCGACGTCGGAGGTGGACATCCCCAGCTCCGTCATCGAGTCGACGAGCGCCTGTCCCTGAATGCCGCGGCGGCGCATCGACTGGATGGTCGGCGCGCGCGGGTCGTCCCAGCCCGTCAGCTCGCCGTCCTCGATGAGTCCCTTGATTGTCGACGTGGAGAGCTTCACGTCGTACTCGTCGACCTGGACGTGGCCCCAGTGGAGCACCTCGGGGTACTCCCAGTCGAAGTAGTCGTAGACGAACCGCTGGCGCTTCGCGGAGTCCTGGAGGTCGATGCCGCGGATGATGTGGGTGACGCCCGTGAGGTGGTCGTCGACGCCAGACTGGAAGTCGAGCATGGGCCAGCAGCGGTGGTCGGCCGCTTCCTCGCGCGGGTGGGGCGTGTCGATCATCCGGAAGGCGACCCAGTCGCGCAGCGCGGGGTTCTTGTGCCCGATGTCGGTGCGCACGCGGAGGACCATCTCGCCGGCCGAGTACTCGCCGTCGACCATCGCCGCGAACTCCTCGCGGACCGTCTCGGCGTCCTTGTCGCGGTGGGGGCACGGCTCGCCCGCGTTCTTCAGCTCGGAGAACTCGTCGCCGGAACACGAGCAGGTGTACGCGCCGCCGGCGTCGATCAGCTCGCGGGCGTGGTCGTAGTACGTCTCCAGCCGGTCCGACGCCCGGAGCACGCGGTCGGGCTCGAAGCCGAGGTACGCGATGTCCTCGAGGATGGCGTCGTACGCGTCCAAGTCGGGCCGCTTCGTCTCCGGGTCGGTGTCGTCGAACCGGCAGACGAACTCGCCGTCGTAGCGCTCCTTGTACGTCCCGATGACGGCGGGCATGCGCGCGTGGCCGACGTGCCACGGGCCGTTGGGGTTCGGCGCGGCGCGCATCACGACCGCGCCGTCCTCGGCGTTCGGGAGGTCGGGGAGGACGTGCTCGTCTTCCTGGTCGTCGGCCTCCAGCTCCGCGAGCTTGTCGGGGGCGAGCTCGCCGAGCCGCTCCCGGCGGGCCGCCTCGTCCATCTCGCCGACCTCCTCGACGACCGGCGCGAGGACGCCCGGTATCTCGTCGCCGTGCGGGCGGAACTCGGGGTTCTCGCCCATGATCGGGCCCATGATCGCGCCCACGTCCGGGTCGCTGCCGTGCTTGAGCGCGTTGAACAGCGCCGCGGCCTCGCCGGCCGCCGCGACGCGCTCGCGGAGTTCGTCGTCCATACCGCTGGCTTGTCGGGGTCGGGTCAAAAACGCCGCGAAACGGCGGGGAGGGGCGGATCCCGGAGCGGCGCGAGCGACGCGGACGACACGAGCGGCGCGCCGCGACGACCCGGGAGGGCGGGTAGGGGCACCTGACACCAACGGTCGGACGGGCTTAAACGGCCCAGACCGTTCACGGCGATATCGGCCCGAGAGGGCCGTGAACGGTCGAGACGCTTTTCAACTCCCGGGTCGGAGTAGTCCGATCTATCGTCACAGGGTCGCGTCGTCGCTCCCGAGCGAACGAGTTCGGTTCGTCGCCTTGATAGTCGCCGGGAGCGTGGAGCGGGTATGAGCGACGCGGCGGCGGTTATCGAGAGAGAGTCGGGGGGGTCGCGGTGGTAGGACCCATCTCCGAGGCGGAGCGGGACGCCGGGAACCGGAAGGTCAAGCTCGTCCTGGTCGCCATCGTCACGGCCTCGCCGCCGCTTATCGCCCTCCAGTTGGACCCGTCGCCGGTCGAGCTGCTGGCCGCGGCCGGGGCCGGGTTCTGTCTCGGCCTCGTGGTCGTGTGGTACCTCGGCCGGCTCGCGGGGGAGTTCGCCGGCAGCCAGGTGCGATCCCGTCGCCGCTGAGTCGATCGGTCGGTCCCCTGCGAAGAGCCGCTAGTCGGCGCCGGTCTCCGCGCCCCGGGCCGACTCGACGCGCTCGCCCGCCCGGTCGCCCGCGACGGCGCGGGAGCTCGACAGCGGCGAGATGCTCACTTCGCCCTCCACCGCGGCGCGTCGGTCCGAGCCCGGGTCGTCCGGGACGTCGCCGCGCAGGAACTCCCGCCAGAACCGATCGCGGAGTTCCATCCCCATCTCGCCGCGGCGCTCGCCGAACTCCCATCCCTCGGGGACGTTCTCGTCGTCCGGTCCCTCCTCGCCCGGCCGGAACTCGATCACGTCGAAGCCGCGGGCCGGTTCGGTCAGCCGATAGGTGGGGTCGGCCGCCGACTCGTCGTCCGCGGCCGGGACGTTGACGTTCAGCACGTCCGCGCCGAAGGGGAGCCGCCCGTCGTCCGTCCGACCGAGGAGGTCGGCGACGACCTCGCCGGCGACCGCGAAGTCGCCGTTGTCGAGCGTCGGCGGCACGGGGAGGTTCCCGCGGTCGTACAGCGAGACGGCGATGGCGGGCGTCCCGAGGAACGAGGCCTCCATCGCGGCCCCGACCGTGCCGGACTGCCCGAGGATGTGCGCGCCGATGTTCGGGCCGTGGTTACAGCCGGAGACGACCACGTCGGGGTCGAGCCCGAGCGCCACGTCGGCGACCGCGACGCAGTCAGCCGGGGTCCCCTCCACCGCGTAGCCGCGGTCCGTCTCGGTGTAGTCGACGGTCGTCTCCCACCACGAGCGCGCGCCGCCGACGCCGGACTGGTTCGTCGCGGGCGCGACGACGGTCACGTCGTGGTCGCGGGAGAGCGTGTCCGCGAGCGCCCGGAGCCCGACGGCGTCGATCCCGTCGTCGTTGGTGAGCAGGATCTCGGTTGTCATGCCTCACGGTGCGAGGTGACGGGAGAAAACGTCGCCGGTACGGAACGAGGGAAGGCCGGACGGGGACGGAGAGGCGAGCGGGGGCCGAGCGTCGCGGACGCCGGCCGGGTGGTACTCCGAGTGGTCAGTTGGAGGAAGCGGGAGAGCGGGGACCGTTGGACGCCGGGTCAGTCGGCCGCCACTCGACGCGACGAGGTCGCCAGGTCGAGCACCTCGTCGAAGAAGCCGAGCGAGTCGTGCGGGCCGGGGTTCGCCTCGGGGTGGTACTGGCGGGTGATCACGTCGAGCTCCTCGCTGTCGAGCCCCTCGACGGTGTCGTCGTTGACGTTCACCTGCGTCACCTCCAGCGGGCCGGTGTCGTCGACCGTGTAGCCGTGGTTCTGGGTGGTCATCACGACTTTGTCGGTGCGGAGGTCCTTCACCGGCTGGTTGACGCCGCGGTGGCCGAACGCCATCTTCTCCGTCGAGCCGCCGAGCGCGCTCGTGATCACCTGCTGGCCGAGGCAGATCCCCGCGAGGGGGAGCTCCCCCGCGAACTCGTCGACCACGTCCTGCGCGGCGACGAAGTTCTCCGGGTCGCCCGGGCCGTTCGAGACGAAGAGCACGTCGGGGTCGACGGCGGCCACGTCCTCGGCAGTCGCGTCGTACGGGAGGACGTGGACGTCCGCGCCGCGCTCGGTGAGCGAGGAGATGATCGAGCCCTTCGCGCCGCAGTCGAGCAGCGCGACGTCGACGCCGACGCCGTCGGCGCTCTCGTGGACGGTCGGCTCCGCGACCGATACCTGCGCGCCGATGTCGACGTGGTCGCTCATGGGCTTGCACGCCTCCATCTCTTCGACGGCGTCCTCGGCGGTCGCGTCCGGTCCGGCGGCGATCCCGCAGGCCATCGCGCCCTCCTCGCGGACGGTGGTGACGATCTCGCGGGTGTCGACGTGGTCGACCGCCGGGACGTCTCCCTCGGCGAGCCAGTCGGCGACGTCGTCGGTCAGCTCGCGGGCGACCGCCGCGCGGGGCTGGACCGACTCGGACTCGAATCGCTCGGTTCGGACGCCGTAGTTCCCGATGAGGGGGTACGAGAAGGTGAGGATCTGCTCGGCGTAGGAGGGGTCAGTGAGCGACTCCTCGTAGCCGGTGTACGCGGTCGTGAACACCAGTTCGCCGCGGGTCCGCCCCGGCGCACGAGCGCGCGCTTCGAGCACGCGACCGTCGGCCAGCGCGATGTAGGCGTCCGACATTACGAGAAACGTACGCGCAAAGGGTAATAAATGCGTCGTTCGAAGGTTCGTTACGATATTCGTAACGGGTAAGGCGGCGGACCGAGACGGATCGGTATGGACGACCTCGACCGACGGATCCTCTCGATCCTGCGACGGGACGCGCGGACCCCGTACACGGAGATCGCGGACCGGGTGGGGACCTCCGAGGGGACCGTGCGCAACCGCGTCGACCGGATGACAGACGAGGGCGTGATCGAGCGGTTCACCGTTACGACCCGCACCGGCAACGTGAAGGCGATGATCGAGATCTCGGTGGAGATGAACGTCAACACCGACGCGGTCGGCCAGCGGATGGTGGAGTGGGAGGAGGTCGACTTCGTCTGGCAGGTGTCGGGCGAAGAGGACGTCGTCCTCGTCGTCGACGCGGTCGACACGCGCGCGGTCAACGAACTGATCACGCAGGCCCGCGAGATGGACGAGGTCAAGTCGACGAAGACGCGGCTCATCCTCGACGAGCGGCTGGGCTGAGCCGGAGGAGACGGGCGGTCGCGACCGATTTTCGGACGGTGTGCGAGCGGCTCCGGGCGCACGGTCGGCCGCGGCGATCGACCCGCTTACCGACCGATCAGAAGGCCCTTTACTAACTAGTTAGTAAGTGGGGAGAAGTAATGGGATCGGAGACGAAATCCGAGATCATCGACGCGACGAACTCGGTGCTCTGTGAACACGGGTACGCCGGCCTCACCGTACAGAAGATCGCCGACGAGGCGTCGATGACGACCGCGGCGATCCACTACCACTTCGACACGAAGGCGGAGCTGCTGGACGCGTTCCTCGACGACCTGACCGAGCGGTTCGAGTCGGAGCTCACGTTCGAGCCGACCGACCCGCGGGAGCGGCTCGCGGCGTTCCTCGACCGGGCGTTCACGCCGTCGAACCCCGACGCCGACGGCTTCCCCGTGGCGATGATGGAGCTGAAGGCCCAGGCGCCGTTCCAGGAGCTCTTCCGGGAGCGATTCCGCGAACTCGACGGCGTCGTGCGCGAGGTCGTCGGGGAGATCGTCGCCGACGGTATCGACGAGGGGCACTTCGCCGAGGCCGACCCGGAGGAGGTCGCCAGGCTCGTCGCGACGACGATCAACGGGGCGCACGCGCGGCACGTGGCGCTCGGCGAACCGCTCGACGAGACGCGCCGGGTGCTCGAGAACGCGCTGGAGCGGCAGCTCGGCTGGCGGCCGGAGTCGGAGGGAGCCGCGTGAGCTTCTTCAAGGGCCAAGAGGAGCTCAACCTGACGGAGGGCGGCATCGTCAAGCCGCTCCTGTACCTCTCGCTCCCGATCGTCGTGACGAACCTGATGCAGACCGCCTACAACCTGGCGGACACGTTCTGGCTCGGCCAGTACTCGACGGAGGCGCTGGCCGCCATCTCCTTCGCGTTCCCGATGGTGTTCCTCCTCATCTCGCTCGGGCTGGGGCTCTCGGTCGCCGGGAGCGTCCTCGTCGCCCAGCACACGGGCGCCGAGGAGACGGAGAAGGCGGAGTACGCGGCCTCGCAGACGGTCTCGTTCGCGATCATCGCCTCGGTCGTCTTCGGGGCGATCGGCTACCCGTTCGTCGGGGACTTCCTCGCGTTCCTCGGCGCCTCCCCCGAGGTCCTCCCCGGCGCGACGGCGTACATGCAGGTGGTCGCGCTGGGGCTGCCGTTCATGTTCGGCTTCTTCGTGTTCATCTCGCTGATGCGGGGCGCCGGCGACACCATCACGCCGATGCTCGTCATGTTCGGGACGGTCGTCGTCAACGTGGTCCTCGACCCGTTCCTGATCAACGGCTGGGCGGTCGGCCCGGTCGCGTTCCCGGAGCTGGGCATCCAGGGGGCCGCCATCGCCACGATCTTCTCGCGGGCGCTGGCGATGTTCGTCGGCCTCTACATCATGCTGTCGGGCTCGCGGGGGATCCAGATCAACCTCGCCGACATGCGGCCCGACCTCCAGTACCTCCGGAAGATCCTCCGGATCGGCGTGCCGGCGTCGATCGAGGGGACCGGGCGGGCGCTCTCGATCAACGCCCTGCTGATCGTGGTGGGGCTGTTCTCGACGTCGGTCGTCGCCGCCTTCGGCATCGGCACGCGCGTGTTCTCCGTCATCTTCCTGCCCGCGATCGCCGTCGCGCGCGGCGTCGAGACGATGACCGGCCAGAACGTCGGGGCCGGGAAGTACGACCGCGCACAGGAGGCGAACTACGTCGCCGCGAAGGGGCTGTTCGCGGTCCTCGGCGTCGTCGGCGTCGCCATCTTCTTCGTCCCGACGCCGATCGTCTCGGTGTTCACCGACGACCGGGCCGTGCTCGACGTCGGCGCGCAGTTCCTGCGGTACGTCGCGCTGTCGTTCGGCTTCATCGGGATCCAACGGGCGTTCACCGGCGGCTTCCGCGGGGCCGGGAAGACGATGATCGCCGCCGCCGTCTCCATCACCGCGCTCGCCGTCGTCCGGCTGCCCGTTTCGTACGTGGCCTCGCGGGGCGTCCTCCCGACTGACCTGTGGTTCCTCGGACAGCCCGACGTCCGGGGCATCTGGATCGCGTTCTTCGCCTCGAACGTCATCGGAGCGGTCGTCGCGTGGCTGTGGTTCCGGCGCGGCACCTGGCGCGACGGCGACGTGCGCGGCACGTCGAGTCCGAGCGGCCCCGAGCCGGACGAGGCGGAGCCCACCGTCGGAGACGATTGAGCGCGGTCGGCCGATGTTCGTCGCCCCCTCGCGCCGGGTCTCGCGGGCGGCTACTCCTGCGCGACGCTCGTCTGCATCCCCTCCGTGTTGAACGCGCTCCCCGCGGTCTCGTCGCCGAGGACGATCACGCCAGCGCCGGACCCAGTGACCGCCTCGAACTCGGCTATCGCCCGGTCCGCCGCGGCCTGCGCGTCGAGGCCGTCGTCGAGGAAGTCGACGGCGCGCCGCGAGAGCGTGACGCGCGCGATGTCCTCGCCCGCTCCCGTCGCGCTCGCGCCGCCGGCCTCGGTACAGAAGAAGCCGGACCCGACCTGCGGCACGTCGCCGACGCGCCCGGCGAGCGCGAACGACCGACCGCCCGTGGAGGTCACCGCGGCGAACGACTCGCCGTCGGTCGCGACCGCGCCGACCGTGTCGTGGTCGGGCGCCTTGTCCTTCGACCCTCCACCCGCCTGATCGTCGGCGGAGCCGAAGCGCGAGGCGAGCCAGTCGAGGTGCTCGCGCGGGCCGCCCCGCGGCGGGTCCTCCGCGTCGTAGCGCTCGCGCGTCTCGTCGGTGAGGAGGTCGACGCCCGTCTCGACGCCGAACTCCGCCGCGAGGTCGACCGCGTGGTCCCCGGAGACGAAGACGTGCGGCGTCTCCTCGCAGACGACCCGGGCGACGCTCGCCGCGTGTTCGACGCCGGGCATCGAGCACGCGGCGCCGACCGCGCGGTCGGACGTCATCACGCCGGCGTCGGTGCGGACGACGCCGTCTGACTGGACCGCGCCGCCGACGCCCGCGTTGAACCGGCGGTCCGACTCGAGGACGCCGACCGCGGCCTCCACCGCGTCGAGCGGGGTCGCGGCGTCGGCGCCGCGCGCGGCCGCCTCGTCGAGGACCGCCTGTCTGGGCTCCGGCTCGTCCGGGGCCCCGCCGGCCCCGCCGTGGACGATGACTCGCATACCGGAGACACCCGCGGGGGCCACATAAGCGCCCGGGAGGCGGCGCCGCAAGACCTATTCCCGCCGCTGGGCGACTCCGTAGCACCGTGACGACCGCCGAGCCCGCCGGCCCCGCTCCGCGCCTCCGCGCCGCGCTCCGCCGCCGCGTCGGGGTCGACCCGCGCGCGCTGGCCGCGTTCCGCGTCGCGCTCGGCGTCGTCCTCCTCGTCGACCTCGCGCTCCGCGCCCGGAACCTCGTCGCCTTCTACGCGGACACCGGGGTCCTCCCGCGAGCGGCGCTGTCGGCGGCGTACCCCCTCGCCGCGCGGCTCTCGCTTCACGCCCTCGCCGGCGGGCCGCGGGCCGTCGCGGCGCTGTTCGTCGCCGCCGCGCTCGCCGCCGTCGCGCTCGCGGTCGGCTACCGGACGCGCGTCGCGGCCGCGGTCTCGCTGGTCCTGCTCGCGTCGCTTCAGGCGCGGAACCCCTTCGTCCTCAACGCCGGCGACACGCTCCTCCTCCAGCTGCTCGGCGCCGGACTGCTGTGCCCGCTCGGCGCGCGCTGGTCGGTGGACGCGGTCCGGCGTCGAGCCGCGGACGCAGCGGATTCGACGGGGGACGCCGCGGCCGACCGCGTCGCCGGTCCCGCCACGGCGCTCCTCCTGACGCTCGTCGTCGTGGTGTACCTCTCGAACGCGGTCGTGAAGCTCCGCGGGACCGCGTGGCCCGCCGGCGAGGCGGTCGGGCGCGTCTTCCGGCTCACCTACCTCCACGGCCCGCTCGGCGGCCTCGTCCCCGAGTGGCCGGCGCTGCTCTCGGCGGCCACGTACGGCTGGCTCGCGCTGGTCGCCGCCTCGCCGCTGCTCGTCGCGGCCGGGGGGCGGGTCCGGGCGGCGCTCGCGGGGACGCTCCTCGCGGCGCACCTCTCGATGGCGTTCACGCTCCAGATCGGCGTCTTCTCGCTCGTCTCCGCGACCGCGCTGCTCCCCGTCTTCCCCCCGTTCGTCTGGGACCGGGTCGAGCGCGCGATCGACTCGCGCGCTCCGGGGGGCGGCGCGGCGGCGAGCGACCGACTCCGGACCCTCGCCGCCCGTCGGGTCGCGCCCGCGAGCACGTCGAACGGCGAGGAGGCGCTCGGAGCCGTCCGCGAGCGCGTCGCCGGCGCGGTTCCGGTCGTCGCCGCGGTCCTCCTCGTCGCGCTCGTCGCGTGGAACGGGATGGCGCTCGGGCTCGTCGAGACGCCGGAGCCGGTCGCGTCGGTTGCCGACCCGACGGAGGGCGGCTGGGACATGTTCGCGCCGAATCCGCCGTCGACCGACGCGCTCGTCGCGGCGACCGCGACGACCGCCGACGGCGGCCGGATCGACGCCCTGTACGGCGACCGCGTCGCGCTCGATCGCCCGCCGTCGGACGCCCGCGCGTACCCCACCGCGCGCTGGCGCAAGTTCCTGACGCTGCTCGCGGCGGACCCCGACCCGGACCGGGTCGAGCCGGTACTCGGACACCTCTGCGACCGCGCGGCGGGGTTCGCTGACGACGAGGCCCGCCCGATCCGGTCCGTCACGGTGTCGACCGTCGACGTCGACGTCGCGAGCGGAGAGACGCGAGTCGCCGGACTCGGGACGCGCTCGTGTCGGGGGTCGTGAGCGGGGGCGCGGGCGGCGTCCGGGTTCGCGAGCGGGGCCGCCGGAGTCGATCGCGAGCGTTTATCTCCGGCTCGCCCGATACGTGCCCCGTGACCGCTTCGGAACCGCCCGGGTCCGCGACGCCGGTCTCGGTCCTCCTGCCGACCGTCCGCTGGACCGACGCCTGCGACGAGGTGGCCGGACAGCTCCGCGGCCCCGAGGCGTTCGGCGGCGGGGCGGGGGAGACCGACGAACTGCTCGTGATCTGCGACTCGCCGGACGACCCGGTTGCGGACCGGCGCGGGGGCCTACCGGCCCGAACCCGGATCGTGATCGCCGGCGAGCCGGAGGGGTGTTCGGGGAAGGCGAACGCCGTCGCCGCCGGGATGGAGGCGGCCGCGAACGAGCGGATCGCCTGGACGGACGACGACTTTCGCCACCCGCCCGACTGGCTGGCGGCGCTCGACGCCGACTACGACCGGCAGGGACCCACCACGGAGGTGCCGGTGTTCGTCGGGCTCGACCCGCTGGCGCGCCTGTTCGAGCCCGCGTACGTGATCGGCGGGACGCTCGCGGTGGCCGCGGCCGGCGTCGCGTGGGGCGGGGCCGTGATCTTCGAGCGCGACGACCTCCGCGGCGGGGAGGCGGCGTTCCGCCGGGACCTCCGGCGGACGGTCAGCGACGACGGGACGCTCACCGACCGCGTCGACGTCTCGTCGGTCGACCGGACCCGGTACGTCCGGGCCGGGGGGTCGCTGCGGGGCTCGCTGGAGCGGTTCGTCCGCTTCCTGACGATCACGCGGTACCACGAGCCCGCGGCGACCGCGTTCAACGTCTGTCTCGGCGTCGCGATGGCGGCCCTCTGCCTGTTTGCGCCCGTCGCGGGGGTGGCCCTCGTCACCGCCCTCGCGGGGGCCGCGTACGCCCGGTTCGGGGTCCGCCGGGCGACGTTCCTGCTCGCCGCGCCGGGCGTGCTGATCGCCCCGCCGCTGATGGCGTACGCGCTCGCCCGCCGGACCTTCGTCTGGGGCGGCCGGCGCTACCGCTGGCGGTCGCTGTTCGACGTCGAGGTCGAGCGGGTCTGACCGCGGGGCGCCGCGGGGAGACGCCAAGCGCGCCCGGGGCGAGAACCGGCAAAGGCTGCGAGCGCGACGCTCACGCCGAAAACGGCAACCACTTTAGGGGGCCACGGAAATCCTCGAACGTTCATGAGCTACGATAAAGTCGACGTCCCCGACGACGGCGAAGCGATCACGCTCGCCGACGAGGAGACCGGCGAGCTGAACGTGCCGTCGAACCCCATCATCCCGATCATTCACGGCGACGGAATCGGCACCGACGTCGGACCGGCCGCGCAGCAGGTGCTCGACGCCGCCGCGGAGGCGACGGGCCGCTCCATCTCGTGGATGCGCGTCTACGCGGGCGCCAGCGCCCGCGAGAAGTACGACGAGAACCTTCCGGAGGACACCGTCTCGGCCATCCGCGACCACCGCGTCGCGATCAAGGGCCCGCTGACGACCCCCGTCGGCGCCGGCTTCCGCTCGCTGAACGTCGCCCTCCGCAAGACGCTCGACCTGTTCGCGAACGTCCGCCCCACCTACCACCTCGAGGGCGTCCCGTCCCCGGTCAAGAGCCCCGGGGAGATGGACATGGTCACGTTCCGCGAGAACACCGAGGACGTCTACGCCGGCGTCGAGTGGGAGGCCGGTAGTGAGGGCGCGGAGCAGGTACGCGACTTCCTCGAGGACGACATGGGCATCGCGGACGTCATCCACGACGGTCCGGTCGGTATCGGCGTCAAGCCCATCTCCGAGTTCGGCTCCAAGCGCCTCATCCGCGAGGCCGTCGACTACGCGCTCGCGAACGACCGCGACTCGGTCACGCTCGTCCACAAGGGGAACATCATGAAGTTCACCGAGGGCGCGTTCCGCGACTGGGGCTACGAGGTCGCCGAGGAGGAGTACGGCGACGACGTCATCACCGAGGACCAGCTCTGGGAGGAGCACGACGGCGAGCAGCCCGAGGGCACCCTCGTCGTCAAGGACCGCATCGCGGACAACATGCTCCAGCAGCTGCTGACCCGCACCGACGAGTACTCGGTCATCGCGACGATGAACCTCAACGGCGACTACATGTCCGACGCCGCCGGCGCGCAGATCGGCGGCCTCGGCATCGCGCCCGGCATCAACCGCGGTCACGGCCGCTGTCTCGCCGAGCCGGTCCACGGCTCCGCGCCCAAGTACGCGGGCGAGGACAAGGTGAACCCCACCGCGATGATCCTCTCGGGCCGCGAGATGCTCGATTACCTCGGCTGGAGCGACGCCGCGGACCTCGTGCGCGACGCCGTCGAGGAGACGATCGCCTCCGGCAAGGTCACCTACGACCTCCACCGGCAGATCGAGGGCGGCGAGAAGCTCGCGACGAGCGAGTTCGCCGACGCCGTCGTCGAGAAGATCGACGAGCTGGCGTAACTCACGACACCTCCCGTCGCGGTCGACGATTTCTCTCTCGCTTTTTCTGACCCCCGACGAGCGACCGGTCCGCCGTCGGCGTCGCCCGCGGAGGCGAGGATACAAATCCGGGCGTCGCCTTGCGCCGGTATGGTAACCTTCCTCGCCGGGGGGACGGGCACGCCGAAACTCCTCGACGGCGCGGCCCGGGTGTTCGAGCCGTCCGAGACCGCGGTCGTCGCCAACACGGGCGACGACGTCGAGCTCGGCGGCCACCTCGTCTGCCCGGACGTCGACACGGTGCTGTTCGCGGGCGGCGGCGTCCTCGACCGCGAGACGTGGTGGGGGATCGACGGCGACACGACCGCGACGCACGCGGAGCTGCGGCGGCTCGCCGAGGAGGTCGGGCTCGGAACGGCGCCCCGATACCTCGGCGACGACGCCCAGACCGCGGGCCGCGAGATCGCCCGGTGGCGGCGGTTCTCGGCGGTCGGGGAGTTCATGGAGATCGGCGACCGCGACCGGGCGGTCCACCTCACGCGCACGAGCCTGCTCGACGAGGGGAAGACGCTCACCGAGGCGATCCGGGTCCTCGCGGCGGCGTTCGACCTCGAGGTCGACCTCCTCCCGATGTCCGACGACCCGGTCGCGACGCTGGTCCACACCGAGGCCGGCGAGACGCTCCACTTCCAGGAGTACTGGGTCGCGCGCCGCGGCGAGCCGGCGGTCGCCGACGTGGAGTTCCGGGGCGCGGCGGACGCGGAGCCGACCGACGCGGTGCTGGACGCGCTCGCCGAGCCGGTCGTGATCGGGCCATCGAACCCCGTGACGAGCCTCGGCCCGATGCTGGCGCTCCCCGGCTTCGAGCGGGCGCTCCGGGAGACGCCCGTGGTCGCCGTCTCGCCGTTCGTCGGCGACGAGGTGTTCTCCGGCCCGGCCGCGGACCTGATGGCGGGCGTCGGCCGCGAGCCCTCGACCGCGGGCGTGGCGGCGGCGTACCCGTTCGCGGACGCGTTCGTTCTCGACGACGCGGACCCGACCGCGCTGGACCGGCACGTCGAGCGCACCGACACGCGGATCGACGACGCGGACGACGCCGAGCGCGTCGCCCGGGCCTGCGAACGGGCGCTGGAAGCCGTCGAGGCAGAGGCGCCGGACGCGGGGCCGCCGCGGGAGGGGGCGGAGTGACCCGGGAGCCGTTCCTCGTCGCCGCGAGCCTCAGCGGGGCCGCCGACGCCGAGTGGGCCCGGGCCGCGGCCGAACACGTCGACGCGGCGCTCCTCGGAGGCGTGGCGCTCGACCCGGCGAGCCGGGCGGCCGCGCGAGACCTCGTCGCGCGCGGGCGATCGGAGTTCCTCCCGGCCGACCCGCTCGCGTTCGTCGCCGCCCAGCTCGACGCGCTCGCCGACGCGCCGGTCCGACCCGGCGTCAACGTCCGGAGCGCGACCGCGGGGCCGATCCGGGACGTCGCGCGGATCTGCGCCGACCGCGGCGCGGTCTGCGAGGTCAACGCCCACTGCCGGCAGTCGGAGCTGCGCGCGGTGGGCTGCGGCGAGTCGCTGCTGGCCGACGCGGACCGGCTCGCGCGGTCCGTCGCCGCCGCGAGCGGGACTGGCGCGACGACGAGCGTGAAGGTCCGCGCCGAGGTGCCCGGCGTCGACCTGCGGGCCGTCGCGGAGACCGTCGCGGCGGCCGGCGCAGACTGGCTCCACGTCGACGCGATGGACTCTGAGGCGGTGGTCGCCGACCTCGCGGCGGCGGTCGACGACGCGGCGGGGGGCGGCGACGGTGGCGCGCTCGCCGACCTGACGGTCGTCGCCAACAACGGCGTCCGCGGCCGCGAGACCGTCGCCGAGTACGCGGCCCACGGGGCCGACGCGGTGAGCGTGGGGCGGCCGACGGAGGACCCGCCGGTCCTCGCGCGCGTCGCGGACGCGGTCGCGGAGTGGCGGGCGGGCACGCTGCGGCGACGCGCCGGCGAAGCGGGCTCGGAACCGGAGGTGCGGCCGTGAGCGGCGACGAGCCGCCGGCGGGGAACGCGACGACGCCAGCGGCGGAAGGTGGGGCGACGGACCCCGTCGACGACGCGACGCTCGCCCTCCTGCTGGAGGTCGCCGGCACGCCGAAGCCCGGGAACGTGGACCGCCGACGGGACCTCGAGGACCTGCGGTTCGAGGCGTTCCTCGGCGGGGCCGTCGGCGCGCGGCCGGGGCTCGAACTGGCGGCCGGAGCGGCGGGAGAGGCGGAAGCTGACGGCCACTCCGGCGTCGGCGGCGCGTTCGAGCGGGCGGTCGAGGGGATGGCCGCGCGCGCCGGTACGAACACGCAGTTCGGCTGTCTGCTCCTCCTCGTCCCGCTGGTTCGGGTGGCCGCGGACCCCGAGCGGGACCTCTCGCCGACCGGCGTCGACGCGGTGTGTCGGGCGACGACCGTCGACGACGCCGTCGCGTTCTACCGGGCGTTCGAGGCCGTCGACGTCGCGGTCGACGACCCCCCGGAGGGCGCGGCCGACCTCGACGTGCGCCGGGGGAGCGCCGCCGAGCCGGCCCTCCGCGAGCGCGGGGCGACGCTGCGAGACGTGTTGGCGCTGTCCGCGGAACCGACCGGTCCGGACGGCGGCGGGGATCCGGACCGAGTCCCCGACCGCAACGCCGCCGAGTGGACCGGGGGGTTCCCGCGGACGTTCCGCGCGGCCGAGTGGATCCTGACCGACGAGGGGCCGCTCGCGGACCGGGCCGCGCGGGCGTTCCTCGGGCTGCTCGCCGCGGAGCCCGACACGCTCGTCGCGTCGACGCGGGGAGTCGAGACGGCCCGCGAGGCGAGCGAACGAGCGAGGGCGGTCCTGGCGCCGGACGGAAGCGATCCGACCGGGCCGGTCGGCGAAGTCGGCGCGGTCGACGCAGAAAGCGTCCACGCCGCCGACCTCGGCGCGGCGGAGTCGCTGGCGGAGTCGTTCGTCGACGAGGGGATCAACCCCGGCACGACCGCCGACCTCACCTGCGCGGCGCTGTTCGTCGCGCTGCGGCGCGGCGCGGAGGTGGCTCCGTGACCGCGGACCGGCCCGGAAGCGAGACCGAGGAGCGGACCGACCCGGCGGGCGTCGCGCCCGACGGCTGGCCGGTGCCGCTCCGGGGAGTCACCGAGTCGGTCGTCGCGACGCTCGGGCCGAACGACCGGTGGAACGTCGCCGCGCTGGGGATTCACGCGCCGGGCGACCCGAACGGGGCGGTCACCGCGCGGACGTACGGCCGCACTCGCACGTGGCGGAACTTCGCCGAGCGCGGGGGCGGCGTGGTCCAGTTCACCGTCGACCCGCGGACGTTCGTCGACGCGGCGCTGACGGTCCGGGAGGAAGACGACCCGGTGCTCCCGAGCGCCGACGCGTGGGTCGAGGTGCGCGCCGAGGCGGTTTCGGCCGAGACTGAGGGGGACACCACGATCCGGACGTGGGAGCTGGAGCCGGTCGAGTCGGCGGTGGTGAGCGAGCGGGTGCCGACGGTGAACCGCGGGTTCGGCGCGGTCGTCGACGCCACGGTGGCCGCCTCGCGGCTCGACGTGCCGGCGTTCGACACCGGGGAACTGCTCGACCGGCTGCGCTACTTCGCCGACGTGGTGGAGCGCTGCGGCGGCCCGGCCGAGCGGGAGGCGTTCGCCCGGATCGACGAGGCCACCGGGTGGCGGGAGCGCGCGGACGAGCCGTGACGGACGCGGACGCGACCGACGGAGATCCGCCGCGTCTCCGGTTCGCGGCCGCTCGCGGCGGAACGAACCCTTTTAGTTCGGGCCGCCGGTATCGCTCGGTATGGCCATCAAACCCAAGTACATCAAGCAGCTCGGGAACCTCCTCTTAGAGCAGTACCCCGACTCGTTCAACACGGACTTCGAGACGAACAAGGAGAGCGTCACGGCGCTGACGACCGTCGAGTCGAAGGGCGTCCGCAACCGGATCGCCGGCTACGTCACGCAGAAGAAGTCGCAGGCGGCACAGCACGCGTAAGCGGGTTCGATTTCTCTGACGGCTCGTTCGCGCGACGGCGAGCCGCGGCTCCCGTCGGCGCTGCGGACGATCCCGTCGCGAGCTCCGGGTCCGGAGGTTTATCCCCGAAGCCGCGGCCACCCCGACTCGATGGACGCGCTCGTCCGGCCGGTGGTCGACCCGACGTTCGCGGCGGGCGCGCTCGCGTTCCTGCTCGGCGGCGTCGCCCTCGGGACCGCGAGCGGACTCGTCCCCGGGCTCCATGCCAACAACTTCGCGCTACTCTTGGCCGGGTTCGCCCCGTCGGTGCCGGCCGACCCGCTGTTCGTCGGCGTCGCGATGCTCGGCGCGGGCGTGGTCCACTCCTTCCTCGACATCGTCCCCGCGCTCGCGCTCGGCGTGCCCGACGCCGCGACCGCGGTCGCCGCCCTCCCGGGACACCGGTTGGTGATCGCGGGCCGCGGCCGGGAGGCGGTCCGCCTCTCGGCGGTCGGCTCCGGGCTGGCGGTCGCGCTCGCGGTGCCGCTTGCGGTCCCGATCACGTGGCTGATGACGCGGTGGTACCCGGCGATCCGGGCGCACCTGCCACTGTTGCTCGGCGGCGTCGTCGCGCTGCTCGTCCTCACCGAGTCGTCCCGGCGGGCCGCGCTCGGGGGGCTGTTCGCCGTCCTCGCGAGCGCCGCGCTCGGGCTCGCGACGCTCGACGCGGACCCCGCGGCACCGCTGTCGACCGGGGGCGTCCTCGCGCCGCTGTTCGCCGGGCTGTTCGGGGTGCCGGTCCTCGTCGAGGCGCTCGGCGGCGACGGCGTGCCGCCGCAGGCCGACGCCCGGGTCGCGATGCGGGCGCGCGACCTCGGGACGAGCGCCACCGCCGGGTCGCTCGCCGGCGCGGTGGTCGGGTACGTGCCGGGCGTGTCGGCCGCCATCGCCGCCGTCGCCGCGATGCCCGCGGTGCCGCGCGAGTCCGCCGACCGCGGGTTCGTCGTCGCGACGAGCGGCGCGAACACGGCGAACACGATATTCGCGCTGTTCGCGCTGGTCGCGCTCGGAACGCCGCGGACGGGCGTGACGGTCGCGATAGACAGGGCCGGCGTCCCGTTCGCGCTGCCGACGCTGCTCGTCGCGGCGGCGACCGCCGCGTGCTTCGGCTTCGCCCTCGTCGTCCGCGTCGGCGACCCGTACCTCCGGGTGGTCGGGAACGCCGACTACACCCGGCTCTCGATCGGAGTCCTGGCGCTCCTCGCGCTGCTCTCGTACGCGTTCGCCGGCCCCTACGGCGTCGGCGTCCTCCTCGTCGCCGGCGCGTTGGGCCTCGTGCCGCCGCGGGTCGGCGCGCGACGCGTCCACCTGATGGGCGTGCTGATCGGCCCGCTGATCGTCGGGTGAGCCGCGATTCTGGCGGCTCCGCCCGCCCGCCGCGAGCGGACGAGGCGCTCGGGTTCCGGGCGACGAGCGGCACGGTACCGGCCCGCACGACCCGTTCCGGCGAAAAGAACAACGGTTAAAAGTCGCCGCCGGTAGGTACGTGTATGAGCCAGAGCGACTCTCAAGCGACCCCGCAGTGCGTCTCCTGTGGGATTCAGGTGTCCGGCATGAACGCCGCACAGTTCTCCTGTCCGGACTGCGGCGCCACGATCTACCGGTGCTCGAAGTGCCGGAAGCAGAGCAACCTCTACGAGTGCCACGACTGCGGGTTCCGGGGGCCGTAAGATGGGCGACGTCGCCGCCAAGATCAAGGTCATGCCGAACAGCCCCGAGGTCGACCTCGACGAGCTCCAGGACCGCCTCGAGGAGGCGCTCCCCGAGGGCGCGAAGATCCGCGGGTTCGAGCGCGACGACGTCGCGTTCGGGCTGGTCGCGCTCCTGCCGACCGTCATCGTCCCCGACGGCGCGGGCGGCACGGAGGCCGTCGAGGAGTCGTTCTCGCAGGTCGACGACGTCGAGTCGGTCAACGTCGAGAACGTCGGCCGCCTGTAAGGAGGCATCCGCCGCCCGGCTGACGGGCGGCGTCGGCGGTCCGGATTTTCCGGTTTCGCGTCTTCAGAGAGCGACCGCCGGAGCGGTCGCGGCGGTCGATCGATCTACCGCCCCGACTCGTAGAACTCCTCGCGGTAGACGCGCCCGAAGGCGTTGCGCCGGAGGGTGCTGGCCGCCGCGTCCGGCTCGTCCTGGTACGTCGCCGCGATCACGGTGTCGGCGAACGGGACCGGGTGCCAGACGACGTTGTCGACGTCGTCGGAGCCGATGCGGACGACGGCGTCCTCGTCGAACTCGCTATCGGCGAGCCACGCGTCGAACTCGTCGCCCTCGCCGACGTGGACCGCGAGCAGCTCGGCGAACGTCGCGTCGCGGGCCGTCCGGATCACCTCGGGGGTGACGCGCTCGTCGTACTCGTCGGCGCCGAACGACATCGCCTTCGTCGCCTCGCGGACGACGACCTGCGCGACCGGGCCGACCTCCTCGTAGCGTTCGAGCGCGTCGGCGCGCGTCTCCGGGGCGAAGGTGCCTCTGGTCTCCATGTGCCCCGCTTGGCCGGGGGCGGGCAAGGGCGTTCCGCTACGCGTCGCGGTCGGTCTCGTCGGTCGCGGCGTCGCCATCTTCGTCCGATACGTTGGCCGCGGAGGCTTCGTCCTCGTCCGCGGCGCCCTGCCGGGTCAGCTCGCGCGCCTCGCGGAGGGCCTCGGCGACGGTCGGGTCGTCGACCGATTCGGGGTCGGGGACGCCGGCGTCGCGGGACGCGGCCGGGTCGACGCCGCGGTCGCGGCCGGCCCCGTGGTCGTGATCGTGGCCGTGATCTGACGCCCCCGCGTCGCCGCCCGATCCCATCCCGACGTCCGGGCGACCGCGGGGCACGGTGTCCTCGAACACCTCCTCGTACTCCGCGTCGTCGGCGTGCGGCGTCACTTCGGCCGCGAGCCCCGCGGGCTCCCGCTCGCTCCAGTCGGCGACGCGCTCGTCGAGCCACGCCTCGTGGTCGCCGCCGTGGAGCATCGCCGTGAACGCGAGGTGGTGCGCGAGGTGTTCGCCGTCGCGCTGCGGGGTGTCGCAGACGGGGCACGCGTATCCCATGTCAGTGGGGAGTTGGCGGGTGAGCCGTAAAGCCGCGTCGAAGGTGGAGCGCCCCGCGCCGAGCGGCGACCGCTCGCGGCCTCGGCCGGGGTCGTCGCGCGCGCTGACGCCACTATAACAGCAACTTTATCACTCGCACGGGGCGAAATTCGCATAAGACTACTCCGTTAGGAGGTCCAACAGTGACTGAAGCCAACACACAACCGGAGGTGAACATCGGTCTCGTCGGTCACGTCGACCACGGGAAGACGACGCTGGTACAGGCGTTGTCCGGCTCGTGGACCGACCAGCACAGCGAGGAGATGAAACGCGGCATCTCGATTCGGCTGGGGTACGCGGACGCGACGTTCCGGCGCTGCCCCGGCGTCGACGAGCCCGAGTGTTACACCGTCGACGAGGAGTGCGAGGACGGCTCCGACAGCGAGCCGATTCGAACGGTGTCGTTCGTCGACGCCCCGGGCCACGAGACGCTGATGGCGACGATGCTCTCGGGCGCGTCGATCATGGACGGGGCGGTCCTGGTCGTGAGCGCGACCGAGGACGTCCCGCAGGCCCAGACGGAAGAGCACCTGATGGCGCTCGATCTCATCGGGATCGAGAACATCGTCATCGCACAGAACAAGGTCGATCTGGTCGGCCGCGACCGCGCCGTCGACAACTACGAGCAGATCCAGGAGTTCGTCGAGGGGACCGTCGCGGAGGACGCGCCGATCGTCCCCGTCTCGGCCCAACAGGAGGTCAACCTCGACTTGCTCATCGACGCGATCGAGTCCGAGATCCCGACGCCGGACCGCGACCCGGGCGAGGGCGCCCGGATGTACGCGGCCCGCTCGTTCGACATCAACCGTCCCGGCGCGACCGCCGAGGACCTCAAGGGCGGCGTCGTCGGCGGCTCGCTCGTCAGCGGCGAGCTGTCGGTCGGCGACGGGCTGGAGATCCGGCCGGGCCGCGAGGTCGACGAGGAGGGGCAGACGGAGTGGCGCCCACTCGAGACGACCGTCCGGTCGCTCCAGGCGGGCAACCGCGACGTCGACACCGCCCACCCGGGCGGCCTGCTCGGCGTCGGCACCGGGCTCGACCCGAGCCTGACGAAGGGCGACGCCCTCGCCGGCCAGGTCGCCGGCGAACCGGGGACGCTCCCGCCGACGCGCGAGGAGTTCGAGATGGAGGTCGACCTGCTGGAGCGCGTCGTCGGCAAGGAGGACGACGAGAGCGGCGAGAGCGACATCGAAGAGATCAGCACCGGCGAGCCCCTGATGCTCACGGTCGGCACCGCGACGACGGTCGGCGCGGTGACGAGCGCGCGCGACGGGGAGTGCGAGGTGAGCCTCAAGCGGCCCGTCTGCGCCGAGGAGGGCGCGCAGATCGCGATCAACCGGCGCGTCGGCGCGCGCTGGCGGCTCATCGGCGTCGGGACGCTCACGTAACGTGGCCGACGACGCCCCCGCGGACGGTCCCGACGCGACGCCCGCGGACGGCGACCGCGCGGCGGGGCTCGGGGGAGGCGGCGTTCCCGTCGTCGCGCTCGACGCGAGCGCGCTGATGGCGCCGGTCGAGGCGGACCTGCGGCTGTTCGAGGAGTTGGACCGGCTCCTCGGCGGGTACGAGACCGTCGTGCCGGCGGCGGTACGCGGGGAGCTCGACGGGCTCCAGCGCGGGAACGGCGCGGAGGCGACCGCGGCGAGCGTCGGCGCGGACCTCGCGGATCGGGCGGAGACGGTGGAGACGGACGAATCGTACGCCGACGACGCGCTCGTCGCCCTGGCCGCGGCCGGCCGGGTCGACGCCGTCGTCACCAACGACGGACCCCTCGCGAACCGGGTGCTGGCGGCGGACGTACCAGTAATCGGTTTAAGGGGTCGGAACACACTGGCGATAACGGAACCCTAGCGGCCGCGGACAACCAACAACATGTACAAACGAGTTCGACTCAAGGACACGGTCGAGGTCCCGCCGAAGCACCTGGCGGACGTCACCGACGAGCGGGTGAAGGCCCTGCTCCAAGACAAGCTGGAAGGACGGATGGACGAGGACGTCGGCAGCGTCGTGAGCGTCATCGAGGTTCACGACATCGGCGAGGGGGCGGTGTTACACAACCGCCCCGGCGTCTACTACGAGGCGGAGTTCGACGCGCTCACCTACGACCCCGACATGCAGGAGGTCGCCGACGGCACCGTCGTCGAGACGGTCGAGTTCGGCGCCTTCGTCGGGATCGGCCCGGTGGACGGGCTGCTCCACGTCTCGCAGATCACCGACGAGTACCTCACGTTCGACGGCGCGAACCAGCAGCTCGCCTCGTCGGACTCCGACAAGACGCTCGGCGTCGACGACGCCGTCCGCGTCCGCGTCGTCACCAAGAGCATCGACGAGCGCAACCCCCGAGACTCGAAGATCGGGCTCACGGCGAAACAGCCCGGCCTCGGGAAGCACGACTGGCTCGAAGGGCAGCGGAAACACCGCGAACAGACCGGTGAGGAGGCCGACTGATGGCCGAGGACCGCCTGGCGTGCCGGGAGTGCCACCACGTCAACGACCCGGACGCTCAGACCTGCGCGCTCTGCGGGTCGTCGTCGCTGACCGAGGACTGGGCGGGCTACGTCATCATCACCAAGCCCGAGGACAGCGACATCGCCGAGGAGATGAACGTCTCCGAGGCGGGCGCGTACGCGCTCAAGGTCCGATAGCCGCCCGCGCCGACGCCCGACGAGGATGACCGACCCGCTTCTCACCCTCCCCGAATCGCTGCGCGACGCCTTCAAGGAACCGCTGGGACCGGTGACGACCGACGCCGAGGCGCTGTTGGAGGCCGCCGACGAGACCCGCGAGCGGGGCGGATCCTCGGACGAGGGGTCCCCGCGGCTGATCGCGGTCGGGGACGTGGTCACCTACCACCTCAGGGAGGCCGGCCGCGTCCCGGACGTGGCGCTGGTCGACGGGAAGACGGAGCGCGAGGCGGTCCGCGAAGAGATCGAGACCGCGCTCGCGGCGACGGCGGAGCGACGGATCGCGGTCGAGAACCCGGCCGCGGCGCTGTCGGCGGCGCTACTCGACGCGCTTGCGGAGGCGCTCGCGGCGACCGAACCGGTGACGATCGAAGTGACCGGCGAGGAGGACCTCGCCGCGCTGCCGGCGATGCTCGCGGCCCCGCTCGGGTCGACCGTCGTCTACGGGCAGCCCGGCGAGGGGATGGTCCGCGTCGCGGTCACGCCCGAGGCCCGGCGGCGGGCCCGGGAGCTGTTCGGGGGATTGGCTGGCGACACCGCGGCCGCCTACGACGCGCTCGGCGTCGAGCCGAGTGAGAGCGACGACAGTGGCCCGAACGGGGCGGACCCGACGGATCCGGAGTGACGGCCGGCGGAGCGACGCGGCTCGCGACCGGCATTACTCGCCGTCGACCGCGACGACGGTCGCCGCGAGGACCCCGAGACCGACGACCAGTCCGACCGCCGTCGCCAGCAGGGGCGTCGTCGGGATCGCCCCGATAGAGAGGTACGGCTCGACGCCGTTGCGTCGGAGCGATTCGAGGGCCTCGACCCCCCAGTGGCCGCTCGCCAGCAGGACCAAGCCGACGCCGACGCCGAGTCCGCCGGTGACGAAACCGACCCCGGTCAGCGCGTCTTCGAGGGCGAGGAACGTCCAGACCTGATCGTCGCTGGGCTCGGGACCGCGCGCGATCCGGCGCTGGAGCGCGACGAGTCCGAGGCCCGCCCCGCCGGCCGCGACCGTCCCCGCCAACACGACCGCCACGACGCCGAGGTTGGCGCCGAGCGGCGGTCCGGCGAAGTTCGCCTCGCGGACGGCCGGGGGGAGAGTCGCGACGAGCGGGCCGGCTAACGCGCCGAGGAGCGCCAGCGTCCCGCAGATCCGGGCCTTCCGGATCGGGGGGAGCGGGACCACGATGTTCGCCGCTCGAGCGAGTTCGTATCGGGACCGGTCGGTGGGGTCGAATCGCGTGTCGTCTGACATCCGCGTGGTAACGGGACCCACGGGCCGGAGGACCGAAACCCTGACGCCGAACAGTGTGGCTCCTCGGCGGTCGTCACGGAGTTCGGCGGCGACACCCCCGCTTCGAAATCCTTTTACAGCTTTCGAGGGGATATACGCCCAACTGAACCATGGACGTCGATATCATCTCCGAGGAGGAGAACCCGATGCTGCACCGCACGGACATCCGTTTCGAGACGACCCACGAGGAGGCCACGCCCTCGCGACTGTCGGTCCGCGACTCGCTCGCGGCCAAGCTCGACAAGGACTCCGAGGAGGTCGTCGTCCACGAGCTCGACACGAAGTTCGGCATGCGCAAGACGATCGGCTACGCGAAGGTGTACGACTCCGCGGCCGACGCGCTGGAGGTCGAGCAGGACCACATGCTCGAGCGCAACAAGATCGGCGGCGACGAGGCGGACGCCGAGGAAGCGTAACCCCGCCGGATGCGCGTTCTCGGCATCGAGGGTACCGCGTGGTGCGCGAGCGCCGCGCTGTACGACGCCGAGACCGACTCAGTTCTCATCGAATCCGACCCCTACGAGCCGGATAGCGGCGGCATTCACCCGCGCGAGGCCGCCGAACACATGTCGGAGGCGATCCCGGAGGTCGTCGACCGAGTCTTGACCGCGGCCGAGGAGCGACACGGGCCGGACGCGGTCGACGCGGTCGCCTTCTCGCGCGGCCCCGGGCTGGGGCCTTGTCTCAGGATCGTCGGGACCGCCGCGCGGTCGCTCGCCGGCACGCTCGGCGTCCCGCTCGTCGGCGTCAACCACATGGTGGCGCACCTCGAGATCGGTCGCCACCGCTCCGGCTTCGACAACCCCGTCTGTCTGAACGCCTCCGGCGCGAACGCGCACCTGCTCGGCTACCACGACGGGCGGTACCGCGTCCTCGGCGAGACGATGGACGCCGGGGTGGGCAACGCGATAGACAAGTTCACGCGGCACGTCGGGTGGAGCCACCCCGGCGGGCCGAAGGTGGAGGCGGCGGCGGCGGAGTTCGCGGCGTCCGCGGGCGAGACCGACGTCGAGGGGGAGTCGTCCGGGGGGACCACCGAGACCGATCTCCTCGATCTCCCCTACGTCGTCAAGGGGATGGACTTCTCCTTCTCCGGGATCAGCTCGGCCGCGAACGACGCCGCGGACGAGGGCGTCCCGGTCGGGGAGATCTGCTTTTCGCTCCAGGAGCACGTGTTCGCGATGCTGACGGAGGTCGCCGAGCGCGCGCTGTCGCTGACCGGCGCGGACGAACTCGTGTTGGGCGGCGGCGTCGCGCAGAACGACCGCCTCAGGGAGATGTTGGCCGCGATGTGCGGGGCCCGCGGCGCCGCGTTCCACGCGCCGGAGCCGCGGTTCCTCCGCGACAACGCCGGGATGATCGCCGTGTTGGGCGCGAAGATGGCCGCCGCCGGGGACACCGTCGCCGTCGCGGAGTCGGCAGTCGATCCGAACTTCCGACCGGACCAGGTGCCGGTGACGTGGCGCACGAGCGAGTCCGTCGCGCGGCGGGACGAACCGGAGCGACCGGAGACCGACACGGACGCGGACCGCCGCGGCGCGGAGGCGACCGTCGAGGTCACCGGAGGCGGGGACGACCGTCGAGTGATCAAGCGGCGGGTGCCGAAGTCGTACCGACACCCCGAGCTCGACCGGACGCTCAGGCGCGACCGGACCGTCGCGGAGGCCCGGCTGACGAGCGAGGCGCGGCGGGCCGGCGTTCCGACGCCGCTCGTGTACGACGTCGACCTCGCGACCGCGACGCTGACGCTCCAACACGTCGGGGACCGCGACCTCGCGGCCGCCCTCGACGAGCGGTCGACCGAGGCGGTCGGCCGCCACCTCGCGCGGCTCCACGGCGCGGGGGTCGTCCACGGCGATCCGACGACGCGGAACGTGCGGGTCGCGCTCGGCGGCGAGGGCGCGGAAGCCGACGAGAGGGCGGGCGCGCCGCCGGAGACGTACCTCATCGACTTCGGCCTCGGCTACCACACGGGGCACGTCGAGGACCACGCGATGGACCTCCACGTGTTCGAGGGGTCGGTCCGGGCGACCGCGGCGGACCCCGGGCCGCTGGTGGCGGCGTTCGAGGCGGGCTACGCGGCGGTCGGCGACGGGGACGTCCTCGACCGCCTCCGCGACGTGGCGGACCGCGGCCGCTACCGCTGACGGTCCGGCCGGCTTGCCGAGGGCCGTCGCACCCCGACGCGATCGGCGGGCCGCGTCGCCACGATTTATGGTGTCGGCCGACAGATAGACTCCTATGGCAGACAAACCGTCTTCGGGAGAGATTCTCGGGATCCCGTACAACTTCGAGCGGCCGAGCCTCGGTCGACTGCTCTCGTCGTACTGGCAGCCCGGCAAGGGGATGCTCGTCGAGAAGCCGTTCGGCATCGGCTACACGCTGAACCTCGCCAACTGGCGGTCGTGGATCGTGCTCGCGGTGGCCGGCGGGCTCTACTACCAGCAGCAGCAGTCCGCCGGGGGCGACCTGTCCGCCGGCGGCGAGGAGGACGAGGCCGACGACGGACCGGTCGAAGTGATCGTCGACGACGACTGAGGCGCCGACCGGGGGCGCGCCGCGGTCGCGCGGCCGTCGGTTCTCATCGCTGATTCCGCATCGGGTTCATTTAAATACGAGAAGCGAGAAGTGACGACGATGAAAGTCCAGTTCGAGTGCTCGTGTTCGGAGGAGATCTCCGAGTTCACCCGCGGCGAGACGAGCCGGGGGGTCCACGTCGAATGCGGGAACTGCGGCGCGGTGTACGCCGTGACGATCACCGAGCTGGATTAGCGGGCGGCGACGCGGACTCGAACCGGAGCCGGACCGTCGTGCCGTCGTCGGTCGCGTCGAACCTGACGGTGCCGCCCTGCGTCTCGCACATCCACTTGACGAGCCACAGCCCGATGCTGCTCGCGTGCGAGAGCGGCGTCTCCTCTTCGGCCTGTAACACCGCGCGCTCGTCCGGCGGGATCCCCGGTCCGTTGTCGGTGACCTCCAGGCAGGTGGTGGTCCCGTTCTCGCGGATCGTCGCCTCCACGCGCCGCGTCTCGCCGTCGTTGTGGGTGACCGCGTTCTCGAACACCTCGCCGATCGGGAACTCGACGGAGTCGTCGGCGCGGATCCACGCCTCCGCGGGGGTCTCGACCGTGACGGCGGCCCCGCCGGCGTCGACGGCGGCGACCGCCTCGTGGACCGCGTCGACGAGGTCGACGCGACCGTCCGGCCGCTCGGGCGACGCGTCCTCGATCACGCGGAGCTTCTCGCTTATGGCGACGATGTCGTCGGTCGTCTCGCGGACGGTCTCTAAGCACTCCCGGCTCCGATCGTCCTCGACGCGGTCGGCCAGCAGGTCGGTGTACCCCTGGATCACGTTGAGGTCGTTCCGGACGTTGTGACGAAACACGCGACTCAACACCTGGAGCTGCTGGTTGGTGGTCTCGAGGTCCCGCCGCGCGGCCTCCGCCTCGCGGCGGTGGTGCGTGACCGCGCCGTAGAGGATCCCCCCGGATCCGACCACGATCAGCCAGTCGCTGACGAGACGCGTCGGCGCGACTCCACCCGCGGACGCGAGGGCGAAGTCGACCGCGACCACGGAGAGCGCTCCGAGGCAGATGTACACCGCCGTGACGACGGCGGCCGACCGCCCGTAGAGTAGTTCCGAAATATATTTCATTTATTTTTAATTTGTTCTTGGGAGAATTTTCTCTGTGTACGACACGTCGACGGCCGACGGCTTAAGTTTTGACCGGCGGGTGAGCGTCGTTACCACGAGGCACAGTCGGCGCAGACGAAGGCGTCCCCGTCGCGCCAGCGGCGCTCGGTCCGCGTTCCGCATCGGTCGCAGGCCGCGCCGTCGGCGTGCCAGGTCGAGGTGGCGACCGCGGGCTCGACGCCGTCCGGGTCGACCGAGTCGGTCTGCGCGTCGTCGAGAGGTGCCTCCCCGCCGGCCGACTCCGACTTATCATCGTCCGCGTCGCTCTCGCTGGCGTCCGGTTCCGCCGTGTCCGCCGCCGCGAAGTCGTCGAGCGAGCGGTCCTCCGGCATCTACGCCTCCCGCCGGAGCCGGTCGACGACGTAGTCCCGCTCCAGTTCGCCGAGGAACTCGCCGAGCCGCGGCCCCTGGGTGTCGTCGAAGAAGAGGCGGTAGCCCGCCGCGAAGAAGTCGCTCACCTCGACGTCGTGGTCGCGGGCCGTCTCGTACATGGCACCCTGTATCTCCTCGCCGTCGTGACCGGCCGCGACGAACGCCGCGAGGTCGTCGAGCGCGGCCGCGACGTCCTCGTCGAACTCGACCGCGGGGAGGTCGGTCTGGAGCCGGTAGTCGTACTCGTTGCCCGTCCGCTCGGCCCAGTTCCGCGCCTGCTCCACGCGGGCGAGCGCGGCGTCGACGGCGTCGGCGTCGGCGTCGTCCGGAATGTGGCCCTCGTCGCGGGCGAGGCGCTCGCGGAAGTCGGGGTCGTCGACCATTCCGAGCACCGCCGCGAACGTGTACGGGAGTCGGATCGGCCGCTCCGTCGGCGGGTCGTCGGGCCGGCCGACGACGAACGGGTAGGCGCGCTCGGCGAAGGCGGTGAGGTCCGGGTCGTCGACCTCGCCGAAGTAGGCGCGCTCGAACCGGTCGAAGCGGTCGACCAGCTGGTCGAGCCGCTCGATGTCGAGGTCGCGAGCCTTCTTCGGGTGGAGCGCGAAGAAGTAGCGCAGCACCTCGGGCTCGATCAGCTCCAGCAGCTCCTGGACCGTGACGACGTTGCCCTCGGAGGAGGAGAACGCGTCGCCGTTGAGCGTGAACCACTCGTACACCATCGGCACTGGCGGCTCTTCACCGAAGACGTTCCGCGCGACGTCGACGCCGGAGGGCCACGACCCCTCCGCGTGGTCCTTGCCGAACGGCTCGAAGTCGACGCCGAGGACGCCCCACTGGGCGGGCCACTCCAGCCGCCACGGGAGCTTCCCCTCGCGGAACGTCGCGGTCCCCTCGTGGCCGCAGCCCTCGATGGTGTTGCCGCCGGCGTCCATGTCGGTACAGACGTAGTCGACGGTCTCGGCTTCGGGGTCGATACCGGTCACCGTCTCCGTGACCTTGCCGCACTCCGCACAGACCGGGTTGAAGGGGACGTACTCGTCGTCGACCTTGTCCTGATACGGGAAGAGCACCTCGCGGACGCGTTCGACGTCGCCGAGCACCGTCCGGACCGCGTCGTCGAAGTCGCCGTCGGCGTACAGCTCGGTGTTCGAGAGCATCTCCACGGGGACGTCCAAGCGGTCGGCGTCGGCCTTCAGTAAGCCCGCGAAGTGGGCCGCGTACGACTCGGCCTCGCCGAACGGGTCCGGGATCGCGGTGTACGGTTTCCCGAGGTTGCGGCCGAGCGCGCCCGCGTCGACCTCGCCGAGCCCGACGATCTCGCCGTCCGCGTTCGCCAGCTTGCGCGGGACCTTCCGCAGCGGGTCCTTGTCGTCGGAGGTGAACACCTGCCGGACCTCGCGGCCGCGGTCGCGGAGCACCTCGGCGACGAAGTAGCCGCGCATGATCTCGTTGAAGTTGCCGAGGTGCGCCACCCCGGACGGCGAGACGCCACCCTTGATCACGATCGGCTCGTCGGGGTCGCGGGCCTCGACCTCGTCGGCGACGACGTCGGCCCAGAAGGCGTGGAAGGTCTCCGTGGTCTCATCGGCCGCGTCCTCGCCGTCGGCGGCGGACCCCGCCGAGAGGATGTGGGGCGAGTCGTCCGGGGCCGCGTTGGGGGCGTCGACGTCCGGGTCGGCCGTCTCGTCCGCGGCGTCGTCCGCGCTCATCGTTCCTCCGTCCAGCGGTTCGGTTCGTCGGCGTCGGGGGGAACGACGTCCGTCCCCGTGTGGTCGCCGCGCAGCACGGCGTCGACGACGGCGCTCGGGTCGGTCCCGTCGAGGACGATCGACCGCAGTCCGGCCCGGTCGATCAGCTTCGCCGCGAGGAGGTCGACGGGGGCGGACGCGCCCGCGTCGCGGCTCATCGGGAGGACGACCTCGACGAGCTCGGCCGGCGACAGCTCCGCGAACTGGGCCGCGTCGGGGTCGGCGTTGGGGTCGGCGTCGTACACGCCGTCGGCGCTGGTGGCGTACACGAGGAGGTCGGCGTCGACGGACTCCGCGAACGCCGCGGCAACGGCGTCGGTCGTCTGTCCCGGCGTGACGCCGCCCATCACCGACACCTCGTCGCGTCGGAGGGCCGCCGCCGCCGCCTCGGTGTCGGTCGCGGGCGCGAGGCTCGCGCGCTCGCCGAGCGCGGCGATCAGTAGCCGGGCGTTGAGCCGGGTGGTGCCGATCCCGAGCCGGTCGAGCTCGACCTCGTTGGCCCCGATCTCGCGCGCGGTCTCGATGTACTCGCGGGCGACGCCGCCCCCGCCGACGACGACCCCGACCTCGCAGCCGGCGGCGGCCAGCCGTTCGATCGCCTCGGCGTACGCGGCCACGCGCTCGGGGTCGAGGTCCGGCGCGAGCACGCTCCCGCCGACAGAAACGACGACTCTCATTGCCGAGGAGTATCCCTGTCGCGGTCTTAAGGATTGTCAAGCCCGGACGCGGCGCGGCGGGAGCGGGACGCCAATCCGGCCCGCGGCCCGGCCGGGAAACGCCTAAGCCGGTCGCGGCCCGCTCTCGAGTATGCGACCGATATCGATCGTCGGCGACGGGGCGTCGGCGCTGGCTCGGCGGCTCGCGGCCGGCCTCGACGGACGGGTCGCCGTCGTGGAGCGCGACGACGCCTCGGACCCGGTCCCCGGAGACGAGCCGAGGGGAAACGACCCGGCCGCCGACGGCGGGGTCGTCGGTCCGGCGCGGCGCCACGACGCCGACACCGCGATCGCGTTCGACGCCGACGGGAACTGGACCGGTCGGGGGAGCGTCGACGGCTTCGACGACCTCCTCGACGGGCTCGCGCCGGACCACGACTACCTGATCGCGGTCGGCGCGTCGCGGCTGCGCGTGCCAGCGATCCTCTTGGGCCCGGACCCGGACCCCGAGAGCGTACCGGGAACGGTCCTCGCGACCGCGGGCGGCCCCGAGGAGGTCGCCCTCGACGCGCTCGTCGCCGAGCTCGACGGGGCGGAGCCGTGGATCACCCGCGAGACGCTCGTGCGCCGCGTCGAGGCGTCGACGGACGCGGAGCGGTCGGGCGCGATAGCCACGTTCACCGGACGGGTGCGCGCCCGCGACGCTCCGGACGACGACCGGACGACGCACCTCGCGTTCGAGAAGTACGAGGGGGTCGCCGAAGAGCGGATGGAGGCGATCGCCGGGGAGCTCGAGGCGCGCGACGGGGTCTTCGACGTGCGGATGCACCACCGCACCGGCGTGATCGAGGCGGGCGAGGACATCGTCTTCGTCGTGGTGCTCGCCGGCCACCGTCGGGAGGCGTTCCGGACGGTCGAAGACGGGATCGACCGGCTGAAAGACGAGGTGCCGATATTCAAGAAGGAGGCGACGGAGTCGGAGACGTTCTGGGTCCACCGGCGAGACTGAGCGGCGCGGCGGCCGGAGCGACCGTCGGATCGCGGCGGCGCACGGCTCGCGAGGCGACTTCGAGCGGGGTCGCGCGAGGCGCGCGCAGCCGTTCCGAACCGGGTTTAGCGGCGTATTTTGCTGCTAAACGGCGCTCGGACGAGCGTCAGCCGGCGGTCGTTCCCACCGACAGACAGAGCGGAGAAACGTCCACAGAACAGAGCATAAAATGTCTGCGCGGTTCTGAAACGTTCGTGAAGAGTCCGTCAGACACGTTTTAGCCCGACAATTTCGGTGAAACGCCCTGAACGTCACCCAACGGTCTCACCTTTATAACACCCTCCGGGAGCAAGCGTGAGGTGTACAATGAGCGCGACTGCGAACCCCTCCACGAACGCGAGCGCGAACGATGACCGCAGCAAGGAAGAGCGGCTGAAACAGTACCTGCTCGACCGCGCACAAGACGGCGAGATGTACTTCAAAGGGAAGTTCATCTCCGAGGACGTCGACCTCTCGCCGAAGGAGATCGGCGCGCTGATGGTGAAGCTCCGCGACTCCGCGACGGAGCTCACCGTCGAGAAGTGGTCGTACACGGGCGCGACCACCTGGCGCGTCGAGCCCGCCTGAACGCCCCCAAGCTCCGCCGAGAACCGCTCGCGGAACCGTCCCCCACACACCACCGCGCTTCGCCCGCGGCCCGGTCCCCGTCCGCGCTTTTCGCGACGCCTGACCACCCCCGAACGGACCGGCTGGTCCGTCGATAGCGGCTCCCGCGCCCGCCGACGCGGGGTTTATAATCGCCGACCAGCTACGACGTGACGATGCCAGAACACGAGGACGCGGCGACGGCCGGAGACGGCGCGCCGCGTCCGGAGCCGCTCCGGACGTTCTTTCGGATCGACGAGGTCCGCCGCGAGGACGGTCGCGTGCGATACCGCGGCGAGTCGTACGTCCCGGAGCGGACGCTGTTGCGGAAGCTGACCCCGCACTTCAGGGAGGCCGGCTACGAGGTCGACGTCGAGATGGTCGACGGCGGTCACGTGGTCGTCGCGACCCCGTTCGACCGCGGCCGCGACGGGATCCCGTGGGTGAACCTCGCCATGTTCGCCGCCACCGTGCTGTCGACGCTGTTCGTCGGCGCGTACGGCTGGTACTACGTCCCGCTCGCGGAGATCCAGTCGAACCCGCTGACGCTGCTCCAGGCGTGGCCGTTCACCGCCGCCGTCCTCGGGGTGCTGATGACCCACGAGCTCGGCCACTACGCCGCCGGCCGCTACCACGGCGTCCCCGTCTCGCTGCCGTACGTCATCCCGTTCATCTTCCCGTTCGGGACGCTCGGGGCGATCATCCGCATCCGCGGGCGGATGCCCTCTCGGAAGGTGCTCTTCGACATCGGCGCGGCCGGGCCGATCGCGGGGCTCGTCGCGACGGTCGTCGTGACCGCGATCGGTCTCTCGCTCGACCCGATCCGGGTTCCGGCGGAGCTCGCGAACGCGTCGGGAGCCATGATCCGGTTCAACAACCCGCCGCTGTTGGACCTCATCGCCGGTTTCCTCGGGCAGCCGACGAGCTACGGCGACCCGAGACTCACCGCGCACCCCGTCGTGATCGGCGGGTGGGTGGGGATGTTCTTCACCCTGCTGAACCTCCTCCCGGTGGGCCAGCTCGACGGCGGCCACATGGTTCGGGCGATGCTGGGGCCGCGTCAGGAGACGGTGGCGGCGCTCGTCCCCGGCGCGCTGTTCACCATCGCGGCCTACCTCTACTTCTGGCGGGGGCTCGGGCTGAACGAGTCCGTCGGCCTGTGGGCGTTCTGGGGCGTGTTCGCGACGGTGATCGCGTACAACGGCCCGGCGGACCCGACGGAAGAGGGGGGCCTGGGGCTGGCTCGGGTCGCGGTCGGCGTGCTCACGTTCGCCGTGGGCGCGCTCTGTTTCCTCCTGGTCCCGATCCAGGTCATCGGTGCGTGACGCCGCGATGACCCGGTCGTTCCCGCGGTTGCGCTCGCGCGCCGAACGGCTCGGCTTCCGGGCGCTGTACCGGCTCGCCGACCTGACGTACGCGTTCGGCGTCGCGACGCCGAAGCGGACGGTCGCGGGGACGTACTGGAGCTACGAGCCGACGAACCCCCACGGGAACGACGCCGGGCTCGCGGCGCTCGATCGCCTCCCGGCCGACGCGGTGATCGTCGACGTGGGCGCGCACGTCGGCGAACACGCGGTGCCGTTGGCCCGCGGCACCGACCGCCGCGTGGTCGCGTTCGAACCGAACGGCGAGAGCGCGGACCGGCTGGCGCGCAACGTCGATCGGAACGGGCTCGGTGACCGGATCGACCGCAGGCGCGCCGGCCTCGGGGACGCGAACGAGACGCTCACCTTCTACCGGTCGACGTTCTCGAAGTGCTCCGCGTTCGACCGCGACCTGGCCACGCGGTGGGGCGCGAGCGTCGCGGGCACCGAGCGGGTGCCGATCCGGCGGCTCGACGACCTCGTGGAGGGGGTCGACGGAGCGGCCGCGGGCGCGGCCGAGCGGCCGCGCGACGTCGACCCCGTGTCGCCGCCGGACGCGATCAAGGTCGACGTCGAGGGGCACGAGGCCGCGGTGTTGCGGGGCGCGGCGGCGACGCTCGCCGCGCACCGGCCGCTGCTCGTCGTGGAGGTCCACGGAGCGGAGCGATCGGCGGGGGCCGAGGCGGCGGCCGCCGAGCCCGTCGCCCTGCGCGAGTGGCTGGAAGCGCGGGACTACGCGGTCGAGGAGGCGGAGGACGTGTGGATATGTAGACCGGGCGGCGAGTGAGTCAGTCGTCGCGCCGCTGTTTCATCCCCTGTCTGGTGAACTGCGGGGTCGCGCGGAGGCCACGCTTCTTCCGGAACGACCGGTACAACGCGATCGCGAGGGGTGCGGCCAGCGCGAGGACGACGAGCGCGAGCCGCCAGTTGTTCGCGAACGAGTAGAGGATCGTCGCCGAGAGGACGCCGACGGCGAGAAGCACCGAGTAGGCGATCCGCATCGCCAGCTTCTCTAAGACCTTGGTGTCGTCCTCCAACACGACGTTGACCGTCAGGTCGTCGCGGTTGGCGCGGTCGAGGAACTCGTCGGCCTTCGGCGGGACCGTGAACAGCGCCTCCGTCGTCCGCTGGACCTGCCGGCCGGCGTCCTCGGCGAGGTCGCGGGCCGTCTGCTCGTAGTACCCCTCGTCGCGGAGGTAGTCGGTCGCCGTCGAGATGAAGTCGAACTCGGGGTCGAGCGTGACGCAGACCCCCTCGACGACGGTGGCGACCCGGAGGACCAGGGCGAGGTTCGGCGGGAGCCGGAGCGGGAACTCGTAGATGGACGACTCCACCTGCTCGATGATCTGGTTCACCTGGTACTGCTCGACGTCCTCGCCCCGGACGTCGGCGATGGCGAGCTCCATCACGTTGCCCATCACCTCGCGGTCGGCCTCGGGCGAGAGCGTCCCCATCGAGATGAGCGTGTCGAGGATGTCGTCGATGTCCTGTCGCGCGACCGCGACGTAGAACTCGACGATCTTCTCCTGGACGAACGGGTCCACGCGCCCCGCCATCCCGAAGTCGTAGAAGATCACCGACCCGTCGTCCGCGACCGCGAGGTTCCCCGGGTGGGGGTCGGCGTGGAACACGCCGTCGTCGATGATCATCTGGAGGTACACCTCCTGGAGGATCTCCGCGATCGCCGTCCGGTCGTGGCCCGCCTCGTCGAGCGCGTCGATGTCGCTGATCTTCGTCCCCGGCACGTACTCCATCGTGAGCACTCGCGGTCCCGACACCGACTCGTACGTCTCCGGGATCCGGATCCGGTCGTTGTCCGCGAAGTTGCCGCGGATCTCCTCGAGCATCGTGCGCTCGCGGGCGTAGTCCATCTCCTCGCGGATCGTCTTGGCGAACTCGTCGGCGAGGTTCTCAAGCGAGAACGACCGCCCCGCGCCGGTGAACCGCTTGACCAGCGGGATCGACCAGCGGATGGTGCGCAGGTCGGCCTCCACGAGCGACTCGATCCCCGGGCGGCGCACCTTCACGGCGACCGAATCGCCCTCGTAAGTGGCGGTGTACACCTGCCCGAGGCTCGCGCCGCTTATGGGGTCGCGGTCGAAGTCGTCGAACGTCTCGTCGACCGGGCCGAACTCGTCTTCGAGGACGACCTTCGACTCCTCCCACGGGGCCGGCGGCACGTCGTCTTGGAGCCCCTCTAACACCTCGATGTACGCGGGCGGGAGGATGTCCGGCCGCGTCGAGAGGATCTGCCCGAGCTTGATGAACGTCGGCCCGAGCGTGAGCAGGATGTCGAGCAGGACGGCGGCGCGCTCGCGCTGGGTCTCCGTGTCGACCTCGCGGCTCCCGCCGAACAGGAAGTACCGGCGGCTGTCACGCCAGTAGGCGACGATCAGCGGCGAGAATTGCCGAAGCACGACGACGAACCGCCAGTAGGCGCGAAGGTTGACCAGCGTGACCACCCGTCAGGCGTCGCCCTCGTCGTCCGCGTCGTCGACGGGGATGCTCTTGGAGACGTCGCGCTCCCGCTTGGGGAGCGAGATCTCGAGGACGCCGCGGTCGATCTCGGCGTCGGCCCCCGCGCCGTCGGCGTCGTTCGGGAGGGGCAGCTCCGCGTCGAGGAACAGCGGGCGGTCCTCGCGGACGTACTCGAACCCGTCGGGGACGGCCTTCTCGCGGCGTCCCTCGATGTCGATGCGGCCGTCCTCGACGAGCACCTCGGTGGTCTCGGCGGTCGCGCCCGGGAGGTCGACGACGAGCACGTACCCGTCGTCCGACTCGAGTAAGTCCGCAAATACCGCGTCCGGGAGGTCCCGGAGCGCGTCGCGTAACGCTGACATAGCGGTGGGTACGACCGCCGCGGCGAAAAACCTGTGGAAAGGACCGATCGGACCGCGGGACCGGGAGCGGACGCCGCCGCCGGCGCGGTCGCTCAGTCGTCGCCGATGTCGAGGTCGAACTTCCCGAGGTCCTCGCCCTTCGACTCGCCCGGGAGGATGTCGCCGAGCCCCGCGCCGAACGCGGCCGCGGCCCAGACGACCGCGATCCGCCCGACCCGTTCGAGCGCGGTGGGGTCCCCCTCGTGGAGCCGTCCCCAGAACAGCAGCATGGCCGACGCGGTCGCTAGCGAGACGAGGAGGACGCCCACGTACCGGCGGGGGATGAGGCCGAAGATCGGGTTGCGGATCGCGATCTGTCGGAAGTCGGCGTAGTAGAGGAGCCCGGCGGTCGCGAGGAAGACGAAGCCGACGTGGCCGATCAGGAGGACCGGGACGCCCGCGACGGTCGTCGCCGCGAACCAGGCCGCGATCTCGAAGACGCCGCCCTCGACGAGCAGCGGGAGCGCGAACAGCACCGCGCCGACGAACGACTCGGCGAGGTCGCGGGTGGTGTACTTCGTGATCCGCTCCGCGAGCGCGCCGGTGCCGGGCATCCGCTCGACGAGCGAGATCGTCTGTCGCACCTCCTCGCGCTCGTGGCCCTCGTCGACCGTGTCACGCAGGGCGTCGAGCTTCGCGAGCAGGTCGTCGATGTCCGGGTCGCCGGGGGGCGGCGCGGCGGCGGGCTCTCCGGAGCCGTCCGCCCGGCGCGCCTCCCCGTCGTCGCTGTCGACCATGTGCCACCGGGACGCGCGAGCGACCTAAAGCTCGCGGCGGACGTGGCCCCGGCGCGGTCGGCGGTCTACAGTCGGGAGAGGAACGCCGAGAGCGCCTCGTTGAACGCGGCCGGCGCTTCCAGCATGGCGAGGTGCGCGGCGTCCGGGAGCTCGGCGAGCTCTCCGGCCGGGATCCCGTCCGCGAGGTACTCATGGTACGCGGGCGGCGTGAGCTCGTCGTGCGCGCCGACGAGCGCGAGCGCCGGGACGCCGACCTCGTCGAGTCGCTCCCGGACGTCGAACCGGTGGCAGGTGAGGAAGTCGCGTTCGGTGACCGCTCGCCCGCACTCGCGCATGGCCGCCTCGGAGAGCTCGACGTACTCGGGCGGCGCGTCGTGGAAGAGGCGGTCCGGCTCGTGGAGCGTCGACACGGCCCGCTCGAAGTCGTCTGCGAGCGCGTCGCGGAGGGGCTCGGCGACGGCGAGCTTCGCGCCCGTGCCCGCGAGGACGAGGCCGTCGAGCGCGAAGTCGCGCTCCAGGGCGACCCACAGCGCGACCGCGCCGCCGAGGGAATTCCCGCAGAGCACGGTCGCGCCCGTCCGCTCCGCGACGGCGATCACGTCGTCCGCGTACGCGTCGAGGGTCTCGTGACCGGCCGGCGTCGCGACGTCGTCGCTGTCGCCGTGCCCGGAGAGGTCGACGGCGACGCCCGGAAACCGGTCGGCCAGCCGCGCCTGCGACTTCCAGACGTCCTTCGTGCCGCCGCTCCCGTGGACGAAACAGACCGTCGGTCCGTCGCCGCCGCGGTCGAAGCGGCGGTACGCCGTCTCGCGGCCGTCGTGGGTGACCCGTTCCATGTCCCGGCCGTTCGTCGTCGAGCGGCATAAACGCCGGAGGGAGCGGCCGCGCGGACCGGCCACTCGGACCGGCCGATCCGCCGACTCGGCGGCGGTCGATAAGGGGCGGATAGCCCCGAACCGCTACACTACCGTTACAGATCTGGATCACTCACGTCCTGCGATTTTGAGCGATATGTTTATATATCCTCGCGACTAACTCGTAGTTAGGATGAATCACATACAGACCCGATCGACCGGCGACGGCGCGCTGCTGCGTCGGTACGAGTACGACGACGGGTGGACCGTCGCGGCCGACCTCGGCGTCGACGACGAGACGGTCACCGTCGACACCGTCGGCGGGACGGCGATCGTCGTCGTGGAGGGACCGGACGGGCCGGTCGAGTCGGAGTTCGAACTGCCCGGGACGGCCGCTGACGCGACGGTGAACAACGGCGTGCTCACCGTGGAGGGCGAGCGATGAAGCTCACGGTCAAGCCGCTGAAACAGAAGGACGCCGGCCGTCGCCTCGCGGCGATCGACCGCGTCGCGGCCGACGAGCTCGGGCTCTCCGGCGGGGACATCGTCCGCGTCGAGAGCGCCGACGGGGCGGCGATCGCCCGCGTCTGGCCCGGCTACCCCGAGGACGACGGGACCGGCGTGATCCGCATCGACGGCCGCCTGCGCCAGGAGGCCGACGTGGGGATCGACGACCGCGTCACCGTCGAGGACGTCGACGTCTCGCGGGCGGACGCGGTGACGATCGCCTTCCCCAGCCAGCTGCGGGTGCGGGGGCAGATCGCCCCGTTCATCCGCGACAAGCTCTCCGGCCAGCCCGTGACGGAGGGGCAGACGATCCGGACCTCGCTCGGCTTCGGGCTGATGGGCGGCCAGTCGCAGGCGGTCCCGATGAAGATCGCCGAGACGAGCCCCGGCGGCACGGTCGTCATCACCGACGACACGGAGATCAGCATCTCCGAGATCTCCGCCGAGGAGATCGCCGACCGCGGCGACGCCGCGGGCGGGACCGGCGAGGGCCCCGACGTCACCTACGAGGACATCGGCGGGCTCGACGACGAGCTCGAGCAGGTCCGCGAGATGATCGAGCTGCCGATGCGGCACCCGGAGCTGTTCAAGCGCCTCGGCATCGACCCGCCGAAGGGCGTCCTGCTCCACGGCCCGCCGGGCACGGGGAAGACGCTGATCGCGAAGGCGGTCGCCAACGAGATCGACGCGAACTTCCACACGATCTCCGGCCCGGAGATCATGTCGAAGTACTACGGCGAGAGCGAAGAGCAGCTCCGCGAGGTGTTCGAGGAGGCGTCCGAGGAGTCGCCGTCGATCATCTTCATGGACGAGCTCGACTCCATCGCGCCCAAGCGCGAGGAGGCGGGCGGCGACGTGGAGCGCCGCGTCGTGGCCCAGCTGCTCTCGCTGATGGACGGGCTCGAAGAGCGCGGCGAGGTCGTCGTCATCGGGGCGACGAACCGCGTCGACGCCATCGACCAGGCGCTCCGACGGGGCGGCCGCTTCGACCGCGAGATCGAGGTCGGCGTCCCCGACCGCGACGGCCGCAAGGAGATCCTCCAGGTCCACACGCGGAACATGCCGCTGACCGACGGGATCGACTTGGACGAGTACGCGGAGAACACCCACGGCTTCGTCGGGGCCGACCTCGAGTCGCTGGCGAAGGAGTCCGCGATGCACGCGCTGCGGCGCATCCGGCCGGAGATCGACCTCGAATCCGACGAGATCGACGCCGACGTGCTGAACAGCATCCAGGTGACCGAGTCCGACTTCAAGGAGGCGATCAAGGGGATCGAGCCCTCCGCGCTCCGCGAGGTGTTCGTGGAGGTTCCGGACGTCAACTGGAACGACGTGGGCGGCCTCGGCGACACGAAAGAGCGGCTCCGCGAGACGATCCAGTGGCCGCTGGAGTACCCCGAGGTGTTCGAGGAGCTCGACATGCAGGCCGCGAAGGGCGTCCTGATGTACGGCCCGCCGGGCACGGGGAAGACCCTGCTCGCGAAGGCGGTCGCCAACGAGAGCGAGTCGAACTTCATCTCGATCAAGGGGCCCGAGCTGCTGAACAAGTACGTGGGCGAGTCCGAGAAGGGCGTCCGCGAGGTGTTCAGCAAGGCCCGCGAGAACGCGCCGACGATCGTGTTCTTCGACGAGATCGACTCGATCGCGACCGAGCGCGGCAAGAACTCCGGCGACTCCGGCGTCGGCGAGCGCGTCGTCTCCCAGCTGCTGACCGAGCTCGACGGGCTCGAATCGCTGGAGGACGTCGTCGTCGTCGCGACGACGAACCGCCCCGACCTCATCGACTCGGCGCTGCTCCGCCCCGGCCGTCTGGACCGGCACGTCCACGTGCCCGTCCCCGACGAGGCGGCGCGCCGCCGGATCTTCGAGGTCCACACGCGGAACAAGCCGCTGGCGGACGACGTCGACCTCGACGCGCTCGCCCGCAAGACCGAGGGGTACGTGGGGGCCGACATCGAGGCCGTCGCCCGCGAGGCGTCGATGAACGCCTCCCGGGAGTTCATCGGTAGCGTCACGCGCGAGGAGGTCGGCGAGTCCGTCGGCAACGTCCGCGTGACGATGGCCCACTTCGAGGACGCGCTGAGCGAGGTGAGCCCGAGCGTGACCCCCGAGACGCGCGAGCGGTACGAGGAGATAGAACAGCAGTTCCAGCGGTCGGAGGTCGACCGCGACGAGGCCGAGCCGGGCGCGGCGTTCCAGTAAGTCGGGCGCGCGACCCGAGCCGGCGGCCGGCCCGCGGCGGTTTTTTCAGACGAGTCCCAGCGTCGACAGCAGGTAGAACGCGGCGACGACGACGATGCCGATCGTGACGAGCCGCCACGCGAGCTTCAACACGAACTTACCGACGACGATGACGAGCGCGACGGCGACCAGCGCGACCAGCAGCTGGCCGACCTGACTGCCGAGCAGGGCGGCCTGCGCCGGTGCGACGAGCCCCGCGAGCGCGAGCGACGATGCGGTCATGTCCGGCCTCACGGCGACGCCGGGCATAAGCTTGTGGGACGAGCGCAAATTCTGGTATCGATTCTGATAGGTAAGGGGAAACGGACGCGGTGAGCCCGACCGGAGAGCCGCCAGCGAACGGCCGGCGCGGCGGCGGCGCGCAGTCTCAACGCCGGAACTCCGGAGAGCCCACCCCCCTTCTGTTCCGGTGGGAAACCGCTTTCGTCAAGCGATTTTTTCCTTCGGCGTTCAGTTTCACTCCGGTCTACCTATGCTTATATGTCCAGAGCCCCTTCCTTGCCGACGTACCGGATTCAGCGTTAGACGCGCCGGGCGGACGTTACATACCGAATCGGACATGTAGATGCCGGACGGGTCCGAACATCCGAACGTACAAGGGCTCGCCTCGCCACTACACCAACACTACAGATGATCCACATGCCACGCCAAGCCAGCGGGGTGGCCGTCGAATGAGCAGCGACGGCGTCTCCGCGGACCGAGTCGAACTACCGATCAAACGCACCACGGGCGACACGATGGAGGAGCGCCTCACGGGCAACGCCTACCACAACATCCTGCCCGCGCGCTACCTCCGGAAGAACGCGGACGGCGAACCGGTCGAAGACCAGGAGGAGCTGTTCGACCGCGTCGCGCGCAACGTCGCGCTCGCGGAGGCCGTCTTCGAGGCCGAGAAGCAGGGCGTCGAGGTCACCGTCACGCCCGACCAGCTGAAGCCCGACCACCCGCGGCGCGACGAGCTCGCCGAGGAAGTGTTCGGCGCGGGCACGACGGCGGACGACGAGACCGAGACGACGCTCACGGCCCACAACGTCAACAAGTTCGCGTACGACACCGTCGTTCCCGAGCTGCCCGACGACGTGCGCGACCACGTCGAGGCGACCGCCGAGACGTTCCGGAGCGGGATGGAGTCGCTCTCGTTCATGCCGAACTCCCCGACGCTGATGAACGCGGGCGACGAGCTCCAGCAGCTCTCCGCCTGCTTCGTCGACTCGCCGGGCGACGACATCACCGACATCCACCAGACCGCCAAGGAGGCGGCCGAGGTGTTCCAGTCCGGCGGCGGCATGGGGTACGCGTTCTGGAAGCTCCGCCCGTACGGCGACTCCGTCGGGTCCACCGGCGGCATCGCCTCCGGTCCGATCACGTTCATGCGGACGTTCGACCAGATGTGCGAGACGATCGCGCAGGGCGGCGCGCGCCGCGGCGCGCAGATGGGCGTCATGCGCATCTCGCACCCCGACGTCATCCAGTTCATCCACGCGAAGAACAAGGACGTCTCCCTCGCGCACTCGCTGCGCCTGAACGACCCCGACGACTTCACGCACAACTCCTTCGCGGACGCCTTAGAGGAGGCCCGCGAGCTCATCGACGAGGACGGCAAGGTGCCCGAGCACCTCCGGAACGCGGTCGAGGGACACCTCTCGAACTTCAACATCAGCGTCGGCGTCACCGACGACTTCATGGAGGCGCTGGCGAACGACGAGGAGTTCACCTTCACCAACCCCCGCACGGAGGAGCCCCACGTCGCCACCCCGGAGACGAAGGAGCTCTACGACATGTTCGGCCTCGGCGAGCACGTCGAGGTCGGCGAGGAGCTCTCCGTCCCGGCGGCCGAGATCTGGGACCACATGATCCAGGGCGCCCACGAGAACGGGGAGCCGGGCGTCGTCTACCTCGAACGGATCAACAAGGAGCACTCCTTCGACGTGGAAGAGCACCCGGAACACCAGATCCTCGCGACGAACCCCTGCGGCGAGCAGCCGCTAGAGGAGTACGAGGCCTGTAACCTCGGCCACATCAACCTCTCGACGCTCGCGGACCTCGACGCGCCCGACTGGCGCGTCTGGTCGGACGAGCACGCCGACGAGTACGACTCCGAGGCGGCCGCGGTCGAGGCGTTCTTGGAGGAGGCGATCGACTTCGACGAGTTCGAAGACCGGATCGCGTACGGGACCCGCTTCCTCGAGAACGTCGTCACGATGTCCGACTTCCCGGTCGACGAAATCGAGGAGAAGGTCCGGGACATGCGGAAAATCGGGCTCGGGATCATGGGGCTCGCGCAGCTGTACGTCCAGCTCGGCGTCCGCTACGGCTCCGAGTCGGGCAACGAGATCGCCCGGCAGCTGATGACCCACATCAACCACGAGTCGAAGCTCGCCTCCCACGAGCTCGCCGAGGAGCGCGGGACGTTCAACGACTGGGCGGACTCGAAGTACGCGAACCCGACCGAGCACCGCGACTGGTTCGAGCACTTCACCGGGCTCGACGCCGACGAGTGGGCGGACGGCTTCCCGATCCGCAACCACAACACGACGACGATCGCCCCCACGGGCACGACGTCGATGATCGGCAACACGACCGGCGGCTGCGAGCCCATCTACAACGTCGCCTACTACAAGAACGTCTCCGACGACGTCCAGGGCGACGAGATGCTCGTCGAGTTCGACGACTACTTCCTGCGCACGCTGGAGG
>ERZ1034547.15-NODE-15-length-52181-cov-8.215324_pt1 | contig 52181 bp, 50 predicted proteins | sample MGYA00520642_ERZ1034547 | MGnify/ENA primary metagenome ERZ1034547 (study PRJEB33760, sample SAMEA4777713) | hypersaline lake metagenome | biome: hypersaline environment; feature: brines | place: Spain | collected 2012-08 | depth 0 m ... | reverse complement strand
GTCCGCGAGTACGAGAAGGCCGGCGTCGCCGCCGTCCACATCGAGGACCAGACCTCGCCGAAGCGCTGCGGGCACATCGCCGGCAAGCAGATCGTCTCCCGCGAGCAGGCGCGCTCGCGCTTCGAGGCCGCCGTCGACGCCAAGCAGAGCGAGGACACGGTGATCATCGCCCGCACCGACGCGTACGGCTCCGCCAACGGCGACTGGGAGGAGCACCTCGAACGCGGGCGGATCTACGCCGACGCCGGCGTCGACCTCGTCTGGCCGGAGATGCCCGACCCGTCCCGCGAGGACGCGGTCGAGTACGCCGAGACGATCCACGAGACCCACCCGGACCTCGACCTGGCGTTCAACTACTCCTCGTCGTTCGAGTGGGGCGCCGAGGAGGACCCGCTCACCTTCGAGGAGCTGGGCGACCTGGGCTACCAGTACATCTTCATCACGCTGTTCGGGCTCCACTCCGGCGCGCACGCCGCCTACGAGGACTTCGCGAACATCGCCGAGAACGACGAGGCGGCGCAGTTCGACCTCGAGGAGCGCTACATCGGCCACGAGACCGAGAGCCACCACGAGCTCTCCTTCGTCCCGCGGTATCAGGACATCGAGGCCGAGTTCGACCCCGAGGCCCGGAAGCGCCAGGAGGAGTCGGCCGGCTTCACCGAGGAAGAGAACGACCCGATCACCGCCTCCGAGGGGGGTGACGACTGATGGGCGGGCCGGACGACGTCACGCTCCGGCGGAGCCAGCTGGCGACGCCGGGCTCCGACCCGAAGATGATCGAGCGGGCGCCCGACTCCGGGGCCGACGAGGCGTTCATCGACTTGGAGGACTCGGTGGCGCCGTCCGAGAAGATCGAGGCCCGCGAGAACGCTATCGAGGGCCTGATCGAGTACGACTGGTCCGACACCCGGCCCTGTTACCGGATGAACGGCGTCGACACCCGGTGGTTCTACGACGACGTGATCGAGGTCGTCGGGCGGGCCGGCGAACACCTCGACACGATCATGGTGCCGATGGCGAACAACCCGGAGACGGTCGCCACCGTCGACAACCTGCTGACGCAGGTCGAGACGAACAACGACCTGCCGGTCGGCGAGATCGGCCTCCAGGCGCAGATCGAGTCGCCGGAGGCGATGACGAAGGTCGCCGACATCGCCCGCGCGAGCGACCGGCTGGAGTCGCTCGTCTTCGGCCCCGGCGACTACACCGCGAACGTCGGCGCGTCCGGCCTCACCATCGGCTCCGGCGGCGGCTATCCCGGCCACTACTGGCACTACCAGCTCGCGCGCATCGCCCACGCGGCGAAGGCGCAGGGGCTCCAGGTGATCGACGGGCCCTACGCCGAGATCGAGAACACGGACGGGTTCCGCGACTCCTGCCGGTGGGCGAGCCAGCTGGGCTGTGACGGCAAGTGGGCGATCCACCCGAGCCAGATCGAGCCCGCGAACGAGACGTTCGCGCCCTCGCCCGAGGAGGCCGAGAAGGCCCGCCGGATCGTCGACGCCTACGCGGAGGCGAAAGAACAGGGCAGGGGCGCCGTCTCGGTCGACGGCGAGATGGTCGACGAGGCGACGGACAAGATGGCCCGCGGCATCGTCGCGCGCGCCGAACAGGCCGGCATCCTGTAGGGGCCGCCCCCGCCGGTCGGCTGTTTTTATCGCGGCCCCGGAATCGCGCCGCGCTCTCGGAGTTCGTCGACGTCGCCCGCGTCGTAGCCGTACTCCCGTAGCACCGACTCCGTGTGCTCGCCGAGCGCCGGCGGATGGCGGCGGACGGTCGTCGGCGTCCGCGAGAACTGCATCGGCGAGCCGGGGAACCGCACCGTGCCCGCGGTCGGGTGTTCGGCCTCGGCGAGCATCCCCCGCGCCTCGATCTGGGGGTCCGCGAACACCTCGCTCACGTCGCGGACGCGGCTCGCGGGCACGTCGTGGGCTTCGAGCCGCTCGACCGCCTCAGCCGTCGACATCGCCGCGAACGTCTCCCCCAGCTCGCGGTCGACGAACTCGCGGTTCCGGACGCGCCCCTCGTTCGTCTCCAACCGCTCGTCGGCGAGCAGGTCGGGGCGGTCGACCGCCTCGCACAGCGGCGGCCAGAACCGGTCCGACGAGCAGGCGACGACGACGTACCCGTCGCTCGTCTCGAACGCCTGGTACGGGACGATGTTCGGGTGTTTGCTTCCCATCCGCCCCGGCGGGTCGCCGCTGGCGAAGTAGTTCGTCGCCATGTAGCTGGTCCAGGCGGCCTGCCCGTCCAACAGGCTCACGTCGATCTTCTGCCCGCGGCCGTCGCCGATCTCGCGTTCAAGCAGGGCGGCGAGGATCGCCTGCGTCGCGTACATCCCGGCCCCGACGTCGGCGAGCGCGACGCCGATCCGGACCGGCGGTCCGCCCTCGACGCCGGTGAACGACATGAAGCCGCCGCGGGCCTGCATCATGATGTCGTAGGCTGGCTTGTCGCGGTCGGGGCCCCACTCGCCGTAGCCGGAGATGGCGCAGTAGACGAGCCCGGGGTTCTCCGCGACGAGGTCGCCGTAGTCGAGGCCCCACTCGGCGGTCTTCCCGACGCGGAAGTTCTCGACGAGCACGTCGGCCTCCCGCGCGAGGTCGCGGACGACCGCGCGCCCCGCCTCGGTTGTCAGGTCCAGCTGGATCGACCGCTTGTTGCGGTTGACGCTGACGTAGTAGGCGCTCGCGTCGCCGTCGTCGTCTCCGTCCTCCCCGCCGGCGTCACCGTCGTCCGCACTGAACGCCGGCGGGACCCACGTCCGGGTCTGGTCGCCCCGGCCGGGCCGCTCGACTTTGATCACCTCCGCGCCGAGGTCGCCGAGCTGCATCGTACAGAACGGGCCGACGAGGACCCGAGAGAGGTCCAACACGGTGAGCCCGTCCAGCGGCCCGACGTCGCTCTCGGGGTCGCGCGCCTCACCGACCACGCGCTCTCGCCTCCGCGGACCGCCGCCGTGTCCGGTTCATGCGATCCGCCTCAGCCGCCGGGGTACTGAGTGTTGGGGTGTATCGGACGGAAGAGAAACGGAGAAGCGGCCGTCTCAGGCCGGGAGCGTATCGATGCCGTCGATCTCGACGAAGCCGTAGCCGCAGTCTGGACAGCGCCACTTCGTCTTCTCGCCGAGGTGGAGGGTCATCGCCGCGGTCCGGTAGAACGAACGGGTCTCGCCGCACGCGGGACAGTCCACGTCCTTTTCGAGCGCCATGTGCGCCGATCGATCCGGGCCGGTGTTGAACCTACTGATTCGGGTTTCGACCGCTCACCACACCGGCGCGAGCAACAGCGCGACCGTCGCCGAGATGAAGACGAGCTTGAGCGCGGTGTTGACGACTATCACCTTCGTGCCGAACGACGGGCCCCAGATCCCGTACTGGAACGGGATCGAGCGCCGGAACGTGGAGACCGCGAACGAGAGGATGCTCCCGATGAGCAGCGACGCGACCGCGGTCCGCGTCGTGAAGATGCCGGCCTCGGTCCCGGCGAGCGTCGCCGCGCCCGCGGTAGTGTCGAGCGTGAACACCGCGACGACCGGCACCGCGGCGCCCGGCAGGCCCAGCACGCCCGTGATCGGCTCCGCCACGCTCGTCAGCGCCGTCACGTCGTAGGTCGTGACGAGCCAGATGACCAGCGTGTACACGACCGCGAGCCGCGGGACGATCCGCCGGAGGGTCCGCCACGACTTCCCGGCCGCGTCGCGCACGCGCTCCCGGTCGGTGCGGTCGTCGTCCTCGGGCCCGGTCGCCTCGACGTCGGCGAGCGCGGCGCGGTCGACGTTCGACTCGGAGAGGAGGAACCCGCCCGCGACGACGCCGGTGACGGTGATCAGTAGCGCGATGCCGGCGCGAGCGCCGACGTAGACGGCCCCGGTGGTGACGCCGAGGATCGGGATCAACACCGGGACGTAATAGGTGAACACGTGCTGGACGAAGCCGAAGAACGTGTTCATCGTCACCGCGACGAGCGTCGCCCGGTCGTCGAGCAGGCCCGACTCGCGGAACTCCGCGAGCGTCGCGTAGCCCGCGGTCGTCGACGCCGCGGTCGTGAGGATCGCCGTGCCGACCTCGTCCGGGAGGTTCGCCGGCCGGGTGAGCCACCCCGCGAGCCCGGCGACGTACCGGACCAGCCCGAACGCGACGGCGACGTTGGCGGCGAAGACGCCCCCCGCGATGAACGCCGTGATGCGGGCCAGCCGGGGGACCACCTCCGCGAGCAGCGTCGACAGGTCGGCGGCGACCGATTGCACGAATCGGCGTACGCGAGGGGCGCTCAAATGGCCGTCGGAACGGACGGGCGTTCCCGGAGGGTCGGAACGCGCGCCGCCGCGCGGGGCTTATGTCCCGCCGCGGAGAACGGCCTCCCGATGGCTCCCGCCGAGGACGACATCTCGATCGACGAAAAGCGCGTGTACGCGGGCAGCGCCGGCCGCACCGACGCCTACGTCGCGACGGGAACGGGGATCGTCCGCGTCTCGCTGTCGGCCGACAAGGTCGGCGCGTTCGACATGGTCGCCCGCGGCCCCGCCCGCGACGTCGCCGTCCTCCCGCGGGACGGGGGGGCCGACCTCGTCGTCGCGGCCACGCCCGACGGGCTCTCGGTCGCGGCGGTCGGCGACGACCCCGCGTTCGAGTCGGCCGACGACGAACCGGCGGTCGCGGTCGGCAGGACGAGGAGCCGCGACGGGGCGCTCGTCGTCGCCCGCGGGGACGGAACGATCGAGCGCGTCGCGTTCGAGGCGGGAGAGACCGCGGTCGCGTCGACCGCGCAGATCGGGTCCGTCGCGGACCCCCGGGCAGTCGACGGCGGCCTCGTCGCGAGCGCGGAGGGAGTGTACCGGGTCGGCGAGGGCGGGCTCACGGACGTCGGTCTCGACGACGCCCGCGACGTGGCCGGGCCGGGGATGCCGCTGGCGGCGACCGGCCCGGGGCTCTACTGGCTCGGCAACGGCTGGATGGCGGTCCGGGATGCCGCCGCGGACGCGGTCGCGGCCGACGGCGACGGGCACGCGATGGCGGTCGTCGACGGCGACCTGCTCGTCCACGCGGGCGAGAGCGGCGGGTGGGGCGACGAGACGTGGGCGCCCGCGGACCTGCCCGTCGACGAGCGGGCCGTCGCGCTCGGCTACGGCCCCGGTATCTCGGTCGCGGTCACCGACGCGGGCACGCTCTGCGTCGACGCCGGCGACGGGTGGCGACACCAGGTGGTCGGCGTCCGGGACGTGGCGGGCGTGACGCTCGCGGTCGTGGAGTAGGTCGTTCCCGCCGGGTGGATGCTCCCGAAGCCTCGGCCGCGGGGACTCTCGCGGCTCGGCGCGCTCCTACGCGCTCGGCAGGTCGATCTCGTCGCCGTCGGCGTAGACCGTCGGGTCTCGGACGATCCCGTCGAGGTGGAGCGGCGCGTCCGTCTCGCCGCCGATCCCGGCGTTGTCGCCGATCGCGATGTGGACGGTGCCGCCCGCCTTCTCGTCGAGCAGGACCGAGCCGACGAGCTCCTCGACGCCGCCGTTGGTCCCGATGCCGAGCTCCGCGAGGTTGTACGCCGCGTCGCCGACCTCGTCGGCGGCCGCCTCCACGTCGGCGCGGATCGCGTCGTCGCTGATCTCGGTCACGAACCCGTCTTCGACCTCGAACGCGAGCTCCTGCCCGTCGTCGAGCAGGCCGTGGGGCATCATCGTCCCGTCGACGACGAAGGTCCCGGTCGCGCTCGCGGGCGCGACGAACACCTCGCCGGCGGGGAGGTTCGAGAAGTCGCCGGGCTCGCGCACCATCCCGGTGTCGGCGAGCCACTCGCGGTCGCCGATCTCGAAGGCGATGTCCGTGCCGGCGGGCGCGGTGACGCGGACCTCGTCGGCGTCGCCGATCTGCCCCAGCACATCGTCGCAGGCGGCCTCGATGGCGGCGTAGTCCGCGTCGAGGCCGGTCGTGAACACGTCCTCTGTGATCCCCGGCAGCGTCGCGCCGCGCGCGCCGGCGTCGCAGGCCGCGCCGCGGGCGCGGGTGTGGCTCAGGCTCTTCGTCGTCGGCGCGAGGAAGACGTCGGCCTCCGCCATCGCGGCCGCGACCGGGGCCGGCGGCTCCGTCCCGTGCTGCTCGGCCGGCGGGTACCGCAGGAGCGTCGCGTCGTCGGTGGCGTCGGTCGCGGCCGCGTAGAGCGCCTCGCCGATCGGCTCGCGCGCGTCGTCGGTGACGACCGCGACCGACTCGTCGGGCGCGACGTTCAGACACTGTTCGACCGCGGTCGCCGCGGCGTCGGAGAGGTCGGCTGCCATGTCAGCGTCTCCGTCCGGCCGGGCGTTAGGCCTTGTCATCGCCGCGTTTACTCTATTCCGTAATTGAATTATTTACGTCCGGTGTCGATCGGCGTCGAATTAACCGATCGATTACTCGTGGGGTAGTTAATTTCATTTCGCCGACCTCGAAAAGATTATACCGATTCCCGAGCGAGGGGCAGACATGATTCGCGTGGGCGTCAACGGCTACGGGACGATCGGGAAGCGGGTCGCGGACGCCGTCGCGGCCCAGCCGGACATGAAGCTCGTCGGCGTGACGAAGGCGTCGCCCGACTACGGCGTCGAGGCCGCGGCGCGGCGCGGGTACGACCTGTACGCGGCGGTCGACGACCGCGCCGAGGCGTTCGCGGCCGCCGGCGTCGACCTCGCCGGCACGCTCGACGACCTGCTCGACGCCGTCGACGTCGTCGTCGACTGCGCGCCCTCCGGCGTCGGCGAGCGCAACGCCCCCGTCTACGAGGCGCACGACACGCCGGCGATCTTCCAGGGCGGCGAGGACGCCGCAATCGCCGAGGCCTCGTTCAACGCTCGCGGCCGGTTCGAGGCGGCCCGCGGCGCGGACGCGGTCCGCGTCGTCTCCTGTAACACGACGGCGCTCTCGCGGCTGCTCGCGCCGCTCGACGAGACGTACGGCGTCGAGAAGGCGCGCGTCACGCTCGTGCGCCGCGGCGGCGACCCCAGCGAGACGAACCGCGGCCCGATAAACGACATCGTCCCCGACCCCGCCACGGTCCCCTCCCACCACGGCCCGGACGTGAACGAGGTCCTCCCCGACGTTGCGGTCGACACCGCGGCGCTGAAGGCGCCGGTCACGGGGATGCACACCCACAGCGTCAACGTCACGCTAGAGACCGGGCCCGACCCGGCGGCCGTCCGCGACCTCCTCGCCGACGAGGACCGGATCTTCCTCGTCCCGGAGGCCGCGGGCATCGACGGCGCCGGCGCGCTGAAGGAGTACGCCGCCGACGCGGGGCGGCCCCGCGGCGACCTCTGGGAGAACTGCGTCTGGGAGGAGTCGATCAGCGTCACCGGCCGGGACCTCTACCTCTTCCAGAACGTCCACCAGGAGGCCGACGTGGTCCCGGAGAACGTCGACGCGATCCGCGCGATGACGACCGACGTCGACGCGGCCGAGTCGATGGCGCGGACGAACGAGACGCTCGGCGTGGGCCTCGAGAGCCGACTCGGAGGCGACGGGCCGGCGCGAACGGAACTGACGGCCGACGACTGACGACCGCGGTCGCGGGTCGCTACCGCTCGGAAACGACGGTCACTCGCTCGGTCGCGTGACGAGGAACGTGCGCCCGCCTCGGCGTTCGAGGTGGACCTCGCTGCCGTCGACGCGGTTCGCGCGGACGCGGTCCGGGAGGCGGTCGGTTCGACAGTCGGTGACGTCCACGCGGGTCGGCGTCGCGTATCGGGGTCGGTCGGCGGTGACTGCGCTCATATCACCAAATCGGGCCGGAACGCCCCTATAACCGAGCCATCCGCGGAGTGAAAGTGAAAGTAGACGGTTCCGCGTCGCTCGCGCGGAATTCGGACCGCTGCGGCCGCCCGACGAAGGTCGGACGGTCGTCGGCCGTCGCTCTACCGACGGAGGCCGGTCGCCTCGTCGCCCTCGACGAACCGTACCCGGAAGTAGTCGTACCCGCCGTAGGCGGCGTCGAGCGCGCCCATCCACCAGTTCCACCGCTCGACGAGCGACGAGCCGTCCGGGGCGTCCTCCAGGTGTCCGACCACCCCCGACACCGTCAGTCCGTGGCCGCGGTCCTCGGAGGGCCGCCCGGAGTCGACGAGGTCGCGGGCCGACCGCGAGACCGCCCGCCGCTCGGCCTCGGTCCCGCCGAACTCGTCGTCGAGTGCGCGTTCCAGACGCTTTCTGTCCATACTCGACCTTGGTCCCGCGGGTATATGAGTCGCGTGGTAGGGGGTGGCACGTCCGGTGACGCGACCCCGTCACAGCCGCGCGGCCAGCGCGAGGAACAGCAGCGAGAACGGCGCGGTCAGCAGCGCCAGCGCGACCCCGCCCGCCCCCTCGCCGGCCGCGACGGCCATGAGGAGACCGACGACGAGCGAGAACGACCCTAACACCGCGAGGGTGAGCCGCTCCGGGACGCTCGCCCGGTCCGGCCCGTCGCTCTCCGCGAGGACTGCGTCGAGCGCGGACTCGACCGCGTCCGCACGGTCGCGGGGGACGAACAGCCACGGCGTCGACCGGAACCACGCGTTCCCCCGATACGCCAGGAGGAACACCGTCGTCCACGGGAGGTCGATCCGCCGCGTCCTGACGACCGCCCCGAGGTCGTCGCTCCGGGTCCGGTCGCGCGACGGGTACGTCCGCGCGACCGTCCGGTCGCCCGGGTCGACCCGTACGAGGACCCCCGACGACTCCGCGGCCGCCGGCACGAGCCAGGCGACCCAGAACAGCGGCCAGAGCGTCGGCAGGACGTCCGCCGGGAGCGCCACCGCGGCCGCGACGACCGCGCCCAGCCCGGCCAGCGTCCACCCGGGCCGAAGCCCGCTCGCGGCCTCCCGCACCCGAGCGACGGACGGCTTCCCGACCGAGCCCTCGCGGTACACGGCGTACAGCACCGGTACGGTACCGATCAGGAACGCGAGGAGGAGCGCGACCCCGACGGCGACTTCCTCGGCCCCGACGCTCGGGACCGCGGGGTCGCCGGACGCGAGATCCGCGAGCCCCGCGGTGGCGACGACGCCGAGGACGACGAGAATCGCGCCGCCGATCGCGACGGACGCCCCGGTCGCGAGCGAACGCAGTCGCTGGTGGCGGACCGGGCCCCACTCGATCGGATCGCGTTCGGCGGCGGTCTCGGAGGTGTCGCGTTCGTCTCGGGAATCGGCGGAAGCCTCGTCGGATCCGACGAGTTCCGTCGCCTCCTCGGGGGTGGAGGGCGTCCCGCGCTCGGAGGGCATACGACCGCAGTTACCGCCCCGGTAATAAAAAGCGTGAGGCCGCCTTCCGGGCCGACCGACCGGCTACGGCTCCGACGCGGCGGCGTCCGCGCTCGGACCGGCCGCGTCCGCGTTCAGGTCGCCGTCGTTCGTCGTCGCCTCGGGGGGCTCCGTCGGTTCGACGTTGCCGAGCCGGAGCGCGTTCCCGGTGACGCCGAGGCTCATGCCCATGTCGCCGACGACGACGGCCATCGCGACGCTCACGTAGCCGAGCGGGGCCCCGGCGGCGAGCAGCGCCTTCACCGCGAGGGAGGCCCCGATGTTCGTGCGGATCGTCGAACTCGCGCGCGAGGCGAGGTCGACGACGTACGGGAGCCGCGTCAGGTCGTCGGCCATCAGCGCCACGTCCGCGGTCTCGATGGCGGTGTCGGTGCCGGCGGCCCCCATCGCGACCCCGACGTCCGCGGCCGCGAGCGCCGGCGCGTCGTTGATCCCGTCGCCGACCATCGCGACGCCGCCCTCGGTCTCGGCGGCGAGCTCGCGCACGGCCGCGACCTTCTCGTCGGGGAGCAGCTCGGCGCGGACCTCGTCGACGCCGACGCGCTCGCCGATCGCCCGCGCGGTCCGCTCGTTGTCCCCGGTGAGCATCGCGACGCGGTCGACGCCGAGGTCGTGGAGCCGGTCGACGACCCACGCCGCCTCGGGTCGGACCGTGTCCGCGACCGCGACGACGCCCTTCAGCTCCGTCTCAGTCCCCACGAGGACGACCGTCTTCCCCTCGGCCTGGAGCCGCGGGATCGTCTCGCTCGTCAGGTCGAGGTACTGCCCGTGCTCGCAGGACTCGGCCGCCGCGGCGACGTCGGCGTCCCCGGACCGGCCTCCCTCCGCTGCCTCGGGGTCTCGGACCACGCCGCCGTCCGGCCGGACGTGCGCGTGGCTCAGGTCGAAGCCGAGGTCCGCGAACAGCGAGGGCTTGCCGGCGTAGTGCGTCTCGCCCTCGAGGTCGGCGCGGACGCCCTCGCCGGTCAGCGCCTCGAAGTCGGTGACGGCGATTTCGTCAGACTCGGGTCGGGCGCCCTCGGCAGCGTCCCCCGTCTCGGCGTCGCGCGCAACGATGGCCTCGGCGACGGGGTGTTCGCTGCGGCGCTCGATGGCGGCCGCGCACGCCAGCACGTCCGCCGGGTCGCGGTCGCCGAGGGGGACCACGTCGGTCACCGACAGCTCGCCGCGCGTGAGCGTCCCCGTCTTGTCGAGCGCGACGGCGTCGACGTCGCCGGCGGCCTCCAGGTGTTCGCCGCCCTTGATCAGGACGCCGTTCCGGGCGGCCGCGGTCACCCCGGAGACGACGCTGACCGGCGTCGAGATGACGAACGCGCACGGGCACGCGACGACGAGGAGCGTGAGACCGCGGACGAACCACGTCTCCGCGCCGCCACCGACGAGGACCGGGCCGAGCGCGGCGGTCGCGACCGCGCCGACCACGACGATCGGGGTGTAGACGGCCGCGAAGCGGTCGACGAACCGCTCGGCGCGCGTCTCCTCGCCGTTGGCCGCCTCGACGAGTTCGACGACCCGCGCGATGGTCGACTCGGAGGCGGGCGCGGTGGCCTCCACCTCGAGGTAGCCCGCCTCGTTGATCGAGCCGGCGTACACCTCGTCGCCGGGCTCCTTTTCGGCCGGGACCGACTCGCCGGTGATCGGCGACTCGTCGACCGCGCCGGAACCCTCGCGGACCACCCCGTCGAGCGGGACGCGCTCGCCGGGCCGCACCGCCAGTCGCTCGCCCGTGGCGACGCGCTCGGCGGGGACGGTCTCCTCCGTCCCGTCGCGGATCACGACCGCCTCGTCGGGCGACAGCTCCATCAGCTCGCGGAGGGAGGTGCGCGCCCGGTCGATCGAGTAGCGCTCGAGCAGCTCCGCGACCGAGAACAGCACCGCGAGCGTCGCCGCCTCGAACGGGAGGTCGACGAGCAGCGCGGCGACGACGCCGACGCTCATCAGCAGGTCGATGTCGAGGCTCAGCCCGCGCAGCGAGTAGAACCCGTTCCGGAGGATCGGCGGCCCGGCGACCGCGACCGCGAGCAGGTACGCGACGGACGCGCCCGTGACCGCCCACGGCCCGAGGAAGCCGACCCCGCCGATCGTCGCGAACGTCGGGTCGAGCCCGGGGAGCAGCCACTCCAGCGCGAGCCCGACCGCGAGGAAGCCGCCGCCGACCGCGGTGGCGATCGCGCGGGGGCTCGTGAACAGGTCGTCGGCGACGCCGTCGGACTCCGCGTCCGCGACCGCGTACCCCGCGCCCTCGACGGCGGCCGTCAGCGCCTCGACGTCCGTCCGGTCCGGGTCGTAGGTGGCGACCACGACGCCCGTGGTCGGGCGCGTGTCGACCGAGACGACGCCCTCGCGGTCGAGCGCGCCCTCGACTTTCCCCGCGCACGACGAGCAGTCCATGTCCGGCACCGCGAGGCGGAGCTGCGCCCCCGTCGGCGCGGTCCCGTCCGACTCGCCGGGGTCGGCCGTCGGGTTCGATTCGTTCATTGACTCAACCTCGCTTCCGGAGCGTTATTAATCTAGCTACCACTTAGCGGCGCTAGGTTATAAATAATTATTAAATCATGGGGACGAATACACAACTCTACGACGAAGTATTTACCGCCGAGTCGGCTACCCGCGGGTATGACAGATTGGCGCGCCGTCGGCTACGGCTTCGTCGTGATGCTGATCGCCGGGTTGCTGGCGACGTTCGTCCCCGTCGTGGGGCACGTCGGCGCGGGGCTCATCGGCGGGTTCGTCGCCGGCTACGTCGCCGGCGGCGGCCTGCTCTCCGGCCTCTGGCACGGCCTGCTGGCGGGCTCCGTCAGCGGTGTGGTCGTCACGCTCCTGCTCGCCGCGTTCGGCGGCCTCGTCGGACTTGCCGGCGGCCCGCTCGGGAGCCTGCTCGGCGGCGCCGGCGTACTCGTCGTCGGGCTGTTTCTGACGCTGCTGTTCGCGGTCGACTCGGCGCTGGCGGGGGCTATCGGCGGCGTGCTCGGGTAGCGCGACCGAGGTCGAAGCGCGCCGTCGCTACGGGTTCCGCGTCGTAGTATAACACGAAGATCGGAACGCGCCGGAACAGGCTGCCCCGCGGTCGGCCGCTTCTTACGCGCTCTCGACCGCGTCGAGGACGGCGTCGTAGTCCGGCTCGTTCGTCGGGTCGTCGGCGACCCAGCCGAAGACGACCTCGCCGTCGTCGTCGATCACGAACACGGCGCGGTTCGCGATGCCGTGGAGGCCGAGCTCGGCGATGTCGATCTCGAGGTCGTACGCCCGGATCGCGTCGCCGGTCATGTCGCTCACGAGGTCGAACTCGATCCCGTGCTCCTCGCGGAACGCGCCCTGCGAGAACGGCGAGTCGGCGCTGACCCCGAACAGCGTCCCGCCGGCCTCCGCGAAGGCGTCGGCGCGCCCCTGGAAGGCGACCATCTCGTTCGTACACGGCGGCGTGAACGCGCCGGGGAAGAACGCGAGCACGACCGGGCCGTCGCCGATCTCCTCGCCGAGGTCGAACGGCTCGTGGTCGCTCGTGCCGACCGTCGCGGTGAACGTGGGTGCGTCGTCGCCTGTGGATACCATCGCCGCTCGGTACGGTCGATCCACGCAAAAGCCTTGTCGCGCCCCCGTTCGGTGCCGGTATCGGTTCGCCGCCTCGGGCCGAGCCGTCGCCGACTACTCCCTGTCGATGTACTCCTGCTGGATCTCGACGACCTCGCCGGAGTCCTCGCAGTCAGCGTACCGCCGGAGCGGCTCCGCGTTGAGCTCGAGGAACGTCTCGCCCCAGGTGAACTTCGAGAGCGCGCGCTCGGCGCGGTCGCGCTCGCCGAGGATGACCAGCGCCGCGGCGAACGCCTCGACGGTCGTGAGCCGCATCGGGCGGCCGAAGTTCACGGGGTTGGCGGCGACGAGGTACGGGAGCGCGCGGTGTTCGCCGGGGAGCGAGAACATCTTCTCGCCGGCCGACTCCCACGAGCAGTCGAGCGCGACGAGCGCGGTCTCTGCGGCCCGCTCGGCGTCGGCGGGCGAGAGCGCGCGCTCGGCGTGGGGGTTGAGGACGACCCCGTACGGCGTGGCCCGGTCCGAGCGGTGGAGCTCGGCGAGGTCGAAGCGCGCGAGCTTCCGAGCCGTACACTTGTCGGGGTCGTCGTCGCCCTCGTACCGGACGTGGAGGTCCACAGTCGGAGTTCGACGGAGTCGCGTATAAGCCGTGCGGACGTTCGCGGCGGAAAAATGCGGATGGTCGACGCGCGCGCGCCGTCACGGGGCGCGGGTCTGCGTCACGATCGGTTCGCCGTCGTCGGCCTCTTCCGGGACGCGCGTCCGCGTCCCGATCGGTGCTGGCTCGTCTTCCGTCGTTCGTTCACACATCGCAACCGTCGCTCGCGCCCCTTCCCGGAAAACCGTTTGGCTAAATAAATCATTATCGCAGGTATATCCTAATATACGTCTAGGTTCGTAGATCGTCGCGACGGTTTCGTACAGTTATCATGGACTCTCATTTCTGAATATCGTATTCGTCGTCAGTACGATCTGCCGGAGACCGCCTCCAGACCGACTCGCCTCGACCCGATCCGCTTCAAACGCCCCCGGATACCGTCAAACCGGCCCGGTACCGGCGGGGTTTTTCCTCGTCGCCGCGCACGGTGATCCATGGAGCTGTTCGCGGTTCCGGACCTCCCGGAGATCCGGGAGGGAGACGACCTCGCGGCCATGATCGGCGAGCGCGTCGACCTCCGCGAGGACGACGTGGTCGTCGTCGCCAGCACGGTCGTCTCGAAGGTCGAGGGGCGCGTCTTCGACCTCGACGACTTCCCGGCCAGCCCCCGGGCCCGCGAGGTCGCCGACCGGCTCGCCGAGATCGCGGGCGAGGAGAAGGACCCCCGCTTCGCGCAGGCGGTCATCGAGGAGTCGACGGAGCTGATCATGGAGGCCCCCTTCCTCCTCACCGCGACGCGCTTCGGGCACGTCGGCGTCAACGCCGGCATCGACCGCTCGAACGTCCCGGGCGGCGACCTGCTGCTGCTCCCGGAGCGCCCCTCCGAGAGCGCCCAGCGCATCCGCGAGGGGCTCGCGGCCGACCGCGTCGTCGTCAGCGACACCTGCGGCCGCCCCTTCCGCCACGGCCAGCGCGGGGTCGCGATCGGCTGGGCCGGGATGCCCGCCAGCCGCGACTGGCGCGGCGAGCGCGACCGCGACGGTCGCGAGATGGGCGTCACCGTCCAGAACGTGATCGACGAGCTCGCCGCGGCCGCCAACCTCGTCGCCGGGGAGGGCGCGGGCGGCACCCCGGTCGTCGTCGTCCGGGACTGGGCGTTCGGCGACCACGACGGATCGGACAATCACTTCCGCGAGGTCGAGGGCGACTTCGTCCGGCAGGCCCTGCGGGAGTGGACGTTTCAGGAGTAACCATGCTCGGAATCGAACTCACCCCAGAACACGAGCTGTCTCGCCTCGTCGACCTCGGCGTCCGCGCCGAGGACGCCGGCTACGACGCCGTCTACTCGACGTGTCACTACAACAACCGCGACCCGTGGGCGTTCCTCTCGCGGCTCGCGGCCGCCACCGACTCGGTCCGGCTCGGCCCGGGCGTCGCCAACCCCTACGAGACCCACCCAGTCACGCTCGCCTCGAAGGTCGCCACCGTCGACGAGGCCTCCGAGGGCCGCGCCGTCTTCGGGCTCGGCCCCGGCGACCCCTCGACGCTCGCGAACCTCGGGCTCGAAGACGAGCGCGGACTCCGGTCGGTGTTGGAGGCGTTCAAGACCGCAGAGCAGCTCTGGGCCGGCGAGCGCGTCGACCGCGACGGCACCTTCGACGCATCGGACGCCGGGCTCAACTACGAGCCGCCGCAGGGGGCGGACATCCCGGTCCACGTCGGCGGCGAGGGGCCGCACATGTGCCGGATGGCCGCGAAGCACGCCGACGGCCTCCTGTACAACGGGTCGCACCCGAAGGACCTCGCGTGGGCCCGCGAGCAGGTCGACGACGGCCTCGAAGACAGGCCCGATCACCGCGGCGAGTTCGACCTGATCGCCTACGCCGCGGTGTCGGTCGCCGAGGACGAGGCCGCCGCCCGCGAGGCCGCCCGGCCGCCGGTCGCGTTCATCGCCGCGGGCGCGGCCCCGCCGGTCCTGAAGCGCCACGGGATCGACCCGGAGGCCGCGAGCGAGATCGGCGACCGCGTCTCGGCCGGCAAGTTCTCCGCCGCCTTCGAGCGCGTGACGCCCGAGATGGTCGACGCGTTCTGTATGGCGGGCACCCCCGAGACCGTCCGCGAGCGCGCCGCCGCCGTCGCCGAGCACGCCGACGGCCTCGTCGTCGGCTCGCCGCTCGGGCCGGACCTGGAGGCCGCCGTCGACCTCGCGGCCGAGGCGGTCGACGGGCTGTTCTGAGCGCCGTCGACGGACCCCGCGGTCCCCGCACGCCCGCGGTCCGTGGATTCTCTGCCGGTGACAATCGAGAATCGGTCCTGATAACGCCGGCGGGAGGTTCATAACCCGGTCTCGTCGAAGTCGGGGCATGTCCACGACACGACAGCGCCGCCCGGGGGTCCGCGGGCGGTACGAGGCCCTCCTGTGGCGGACGATGGACGCGCTCGGCGTCTCGGAGTCGATAGAGCGAAAGGTCGTCGCGGCGGTCGGTATCCAGTTTCTCGTCACGGTCGGCATCTTCCTCACGCAGTTCCTTATCGCGGGGACGGCGGCGTACGTCGTCTCCGGGATCCTGTTCCTCGGCTCGGTCGTCGCCATCTACAACACCCTGCTGATCGTTCGGCGCGACTTCGCCGGTCCGATTCGGGCGCTGGAGCGGCAGGCGGAGGCGATCGCCGCGGGCGATGTCGACGGCGCGAGCGACGTCCGCGCGGACGGCCAGTCGGCGGACGACGCCGCGGCGGCGCTCGACCCGACCCAGCCCGACGAGATCGGCAGCCTCGTCGGCCGGTTCGCCGAGGTCCACGGCTACCTCACGACCGTCTCGGCGCAGGCGGAGGCGCTCGCGGCCCAGGAGTTCGACGACCCGGTGCTCGACGAGGAGGTCCCGGGCTCCTTCGGCGAGTCGCTCGACGAGATGGCCGAGAACCTCGCGGCCTACACCACCGAGCTGGAGGCGCTCGTCGACGCGTTCGGCGACGCCGCGGAGCGGGCGCAGGACGGCGACCTCACGGCGACGATCGACGAGGACGCGCTGGCGACCGACGAGCGGCGGTACGCCGAGCTCGTCGACAACTACAACCGGCTGGTCGCGACGCTGGGCGAGACGCTCGGCGACGTCGGCGCGTTCACCGCGGACGTGGCCGGGACCGCTGACGACGTGCGCGCGGGCATGGACGAGGTCGACGACGCGAGCGGCGAGGTCGCCGGCTCGGTCCAGGAGATCTCCGACGGCGCGGCCGAGCAGACGGACGAGCTGGAGGCGATCGCCGGCGAGATGAACACGCTGTCGGCGACCGTCGAGGAGATCGCCGCCTCGGCCGACGACGCCGCCGAGACGGCCCGCGACGCGGCCGAGCGCGGCCGATCCGGCCGCGAGGAGGCCGCCGAGGCGATCGCGGAGCTGGAGACGCTCGAGACGCGGATCGGCGAGACGGCGGACGCGGTCACCGACCTCGCGGAGCGCGTGGGCGAGATCGACGAGATCGCGGCCGTGATCGACGAGATCGCCGAGGAGACGAACCTGCTCGCGCTGAACGCCTCCATCGAGGCGGCGCGCGCCGACGGCTCCGGGGACGGGTTCGCGGTCGTCGCCGACGAGGTGAAGTCGCTCGCCGAGGAGACGCGAGAGTCCGCGGCGGAGATCTCCGGGCGGATCGAGGCCGTCCAGGAGGCGTCCGCGTCGACCGCGGCCGACGCCGAGGCGATGGAGGCGCAGGTCGCCGACGGCGTCGAGACGATCGAGTCGACGCTGCGGGAGTTCGAGGGGGTCGTCGAGGACGTGACGACGGTCGACGAGACCGTCCAGGAGATCAGCGACGCGACCGACGACCAGGCGCGCACGACCCAGGAGGTCGTCGACATGGTCGACGGCGTCGCGTCCGTGAGCAGGCAGACCGCCGCCGAGGCGGAGACGGTCGCCGCCGCGGCCGATCAGCAGACGACGACGGTCTCGGAGGTGACGGGGCGGGTCCACACGCTCTCGGATCAGTCCGACGAGCTGCTGGCGCGGCTGGAGGAGTTCGAGGTGCCGGACCGGGACGGCGGGAGCGCGAGCGCCGTCGGCGGCCCGGGAGCCGGCGTCGGATCGCGGTCGGCGACCGGCGCGGACGACGACTGAGTGCGGAGGGCGACCGATCGCGGTCGGCGGCGTCGACGCCGCCGGTTACTCGGAGCGTCCGCGGCCGCCGAGGGCGGGGAGGTTCACGCCGATTTCGGAGAGCAGCGCGCCGACTGCGGCGTAGCCTAAGGCGCCGACGGACGCGACGATCAGGACCTGTCCCACGAGGACGAGCAGCGCCGACAGGGGGTCGCCGGCGCCGAGGATGAGGTCGTTCAGGAAGATGTCGACGAACCGGCCGACGTCGCGGACCAGCCGCGAGACGAAGTCGATGAGCGCCATCATGGGCCACGGTTGTACCGGGGGGTACTTGGGTGTTGAGTTCGCGGCGGGGCCGCGCCCGCTCCGCGGCTACGCGTCCGGATCGGCCGCCGGCGCGTCGTCGGACCGCGCGTACCGCAGCGCCCACCCGATCAGGACGCCCTGGAACGGGAGCCGGATCAGCGCCGCGAGCCGCGCCGGCCCGACGAGTCGGTCCGGCACGAGGTCGTCTAGCACCTCGCGGCGAGCGAGGTGGAGGTTCGCCGGGAACACGGCCACGAGCAGGGCGGCGATCCCCCACGCCGACGGCCGGCGCGTCCGCGGGATCGCGACGCCGATCCCGAGGAGGATCTCCGCGATCCCGGAGAGGTACACGAGCCCGACCGGGCGCGGGAACGCCGGCGGCACCGCCTCCGCGAACCGCTGCGGGACGAGGAAGTGAGCGATCCCGGCGACGACGTACACCGCGCCCATGAGCGGCGCGAGCGACCGGTCGGAGCCGCCGGCCTCGTCATCCTCCGGGTCGGTCGATCCGGTTCGGTCTCTGTCTGTCATGTCTCGCCACACGGCCGGGGGGCCTATGAGTGCTCGGCGTTCGGAGCCCGAGAGCCGTCCCGACGCCCGCCGCGTCGGCGGCCGAGGTTCCCGGAACCGAACCCCTTACGAGCGGGCGAGCCTTACGCCGTCGTAATGAACACGTTGTTCTGGGTGCTCACGGGGGTCCTCGCGTACTCCGCGGTCGCGATGGGGCTGCGGAACAGGGGGATCCTCCCGGACGGAGTCGGGGTCTCCGGCCCGGTACTGACCCTCCGGACGCTCCGCGGGCGCGCCTTCCTCGGCCGACTCGCGGCGCCGAAGCGGTTCTGGCGCGCGGTCGCCAACCTCGGGCTCGGGGGGGCTCTGGTGGCGATGGTGGGGTCGTTCGCGCTCATCATCTCCTCCGCGTCGTCGGCGTTCACGAACGCGCAGCCCTCCGCGATCCAGCAGCCGCAGAACTTCCTCATCATCCCCGGCGTCAACGACTTCCTCCCCCTGTCCGTCGCGCCCGAGATCGTCGCCGGCCTCGCCGGCGCGATGGTGATCCACGAAGGGGCGCACGGCCTCCTCTGCCGGGTCGAGGGCATCGACATCGACTCGATGGGGCTCGTCTTCTTCGCGCTGCTCCCGGTCGGCGCGTTCGTCGAACCGGACGAGGAGGCGACACAGGAGGCGTCCCGCGGGGCGCGCGCCCGGATGTTCGCGGCCGGCGTCACCGCGAACACGCTGCTGACGGTCGTCGTCTTCGCGCTCCTCTTCGGCCCCGTCGCGGGGGCCATCTCGCCCGCCGCCGGGTACGCGGTCGGCGAGGTGAACCCCGGCTCGCCGGCGGCCGCCGCCGACATCTCGCAGGGCGACCGGGTCGTCGAGGTCGCCGGGACGCCGATCGAGACCGCCGGCGAGTTCGAGTCCGCGCTCGCCGACGCGGGCGACTCCGTCGCGCTCACCGTCGACGACGGCGACGCCAGGGAGACGGTGACGGTCGACCGCGAGCTACAGGTGGTCGGCTCCGCCGGCGGGAACCCCCTCGGCGTGATGATTGAGGCCGAACCGGTGACGATCGCGAGCGTGAACGGCGAGTCGGTCGCGACCGAGTCCGACCTCTACGCCGCGGTCGGCGGCGACGAGCGCGCAACGGTGACGGTGACCGGCAACGAGACGGTCGTCGATCAGGTCCGCGACGCGCCGGGGGCCGAGACCGCCACCGACGTCGAGACCGCCGAAGACGAGGTCGCCGTCAGCGTCCCGGACGTGCCGATCGGCGCGTACGTGGTCGGCGTCCAGGAGGACGGGCCGATCCACGACGCGGGCGCGACGCTCGGCGAGCCGCTGACGATCGTCTCCGTCGACGGCGAGCGCGTCGTCGACAACGACGCGCTCTCGGCCGTCCTCGGCGAGCGCGAGGCGGGCGAGACCGTCCCCGTCACGGTGTACGACGCCGACGGCGAGCGCGACACGTACGACGTGGAGCTCGACCCGCACCCGAACCGCGACGGCGGGTTCGTCGGCGTCAGCGTCTTCCCCGGCACGAGCGGGCTCGCGCTCGACGACGTCGGCGTCACCCGGTACCCCGCCGGCGCGTACCTCGAACTGCTCGGCGGCGACGGCGGGCAGGGCGCGGCGGAGGGGATCCCCCTCGGCGGGATCACCGAGTCGCCGCTCGGCCTCGTCTTCGTCGCGCTCATCCTCCCGCTCGGCAGCCTGTTCGGGCTCCCGTTCAACTTCGCGGGGTTCACCGGCGAGGTGACCAACTTCTTCGTGGTCGAGGGGCCGCTCGCGGCGCTCGGCGGCGGGACGTTCCTGCTCGCGAACCTGCTGTTCTGGTCCGGGTGGATCAACATCCAGCTGGCGCTGTTCAACTGCCTGCCCGCGTTCCCGCTCGACGGCGGGCGCATCCTCCGGATGGCCGCCGAGGCGGTGATCAGCCGGGTCCCGGTCAGCGACCGGCACGCGGCGGTGCGGACGATCACGGTCTCCTCCGGACTGGTGATGCTGGCGGGGCTGATCGCGATGATATTCGGCAACCAGATCCTCACCGCGCTCGGGCTGATCTGAGCGGCTTCAAGCGTGCCGCGGCCGCGGGGACCGTCCGAGCGCCGGGCGACCCCGAGGGAAACGCGTTTCCCCGGCGGACGCGACGCGTCCGTATGACCCACTCGCGGACCGTCGAACTCGAGGGCCACATCATCGACAGCGGGACGATGCAGCGCTGTTTCGGCGCGGTGATGGACCTCGGCGGCTCCTTCGACGTCGAGCGGTTCGACGTCGGGAAACACGAGACCGAGGAGTCGTACTGCCGGCTGACCGTCTCCGCCGACGACCCCGAGACGCTGCGGGGGATCCTCCACGAGCTCCACCAGAACGGCGCGGTGCTCGAGGACCCCTCGGCGGTGGAGCTCGTCGCCGCGCCCGCCGACAAGGTGGTCCCGCCGGACTTCTACTCGACCACGAACCACCCGACAGAAGTGCTGTACGACGGCGAGTGGATCGAGGTCGAGCGGATCGAGATGGACTGCGCGCTGGTGGTGGAACCCGAGCCGGCGGCGGACGCCGGCGAGGGGGACCGAGCGGACGCCTCGGACCCGGATAACTCCCCACGCGCCTACACCAAGACGCTCAACGCGATCGAGGAGGGCGACCTCGTCGCGACCGACCAGTCCGGCATCCGGGTGAACCCGCCGGAGCGCCCGCGGAGCGGCGGCGGCGCGTTCGGCTTCATGCAGGGCGGCGTCTCCGCCGAGCGGCCCTCCGAGTCGACGATCCGCGAGGTGGCCGAGGAGCTGCGCGCGGTGAAGGCGAACGGCGGTAACGTGATGGTCGTCGCCGGGCCCGCGGTGATCCACTCCGGCGCGGGCGACGCGCTCGCCGACCTCGTCGCGGGGGGCTACGTCGACGCGCTCTCCGCGGGCAACGGCTTCGCCACGCACGACTTGGAGCGCTCCATCTACGGCACCTCGCTGGGGATGAACGTCGAGACGCTCGAACACCCGCGGAAGGGGCACAAACACCACATCTGGACCATCTCGGAGATCATCCGCGCCGGCGGGATCGAGGCCGCCGTCGAGGACGGGGTCGTCACGGAGGGTGTGATGTACGAGTGCGTCGAACACGACGTCGACACGGTCCTCGCGGGCTCGATCCGTGACGACGGCCCGCTCCCGGACACGATCACCGACGCGGTCGCCGCCCAGGACGCGATCCGGGAACAGGCCCACGACGCCGACATCGTGATCATGCTCGCCACGCTGCTCCACTCCGTCGCGGTCGGGAACTGCCTCCCGTCGACGACGAAGACCGTCTGCGTCGACATCAACCCCGCCACCGTCACCCAGCTCCTCGACCGCGGCTCGGCGCAGGCCATCGGGATGGTCACCGACATCGGCACGTTCGTCCCGACGCTCGCGGAGTTCGTGCTGGAGGGCGGCGACGCCGCGGCCGACGGGAGCCGAAGCCCCCCGGAGGGCGACGCGTGAGCGTCGAACTCCGCCCTTACGACCGCGAGCGCGACGCCGCCGGCCTCTACGCCGCGAAGGTCGCCTTCGAGCGCGGCCTCGGCGCGAACACGGGCGGCGACGGGAAGGCGGCCGCCTACGAGGGCAAGCTCACCGACGCGTACCGCGAGCGGTGGCTCGGCTGGGTCGACCGCTGCGTCGCCGACGACCCCCGATGCGTGACCGTCGCGGTCGACGGGGGCGCGGACGAGGGGGGCGCGGTCGTCGGCTACGTCTTCGTCCTCCCGGAGCGGCTGGCGATGGTCTGGGACGCGGCGGTGTTGAACGAGCTGTACGTCGCGCCCGACCACCGCGGCACCGGCGTCGCCGACGACCTGATCGGCGCCGCGCTCGACATCGCGGCCGACCAGGACCTCCCGCTCGACCGACTGGTGTTGGACGTCGACCCCGCGAACGAGCGCGCGAGAGCGTTCTACGACCGCCACGGCTTCGAGTCGTGGGGCGAGATGGTCGCGCGACCGCTGGACGACGCCTGAGCGGGCCGTCGCGCGCCGAACTGCGGCGGCCCGGACCCGTTTCGCCTTCCGAAGCTACAAGCGCGTCCGACCGCTTCCATCTGCCGTGATACAGATCGGCATCGTCGGCTGCGGCGTGATCGGGAACCGCCTCGCGGCCGCGATAGCGGACCACGACCGGTTCGAACTGGCGGCTGCTTGCGACCTCGACGCCGACCGCGCCGCGTCGCTCGCGGCCGACCACGGCACCGACCGCACCGCGACGACGACCGACCACGAGGCGCTCGTCGAGACGGACGGCCTCGACGCCGTCTACGTCGGCGTCCCGCCGCTCGCGCACCGCGACGTGGTCGCCGACGCGCTCGCGGCCGACAGGCACGTCATCTGCGAGAAGCCCATCGCGGCGGACGCCGAGGCGGGCCGCGAACTCGTCGCGCTCGAAGAGTCGACCGACCGCGTCACGGCCGTGAACCTCCCGTTCCGCTACACGCCCGGGTTCGTCCGGCTCCGTGAGATGATTGAGGCGGGCGAGGTCGGTGACCCGCGCCGCGTGGAGCTCCGGTTCCGCTTCCCGCAGTGGCCCCGCGAGTGGCAGGACGTGTCGTGGCTGGAGTCGCGCGAGCAGGGCGGCCCCCTGCGCGAGGTGGGGACGCACTTCCTGTTCGGCGTCCAGGAGCTGTTCGGGCCGATAGAGACCGTCTCCGCCGACGTCGGCTACTCGGGACCCGAGCGCTACGAGGACGACGTGGTCGGGACGTTCCGGGCCGGCGGGGTCCGCGGGACGATCGACCTGCTGTGCGACCACGAGGGCGAGGAGGAGAACAGCGTCACGGTCGTCGGCGACGAGGCGTCGCTGTCGCTGACGGAGTGGTACCGGCTCGTGCGCGACCGCGGCCGCGAGGGCGAGGCGACGCTCGTCGACGAGCGCGGCGACACCGTGCGCGCGCTCCTCACCGAGTTCGCCGACGCGGTCGACGGCGACGGGGGCGACCTCGTCTCCTTCGCCGAGGCGACGCGCGTCCAAGAGGTGCTCGACGCGATCCACGCCTCCGAGGGCGACTCGGTTCGGCCGGGAGCCGACGCCGGCGGCCGGTAACCCGCCGCGGAGTCGCGGGCCGGGAACGCCCGACAGGAATTATGTGTCTCTCGGACCCATCTCCGCGCATGAGCTACCTCGTTGCGACCGACGGATCGACGGAGGGGGACGAGGCGGTCCGGTACGCGGCGCGTCAGGCGGTCGCGTTCTACGAGACGCTGGAGATCGCCCACGTGCTGACGCCGGACTCGGAGCTGGTCGACGGGACGATCATCCTCCCGGGCGAGGACGCGGCCGTCGAGGCCGGACAGGGAGTCTTAGCGAACGCCCGGACCATCGCCGAGGAGGCGGTCGACGAGCCGATCACCGTCGAGACCCAACTGCTCACCGGACGACCCGCCGACGCGCTCACCGAGTACGCGGCCGAGGAGGCCGTCGACGCCATCTACGTCGGCCACCGCGGGCTCTCGGCGGAGCGCGAGCAGGTCGTCGGCAGCGTCGCGAAGAGCGTCGTCGACAAGGCCGACGTTCCCGTGACGGTGATCCGGTAGGTGTCAGCGTAAATAAACGACTTTCAGCCTCCGACGCGGTCGTTTTCGACGGTATCGTTCGTTTGCCGCCCGTCACAGGCGCCGGAAAGAACCGCCATTATCGGACGTTCAAAACGGCGTTAGGCCGTAGCACGGGCGATGTCTGAAGACGTACTCGTTACCGCGGACTGGGTCGAAGAGCGCCTCGACGCGTTTCAGGACGACGACTCCGATCACCGGCTCGTCGAGATCAACAACCCGACCGTCACCGACGAGTCGGAGTACACGCCCTACGAGGAGGGCCACGTCCCCGGCGCGCTGAACTTCGAGTGGGACGCGGTGTTCACCGACGAGACGGAGCGCGACATCGTCTCGAAGGAGGCGTTCGCGGAGCGAAACGGCGAGGGCGGCATCGACGCCGACACGACCGTCGTCGTGTACGGCGGCGGCCGCGTGCCGAACTGGTTCGCGCTGTTCGGCTACTGGATCTACAAGTACTACGGTCACGACGACATCCGCGTGATCGACGGCGGGAAGGGATACTGGGTCGAGAACGACTACCCGCTCTCCACCGAGGAGCCCGACTTCACGCCCCGCGAGTACGCGGCCCGCGGCCCCTTCGAGAGCGTCCGCGCGTACAAGGACGACATCGACAAGGCGATCGAGGAGGGGATCCCGATGGTCGACGTCCGCTCACCCGAGGAGTTCTCCGGCGAGGTCATCGCCCCCGAGGGGCTCAACGAGACCGCCCAGCGCGGCGGCCACATCCCCGGCGCGAGCAGCGTCCCGATCGGCACGACGCTGAACGAGGACGGGACGTTCAAGAGCGCGGACGAGCTCCGCGAGCTGTACGGTGACGCCGGCGTCGACGGCGACGAGTCGACGATCACCTACTGCCGCGTGGGCGAGCGCTCGTCGATCGAGTGGTTCCTCCTCCACGAGCTGCTCGGTTACGACGACGTCCGCAACTACGACGGCTCGTGGACCGAGTGGGGCAACCTCGTCGGCGCGCCGATCGAGACGGGCGAGTAAGCGACCGACGCGGTCGCGCCCGCGCCCGACCGGTCCCCGCGCGATCACCGCCGATATGTGTGCGGGAACGCAAGGAGTCGTATGGCAACCTCTCACGTGCTCGTCCCGCTCGACGGGTCGCCGCTGGCCGCCGACGCGCTCGACGAGGCGCTCGATCTCTTCGACTGTCGGGTGACGGTGTTGAACGTGGTGACGCCGCTCGACGCGCCGATGAGCGAGGGCGGGATCCTCGGCGCCGGCGAGGACCGACGCGAGAGCGCCCGCGACCGGGCCGACCGCATCGTCGACCGGGCGACCGCGCGGGCCGCCGAGACCGACCGGCGCGTCGAGACGGCGGTCCGGACTGGCGACCCGGCCGAGACGATCCTCGAGTACGTCGACGAGCGCGACGTCGACCACGTCGTCATGGGCGGCCACGGCGGCGAGCGGGGACGCGTCGCCCGCCGGCTACTCGGCACCGTGGCGACGAGCGTGGTCGGCGAGGCGCCCGTGACCGTGACGGTCGTGCGCTGACTCCGGACCCTCACCCGCCGAGCACGGCCGCGAAGGCCGCGTAGAGCCCGTAGCCGATCGCGACCGAGGCCACGAGCGTGATGCCCCAGAAGAGGAGCGTGACGCCGATCTTCCGCCGCGAGACGCCCGCCGAGCCGCCGGCGAGCCCGCCGCCGATGACGCCGGAGATAATGATGTTGTTGAACGAGATCGGGATCCCGAGCCCGATCGCCAGCTGGGCGATGATGAACCCGGGGACCAGCGCGGCGATCGACCGCCGCGCGCCGAGCTGCGCGTACTCGCGCGAGGTGGCCTGGAGCAGCTTCGGCGCGCCCATCCACGCGCCCGCGAGGATGCCCGCGGCGCCGAGGGAGAGCAGCACGATGCCCGGGAGGCCGAGTTCGACCCCGTAGAGGTTCTCGAGCGGGCCGGTCGCCAGCCCGACCTGACTGCCGCCGCTCGAGAAGGCGACGACGCTCCCGAGGACGAGGAGGAACGACCGGATCCCCCCCTCGGCCGACGCCTGCGTCCGCCGCCGGACGGCGACGAACCACGCCGCGGCCGCGAGCAGCGTGACGAGCACCGTCACGGGGTCGACCCCGGCGACCGTCGGCGCGCCGATCTGCCGGGCGACGAACCCCGCGACGGAGCTCTGCGCCGCGTCGGGTGGCGAGGGAATGACGCCGAGCCGGACGTTAGCGACGATCCCGCCGACCACGGCGGCGAGCAGCGGGACGCCGACCGTCTCCGGGATGTCGTCGCGCCGGAGCACGGTGGCGGTGGCGTACGCGAGGCCGCCGGAGACCGGCGGGACGAGCAGCCAGAACAGCCCGATGCGGCGGTAGGTATCGATCGCGGGGTCGCCCCCGAGCGAGAGCCCGACGCCGACCATCGCGCCCGTGGTCGCGAACGCCGCCGGGACCGGGTATCCGGTGTAGACGCCGAAGGCCATGAACCCGGTCGCGGTGAGCAGCCCCGCCGTCGCCGCCAGCGACGTGATCTGGACGCCGTTTATCAGTCCCGCCCCGACCGTCTCGGAGATCGCGCCGCCCTGGGTGAGCGCGCCGAGCGCCGCGAGGATCCCGATGAGGAAGGCGGCCCGCATCGTCGAGATCGCGTTCGCGCCGATCGCCGGGGCGAACGGCGGCGAGTTGCTGTTCGCGCCGAGCGCCCACGCCGTGGCGAGACTGGTCAGCGTCGCCAGCGCGACGAGGACCCAGAAGCCGACGCCGGGCACGGTCACCCGCCCCCGCCGACGAGGTATCGAGCCATGTCTCCCCCCGACGGCGGCGTCGATTAAATAACTCCCGTCGGACGGGCGTCGCCTCCCCGCGGTCGCCCGGTCAGTCGTCCGGCGAGGCGACGGCGGTGCGCTCCGCGCCGATCCGGCGGTCGAGGAAGTCGTCGAGCAGCTCCAGCGAGCGGATCTTCTGGTCGATGTCGCCCGAGCCGTGGCCCTCCTCGCCGAGCTCCTCGTACTCGTAGTCGTCGCCCTCCTCGAAGCCGGCCTCGTCGAGCGCGTCGCGGAGGATCCGCGCCTGCGAGACCGGGACGCGCGGGTCGTTGACCCCGTGGACGATGAGGAGCGGCGCGTCGACGTTCTCGACGTAGTTCACCGGGCTGCGCTCCCGGTAGGTGGCCTCGTTCTCGTCCGGCTCGCCGAGGTTCTTCACCATGAGCTCCGTCCGGAAGTGGGGCATGGTGTTCTCGTACATGTCGAACAGGTCGCTCACGCCGACCCACGTGATCCCGGCGGCGTACAGGTCCGGGTACTGGACCATCTGCCAGTTCGCGGAGTAGCCGCCGTAGGAGCCGCCGTAGACGGCGACGCGGTCCTCGTCGAGCCAGTCGTACTCGTCGAGGACGCGCTCGGCGCCCGTCGCCACGTCGCCCTGCTCGGCGCCGCCCCAGTCGTCGTACAGCTCCTCGACGAACTCGCGGCCGCGGCCCGTGGAGCCGCGGTAGTTCACTTGGAGCACGGAGTAGCCGCGCGAGAGCAGGAACTGGACGCGGTAGCTGAACCGGCGCATGTCGTGGTGTCGCGGACCCCCGTGCGGGTTGACGATCAGCGGCGACGGACGGCGGCCGGAGTCGAACAGCAGGCCCTCGATCTCGAACTCCTCGTAGGGGTCGTGGTCGACCGCCCGCGCCGGCGTCTCGGGGACGCCGTCGGAGGTGAACGATACCGTCTCGGGCTCGACGAAGTCGTCGGGGTCGAACGGACCGTACTCCGCGCCGAGCACCGTCTCGGTCTCGTCCGCGTCGAGGTCGTACGCGACCAGCTCCGGCCGGCGGCTCGACGTGGTCCGGTACGCGAGCAGGTCGTCGTCGGCCAGCCGCCCCTCAGCGACGTTGGCGACGCCGGCCGGGAAGTCGAGCTCGTCGCTCTCGCCCGTGTCGGCGTCGTAGACGACGGGCACCGTCACGGCCCCGCGCGTCCGACTCGCGACGAACCGGTCGCCGCCCTCGAGGAAGTGGCTCGCGCCCTCCTCGAACTCGCCCTCGCCGAACCAGGTCACCGTCGCGTTCCCGACGCCGTCGGAGAGGTCGACGATCCCGGCCCGTCCGAGGTCGGCGCTGTTGTCGTTGACGAGCAGGCGGTCGCCGTCGGGCCCCCAGTCGATCGAGGCGGCCTCCGCGCCGAGGTCGCCGACGTCGAGGTTCCGCGGGTTCGAGCCGTCCGCGTCCGCGACGTAGACGTCCATATTCTCGTACGTGTCCGTCTCGTTGGTCGCGTACGCGATGCGGTCGCCGTCGGGCGACAGCTCGCCGGCGGCGACGGCGCGGTCGTACTCGGTGAGCTTCGTCGCCTCGCCGCTCGGCACGTCGTAGCGGTAGAGGTTCATCTGGCCGCCCCGGCTGGAGCCGAGGAGGAGCGTCTCGCCGTCCTCGCTCACGTCGTTGAGTCGGATCTGGCCATCCATCTCGACGACGGGCTCGCTCTCGCCGTCGAGCGACATCGCCCACACGTCGTGCTGCTCGTCGCCGTCCTCGTCGCGGTGGTAGAAGAGGCGGTCGCCGCTCGGGTCCCACTCGAAGCCGGCGCGGACCGAGCGCGGCACGTCGCCGTCGCTGAGCTGTTCCAGCGAGCCGTCCGCGACGTCGAGGAGGTGGAGCTCGTTGCGACCGGTGACGTCGTAGTAGAGGGCGACCGTCTCGCCGTCCGGGGACACGCGCGGGCTCGCGATCGTCGGCAGCGAAGCGAGTTCGCGCAGTACGTCGGTCTCGTCTGTGTCAGACATCCGTGAAAGTACGGTGGCGGAACCCTATTCAACGTTTCCCGTGCCCGCGACCGCGGCGCGTCCGCCCCCGGCCGACAGGCCCATGCGACGGGAACGCCTAACGGGAGCAACGCATGGCCACCGGCGAGGACGCGCCGCTCCCGACGACGCCCGCTCCGGATGCGATCCGGTCGCTCTCCCGGGCTGACGACGCCCCGGACGAGCCGGGCACCGTTGTCTGGCACCGGGACGACCTGCGGATCGCGGACAACCCCGCGGTCGCGGCGGCCGCGGCGGATGCCGACCGGATCGTCCCGCTGTTCGTCTTCGACCCCGCCTTCTACGACGAGCGCGGGGCGGCCTGCGACGCCCGGGTCGAGTTCCTCCACGACTGCCTGCGCGACCTCGACCGCCAGTACCGCGACGTGGGCGGGGCGGGGCTGACGTACGGCCACGGCGACCCGCTGGACGTGCTCTCGCGGTTCGTCGACGCCGGCTGGGACGCCGTCGCGACCGCGACGCCGAGTGGGCGGTACGGCCGGCGACGCGACGAGCGCGCCCGCGAGCGGCTCGGCGTCGACTTCGTCGCGGGCGACGGGCTCGTCCGCGACGCGGACCGACCTCGGGAGGACTGGAGCGACCGCGTCGAGTCCTGGTTCGCCGCCGACCCGTTCGACTGGGACCCCCGGTCGGTCGCGGTCGAGCGCGTCGAGACGGCGATCGATCCCGACCGCGCGAGCGACGCGTACGACGTCGCCCCGACGAAGACGCGCGTCCCGACGGGCGGACGCGGCCCGGCGAGAGACCGGCTCCGCGCGTTCGCGGAGGCGATCGGGGAGTACCCGGGGTCGATCTCCTCGCCGCTCGACGCCCGCGAGGGGACGAGCGGCCTCTCGGCGTACCTCCGGTTCGGCTGTCTGTCTGTCCGCGAGGTCCACCGCCACGTCGACGAGCGCGCGCCGGACGGCCGCGGGAAGTCGATGTACGTCTCGCGGCTGTTCTGGAACCGCCACTACACGCAGAAGCTGCTCGACTGGCCGGGGTGGCTCGACCGCGCGGTGAACCCGGTGTACGAGGGGTTCAACCGCGACCGGCACGACCCGGACCTCGTCGCGGCGTGGAAGCGCGGCGAGACGGGGTTCCCGATGGTCGACGCGAGCATGCGCTGCCTGCGCGAGACGGGGTGGCTGAACTTCCGGATGCGGGCGCTGTGCGCGAGCGTCTACTTCCAAATCCTCCAGCAGCCGTGGCGGATCGGCGCCGACCACTTCTACGAGCACCTGATCGACGGCGACCCCGCGATCAACTACACCCAGTGGCAGTCGCAGTGCGGGCTGGTCGGCCGCCCGGGACTGCGCTTGTACGATCCCCGCAAGCAGGTCCGCGATCAGGACCCCGACGGCGAGTTCGTCCGGCGGTGGGTCCCCGAGCTCGACCCGCTCCCCGCCGCGCACCTCGACGCCCCCGAGAAGACGCCGCTCGCGGTCCAGCGCGAGGTCGGCGTGCGCATCGGCGAGGACTACCCGTACCCGGTCGCCGACTACGAACGGGCCCGGTTGGAGTTCCGCGAGCGCTACGGCGCGGTCCACGGCGCGGCGGCGGCGCGGCTCGGCGACGAGGAAATCGCCCGCCGCGCGTCGCTGTCGGGGGGTCTCGGGGCCGCGCGGTCGATCGCGGCCGACCACGGCGGGCCGGCCGAGGCGGACGGGGACGACGCCGACGCGACCTCGCAGACCGGCCTCGACGAGTTCGGGTGAACGCGAGAGGCGAGTCGGCGGTGGAAAGGTTCATACGGCCGTGAGCCGTATTGTGAAGTATGAACCAAAACGTCGGTGCGATGGACAAGCGCGTCAGGACTGCGGTCGGTGCCGTCGCCGGTGCCGCCTCGTTAGCCACCCTCGCGGGCTCCGGGCCCCTCCCCGCGGTCGCGGCCCCGGTGCTCGGCGTCGTCGCCCTCGCGATGCTCGCGACCGCCGCGACCGGGACCTGCGGCCTCTACTCCGTGCTCGGCGTCGACACCTGCCCCGCCGACGCCGGCGGACCGCGCTGAGCCGCCGTCGCGGCCGGATCCGGAATTCGGCCGGTAACACCCTTTCGAAACCGGTTTTCTCCCTCGTTCGACGGCAGTCTCAAGTGCGCGGAATGCGTATGTATGGCATGATCGACAGTGACCGGAATCGACGGCGTCTCGCGGCGGAGTACGCTCCCGCGCCAACCCGGGTGACCGTCGCGTGAGCGACGACTCGACGGTCTTGGTGATCGGCGGCGGCGCGACGGGCACCGGGATCGCCCGCGACCTCGCCATGCGCGGCGTCGACGTGACGCTCGTCGACCGCGGCGGCCTCGGCGGCGGCACCTCCGGGCGCTCGCACGGCCTCCTCCACAGCGGCGCCCGCTACGCCGAGGCGGACGCCGAGGGGGCCGAGGAGTGTATCGTCGAGAACCGGACGCTCCGCGATATCGCCGGCGCGTGCGTCCGGGAGACCGGGGGCCTGTTCGTCCGGCTCGACGGCGACGACCCGGACTACTTCGAGGAGAAGATCGCGGCCTGCGAGGCGATCGGCATCGAGACCGAACGGCTCGACGGCGCCGCCGCCCGCGAGGCGGTGCCGGGCCTCGCCGACGAGGTCGCTGAGGCGTTCCGCGTCCCGGACGGCGTCATCTACCCGTCCCGGCTGGTCGCGGCCAACGCCGCGGACGCAGAGCGCCACGGCGCGACCGTCCATCCGCACGCGCCGGTCGAGGACGTGACGGTCCGCGACGGCGCGGTCGAGACGGTCCGGGTCGGCGGCGCGGTCGACGACGCGCTGTCGCCCGAGGTCGTCGTCAACGCGACCGGCGCGTGGGCCGACTCGATCGCCGAGATGGCCGGCGTCGAGGTCGGGATGGCCCCGAGCCGGGGCGTGATGGTCTCGGTGGAGTACGACGGGGCGCCGCCCGTGCTGAACCGGTGTCGCGACCCCGACGACGGCGACATCGTCGTGCCCCACGAGGGCGAGGTCGTGCTGGGGACGACGAGCGTGCCGGTCTCCGACCCCGACGACTACGAGACGGAAGACTGGGAGGTCGAGCGCTCCGTCGAGGAGTGCGCCGCGATGCTCCCCGCGGTCGCCGACGCCCCGACGGTAAGGACGTGGTGGGGCGTCCGCCCCCTGTACTCGCCCGACGAGGCGGGGTCGGACCGCCGCGGGATCTCGCGCGGGTTCACGCTGCTCGACCACGAGCGCGACGACGCGGCCGGGCTGTACAGCGTCGTGGGCGGCAAGCTGACGACCTACCGCCAGATGGCCGAGACGACCGCCGACGAGGTCTGCGACAGCCTCGGCGTCGACGCCGCCTGCGAGACGGCGAGCGAGCCGCTGGCCCACGCAGACGACCCGGCGCGGCTGGACGAGCTCGTTGAGGCGTACGGCGGCGCGAACCCCACCGACGCCGACGTTGTCGACGCGCCGGCGGACGACTGATCGGGGCGCGTCCCCCTCGCGGTGCGATTCTGGCGCGTCGACCCCGCGAAGCGTTCCGAGCGCGCCGCGCCGCGGGTTCGAGGCTGAACCACGGGGTTGAGGCGGTCGGCGCGCGTCTAGTCGGTATGCCAGTCGCGACGGTCGGCGAGACCGCGACCCACGAAGTAGCGATCACCGAAGAGACCATCGAGGCGTTCGCGGCGCTGTCGGGCGACGAGAACCCGATCCACCTCGACGACGAGTACGCCGCCGAGACGATGTTCGACGGGCGCGTCGCGCACGGGATCCTCTCGGCGGCGGTCGTCTCCGCGGCGCTCGCCCGGCTCTCCGGCGACATCGTCTACCTCTCTCAAGAGATGTCCTTCGAGAAGCCGGTGTATCCGGGCGAGACGGTCGAAGCGAGCGTCAGCGTCATCGACGACCTCGGCGGCGACCGCGTTGTCGTCGAGACGACCGCGACCGTTCCCGAGCGCGACGAGCGCGTCCTCTCCGGCGAGGCGACGGTGCTCTCGCTGCCGCACGAGTCCGCGTAGGGAGCGCCGAGCGCTCTCGGCGGCGCGCTATCCCTGCCACCGGATCACGGTCGCGGACCACGTGTAGCCCGTGCCGGCCGCGAGCAGGCAGCCGAGGTCGCCCGGTTCGAGGCGGCCCGTCTCGACGCCGCGCTCCAGCGCGAGCGCCTGGTCGACGCTCTGGACGTGGCCGAACTCGTCGAGGTAGTAGCCGTCGCGGCCCGGGTCGAGGCCGAGCTCGTCGAGGACGCGCTCGTGGAACGACCGCTTCATGTGGGTGAGCGCGACGAAGTCGAGGTCGTCGCGGCCGAACCCGGACCGCTCCAGCGCGGTGTCGGCGACAGAGAGGTACGCCGGCAGCGAGACGGGGCCGAGCCGCTCTTTCATCCCGTCCGGGTCGGGGACGTCGAGCGTGTGGAGCCCCTCGCGGACCGTCTCCTCGCTCGGCGGGCGCTTCGACCCGCCCGCCGGCATCACCACGTCGTCGGCGAACGAGCCGTCGGTCTCGGCCGCGCTCGCGCGGACGACGGCCCGGGCGCGACCGCCGAAGGGGGCGGTCTCACCGTCTTCCGACTCCCCGTCCGCCGCCTCGACGACGAACGCGCTCGCGCCGCTGCCGAAGTTGAACATGAAGGAACTGTCCTCGTTGCCGTAGTCGACGAGGTCCTCCTCGCGGCTCGCGGCGACGAGCAGGGCGGTGTCGATCGGTTCGGTCTCCAGCTGCGCGGTCACCTGCCGGAGCGCGATCGGCGCGCCCGCACACAGCGTGTAGCTCTCCGTCGCGTACGCGTTCGTCGCGCCGAGCCGGTCGGTGATCGCGGCCGCGGCCGACCAGACGACGTGGTCCTTGTACTCGGAGCCGTGATAGAGGACCACGTCGAGGTCGATCGGGTCGACGTCGGCGTCCGCGAGCGCGCGCTCGGCGGCCGTCACCGACATGTCGGTCGCGTGGTCGCCGTCCGGCGGGCAGACGCGCTTCTCGCGGACGCCCATCTTCTCGACGACGACCTCTTCGGGGATCCCGCTCTCGGCCGCGATGGCCTCGCCCGTGATCGTCTCGTCCGGGACGTACGTCCCGAGTCCGGTGATCCCGACGGTCATCCGTCGCCTCCGCGCCGCGTTCGATTCGGTTCGTCGTGTCGTGTGGTGTCGGTCATGTGTCGTCTGTCAGCGTCGCGGTCCGTCGCGACGCGCGACGGGGACCGCGGAGCCGCGGGCCCGCGACCCTACCGGAGGTAGCGCCGCAGGTGGTCCGGGAGCCGCTTCCCGACGGTGCCGCCGAGCCGGTCGCGCAGCGTCCCGAGGATGCCGTTCGGGACGAACAGCACGAACAGCACGAAGATGATCCCGAGGTACAGCGGGGCGCGCCCGTCGACCGCGGTGTTGACGAACAGCTCCAGGCTGATCCCGAAGAGGTCGGCCTGGAGGACGCTCTCCGGGAGCCCCTCGCGCAGCAGGGTCGCCACGCCGCCGCTCTCGGTCGAGAGGACGTCCTCTAACCCCTGCGTGAACAGGGTCCCGAACACCGGCCCCGCGAGGGTGCCGAACCCGCCGATGATCGTCGTGATCAGCGCGTCGGCGGTGACGAGGAAGTAGAACGTCCCGTCGGGCGCGACCGAGCGCGAGTAGGCGGCGAAGACGCCGCCGGCGATCGCCCCGAAGAAGCCGCTGATGGCGAACGCGGCCAGCTTGAACCGGTAGGTCGGGTAGCCGACCGCGCGGGCGCGCTCCTCGTTCTCGCGGATGGCGATCATCACGCGCCCGAACGGCGAGTGGAGGATCCGCTGCATCGCGAAGTAGCAGACGACGACGACGATCCCGAGCGCGTAGTACGAGACCACCGTCGTCGATAAGTCGATCCCCAGGCCGAGCAGGTTCTCGACGCTCTCGCCGGTGAGCCGCCCCACGTCGAGGCTGAGCGCGTCGACGAAGGGGACGCCGATCGCGAGCGCGTCGCCGCTCACCGTCGCGCCCTCGGTCGGGTTCGTCGAGACGTACCCCCACGAGCGGATCAGCTCGTAGATCACCTGCGCGAACCCGAGCGTGATCATCGCGAAGTAGACGCCCGTGAGCCGGAACGACACCGACCCGATGACGAGCGCGAGCAGCCCGGCCACCACCGCGCCGAGCAGGAGCGTGATCATGAACGGCGTCCCGCCCGGGACCCCCGGGATCTGCCCGTTCGCGGCCAGGACGACGAAGTACGCGCCGGTGCCGTAGAACGCGGCGTGGCCGAACGAGAGGTAGCCGGTGTAGCCGCTGATGAAGTCGAAGCTCATCGCGAACAGCCCCATGTACAACACCACGACCATGAACGTGATCGCGGGGAGGAACGCCTCCGCGAACGGCGCCGCGGGCGTCGCCAGCAGCGCTTCGTAGGCGAGCGGATACAGGACGAAGCCAACGATCACGGCCGCGTGGACTGCGTGGTCCCGCAGGTACTCGCGGAGGCCCCCGGTCGCGGTCGAGGGCGGGATCGGGTCCGCCTCGTCGACGGGAGCGTCCGTTTCGACCGCGGGAGCGTCTGTGTCGCCGGCCGGCGCGTCCGCGTCGGCGCCGGAGTCGGGGTCGCTAATGGCCACCCACCTCCTCGACGCCGTAGAGCCCCTGCGGGCGGATGATCAGCATCACCACGAGCAGGAGGAAGATGGTCACCTCGGAGAGGCCGGGGAAGGTGACGATCCCGGTGGTGAACAGCCACGTCGTCACCGAGTCGGCGATCCCGACGATGCCCGCCGCGACGAGCGTCCCGGTGAAGCTCCCGAGGCCGCCGATGATGACGACGACGAACGCGTACAGCAGCACGTCGATGCTCAGCAGGACGCTGGGCCCCCAGATCGGGTCCCACATCAGCAGGACGCCGCCGACCGCGGCGAGGCCGGTCCCGACGCCGAACACGACGGTGAACGCCTGCCTGACGTCGATGCCGAGCGCCTGGACCATCTCGGTGTCCTCGCTGCCGGCGCGGATGTAGAGCCCGTACAGCGTCTTCGTCAGGAACGCCCAGACCGCGACCGCGACGAGCGCGCCGATCGCGACCTCGAAGAGGTACAGCCGCCTGACGCCGACGCCGAGCAGCTCGGTGCGCCCGAGCAGCACGTCGGGCGCGGTGCCCATCGGCGCCTGCCACTGCGGGTTCGGCTGGATCCCGCGGAGCGTTAAGACGATCCGGGCGACCTCCTCGATGATGAGGGAGACGCCGAACGTCAGCAGGATCTGGTAGGTGGGCGTCCGGTCGTAGATCGGTCTGATGAGCGCCACCTCCATCGCGCTGCCGGCGGCGGTCGTCACCGCGAACACGAGCGCCAGCGCGACGAAGAAGACGAGTATCGTCGCGAGCGTCCCCGTGTTCGCACCGACGAAGAGGACGAGCACCAGTCCGCCGAGGTACGCGCCGACCATCGCGACCGCGCCGTGCGCGAAGTTGAGCACGCCCATCAGGCCGAAGACGAGCGTCAGCCCGACCGCGATGGTGAAGTACACCGCGGCCTTGCCGATCCCCTCGGCGAGCACGCGGGCGGCCGTCTGGAGCCCGTCGACCGCGCCGCCGGTCGAGAGCAGCGTTCCCGGATCGACGAGCGGGGCGGCCTGCGCGGCGGCCCCGGCGAGCGGTGCGAGGCTCATGCGGTCAGGTACCTCCGGATTCGCTCGTCCTCGCTGGTGACGCCCGCGGTCTCGCCCTCCTCGACGACGACGCCGTGGTCGACGAGGTAGAAGCGGTCGGCGAGGTCCATCGCCAGCCGGAAGTTCTGCTCGACGAGGACCATCGTCGTGTCGGCCGAGGCCGCGCGCAGCGCCTCGACGACGTCCTCGACGATCTGGGGCGCGAGCCCCTCGCTCGGCTCGTCGACGAGCAGCAGGTCGTTGTCGCCGACCATCCCGCGGGCGATCGCGAGCATCTGCTGTTGGCCGCCGCTCAGGTCCCCCGCCTCCTTGTCGCTGAAGCGGTCGAGCGCCGGGAACAGCTCGTACGCCTCCGCGATCCGCGCGTCCGAGTCGGCCGCGGAGTGGGCGGCGACGCGCAGATTCTCCGCGACCGTGAGGTGTGAGAACACGCGCCGCTCCTCGGGCACCCACCCCATCCCGCGGGCGGCGATCTCGTGGGGTTCCATCCCCGTCACGTCCGTGCCGTCGAACCGGACCGTCCCCTCGCGGGGCGGCGTCAGTCCGAGCGCGGTCCGGAGCGTGGTCGTCTTCCCGACCCCGTTCCGTCCGACGAGGGCGACGATCTCGCCCTCCTCGACCGACAGCGACAGCCCCTGGAGGATGTGGCTCTCGCCGTAGTAGGTGTGGACCCCGTCGAGTTCGAGCGTCGTCACGGCGGCTCACCTCCGGCGCTCGCGCGGCGACCGCCGTCGGCCGCCGCCTCCCCGTCGGATGGCTCTCCGCCTTCCGCCGACTCCTCGCGGCCGTAGCCGCCGAGGTACGCCTCTTGGACGGCCTCGTCGCCGCGCACGTCCTCCGGCGGGCCGTCGGCGATCACCTCGCCGCGGTGGAGGACGGCGATCCGGTCGGAGACCTCCATCACCATCTCCACGTTGTGCTCGATGAGCATCACCGAGTGGTCGGCGGCCACGTCCTCGATCAGCGCGACGACCTCGTCGACGCCCTCGCTCGACACGCCGGCGGTCGGCTCGTCGAGCAGGAGCAGGTCCGGGTCGCCCGCGAGCGCGACGCCGATCTCGAGGCTGCGCTTCTCGCCGTGGCTCAGGTTCTCCGTGACCGTCTCCGCCTCGTCCGCGAGCCCGATCCGCTCGAGGATCGCGGTCGCCTCGGCGTAGTGCTCCTCGAAGTCGGCGACGTTGCGCCACAGCTTCCACGAGTCGCTCCCGCGGCTCGCCTGCGCGGCCACGCGGACGTTCTCCAGCACCGACAGCGTCGGGAACAGGTTCGTGATCTGGTACGACCGGTGGATCCCCGCGAGCGCCGTCTCGTCCGGCGAGGCCGCGGTGATGTCCACGGCCGACTCCGCGCCGCCGCTCGACGGGGCGAACCGGATGCTCCCCTCGGAGGGCTCCAGCACGCCCGTGAGCAGGTTGAAGAACGTCGTCTTCCCCGCGCCGTTCGGGCCGATGATCGAGCAGAGCTGGCCGGCCTCCAGCGCGAAGTCGACGTCGTCGACGGCGGTGATGCCGCCGAAACGCTTCGTGAGCCCCTCGGTCTCCAGCAGCATTACAGCGAGCAGCTCGCGTCCTCTTCGGGGACCATCACGTCCTCGGCGTCGAGGCGTTCGAGGGGCTGGCCGGGCATGATCGGCGCGTCCCACGTGTCGGCGTACTCGTCGCTCGTCGGGACCGGCCACGCGACCGTCATCTGCGAGGCCGCCTGGTTGTTGTGCTGCTGGAACGTGTACCCGTCCGCGCCCTTCGGGGTGTCGGCGACGGTCATGCCGCGGAGCGCGTCCGCGATGTCTGCGCCCTCGGTGGAGCCGGACTCCGAGACGGCCTGCGAGAGCGCCGAGGCCGCGGTGAACGTCCCCGAACTGAACAGGTCGGGGACGATGCCGTACGCGTCGATGTGCATCTGCCGGAACTCCTCGTTGATCGGGTTCTCGTACTGGTTCCAGTGGTATCGGCTAGTGAACGGGCCGAGCCCGGCGTCCTTGATGTCCTGCTCGGTGAACCCTTCGCCCAGCGCCGACTCGATGGTGCCGCCGATGAGCTTCGTCGTCAGCAGGGCGGCGAACCCGCCGAACACCTGGACGTCGAAGGAGATGGCCGAGGTGAGGAACTGCGGCAGCGTCGACGCCGTGAAACCGCCGACGACCCCCGTCGCGCCGTCCGAGATCGCCTGCTCGAAGAGCCCGTCGAACTCCGAGTACCCGACCTCGACGAACCGCGGTTCGAGGACGTCGACCCCGTTGTTCTCCAAGACCTGCGTGTAGTTTTCCGCGACGCTCTGTCCGAACGCGTTGTCGGACGCGAACACCGCGACCGTGTCGATGTCGAAGTTCTCGGCGACGTACGTGCCGCCCGCCCGCGCGTCCATCGCGGTGTGCTCGCTCGCGCGGAACGCGAGCGGGTGACAGAACTCGTCGCTCACCGTGATGCCGGCGTCGGCCGCGGGGCCGATGAGGTACGGCACGTCGGTCTCGTCGACGACGGTGTTGATGAGCCGGCGCGCGCTGTCCGAGGAGGTCCCCCCGAACAGGACGTCGACCTCCTCGTCCAAGACGAGGTCCGTCGCGACGCTCTGGGCCGTGTCGGGGCTGAAGCCGGTGTCCTCGACGATGATCTCGTAGGTCGGGCCGCCCTCGGGCTCGACCGTGTACGTCCCCGGCGTCGCCTCCTCGATCGGGTCGAGGTCGTGTTTGTACGCCAGCCCGGAGTAGAACCCGCGGAGGCTGATCTGCCCGTAGTACTGGAGGTCGCCCGAGGTCGGCTGGAGCGCGCCGATCCGTACCGTCTCCCCGGAGAGGTCGCCGCCGCCGGAGCCGCCGCTCCCGTCGGAGCCGTCCGAACCGTCGCTTCCGTCCGAGCCGTCGCTCCCGTCGGAGCCGTCTCCCCCGCCCGAGCAGCCGGCCAGCCCGGTGAGTCCGGCCGCGCCGACCGCGGCCCCGGTTCCTCGCAGATACGCTCGCCGAGTGTGTTCGTCTCGCATACACTGTCCGACGACGGACACCACCATCAAGGGCCGAGTTAAGATGTTAACAGGCCACGAGGAATCCGCGGATTTCGGCCGATCTCGGCGCCGAAACCGCGATTTCGCTCGGCGCGCCGTCGCCCCCGTTCACCCGACGCTCCGCCGGTCAGTCCAGGTCGTCGAGCGCGGCGACGACGCTGCGGAGCAGCTTCTTCTCGCCGCGGCGCATGTTCTTCGAGACGGCCGCGGTGGAGACGTCGAACTCGTCGGCGAGCGTCGACAGCGTCGCCTCGCGCGGCGACTCGAAGTAGCCGGCGTCGGCCGCGGACTCGATCGTCTCGCGCTCGACGTCCGTCAGGTCGCGGCACGCGTCCAGCATCGTCGAGGCCGCGTTCGCGTTCCGCATCGTGTCGAACAGCGCCTCCATCGAGAGCTCGGAGCGGTCCTCGACGACGAACTCGTTGCCCTTCTCCAAGTCGTGGAGCGCCGCCTCGGTCGTCGACTCGTCGTCGAAGCCGACCTGCCAGCGCTCGGAGCCGTCCTCGATCAGGAACGGCCCGGTGATGTAGCCGCCGTGGTCCGTGATCGTCGACATCGCGTTCGTCTCCTCGATGACGGTCCGGATGATCGCCGTCCCGTCCTGCTTCGAGAACAGCCGGTACTCGGCCATGTTCTCGTGGTCGCGGAGCGCGGTGAGCCCGTCGCCGAGCTCGTACCGGTCCGGCGACTCGACGAGCAGCCGGGTCTCCAGCTGCTCCGCCGCCGTGTCCAGCTGCCAGTGCATGGCGGAGAAGGAGACGTCGTGGTCGGCGGAGGTGTCGATGAACGGGCAGTCGAACTGCTCCATATCCATCGTGACGTCGAGCATGCCCCCTCCTTATCCCCCGCATATATAATGGTTGTTCCTGTGGGACGAGCCTACTCGCCGAACCGCTCTTTCAGCGCCGCGCGGTCGATCTTCGAGGGGCCGGAGGTCGGCATCTCGTCGACGAACGCCAGCTCCTTCGGCACCGCGTAGCGGGCGACGCGCGAGGCGAGGTGCGACTCCACGTCGTCGAGCGTGAGCGACTCGTCGCCGACGAGGATCGCCTTGCCGACCGTCCCCCACCGCTCGCTCGGGACGCCGATCACGACCGCCTCCTCGACGTCCGGGTGGTCGGTGAGCGCGTCCTCGACCCGGGGCGGGTAGACGTTCTCGCCGCCGGAGACGAACATGTTCTTCTTGCGCCCCTCGATGTGGTAGTAGCCGTCGTCGTCCACGCGCGCGAGGTCGCCGGTCGACACCCAGTCCCCGAACGTCTCGGCGGTCTCGTCCGGCTCCTCCCAGTAGCGGTCGGCCGCCGCGGGCCCGGCGAGTTCGAGCTCGCCGACCGTCCCGTCCGCGACCGGTCCGTCCTCGTCGACGACGCGCGCGTCGACCGCGAGCGCCGGGACGCCGACGCTGCCGGTCTTCTCCCGCGGGAAACCGTCGGGCATCGCGAAGTTGTTCGGCCCGCACTCGGTGAGGCCGTACCCCTGCGATATCTCGACGCCGCGGTCGCGCCACGCCGCGATGACGCTCTCGCGGCAGGGGCCGCCGCCGCTCTTCACGAACCGGAGCGAGGAGAGGTCGGTGTCGTCCCACTCGTCGTGTTGGGCCATCATCCGCAACACGGCGGGGACCGCGACCAGCGTCGTCGCCGACTCGCGCTCGACGTCGCGCAGGATGCGCCCGGGATCGACCTCGGGACTCAGGAGGATCCGTCCGCCCATCTGGAAGAACGGAACGGTGAGGACGTTCCACCCGCCGGTGTGGAACATCGGGAACACCATCGGCGTCACGTCGTCCTCGCGGAGCCCCCACGCGGTGATGGTGTTGAACGCGTTCCAGCGGATCGCGCCGTGGCTGATCACCGTCTCCTTCGGCGTGCCCGTCGAGCCGCCGGTGTGTAAGAACAGGTGCGGGTCCGCGAGCGACACGTCGGCGGTCTCGACGGGCGAGCCGTCCGCCGGCAGGTCGCGGGTGTACGGCCGCCAGGCGTCGTCCCCGTCGGTCGGGATCGAGCGGACCGCGGGCTCGACGTCCGCCCGCTCTAACGCGTCGATGACGTCGCCGCCGAACGGGGCCTCGACGAGGAGCAGCTCGGGGTCGACGGTGCCCAACACGGCGGCGAGGTCGCGCTCGGCGAGCCGGTGCGACAGCGGGGCCAGCACGGACCCGGTCTTCCCGGTCGCGAAGAACAGGTCGACGAGCTCGACGCGGTTCCGCGAGACGACGGCGACGCGGTCGCCCGCCCCGACGCCGGCGTCGCGGAGGAAGCGCGCGGTGCGGTTGGCGCGCTCGTCCAGCTCCGCGTAGGTGTACTCGGCGTTCGCGGCCGTGTCGGTGACCGCGACGCGGTCCGGCGAGAGCCGCGCGCGGCGGGCCGACAGCGACCCGACCCACTCGTAGGTCCGGTCGCCGTGCGGGTGCGGTCGCGGGTCGGCCGCCCCGTCGGATTCCCCTCGCGTCTCGTCGCCGTCCCGGGGGTCGTTCTCCGTCGCCATCTCAGGCGACCCCGCCGAGGAAGGTCCGGATCCGGTCGTTGACGCGCTCGCGCTCCTCGACGAAGAAGAGGTGCGGCCCGCCGTCGAACAGGTCGACGTCCGCGTGCGGGAGGAGCTCGGCGAGCAGCTCGGCGTTCTCCGCGGGGAGCACGCGATCCGCCGTCCCGTGGAGGATCAGCGTCGGCACGTCGACCGCGTCGAGGCGGTCGCTCGCGTCGAACGCCGCCACCGCGGCCGCCTGCGCCTCGCGGCCGGTGGGGGTCGCGTCGCCCGCCAGCCGCCAGTCGACGATGCGGTCGACGAGCTCCGGCTCGCGCTCGTAGAACCCGTCGGAGACCGCGGGCTCCATCAGGTAGCGGATCCGCTCGCGCGGGTCCGCGTCGTCGGGCGCGGAGAAGATGTGCTCCTGGACGTCCGGCGGCGTCGGGGTCGCGTCGTCGCCCCCGGGCGAGGTACAAAGCAGCGTCAGCGAGGCGACGCGGTCGTCCGCGAGCGCCAGCTCCTGGGCGATCATCCCGCCCATCGACGCGCCGCAGACGTGGGCCGCGTCCGCGTCGCGGTCGTCGAGGACGGCCGCCGCGTCGGCCGCCATCTCGGCCGCGGTGTACGGTCCCTCCGGCGCGTCGGAGTCGCCGGTCCCGCGATTGTCCGGCCGGAGCACCTCGTAGTCGTCGGCCAACGCCTCGGCGAGCCACCGCCACATCCACCGGCCGTACCCGAGTCCCTCGAGCAGCAGCACGGTCGGCGCGTCGGGGTCCCCGTCGACGGCGTAGTCGATCGTCACGCCGTCCCGTGTCACGCTTGGCATACCCGGATCGACGACGCGGTCCGGCATCAACCCGGGCGTTAACGTTTCAACCATCGCGGTCGGCCGGCACCCACACTCAAGTCCGTCCCCGGCGACGACGCGGCATGGACACCGCGAACTTCCTCTTCGTCTCGGCCGACGCGGCGCTGATCGCCGACCTGGCGTGGCAGGTCCACCGCGAGGGCCACGCCGTGAAGTACTACGTCGAGGCCGAGAGCGACCGGGAGATCGGCGACGGGTTCGTCCCGAAGACGGGCGACTGGCGCGCCGAGGTCGACTGGGCCGACGCGATCGTCTTCGACGACATCTGGGTCGGCTCCGAGGTCGGGACCGGCGCGCTCGCGCGGGACCTCCGCGAGGCGGGGAAGGCCGTCGTCGGCGGGACGCCGAACACGGACCGCCTCGAGGAGGACCGCGGCTACGCGATGGAGGTACTCGAAGAGAACGGGGTCAACACCGTCGAACACCACGTGTTCCGCGAGTTCGACGCGGGGATACAGCACGTCAGAGAGAACCCCGCGCCGTACGTGATCAAGCCGCTGGGCGAGGTCCAGAACGTCAAGCGGCTCCTCTACGTCGGCGACGAGGAGGACGGCAGCGACGTGATCGACGTGCTCCGTGCGTACGAGAAGGCGTGGGGCCACCGGATGAAAGGGTTCCAGCTCCAGCGGAAGGTAGAGGGCGTCGAGGTCGCGGTCTGCGGCTTCTTCGACGGCGACGAGTTCGTCGACCGAGTCAACTTCAACTTCGAGCACAAGAAGCTGTTTCCGGGGAACATCGGCCCCTCGACCGGCGAGATGGGAACCTCGATGTTCTGGGCGGGGCGCAACAGGCTGTTCCGGGAGACGCTCGGGAAGCTAGAGGGGTGGCTCGCCGACGAGGGGTACGTCGGCAGCATCGACGTCAACTGTATCGTCAACGAGACGGGCATCTACCCGCTGGAGTTCACGCCCCGGTTCGGCTATCCCACCATCGCCCTCCAGGAGGAGTCGATCGAGTCGTCGACGGCCGAGTTCTTCTACGACCTCGCGCACGGGAACAAGCCGGAGCCCGAACTCCACGGCGGCTACCAGATCGCCGTCAGGGTCGTCCTCCCGCCGTTCCCCTTCGACGACGAGGAGACGTACGACGAGAGCTCGCGGAACGCGGCCGTCGTCTTCGAGACGGCGGACCGCGACGGCGTCCACCTAGAAGACGTGAAGCAGGTCGACGGCCAGTGGCGCGTCGCCGGCGAGAGCGGGATGCCGATCGTCGTCACGGGCAAGGGCGAGACGATGAGCGCGGCGCGCGAGCGGGCGTACGACCGGATCGACCGGATCGTCATGCCGAACATGTACTACCGCGACGACATCGGCGAGCGGTGGATCGACGGCGACGGCGACCGACTTCAGGCGTGGGGGTACCTCGGGCCGTAGCGCGACCGGGCGGGGTCGCGGCGGGGACGAGCGACGCCCTCCACGAGTTTTTAACGGTCCGGCTCCACTACTCGGGGTATGCCGAAGTATTCGACGGGCGGCGGCGGCGGCGGCGACGACGGGGACGCGTGTGAGCTCTGCGGCCGCGAGACCACGGACCTCCGCAAGGCGACGGTCGCCGGTGCGAAGCTGCTCGTGTGCTCGAACTGCCGCCCCCACGACGACGCCGGCAACGCCCCGAGCGGCCGGGGCGGGTCGAGCGGCGGGAGTTCCGGCGGGAGCCCCGGCGGTGCCGGGTCCGGCTCGCAGCCGACGGAGAGCCGGAACAAGGAGCTCGCCCGGAAGCAGGCGAAGATGTACGACTCCGCGACCGGCGACTCGAAGCGCTGGGAGGAGGAGGGGACGAGCTACGAGTCCGACCGCCTCCCGTACCTCGTCTCCGGCTACGGCGACGTCGTCACCGAGGCGCGGCAGGACGCCGGGCTGACCGTCGAGGAGGTCGCGACCGAGCTGGAACTCGACGAGGACGACCTCCTCGCGGTCGAGGACGGCCGGGCCGCGACCGCCAACGTCGGCGGCTCGGTCGTTCGCGCCCTCGAGGAACGGTTCGGGATCGACGTCGTCGACGAGTGACCCGGACCGAGGCGAGCGGATGAAGGCGATCAAAGACAGCGTCCACGGCCACGTCCGGCTTGGCGACCTCGCCGCCGAGCTCGTCGACACCCCCGCGTTCCAGCGGCTGCGCCACATCAAGCAGCTCTCCACGGTCCGGCTCGTCTACCCCTCCGCGAACCACACGCGGTTCGAACACAGCCTCGGCGTCTACCACCTCGCCGGCCGCGCGGTCGACGGGCTCGGCGTCGACGACGACACCGCGGCCCACGTCCGCGCCGCGGCGATGCTCCACGACGTGGGCCACGGCCCGTACGGCCACCAGACCGAGGGGATCATCCGGCGGGAGACCGGCCGCGACCACGACGACGTGCGGTGGCTCCTCACCGACGCCGACCGCGAGGTCTGTCAGGTCCTCGAGCGCAACGGGCTCGACCCGGAGCGCGTCGCCGCCCTGATCGACGGCGCGGGCGCGCTCGGCCCCCTCGTCTCGGGAGAGCTCGACGTCGACCGCATGGACTACCTCGTGCGCGACGCCCACCACACGGGCGTCCCGTACGGCACCGTCGACACCGGTCGACTCGTCACCGAGCTCCGACTGATCGGCGGCGACGGGGCGGGAGCGTCGGCCGACCTCGTCCTGGACGAGGGGAACGTCGCCACCGCCGAGAGCCTCCTCGTCGCACGGTCGCTGATGAACGCCGTCGTCTACCGCCACCACGTCTCCCGGGTCGCGGGGGCGATGCTGGAGCGCGCCTGCGAGCGCTACCTCGACCGCACGGACACCGACGCCGAGGCGTTCCGGCGGATGGCCGACCACGACCTCCTCGTCGAGCTCCGCGACCGCGTGCCGGCGCTCGGCGAGCGCATCGAGCGGCGCGACCTCTACAAGCGCGCGGTCTGGGCCGAGCTCGACGAGGTGCCGACCGGGACGGTCGACGCCGGCCGCCCGGAGGAGCGGGCGGCCGAGCGCGAGATCGCGGACGCCGTCGGGATCGACCGCGACGCGGTGATCGTCGACATCCCCTCGCGGCCGGCGCTCAAGGAGTCCGGCTCCGCGGTCGTCGTCGACGGCGTCCCGCAGCGGTTGGAGGACGCCTCGGAGCTCGTCGCGGGCCTCCGCGCCGCCGAGCGCCGCCGCTGGACGCTCGGAGTCTACTGTCCGGCGGAACACGTCGACGCGGTCGGGACCGCGGCCCGGGAGGTCCTCGGCCTTCGCGCGACCGGGCGACCCCCCGCCTAAGCGGGGCGATTACGGGTCCCGTCGGACCGCGCCCCGCCCTCTCGGCTCAGTCCTCGCCGGCGACCGGCACGGTCAGGACGGGGCGGTCGGCGTTCAACACGACCGTCTGCGTGGTGCTGCCGAAGACGGCCTTCCCGGCCGGGCTCCGCTTCCGGCCCGAGACGCAGATGAGGTCGGCGTCGACGGCCTCGGCGGCCGCGACGAGCTCCTCGCCGGGGTCGCCGCTGGCCTCGTGGTGGGCGCAGTTCACGCCGGCCGCCTCCAGCACCTCCCGGGCGCGTCGAACCGTCCCGAGCTGGTGGACCGACGCGCCCTCCGGGTTGTCTTGGAAGACGTGACAGAGGTGCGCGGTCACTTCGTCCGGGGCCGCCGGCAGGTCGGCCACCGCCTTCGCCTGCGCGATCGCCCGCGGCTCGTCCTCCAGCGCGACGCCGAGCAACACGTGGTACATGTCTCGGCGTTCGGCGAGGCGGGTTATAAATCGCACCGGGATTTCCGCGCGGCGTCGACCGGCGATCGACCGACCCCGCCCCGCCGAGCGCGCGCCGACCCCCGCCCGACACTCCCAGCCTTTTATCTCGTGCCGCCGAAGGCGGACGCATGATCACGGTCAAGGACACCGTCCACGACCACATCGAGATCGGCGGTGTCGCCGCGGACCTCGTCGACACGCCCGCCGTCCAGCGGCTCCGCCACGTCAAACAGCTCGGGACGGTCCAGCTCGTCTACCCCTCCGCGAACCACACGCGGTTCGAACACAGCCTCGGCGTCTACCACCTCGCGAGCCGCGCGCTCGACCACCTCGGCATCGGCGGGAAGCGGGCCGACCGGATCGAGGCGGCGGCGATGCTCCACGACGTGGGCCACGGTCCGTTCAGCCACAACCTCGAGTCGCTCATCCACCGCCGCACCGGGAAGTACCACGACGACGTCGACGAGCTGCTCGCGACCGGCGCGGTCGGCGAGGTGCTGCGCGACCACGACCTCGACCCGGACCGGATCGCCGGGATCGTCGCGGGCGAGGGGCGGTACGCCGGACTCGTCTCGGGGGAGCTCGACGTCGACCGCATGGACTACCTCGTGCGCGACGCCTACCACACGGGCGTCCCGTACGGCACCATCGACACGGAGCGGTTCGTCCGCGAGCTGACGTTCGTCGAGCGCGGCGAAGACGCCGAGACCGACGGAGCGGGCCGCGACGGCCCGGAGCTCGTCCTCGACGAGGGGAACGTCCAGACCGCGGAGAGCCTCCTGCTCGCCCGCGCGCTGATGAACCCGGTCGTCTACACCCACCACGTCGCGCGCATCTCGAAGGCGATGCTGCGCCGCGCCGCGAGCGAACTCCTCGACGCGACCGCGGCGACGGCCGCCGAGCTGCGCCGGATGGACGACCACGGCTTCCTCGCCGCGATCCGCAACTGCCCGGCGACCGCCGAGCTCTCGCGGCGCTACGACGAGCGCGACCTCTACAAGCTGGCGGTGTGGGCGGAGTACGACGACGTCCCCGAGCGCGTCCACGCGGCCGACCGCCCGGCCGAGGCCGCGCTCGAACGCGAGATCGCCGAGGAGGCCGGCGTCGCCCGCGACCACGTGATCCTCGACGCGCCGCCCGAGCCGGGGATGCGCGAGTCGACCGCGCGCGTCACGGTCAACGGCGACATCCGGCGGCTCGAACGCCAGTCGCCGCTGGTGTCCGCGCTCCGGACCGCGCAGCGGAACCAGTGGCGGCTCGGGGTGTACGCCCCCGAGCCGGCGACGGACCGGGTCGGCCGCGCGGCCGCGGACGTGCTCGGGATCGACCCGGACGGGCTCGTGACCGAGGTCCGGGGGGCGATGCCGACGACGCTCGACGAGTTCGAGTGACGCTTATGTCGCTCCCGGCCGATCCGCCGCCGTGACCGACGACCACCGCGAGAACCGTCGCCTCTGGAACGAGTGGAGCGACGCCTTCCAGGCGCTGTGGAACGCCGACACCGACGAGTCTGGGGTGCCGCCCGCGCCGACGCCGTTCGACCCGGACGGCCACGCGGCGACCGACGCCACGTTCCCGCCGCCGGTGGCGGGCGCTGACGTCGTCGAACTCGGCTGCGGCGGCGGCCAGGGGAGCGTCGGCACCGCGCTGGCGGGCGCCGACCGCGTGGTCGGCGTCGACATCGCGGAGGGACAGCTCGACCACGCGCGGCGGCTCCGCGACTACTACGGCGTCGACGCCCGGTTCCTCCAGGGCGACGTGACCCGGGTCCCGCTCGCCGACGACGCGTTCGACGCCGCGTTCTCCGAGGCGGCGTTCCAGCTGGTCGCGGATCTCGACGCCGCGGTGCGCGAGGCGCGCCGCGTCCTCCGACCGGGCGGCGCGTTCTACCTGTCGGTGATGCACCCGTTCCGCGAGCTGATCGACCCGAAGACCGGGCGCGTCCGCCGAGGGTATCACGCGCCGCCGCGGCGGGAGATCGAGATCGACGAGTCGTACGACGCGGACCTCGTCGCCTTCGACCGGTCCGTCTCCGAGCTCCACCGCGCCCTCGCGGACGCGGGGTTCGACGTCGAGCGCATCGTCGAGCCGGAGCCGGCGGCCGGCGAGACGACGAGCGAGGGCGACGTCGCGGCGACCGCCGACTCCCGGGCGCTCCTCCCCGACACCCTCGGGTTCTGGGCGCGGCTCGACGCGGAGTGACGGTGCGCTTCGGCGCCGCCACCGCTCGGTGAGGCGGTCCCCCGACGTTTTACCCGCGGCGCGACGAGCCTCCGGTATGTACCTCGAAGGGACGGTTCTCGTCGGTCCCGACTTCGAGCCGGTCGAGGGCCGGGTCGTCGTCGCGGACGGCGAGATCGTCGGGGTCGAGGAGGCGTCGGTCGGCAGCGACGACGTGATCCTCCCGGCGTTCGTCAACGCGCACACCCACGTCGGCGACTCGATCGCCAAGGAGGCGGGCGCGGGGCTCTCGCTCGACGAGCTTGTCGCGCCGCCGGACGGGCTGAAACACCGGCTCCTCCGTGCGGCCGACCGGGAGGCGTTGGTGGCCGCGATGGCCCGCACGCTGCGGTACATGGAGTCGACCGGCACGGGGACGTTCCTCGAGTTCCGCGAGGGCGGCGTCGACGGCGTCGCCGCGCTCCGGGACGCGCTCGCGGGGGCGGGCGTCGAGCTCGGCGAGCGCGCGATCGACGCGGTCGTCCTCGGCCGCGACGACCCCGACGTGCTCTCCGTCGCGGACGGGTACGGCGCCTCCGGCGCCCGCGACGCCGACTTCGACGCGGTCCGGACGGAGACTCGCGACGCGGGCAAGCTGTTCGGGATCCACGCCGGCGAGCGCGACGCCGATGACATCAACCCCGCGATGGACCTCGACCCCGACTTCCTCGTCCACATGGTCCACGCCGAGCGGATCCACTCGGAGCGGCTCGCCGACCGCGGCACGCCGGTCGTCGTCTGCCCCCGGTCGAACCTCGTGACGAACGTCGGCGTGCCGCCGATCCGCGAGCTGGCCGAGCGGACGACCGTCGCGCTCGGGACCGACAACGTGATGACCGACTCGCCGTCGATGTTCCGCGAGATGGAGTTCGCGGCGAAGCTCGCCGACCTCCCGGCCCGGGATATCCTCCGGATGGCGACGGTCAACGGCGCCGCGATCGCCGGGGCGAACCGCGGCGTGATCGAGCCCGGGGCGGACGCGGACCTGCTCGTCCTCGACGGCGACTCCGACAACCTCGCCGGCGCGCGCGACCTCGTCCGCGCGGTCGTCAGGCGCGCCGGCCAGGCCGACGTCTCGCGGGTCGTGATCGGCGGCGAGCCCGTCGTTCCGCGCGGCGACTGAGCCGCGTTCGACGCGGCCGACGCTCGGGGGTCCCCCGATCCGCCCGCGGGGTTCGCCCGCCGACGGAGTGAAGCCGCTCCCGTCCGTGGGCGGATCCATGACGACGCTCTCGCTGCTCGCCGGCCTCGCCTTGGGGCCGCTCGTCGGACTCGTCGCGACGCTCGCGATGGACGTGGCGATGGCGCGGCTCCCCGAGGGAGCGACCGCGCCGAAGGTCGCGGCGGGCGTGCTCACGGACACTCCCGTCGACGACGCGCCGGAGCGGCTGGCGACGTGGGTCCACTACGTCGCCGGCGCGGGCTCGGGGCTGCTGTTCGTCGGCCTCGTCGCCGCGACCGGCCGGCTCCTCGGGGTCGGCACGGCCGTCACGGTCGTCGCGGCGGGCGCCGTCCAGCTCGCGCTGATGGTCGGCTTCTTCGCGCTCGTCCCGCTGCCGCGCGCCCCCGGCCTCCCCCGCCAGCGGCTCGGTCCGATCCGCCGGGACTGGGCCGTCTCCGCGGCCGCGTACGTCGCCGTCGCCGCAGTCGTCGTGGCGGTCGCGACCGGTATCTGACCCCGCGATAAAACCGGCGCGCCGCCGCCATCCGTCCGCGCGGAGAGAAACGGTTTAGTCGCTGGCTCCGGCCCGATCGGGTATGCACGCCATCACTCGATCCGGCTGGATCGAGGTCATCTCAGGCTCGATGTTCTCGGGCAAGACGGAGGAGCTGCTCCGCCGGCTCCGCCGCTCCGAGATCGCGGGACAGTCGGTCGCGGTGTACAAGCCCGCGGTCGACGACCGCTACGGCGAGACGACGATCGGGAGCCACACGGGGCGGCAGTGGGAGGCCACCGTCGTCGACAACGAGGGGGACGGCCCGCTCGACATCCTCGACGACGACCCCGCCGAGGTCGTCGCGATCGACGAGGCGAACTTCTTCTCGGAGGCGCTCGTCGAGGTCTGTAACGCCCTCGCGGACCGCGGCAGCCGGGTGATCGTCTCGGGCACCGACCAGACGTTCCGCGGCGAGCCGTTCGATCCGCTCCCGCGGCTCATGGCGACCGCCGAGTACGTCGACAAGCTCCAGGCCATCTGCTCGGTCTGCGGCGAGCCGGCCTCGCGGAACCAGCGCCTCATCGAGGGCGAGCCCGCGCACACGGACGACCCGACGATCCTCGTCGGCGCCGAGGAGTCGTACGAGGCCCGGTGCCGCGACTGTCACGTCCTGTTGACCGGCGACCGACCGGAGGAGGAGCGACCGTTCGACGGCGCCGAAGTCGACCCCGCGAACGACTGAGCGCCCGCCGCCGGTGAGACGCCCGAGCGTGCTCGGCGGCCCGCCCGACTACCGCGCCCGCCGGCTCACTCCGGCCCCGGCGCCCGCCGATAGGCCCACAAGTGCCCCTCTCCGTCCGGCAGGTCGATCGGGCGGTACGTCCGGATCAGCGCGCTCCCGTCCGCGAGCGCCAGGCGCTCGTCGTCGACCGGGCGTCGCTCGTCGACGATCCCCTCGATCCGCGCGACGAACCCCTCGGGGTCGGCGAACCGCTCGCTCAGCTCGGCGGCGAGCCGCTCGCAGTCGCGCCCGGTCGCGGCCGACGGGTCGCCGTCGACGTCGAACAGCTCGTAGAGCCGCTCGTTCACCCGGAGCACCCGCCGGTCGGCGTCCTCGACGAGCATCCCCACGGGGAGCGCGTCGAGCGCGGTCGACAGCACGGCGTTCGACCGCTCGATCTGGCGCTTGCGCGCGACCTCCTCGGTCACGTCCTCGAACTGCGAGAAGACGCCGATCACGTCCCCGTCGGCGTCGGTCACGACCTGGTTGTGCCACGCGCACCGGATCCGCGTCCCGTCGCTGCGGACGTTCTCGTTGACGCTCTGAAACCCGCCCTTGTTCGAGAGCAGGTCTCGTTCCAGCGCCGCCACGTGTCGGCGCTCGGGCTCGGGAACGAACGGGAGCCACGTCCCGCCGAGCAGCTCCGACTCGTCGAAGCCGAGGATCTCCTCCGCGGCGGGGTTCACCCGGACGATCCGGAACGCGTCGTCGTACTCGACCGTCCCCAGCGGCGACTGGTCGATGAACCGCGAGAGCCGCTCCTCGCTGGCAGCGAGCGCGACCCGCGACCGGTGCTGGTCGACGGCGTTGCGCACGCGGTTGGCGAGCACCTCGTACTGGTCGTTGCCGCGCTGCTTCTGGAGGTAGTCGGTCGCGCCCGCCGAGAGCGCCTCGCTCGCGATCTCCTCGCTCCCCTTCCCCGTGAACAGCACGAACGGGACCTCGATGCCGCGGTCGCGGACCAGCTGGAGGAACGCCAGCCCGTTCGTCTCGGGCATGTCGTAGTCGGAGACGACGCAGTCGATCCGCGTCGTCGTCAGCGCGTCGAGCGCGTCCTCGACGTCCGTCTCGGACCTGACCTCGAACGACTCGTCGATCCGCTCTAAGTACGTCTCCGTCAGGTCGAGGAACGCGGGATCGTCGTCGACGTGGAGGACACGGACCGCCGACGAATCCGCCGATCTGGGCGCTGCGGGAGGCCCCGACATGCCAGTTCGTACCGCGACCTCGTTGATATACGTTCGGGTCACCGCACCCGACGCTTCCGACCGCCCGTCGGCTCACGCCGCGTCTACGCCGTGCT
>ERZ1034547.14-NODE-14-length-52700-cov-6.239795_pt1 | contig 52700 bp, 58 predicted proteins | sample MGYA00520642_ERZ1034547 | MGnify/ENA primary metagenome ERZ1034547 (study PRJEB33760, sample SAMEA4777713) | hypersaline lake metagenome | biome: hypersaline environment; feature: brines | place: Spain | collected 2012-08 | depth 0 m ... | reverse complement strand
AAGGCTGTATTGCAGAAAAACTGGTATGATGTTCAGGCACCAAGCATTTTCGACGAGGATACTGTGGCTGAGACACCTGCCGAAAAGGAATCACAGGTAATCGGCAGAACCGTAAAGGAAGGACTCAACGACCTGATGGGTAACGCAGACAAATACTACGCAGACGTAGTTCTAAAAGTAACAGACGTCGAAGGAAAAAAGGCATTCACAGAAATAAGCGAAATGAAATGCTCAAGCGAATTCGTCTCCAGAATGATCAGAGAAGGAAGCGACAGATTCGACTTCGTACACGATCTAGAGACAGCGGACGACCGAACAGTAAGAATCAAGCTCGTCGGCGCAACACTACGAAGAACCAGTTCAAAGAAGCTTACAGCCGCACGAAACAAGATCAAAGAAATCCTCAACGAAAAAGGAGAGGAACAGAGCTACGAGGAAATCATGGAGAACATCTTCACAGACAACCTCCAGGAAGAAATCAGAGACGAAGTAGACACAATCTACCCATTCCGACAGCTCGAAATCAGAAAGACAGAGCTACTGGAATAGGAACTTCCAACACATATTCTCTAACTTCTCTTTATCTATACACAGGAAATTTTTTCCATCTTACAGCCACCTAACCCACTAAAAAACTTTACCTCATAAAACCAGTTATACCGGATGGGCCGGTAGCTCAGTCTGGCAGAGCGCTTGGCTCTTAACCAAGCGGTCGCGGGTTCAAATCCCGTCTGGCCCAAACTTCTGAAAGTTTAATCATGTTAAGCCGCGCAAGGCGGCTTTCAGAAAATTCTAAATTAATCAAAGCTAATTCCCTCAAAAACGTGAATATCAAATGAAGATTTTCGACAGTTCTATCAAATTTGTCTTCAAAGATAATGTGTGACTTTTGGAAGACTTCAATCTTCATCATGTGCTGAAGAAATAATTTCCTCAGTCAAATGGCTAAAATTACTGGAGGAAACAGAAAAGTTCCAAGAATGGGCTAGGCGAAGGAGTTTAGAAACTGATGGACTATTCGAAGGGTACAAGTTCTTATGTGAGAATTCGTTTAGAGTTTTTGTAGACGGCGTTGCAAGAGATCTAGATGTACCACTAGAGGAGGACAAAACTCTGCAGAGACTCCTTTCTGATGGAAAAGACATTACCGCATGCCCGAATACATGTGAGAAAATCAAATTTCTGAGAAAAGCAAAAAATTGGAGAAGAAAAATCTGTAAAGCTGAATCCTGGAATGAACTAGAAGCAATCTTGGACAGATTAAACAACTCGTGGACAGGAAAATTTGACAAAACCCAAAAAATATTGGATTTCAACCCAGAACTCAATTCAATTACTAAAGAGGAGATTATCAACGCGACTTGTAAGAAGACTGCTATCAACTCCTTCGCCATAAAAAGGTCTGGAGTTCCAAGAGCGATAGATAAAGCTCATAGCCTCCCAAGAGGCGTATGGGAAGAAAGACTAGAAGTAAGTTTAAGCGGATATAGCTTAGGGCTACAATTTCTTTTAGAAAATTTCAGTGATAATAACTCTGAGAGATTTAGTGAAAAACTGAAACAAGTCGAAAATTGGTCAAGTCGTGGAAAATGGTCTGAGGAAAAGAAAACACATCGAGAATTAGAGGTCAAGTCTCTAGAGGAAATATTTCCCAACTATCGTAAACTTTACGGATTAGGCGGAGAATCTTGGAACTTTGACTCAATGACTCAGCTTAGATATGTTTTCAAAGAAGGAGAGCTTGATAAAGAAGCTTTCAATGTTTTTTATGAGGGTGCTAAGGAACCAGAACTAACTGAGGAACAAAAATTGAAAGCAAAATTGTACTGGTATGATGTTGAAATTCTTGAGGAATCCAAATCCAATATTTTTAACGGCGTTCCAGCCTTTAGATCAACTTTAAGAGGATTTAAATCCCTGAAAAGAAACTCTAACCGGGAAGCAGAAATTTTTATTTCCAAATTCAAGCATCCCAGAAAAAATGGAAATGACTATAGTTATGGACTGCTACTTGAGTCCTATGGGTCAATCGCCGACTATTCTGGATGGTTAATTTTCAAAAATTGCGCGAATGATGACTCAGGGATGGGCAGTAACGAACATGATAAGGCAGAAATAGAAATTTGCCGAAATATAGGAAAGGAAGAATACTACCCTTCAAATCCAGTAGGGACAAATATTAGCTCCGAAGAGAGGCTTGAAGACCCTGTAAAACTGGGAAAAACTGAAGATATAGCAAACCTTCAAGAAATGGAAATTAAATCGGATCAATTCTAAAAACACATATCGGATATCACGATAGGATCAAAAGGCGAAAACCTCCAATCAGAGAAAAAACTAAAGAAAGACCTAAAGGATGTTCGCGCAAATAATAAAATCGCCAAAGGCTTGGTCACAGAATTACTTACATTCTATATTCGATCTAAGAAGGGTGAAGACCCATCATGGACTGTCAATAACCCTCAAGGAGAACTAGACATTTTAAGAAAAAGTGAAAATTCTATAACCTGTATAGAGTGCAAATATAACATTAACAACGTGAACATCGAAAACGCAATTTCGAAATTAAAGAACAAGATGTCTGAGTATGAAGGAGGGAAAGTCTCAGGAGAAATTTGGACGTGGCAAAACCCTCATCAAGATGTCAAAAAGAGATTCGAAGAAGAGAGTATTTCACTAATTTCAATCCAGAATGTATTACAGAATAATCGGATTTTTTCACAAAGTAGTTTTAGAAAGACCAAAGAATTCCTCAAAAGATGAGTTAAAGCATCAAAACTCCTTTGCTTTCTCGACCTTCGGAGCGGCGTGCATGGTGCAGTACGCGTCTGAAGGATTTTTCTCGAAGTAGTCTTGGTGTTTTTCTTCTGCTTTGTAGAATTTTTCCAGTTCCTCCAGTTCTGTGACGATGTCGTCCTCGTACTCTGCCTGTTTTTCTTCGATGAATTCCCGGGCGATTTTTTCCTGTTCGGAGTTTTGGTAGAGGATTATTGATCTGTACTGCGAGCCGACGTCCGGTCCTTCGCGATCTTCTGTAGTTGGATCATGGATCTTGAAGAAGAACTCCAAGATTTTTTCATATGAAATTTTTTCTTCGTCGTATTCTATTTTGATGACTTCTGCGTGGCCGGTTTTTCCTGAACAGACTTCTCTGTATGAGGGGTTTTCTGTGTGGCCGCCGGCGTATCCTGAGGTGACTTTTTCGACGCCTTCGAGGTTTTGGTAGGCGGCTTCTGTGCACCAGAAGCATCCGCCGCCTAGGACTGCTTTCTCTGTCATAGAGTATTTTTTGGTTGGTGAGAAATTTATTGGTATGTGCGGTCGTCTGCCGGTGGTTTGAATCTTGTGACGCTCTCCCAGTTTTCGTCGAAATGCTGTGGCGGCCATGGGTCTGTTAGCGCTGTGAATGCCCATTCCTGGTACTGGTCTTTCCCGTATCTCTGGTCTTCAGAATCCATGTTGTCCCAGTAGAGGTCTACAAGTCCCTGTGCCTGTGCGCCGATCTCTACCTGGCGTTTGTCTTCCAGGAGTGCTGATGCTACCGCCAGTTCCAGTTCACCTTCTCCTACGTATCCCGAGTTGAGTATTCTTCGTGCCTGTTCGCCGTAGATTCCTGCTGCCATATCTGCCATTGCTTCGCGGCTCTTTTCCGGGAGTTTGGAGAGGTAGAAGCTTGAGTCCAGGTTTTCACGCAGGACTTCCTGGTAGAAATCCTCTACTGCGTCGACTGTGGCGTCTTCAACTGCGTCCTGAGAGAATTCCTGCCACTGCTCCATCAGCTCCTCTGGATCAGGTTTCTGCATAGTCATAGGTTTCTATAGAAGATGAAAATTTAAGTTAGCTACCTTCAAGTGGCTAAAAAATGAGCAAAAATGTAAATGATCTCTACCGGAGTTCTTCTATATCTGCTTCTCCGTTGAGGATTAGTTCTGCGTATTCTACAGCGTTTTCGAGTTCATCGAACTCTCCGTATTCCAGTTTGTCGGATGGTCCGAGTCGTCCTTCCCGGTATTTTACCTGGAAATTTTTCTCTGTTTCTTCCCAGTCGCCGGTTTCCTCGATGTATAACTCCGAGTAGTCGTCGGCTATTCTCCGGAATCTTTTTCTTCCGAACAGCATTCCCGGGTTCCATCCTCGGTCGGCGAACTCCATGAGCGACTGTGTTTCAGTATCCGGATTTTCTGTAGTTTGTTTAGAACTTGTTGCGGCGTCAGCGCTTGATGCCAAGTTTTTCTCCCCTCTCGGAGTTTTCCTCTTTGCCGAATTTAAACCCTTCCGAAAGCTTATATGGCGGGGAATCGTACAGTATTTTAGATATTCCAGTAGTTTTTCTGGCTTTCAACTGATTCTGTAGTAGATCCCTCCTGTAAGACCAAACCCTTAAATTTGTGACTGTTCGATGGTTACATAGGTGTTTTTGATTTCCGGGTTTGGCGAGAAACTGGTTTACAGTATCGGAGCCAGTGAGTCTTATGCTTACGAGGTCGGTGACGGTGATTTTACTGTTGCTGTTGTCGCCGGGAATCACGGCGATGAGAAAGGTGCTCGCGAGGTTTTTGATGGATTGTTTGACGAGCTCCCGGAGAACTATGATGACCTGAGTTTGAGTTATATTCCGGAGTCTAATGTTTTTGCCTACGAGGAAACCAGCAGGAAGACTCCAAGAAGCGTTCAACCTAATGCTGCGGATCAGCATGACTTGAACAGGAGTTACGAGACCGCTCGGCGTGAACTTGAATCCGAGAGAAATCTGCAGGGTTTGAATACCACTCAGAGGGCTGCTTTCAGGGTTCTTGAGCACCTGGATGATTTGCAGCCTGATCTTGTTATTGATATGCATTCCGGGACTTCCGGGACGAGGAGGATGCCGCAGGTTCGTTACAAGCACCGGGAGGACTATCCTGTCGCAGAGTCCAGTATGCGCTCCGTGACGGAGAACGCCGGTGTTGACATGGTTGTAAGTGAGCCGGGTGAAGACGCGGAGATGCTTGGAGCAGTGGCTCCGAAGATGGGCTTTCCTGCCGTGACTGTTGAAGTCTGTGGAGGCGTAGAGCATTCAAGAGACGGTTTTACAGGAGTTGATGCCGAGGACTATGAAAATATAATCAGAAATATTTTTGCTTACGCGCTTGACCGCGAGGAGAATGATTTCAGTCCACGCGAGTTTACAGGACTTGAGAAAAACTTCTCTACCGCAGATAGACATGGATCCATCGAGTATCATTTCCCTCTAGGAGAAGAAGTTTTTGAAGGCGAGACAGTAGCCACCATTACATCAAAGAACGGTGAAACCCATGAAATGGAAGCTCTTGAGGACGGAGCGCTGGAGACGATTCTGACAGAGGAGAAACGAGCAAACGTGAAACCCGGAAACCGGATCTTCAACATCGCCAAGAGGGATCAGTGATGGAAGAAGGTTACAGCACCTGGGAGAGGATTTTCGCCCAGGAGTACGACGTGCCGCTCGAAGCCGCAGATGAGCGAATTGACCGGTGGCTGGACGAGTTCGCGACTCAGGACAGCTTCGAAGAGTTCTACGAGGAAACAGTTGAAAATTCTGACGAGGCAAAGTTTGTGCCTGGTAAAAACCGTGCTTATTCCGTCAGGAATGCTTCGGAAGGAGAACCATTGAACTGTGAGGGAAAAAGCCTGGTGACTGCTTTAGCTGGTATGCAGCAATACGGGAAGGATTTCGAGCTTCTCGTTGATTACCAGGTGGATGACAGGATGGGAATGCCGGAAAATATTCTCAGTCACCACGTTACAGCACGAGATAGTGAAGGCCAGGTCTACGGTAACCGGAGGGAACAGTTGAACGGCTTTGATACACTTTCCGGAGACGATTTTGCCGCGCTTTACTTCATCTCTGAGGCAAAAACCGCTGAACAGAACGGGGATGTTGAGGAAGCAGAGCGACTGAGAACTGAAGCTCAGAATCTAAATAATAGATCCAGTTACATTGGCAGAAGACTTCAGGAGAACAATAATTCAGTTAAAGGTCGTCGTGGAAGAGTTTAACTAATTTCAGAAACTTCCATATATTCAGACATTCTTTCAAGAACTCTCTCAGTTCTTGCCATTGTATAGAGCTCTTCTGTTTCAGGACTGTAGTCTGTGTTCTCGAGAACGTTTGAGGCCATGTTGTAGACGCTTTGTGCTGTCTTGATATTTTGATGGAGTTCTTTGCCGTCAAGTGGCGCTCTTGCGTCGTACCAGTCTGCTGCTGTTTCCAGTTTTTCGTTTGTTTCTTCGAGATTTGTTATAAATTCGTCGAAGAGTTCCAGCGCCCTCTCGTACTCTGTTTCTGTTACGTCGTCCATCGGAAAACTGTTTTTCAGAATCCAGTTTTTTAAACCGGTTCTTGGACCGGTTGCTGGAGTTTTTGAAAAGGTTTACGGAGTTTTCCGGGTTTTTACTGTTTCTGCGCCAGGAAGCGGTGTCCTGTAACGATTTTTCTGCGGTGTGTTCCACAAACCCTTTTTAAAGTTTGACCGTCTATCTCGGATATATACGCGCTATAGGTGAACAAAAAATGGCTGATAAACCACACATTAACTTGGTATTCATTGGACACGTCGACCACGGAAAGTCAACAACTATCGGAAGACTTCTGTGGGATACTGAAAATCTGCCGGAAGAAGAAATGCGAAAGCTAGAGGACGCTGCTGAAGAAGCAGGGAAGGAAACATTCGGTTTCGCTTTCGCAATGGACTCTCTGGAAGAAGAAAGAGAAAGAGGAGTTACAATCGACCTTGCACACAAGGAATTCGATTCTGACAACTACTTCTTCACGATTATCGACGCTCCAGGACACCGCGACTTCATTAAAAACATGATTACAGGAGCTTCACAGGCTGACGCAGGAGTTCTAGTCGTCGCAGCAGACGACGGAATCCAGCCTCAGACCAAGGAGCACGCCTACCTCTCCAAGACACTGGGAATCGATCAGTTGACAGTAGCTGTCAACAAGATGGACCTGGTTGACTACGGAGAAGACGGTTACAACGACATCAAAGACGAAGTCTCCGAGATGCTTCAGGGCGTAGGATACGACCCAAGCACAATCGACTTCGTACCAATCTCCTCATTCGAGGGAGAAGGCGTCGCAGAGCTTTCAGACGAGATGGGATGGTACGACGGTCCTTCCCTACTGGACGCACTTGACAGTCTAGAAGAACCTGAGAAGCCTGAAGACCTACCTCTCAGAGCACCGATCCAGGACGTCTACAAGATCTCCGGAATCGGAGCAGTTACAGTCGGTAGAGTCGAGACAGGAGAGATTTCACCTGGCGACAACGTAGTATTCGAGCCAGCTGGAACGCGACTGAACAAGAACATCGGTGGAGAAGTCAAGACCATCGAAATGCACCACGAAGAAGTTGACCACGCAGAACCTGGAGACAACATCGGATGGAACACAAGAGGAGTTGGACAGGACGACGTCAAGAAAGGAGACGTCGCAGGACCAGCCGACAACCCGCCAACAGTTGTCGACAGCTTCGAGGCACAAGTCATCGTCCTCAACCACCCTAACGTCATCTCCGAGGGATACACACCAGTATTCCACGTCAACACAGCACAGGTTTCATGCACATTCACGGACATCAAGTCCACCATGAACCCTAAGACCGGAGAGACGATCGAGGAAGACCCTGACTACATCAAGCAGGGACAGGCAGCGAAGGTTGAAATCACACCACAGCAGCCACTAGTCATCGAATCCAACGACGACATCCCACAGATGGCAAGATTCGCCATCAGAGACATGGGACAGACAGTTGGAGCCGGACAGGCACTCTCAGTCAACGAGAAGGAATAAACACGAAACTCGGAGAATTTCTGGATTCACAGAAAATCTTCGATTTTCGACAATCCTTCCACTTATTTCATCTTTCTCTTATTTTCAGGTTACAAGCTTCTCAAAAAGAGTCTGACAAAAAATTTCTGAATACCCTAACCGGTTTTAAGCACTGAGTCAAGAAAAATTTCTTAATGGACAGACGGAACGCTTTACTGATTTTACTCGGGATTTTTCTACTGGCGCTCGGAGTGAAAACTTTTTCAATTCTCTCCAGTTCTTCGGTTCCGCCAGGCTGGATAGACACCAGCTACCATGTTTCAACAGCTCTTGATGTCGCCGAGGGAAATATTGACAGCCTGATCCATCCCTGGTGGCATATAGACGGAAACTCAGAATTAATTGACGGCATAAATGTGATAGACAGGAACTCTGCCAGCTTCTTTTACCCGCCGTTCCTTCACGTTTTCATGGCCGGTTTCATGCTTTTCCTGAGTCCAGGAGTTGCTAGTATAGTCTCAATTTCACTCGTGTACAGTCTGGCTGGCCCAGCAATATACTTGCTTTCCAGGAGCTACGGAATCAGCATGAAATCTTCCCTGCTGGGTGCAGGAGTCGCTGCTGCCTCGACTTCGCTTATGCAGTCGCAGCTCATGGGATTCTGGTCCTTTGCAGCGGCTTTCATATTCGGGATAGCTTCATTCGGATTCTACAGGCTTGAAAGAAAAAAAAACGAGAAAAAATATCTTCTGGGTTATATTCTTAGCGGTGCTGCATCTGTCCTGACTCACTGGGTTTTCGGAGCGTTCATCATAGGTATGCCTGTGCTTGAAATACTGCTTGAATCCAGGGAAAAACTTGTAGAGGAGTTGAAAAAACCTTTACTCATGTTCTTGTTCGTTTTGCCCTTCTACGGAGCATTTTTTGCGACTTCAAGTATTAAAAGCTATATTACAACAAGTTTCGGAGATATTTTTTCTTCAGCAGCGCCTTTACTCCTGTTGGCCGGACTGATAACTGTAAGGAAAAAGTATGCGAGTATAGGAGTTTTTACTGCAGGAAGTCTGGGCGGAATGCTTGTTTTCTATGGCTTGAATCTGCCTATACCTTTTAGAGATATGATACAGTTTGCTTTACCTGTTCTGGCAGGTTTTTATGTGGCAGCGACACGGGATGAACTCTGGGACGAGGGTTTCGAGAAGTTTTTCACTTTACTTATGCTGGTGGTAGTGGTTGCCGGTTTCGCGGCGCAGTTTTCCATAGGAAGTGATTCCAGTCGCTCAATTACCGGCGAAAATTTCGATAAGCTTGTTGACGCACGGGAAAATCTTCCGGATAAGATAATTGTTCCGGGAGAAGGTGTCGGATCCTGGGTGACACTGGCTTCTGAGGATCGTCCTGTAGCCAGTCCTTTCAGTAATTATAATTCATCCGAACTGGACAGCGAAAAGTTTTACTACCTGGATTTAGAAGATTAGAAAAACTTCTGCCTGTGATCCTTCTGGACTCCTGTAAACCATTTAAAAGAATTAACTGCTGAAAGTCTATTATGCAACAGGCAAGAGTGAAGCTCCGAAGTACGGAACAGGAGAAAGTGGACGATCTGGCCGACGAAATTCTTGAGATCGGCGACGAATACAATGCCGAGGTTTCAGGACCTGTACCGCTTCCAACCGACACCATGAGAATTCCGACCAGGAAGGCTCCAGACGGTGAGGGAAGCGAGACCATCGAGCGCTACGAGATGCACGTCCACAAGAGACTTGTCACACTTGAGGAAAGTGAGAGAGCTCTTCGACAGGTCATGCGTGTACACGTACCGGAAGGAGTAGAGATCGAGATCGAACTCAAGGAATAGACTTTCTTCCACATAACTTACCAACCTTTACTTTAAAGTGGAACAAGCAGTTCACAGAGTTCCAGATAACTTTTCTCCAGTCAGACCTTTCCTAATTTAAAACTTCCAAGAACTACCTTTATACAGAAAGTTAGTTTCCGAAAGCCATTCTCTTTGAATGGCTTATTTGATCGAATTTAGTAAATTCGTTGCCGGGATGACAGAGTCTGGCTAATTGTGCCGGTCTTGAGAACCGGTGACCCATACGCGGTCTCCTGGGTTCAAATCCCAGTCCCGGCGCTTCGCGCCTTTTTCTGGGATTTTCAAATCTTGAAAATCTCATCGAGATTTTTCTGCTCTAGAAAACCTGATACAGTTTTTTCGTACCCGGTCCCGGCTAAACCTTTTTTGCGTTAAATTTAATTTTTCCATGTTTGAGATGGGTTAGGTAGACTTTTTCGATAGCTGGGCAGGAATTATAAGTGAAGTTTCACATATTTTCTTCCATATGTCTAAGACTGCCAGGGATTTGATGATTGATCCGGATTTTGTTGAGTACGATACTCCTGTTGAAGATGTTGAAAAGGAGTTTGAAGGCTCTGAAAACATCTTGATTGTCAAGAGGAATAAGAAGTTTGTTGGAGAGATCCATGAGAATTCTCTGATCAAGGCATTGATTCCTGAAGAGAGAATTGATGAGGAATCCATCATCGGCATTCTTGGACTTTCTTTTGACCAGAGCTATGCTCCTGACACCGCAGAAGATCTTATGAACGAGCATGAAGTCACTATTCCTCCCGAGGAAACACTGGGTGAGATTGCCTTCCTTATGGATGAGGAAGATGTGAGATCTCTTCCTGTGGAGGAAGATGGAGAAATCATCGGTGTTGTGCACGAGAATGCTGTAGTCAGAGAGGGCGAGGTGTAGAAGCTTTATGGCAGCAGGACTGGCCGCACAGACAATGTACGAGCTTGGGCTTCTTCTTTTCGCGTCATTTATTGTAGGAGAAATTTTCGAGAGGATCGGAATAGAGTCTATAATCGGCTATATTGTTACAGGACTGGTTCTAGGTCCTTCAATACTTGACATGATTCAGCCAGGCACAGTCAAAGGTTTTGCGACAATCGGTGCATCACTTGTGCTTTTCCAGGCCGGTCTACGTGAAGAGAACGTGGTAGAAATCTTCAGACACAGGAAAGGCCTGCAGCTCGGTCTTGGAGTACTCGCCGGCTCATTCGTATTCATACTTGGATTACTGCTCGTATTCGGAGAGACATTTTTACCTTATGAAAGCCTCACAGCATTCGTTTATCTTGCTCTAGGTTACGCAATAGTGGATATCGGCGTTCCATCGAAAATAATGCTTTCAAAAGGACTTCTGAGAAGTGAAACAGGAAAATACACTGTAAAATCCTCTGTTATTAACGTTACAGTAGGTTTACTGGCCCTAACAGGTCTTGTGATCATAAACTCCAGCGTATCCACTCTTTTCATGAAAGTTGGTGGTATAGTCGCGTTTGCAGTAGTTTTCTACATCATGCACGAGTTTATCCATAGGATCGACGATTACATCATTATGATGGAGGAGACGGAAGCGCAGTTCGCGATAACATTTGCTCTCCTGCTTGGACTGAGTTACGCTACAGAAGTAATCGGTCTTTCGACAGTTCTCGGAGCTTTCTTCGCAGGAATACTTGTCTCCCGTTCAGAATTCTCGGATTCACGGGCCTTCCAAGAAAAGATCCAGGCTATAGGCCTCGGACTGTTTATCCCAATTTTCTTCGCATGGTTCGGGCTGGGACTGAATATTAACAGCATTATAGCGAACATCGAGGCAGCAACATTCCTCTTTGTACTTTCAACTGTTTCAAAATTCGGAATTGGTTATGTGACCTCCAGACTTCACTCGATGGACGACTCATTTATGATAGCCAGTTCGCTGCTCAGCCTTGATATAGAGACTCTTGTCGTCCTGTTGATCGGTATTGATATGGGAATCTTTGGAGGCGAGATCCTGCAGATCTTCGCGCCCTCCGTCCTGCTTTCAACTACGACAATAGTCATACTTTACTCATTGAAGGACCGGTTTGACCTTTGAAAATCCGGTTTTACCTTCAACGGCTCTGATTTAAAGATATAAATCCTGAGCCTCAAAATTCTGGTATGGCGCTTCTAGGAAAGGTATCTTCAGGTGTAAAAAGAGCTAAAGACGCTCATTCAAAGGCCAAAAAGATCCACTCGGATGTTGAGGAAGCTAGAGAAAAAGCAGAAAAAGCCTCAGAAATTCTGGGGAAAGCTTCTACGGCATACAAGCAGGTGAGAGAAGAATCAGAAGCGGTGGAAGATTTTGAGAAAAAAATGTTCGAAAGAAGTAATTTCAGCAGAGATGCATTTGAAAAACTTATAGAAGGCGAGGAAGAAGAAATAGAAGAGGAAGAAGAGGAGATAGAAGACCTTAAACAAGTTTTCCAGCTAACCGGTCAGATAATAGATGTCATTGCGGAAAGCGAGAAATTCCTTGAGGAGATGATAGAAGATGAAGATAAAACCATAGATCAGATAAGCAAGGAGATAGAGGAATTCAACGAAGGCGCCAGAGATGCAGAACATGCAAAACAGATAACTGAAGACATAGAAACTGCAGCCGAAGAACTCAAAGAGGAGCTTCAAGAGTTAGGAGAGCTCATACAGACAATTACGCAGTTCGAGCAGATTGAAGGTAAAGCCTCCCAACTTCTAACATCTGAGGTTAATGCTGTAGAAAACCAGAAAGAAGAGATAAAAATGGAGATAAAAGGCGCCGAGAAAGCAGGCGCTGAGGACGCAGAAGAGGCTGGAGAACAACTTGCCGAGGAAGAACATCGTGAAGAGGAGGAAATCGAGAGAGAAATAAAATTCGAGAAAGATGAGCTTGAAAAAGTTGAGGAAGAGATCCAAGAGCTTAAAAGCGAACTAGAAGCTATTGAAAAAGAAGCTGAGGCTCTTCACGAAGAAGCACAGGAATTCCGGGATGAAGTAGCAGGCATAAGCCGACAAGCATCGAAGGAAATGTCAGAGATAACGAGCCTTACAGAAAATGTTTATGAGAAGGCTCAAAGCCTGGTTGGAGACATTGAAAAAGAGGAGAAAGGTCTGGCAAAGATAAAAGAACAAATGCCTTGAGAATATGAACACAAAAGAGAAATATCTGAAAACTATCTACAGGCTTACAGAAGCTGGCGAGAAGAAGACTACGACATCCGAGCTATCGTCGCATATGGAAGTTTCTGATGCCAGTAGCTCAGAAGCAGTACAGAAGCTTGAAGAAGAGAACCTGGTGTGCAGAGCAGCTTACAAAGGATTTACGCTTTCTCCGATGGGGAAAAAAGAAGGTGAAAAATTCCTGGATAAAAATAATCGCCTGGAGAAATTTTTCGAGGAGATAGGTGTGGAAGACCCTGAGGAAGAAGCTGGTGAAGTTGCGCATGTTATTTCGGAGGAGACTTTAGGAAAAATGGAAAGTCTTGTGGAATAGTGATTACTTAAAAAAATGACTACCTAGTTGACTCATACGGTGTTTCTGTCTATCTTACAGCCCCCTGGTGTAGTGGCCAATCATGAGAGGCCCTGGCCCTCTCGACGCAGGTTCGAATCCTGCGGGGGCTATAGACGTTTCGTTAGAGTCAAGGGGCTAAGGCTGCAGTCTTTCTAGTAACCCGCCTGTTCTTGATTTCGGAAAGGATATGCTTTAGAAAATTCTGTTAATTAGGTAATAATATGAGTAAAGAAAAGATTTCTCCAGAATTAGATGGGGAAATAAGAAGTATCTTAGGTTGCGACATGAAAGAGATAATAACTATTTCTGACGGTCTTATACACCAGACATATGAGATAAAGACAGATAAAGGCGAATATATCTTTCAGATAGCTGATGCGGATAAAGACAAAGAAAAAGCATTAGAAAGAAAAGTATCTGTGTTTTCAAAAGCTGAAGAGTCCGGTCTACGGGTTCCCGAACTGGTAACGGAAAATGTAAGAGTGACAAAGAAAAACGGTGAGCGGAGAAAGTTCTATATTGTAGAAAAAATACCTGGGAAAAGCTTAAGAGAGAAGAACTCTCCCGAACTTGCTTATAATGCAGGAAGAAAATTAGCCGATATACACAACATCCAAAAATATGAAGATACTGACTGGCTGATGCCTGAAGAAAATGGATTTAGAATCCAACAATTTGAAGAAGGAAATCTCAAAAACAGAATCCTCTCCAAAACTAAGGAAGATGTGCTTATACTCAAAAAGAATGGTTTCGAAGAGGCAGGAAACAAAATACAAGAAATCTTCAAGAAATATGGAGAAAACTTACCTGAAGAATTTCGTCCTGTTCTTTGTCATAACGACTACAGTCCAGACAATATAATAACACAGAATGGGAAAATCACAGGCATAATAGATTTTGATTATGCATACTCAGGACATAACCAGCGAGATTTAGTGAAAGCAGCAAATTCATTTTGGCTTGAAGGACTTAATGTCAGAGAAGAGTTTTATGAGGGTTATAGCAGGTCAGGAAAACTGGAGGATTCTTTTGAAGAAAATGAACCGCTCTATAGATTAGAAACCCTGACCAGAATTATAGCAAGCATCTTCGAGCTTAAAGACGAGGTCGATTCCAGAGAAAAGGAAGAATATAGCAGAAAGCTAAATGAAACAATACAATACAGCAGTTTGAAGCTTCAAAACAATTGAGAAGCTATAGACCATACTACTCTAACTGACTGGCGGGATTCCGGGGGGCTAACTAAAAATTTCTCTTTTAATCCAATAGTGAAGTTATTTACGTACCTGGGTCAATCCATACTTATGAGGAAAGATATTATTGCATTGACAGCACTTGTATTTGCTGTGGTTGCTGTAGGATGCACAGCGGACACCGGAGACGAACCTTCTCCAGGAAACGTTTCGGATCAACCGGACGGACTGGAGGTAAACGAGACTGATGTCCGGGAGATAACTGTCGAAGGCGGAAGCTACTACTTTGAACCCGGTACGATCAATGTAAGTGTCAACGAGACAGTCAGATTCGTGCTTGAAAACGAGGGAGGATTCCACGATATGAGAATTCCTGCCCTGGAAGCAGGCACTGAACAGATCAGCGGCGGTGAAACAGCAAGTTTCACTGTAACCTTCGATGAAGAAGGTAGCTACGAGTTCATCTGCTCAATCGGCAACCATGCAGAACAGGGAATGACAGGCACTATACAGGTCAGCTAGAGAAAACCACTTATTCTTCATATTTTTTCAGATATGTTCTAAAGAATTGAAAAACAACTCATTCAATAACAGAGTTTAAAGATTTAGCCCTGCCTAAAACAATTATGAGCGGTAAAGAACTCCGGAAGAATCAGGAAAAGTTCAACCATAAAACAGATGCGGAGATCAGCTACGACTCAGGAAAAGGCCTTACAGAAGATACAGTGAGGAAAATTTCGAAGGAAAAAGATGAGCCGGAATGGATGATGAAAAAACGTTGTCAGGCGTTTAAACATTTCAAGAGAAGGCCTATGCCTGGTTGGGGTCCGGATCTATCGGATCTGGATTTCGATGATATCACACATTATAAGACTGCTGAAGGAGAACAGGCAGATGAATGGGAAGAAGTCCCTGAGGAAATTGAAGAGACATTTGATAAGCTTGGAATCCCTGATGCAGAGAAAGAGGCTCTTTCCGGTGTAGGCGCGCAGTATGAGTCTGAAGTCGTCTATCAGAACATGAAGGAAGAATGGGAGGAGAAAGGCGTCATCTTCTGTGATATGGATAAAGCTCTCCAAGATCACGAAGAGCTAGTTAAAGATTATTTCATGAACAAATGTGTACCTCCTCAAGACAACAAGTTCGCAGCCCTTCACGGCGCAGTATGGTCGGGCGGATCTTTCGTCTACGTTCCGGAAGGAGTAGAAGTCGAGATCCCTGTACAGGCCTATTTCAGGATGAACTCTAAAGGTATGGGACAGTTCGAACATACTTTGATCATCGCAGAGGAGAACTCGACCGTTCACTACATCGAGGGATGTTCTGCACCACAGTATACAAGGAATAACTTACACGCAGGTTGTGTAGAGGTATTCGTCAAGGAAAACGCTCACGTCCAGTATTCAACAGTACAGAACTGGTCTAAAAATACCTACAACCTGAATACCAAAAGGGCGAAGGTTTCCGGTGAAGGAACAATGGAATGGGTCTCGGGATCTATGGGATCGAAAGTCACTATGCTCTACCCAAGCTCTCATCTCAACGGGGAAGGTGCCCGTGCGAACCATATCACGATCTCTTATGCAGGAGACGGTCAGGATATAGATACAGGAGCCAAGGTAATCCATAACGCAGAAAATACCAAATCAACGATCGAATCGAAGTCCATTTCCCAGGGATCTGGCAGAACAAACTACAGAGGCCTTGTAAGAGTATCGGAGGGTGCCTCAGACTCAAAGACATCGATCGAATGCGATGCATTGATGTTTTCAGACGAAGCCACAAGCGATACAGAACCATACATAGAATTAAAGGAAGAAGACGTCGAAGTCGCCCATGAGGCCACAGTCGGAAAAATCGGGGACGAAGAAATCCATTACATGATGTCCCGCGGTATAGAGGAAGAGGAAGCAAAAGAGATGATCGTAAGGGGTTTCATCGAACCTATTGCGAAGGAACTGCCTCTTGAGTATGCAGTAGAGCTGAACCGTCTGATTGAGCTTGAGATGGAGGGAAGTCTTGGATGAAATTAGAGAAAATGAAGAAAAAGGCATCAGAAAAGATTGAAGAACTCGACAACCCGGAATCGATCAGAACTCCAGGAAGGACCTGGACTCGCTACCCTGAAGTAAATCCAGAAACTGAAGAAGTAGAACCGGATATCGAAACCGAGGGAGAAGTAGAAATCATCCAGGGCGAAGAAGCGGTAAACGAAGCAGGCGAAAAAATTTTCGACGCAGTAAAGTACGACGAAGACAAACTCACAGCAGTTCATGCAGCTAACCTGAACTCAGTAATATACATAAAATCCTCTGGACAGGGCTCAGTAAAGATTACCTACGAAGACGATGCGGATACTTTCGCACACGTGGTTGTCGATGCCAGAGAAAATTCGGAGCTTACTTTGACCGAGGAGTTCAGGAACGAAGGCCTTCTAACATCTATAAACGAGATCTACGTCGGTGAGAATGCCACCGCAGATTATGGTGCAGTAGAGGCCTCAGATTCCCATCTGACTTACAGCAGGCGGAAAGCCGTCGTCTGCGACTACGGAACCATGAACTGGCTGAACAGTCAGTTCACCGGCGATCTGAAACGTACGAAGATCGAGACTGTCCTGAAAGGAGATAACTCGGAGACAGAGAAATTGGCAGTCTGGTATCCGACAGGAGAGCAGCACAACGATATCTCGATGCATGCCTACCACTACGGCGAGAATACGCGGTGCCAGATGGATTCAAAGGCAGTTGTAGACGATGAAGCACGTTCAGTCTATGAAGGCCTTCAACATGTCGGCGACCGCGCTGATGAGACGCAGAGCTTTCAGGACGAATCAGTTCTTATGCTGAGCGACAAATGTGAGGTCGATGCGTCGCCGAAGCTAATGATCGAGGATCCTAACGTCGAGGCCTCCCACGCAGCGTCCGCAGGAAACCTTCCGGAGAAAGAGCTGCATTATCTGAACAGTAGAGGCCTTTCAGAGGAGCAGGCGAGGAAGCTTATTGTAAAGGGTTACTTCGAGCCTGTTTTGGAGGAGATTTCTCTTCCGGAGCTGAAGGAGAGTATCAGGAGTGAAGTAGGGAAGAAGCTCTCAAAGGGCAGCTAGAGGAGGTTACTGCTGGTTAACCTGCTTTATCACTGTTTTTAAGATTGCCTTAACTGTTTGTACACATGGTTCTGGGAAAAATCACTGAGCGATTTAACAGTATTTTCAAGTCTAAAGAGGATCTTAACTTGACAGAGGGTCCTGTAGGGAAGAATCTGTTCTATCTGTCGCTGCCGATAATCGTGATAAATCTTCTACAGACTGCTTACAATATTGCAGATACTTTCTGGCTTGGACAGTTAAGCGACGTGGCTCTTGCAGCAATTACATTCGCATTTCCACTAGTTTTCTTCCTTATATCGCTTGGAATAGGCCTCAGCGTCGCAGGAAGTGTCCTGGTAGCGCAGTTCGAAGGAAATGGGGAGAGAGACAAAGTAAATTACGCAGCATCACAGACAATAACATTCAGCCTAACGACTTCTCTAGTACTAGGATTTTTCGGTTACTTCCTCATAGGAGACATTGTAAATCTCATGGGTGCCTCACCTGCGGCAGCCTCGGCTGCAACCGGATACCTGCAGATAATAAGCACAGGAATTTTCTTCATGTTCGGATTCTTCGTATTTATGGCATTGATGAGAGGTTTTGGAGACACAGTTACACCAATGCTGCTGATGTTCTTCTCAGTAGTACTTAACATTGTAATTGACCCATTTTTGATCTTCGGATGGAGTGTTTTTCCTGCAATGGGTGTCGAGGGAGCAGCAGTAGCCACAGTGTTCAGCAGAGGGCTTGCAATGCTTCTAGGACTCGGAATACTGTTCTCAGGGAGGAAAGGAGTGGAAATAAGCTTATCTGATATGTATCCTGACCTCTCATTCTTCAGAAAAATGCTTTCAATAGGAGTTCCTGCATCGATAGAAGGGACAGGTAGATCAATATCCGTGAACCTCTTGGTGGCGGTTATAGGTCTCACATTCGCTCAGACGGTAGTCTCAGGCTACGGTATAGCAGTCAGAATCTTCTCGCTGATATTTCTCCCAGCTACAGCTGTTGGAAAAGGCGTGGAAACAATGACAGGGCAGAACCTTGGAGCTGGAAACAAGGAAAGAGCCGAAAAAGTCGCCAACACCGGGGCAAAATACACATTCCTGATATTAACCAGTATAGGAGCAATTACATTTTTCTTTGCATACCCGATTTCAGCTATATTCACGAAAAGCCCTGAAGTCGCCGCAGTATCGGCCGAATTCCTCAGGTACGTCTCATTCAGCTTTGGATTCATAGGCGTCCTACGATCTTATACCGGAAGCTTTAGAGGTGCCGGAGCCACGATTACAGCAGCTATAATCTCCGTAGGAACCCTTGGATTGATCAGGCTTCCAATAGCTTACCTTGGATCACAGACTATCGGGACGATCGGAGTTTGGGCCGCTTTCTTCATCTCCAACACTGGAGGAGCACTCATAGCCTACTACTGGTACCAGAAAGGTGGCTGGAAGGACAAGAAACTCACAGAAGAAGACAAACAGAAAGGAGAAGTATCAGAAGACGTAGAGGACTTTGGAGGAACAATAAAAGATTCCATAAATAACAAACTAGACGATCTGGCATCCCGCATCTCCAGTGCAGTACCTTCCCGGTAAAAAACTTCGATTCCAAAAGAAGACATATGAAACCAGAAAAAATCAGAGAAGACTTTCCCATCTTCCAGAAACGCGGAGACCTGGTCTACCTGGACAACGCCGCCACCACCCAGAAACCGGAGAAAGTCATTGAGGCGATCCAGAAATTCTACAGGGAAGACAACTCAAACGTTGGACGTGGCCTCTATAATTTAGCTGCGGACGCCACACAGGCATACGAGAACTCCCGGGAGAAAGTCGCGGAGTTCATCGGCGCCGGGAAAGACGAGATAGTTTTTGTCAGGAACACGACAGAAGCGGAGAACCTTGTCGCCGAATCCCTTAGTTCTGAAGGCAATATCGTCCTCAGCGAGATGGCTCACCACTCAGAACAGCTGCCGTGGCGTAGAAAAGCGGAGGAGGAAGGAAAAAATATCGAATACCTAGAAACAGAGGACGGAAAAATTTCTGTCGAATCCGCAAGGGAGAAAATCTCTGAGAATACCGGACTTGTCGCAATTTCACATATCTCCAACGTCTTCGGCGCAGAAAATCCGGCAGATAAGATCTCTGAGATCGCACATGAAAACGACGCGCTCGTAGTTCTCGACGCAGCCCAGTCCGCGCCGCATATGCCTCTGGACGTAGAAAAACTAGGCGTTGATTTCCTCTGCTTTTCCGGCCACAAAATGCTCGGACCTACTGGAATCGGAGTCCTCTACGGCAGGAAAAAATTACTCGAGGAGATGTTACCATACCAGGTCGGCGGAGGAATGATCAACAAGGTGGAGAAAAACTCCGTGAAGTACGGTGATACACCGGAGAAGTTCGAGGCCGGAACTCCAAACGTCGCGGGAGCCGTCGGACTCGCAGCCGCGATCGACTATCTGGAAGAGCTCGGGATGGAAAAGATCCACGAGCATGACAAAAAGCTCTGCAAAAAGATGATTGAAGGCCTAGAAGAAATGGGCGGTATCGAAGTAATTTCTCCGAGGGACGCGAACCTGGTTTCTTTCACGTCCGAGTACGCACATCCGCATGATGTCGCAGAGGTTTTGAGCAGGCATGGAGTTGCGACACGTGCCGGCCACCACTGCGCACAGCCACAGATGGAGGAACTCGGGCTAACCGGGACAACTAGAGCAAGCCCTTATGTCTACAACACGGAAGAAGACGTTGAGAAATTTTTGGAAGCTGTAGGAAAAGTTGAGAAATTTTTCAGTTGACTACGTATTTTCTCCCGATTAAAGGATTTAAGAGTTTTTCAACCGGCGCGTAATCATCTGTTAAAACTTGAGCATCTTCAGAGTTGATTTTTTCCATTTTTGTGATCTCTGAAGATAGATTCCTGTAGCATAAATTTTTATCTCTCTCAAGAAGCTCTTCTTGACTTATTCTAGGTTTTTTGGATGCTATTATTTCTATATTCTGTGCGTATGATGTGTCTCTCGTCGGGAAGTAGTAAACAGATCTGAACTCTGTATCTATAGTCGTGTAGTATGACTTCGCAAACCTAGACCCGGGCCCTGAATCTGTTGAAATGACATTCGAGACGACCACACCGTCTTCATCTGTTTTCTGGTGTACCAGCTGGAAGAACTGCTTCGTGGTCAAGTGGAAAGGCACTTTGCTTTTCCTGAAAGCGTCCAGAACCACTATATCATAGGTTTTATTCGTCTGTTCAAGGTATTCTCTTCCATCCATAGTGTGAACTGAAAGATTGCTGCTTTCAGACAGGTTAAAATATTCTTTCGCTGCTCTTACGACACCCGGATCAAGCTCAACTGCGTCGACTTTCACTCCTTTCTCTGCAAACTGCTGGGGCGACACAAAACCTCCGCCTCCGATGAAGAGCACATTTTCGACATCATCAGTCATCAGGAACGGTATGTAGAAGTATTCAGGATAATCCCAGGGCGTGGCTGTGGAATTCAGGTATTTTGCGGACTGTTGCTGCCCATCCAGATGTAGTTTTGTCACACCATCACTCCTGGTAACTTCAAGGCTTTGATAGGCCGTATCTGTCCTGTAAAGAGTATCTGATCCTGCAGCAGGAGCATTCAACAGCAGAATCCCAGCAATCAGGAAGATTGCAGGATAGTACGTCCTCAGTTTTCTCCTGTTCTGGATTAGAGGTAATGCAGCCAGTACAGCAAACAGTATGTAGATATGACCGACACTCATGTTCGGGATAAGCAGGAACGTGGTTCCAAAAGCTCCAAGTATGCTTCCTGCCGTTCCCACAGCGTAGAAATGTCCGGAAGCCTCTCCTTTGGAATTTTTAGACGAAAGCTGCGCGGCATAAGGACTGATAAAACCCAGGAAGTACGTTGGAGGTCCGAAAAGTAGTGTAATAGGTATGATAGGTGCATAAATTGAGCTTACGGGTAGTACTGATGAAATTGAGAGTATCTGATCTCCGAAATACATGATGAAAAGTATGTAACCTGAAGTTCTGATAAGAAAACCTTCAAGATCTTTCATACCGCTTATCGACGTTGAATTTTTACCTCCATAGTGGTATCCAAGGCTGAGCGCCAGCATTGAAACCCCGATTATACTACCCCACGTGTAAATTGTGGAGCCAAATTCCGGGGCGATTATACGTCCTGCCAGGATCTCCAGGCCCATGGAAACGATACCTGAAACAAGCACAGCAGCCTCTTCACGGGAAAAACTATTTCTGAAATCCATCCTACTATTGAAAACTTTGCAACCTCCAAACTTAAGCATGTACAGGGAAGAAATCCTCGACCACTACAAGCGACCCAGGAACACCGGCAAGCTTGATACAGACCTTGAAGCAGCAGGAGAAAACTCGAGCTGCGGCGACGACACACATGTATACGTCAAAATAAATGAAGGAAAAATTTCCTCGATTAAACATGAAACAGACGGCTGCGCTATCTCCACAGCAGGAATATCCATACTATCAGAAAAACTGAAGGGAAAAACTCCTGAAGAAGTCGAGAAACTGGGAGAAGACTGGATAACGGAAACTCTTGGAATAGAAATATCTCCTATGCGTATGAAATGCGCAATGCTCGGACTGAAAACCGTTCAGAAGGCTCTAGAGAAGAAAAATAACGAGTAAAGACTAGAAGAAATATTTTTTTAATCTCATTTCCAAGAAAATCTCCGGAAAATTATGGAGAGAAAAAATCTTCCTCTAGAAGCAGTTCAAAGATACAGAGACTGGGAAAAACTATTTTTCGACGGATAGGACGTATCTTTCTCCGCCGTTGACGACCCCTGTGCTTCTGGCTTCGAGGTAGTTGCCCAGCTCCATGAACTCGTCCCGGATATCGTTTTCAGATTCGAGTTCGAGGTAAAGAAAATTTTCGTCCTCTCTGATGTTTTCTCCCCCAATTTCCGAGCTCCAATCTGCTTCGTATTCTCTCGCTTCTTCAAGTAGTTCTTCTTCCGGACTGTATTCAATTACCGACATCTTTACTCACCAGTAAAACTTGATGGACAGGAAATTATTTATAGAGATCTATCTGTGGGAAGATGAAAGGCTTGAAATTCTACGAGAATTTTTCCTTGAGTCTTTCAGCCTGGCTGTACATGGTTTCCTTTCCTCTTTCTGTGTCGCCGAAAACCAGTTCGTTGAGCGTGTTGAGGCCTGTGTAGGCGAGCATCTCGAGGTCTGAAGCCCCGTAGCCTTCCATGAAGCCGTTCATGACGTGCGGGTAGTTCTCTTCCAGATATTCGACGGACGCGTAGTTGAGTATCATCACATCCCATCTCTTGTCGAGCGCGGTTGCGTCGTCCTTGAAGTACTCTGTATCGACGTAGAATATCTCCGTATCGTCCTCGAAGCCTTCCTCCACCAGGAAATTTCCTTTGTTGAAGTCTCTCAACGCGAGGTCGTTGCGGTGAGCGACCTCGAGTCTCGAACCAAGTTCATGGCCGAGTTCGAAGGCTTCCTCCAGCGTCGAGTTCTTGGCTTCCTCGTAGAAATCGGTGCCGTCGACTTCCTCCATCTCCGCGACACCGTCGCCGGCATTGATCAACTCCGGGATCTGGAAAGCGCCGACCTGACGCAGTTTTTCCGCTTTCCTCGCGGATTCGAGTCTTCTTTCCCTGCTGAACGGTTCCTCGCCGTTGAGTTTTCTCAGGACCTTCAGGAAGCTGCTGTCGCTCTCGCCGTCCCTGAAGCGCTTCAGGAATGTTCCTAGGTAGGTGCCGCTGAAGACCAGGCTTTCGCTGTAGTCATCCTCATGGAACTCGAACTCCTGATCATCGAAGACATCCACGTAACCTGGCGGAACCTCGTTCTCCAGCCCTGTTCTATCGGCACTTGCCATAACAGTTGCACAAATTTGTATATACAATTGTTAAAACAATTTTGTGCATAGAAAGAGCAAAATCCTCAGAAATCATCATATCAAACTTAAGAAATTTTAGGCCAACCTAAACCGTATGAATCGAAATTCAAAGAATTTCTGCAACATTCTGCTCAAAGGTGAGCCAGAATGAGCCTGGAAGTTGAAAACCTGGAAGTTTCTGTCGAGAACGAGGAGATCGTCCGCGGCGTCTCACTGGAAATTCAGCCAGGAGAAATCCACGCCATCATGGGTCCCAACGGATCAGGAAAATCCACGCTTTGCAAGAGCCTGATGGGCAACCCGGTCTACAGCATTGACGGCGGGAAAATTTTAGTCGACGGTGAAGACGTGACAGACGAAGAAACCGATGAGAGAGCTCGTGAAGGACTTTTCCTCGGTTTCCAGTACCCTGCAGAGATCTCGGGAATCACAGTCGCCGAATTCCTGAAAGAAGCAATCGATGCCCGGAGAGAGGAAAAAGAAGAAGAACCTATGCCGCAGAGCGAGTTCAACGAACTCCTGAGAGAAAAACTCGACCTGCTTGACATGGACGAAGAATACGCCCGCAGATACCTGAACGAAGGATTCTCAGGCGGAGAGAAAAAGAGGAACGAAATTTTGCAGATGGCGGTTCTCCAGCCTAAGTACGCAATCCTGGACGAGATCGACTCGGGACTGGATATCGACGCACTGAAAGTCGTCGCGAAAGGGATCAACAAGCTCGCATCAGAGAACCAGGGAATCCTGATGATTACGCACTACCAGAGGATCCTGGACTACGTCGAGCCGGACAGAGTACACGTCATGGTCGACGGAAAAATTGTCGAGTCAGGAGGAGCAGAGCTTGCCGAAAAACTTGAAAACGAAGGCTACGACTGGGCAAAAGAACAGGCAGAGACCTGAAAAATTCTCTAGTTCTTTAATTTCATCTTCAGGAACAGGTGATCGGTCTCGTACGGATCAAGAAGAGTTTCTTCGATAAATTCAAATTTTTCCCAGAGTTTTTCCCTGACTTCTTCGAAAACTTCTTCAGAATCTCTTGAACTGGAGATTGACTGCGCCTTGACCGCAATCAAAGCTGTACCGTCTTTTCTCAGATATTTCTCCGCGTTGCGGATGAAAATTTCCGCCTGATCGTTCTGAGAGATGTCCTGAAAGATCAAGTCTACTTTCCCGGCTACAAGTTCCTCGTATTCCTCGGGATTTCTCGCGTTTCCAAGTATCGGTGCGATATTTTCCCTGTCCTCAGCGACGTGGACAAGATCCCTGATGACTGTGTCAGAATACTCCACCGCGAAAACAAAGCCTTCAGTCAGTATATCCGAGAAATGTGATACCGTGGTTCCTGAGGCTGCGCCGAGGTAGAGCACTTCATCGTCCTGATCCATCTCGAGATCTACTCCCTTCTTTACAGCCGCTCCGACCTTGGAGCGGTTGGGGTCCCACTCCCTGAAACTTTCACAGGCTTCTTCGATAAATTTTTCGCCGTAAACCGGTTCCTGTGAGGCTGCTTTCGTGAAGATTTTCTCGCCTTTCCCGTAGATCCCAGGCTGGACTTCTTTCATATACTGGAAGCGGAAGCTCAAATTTTTAGGCCTATCCGAGAAAAACTCTGCATGGCAAGCTTCTACCTGGCCGCCGACGCAGTAATAGAGAGAAACGGAAAATACCTTATGATACAGGAAGGAAAAGAATACGTCAAAGGAACCTGGAACGTACCCGGAGGCGGAGTAGAACACGGAGAAAACCCGGTAGAAGCAGTAAAGCGAGAAGTTTATGAGGAAACAGGCCTGGAAATTGAGGAAGTAAACGGATTGATCGGAGTCTTCAACTCACGCTCCGCTGAAGACGGACACCCTGTGCTTGTGACAGTTTTCTCATGCAGCGTTGAATCCGGAAACCCCGAACCCGAGTTCGACGATGAAATTCTCGACGCAGAGTTTTTAACCAGAGAAGAAATTCAGGAAAAAGAGCTGCGGAACGATATAATTCTCAGATCCATCAAGATGAAGGAAAACTCCAGATTACTTCCAGCAGAAAATTTCTCGGGATACATGCATCCCTACATGGACGAAGAGCCGTAGAAAAACTTATTCCTTCAGTTCCTCGTATTTTTCACGTACTTCTTCCCGCAAACTGTCCGATTTGTCTTTATCGCCGTAGTTGTCGATCCTCGCGGCCATGACAGCTTTATTCGCCATGAAACGAGCCATCTTTCCCCGCTTATCCTCCGGCAGCGACCTGACGAAACGGTGCTGGAAAAGTATACCATGCTTCGGAGGCTTTCCTTTACCGTGAAGATGACGGAAAAGCGCTTTCTCCGCGCCAAGCATCTGCACAGTCGACGCCGGCTTCTTGGCCAGCTCATCCAGGCTTCCAGCCAGTGAAATAAGTCTTGTCGCAAGTACAGGACCGAGCAGACCGGAGAGATTCAAAAACTCATTTTGAGCGCCGTTTTCCACGTATTCCTCAAGTTCATCCCTGAGATCCTTCATCTCCGAGAGATTTGAAACAGTTTTCTCAATCAGCTGAGCGTCTTCCTCGCCTAGCTGTGTTCCTGTAGAGCTTTCTGCGAGTTCGCTGAACGGCTCGATTTCAGAGCGCTGGATACCGTATTTTTCAAGTATGTCTACAAGCTGGTCGTCGTCAGTTATCTCGGACTCAAGCTCGGGGAAGTGCAGTGAGTACCAGTCCCTGAGTGTTTCCATCTCATTGCTGAAGTCTCTTGAGACCTGATCGAGCTGTTTAACTGCTTTTACAAGAAGTTCGTCTTTTTCAACGGAGTCCTGAAGCTTGTCACGGGTTTCAGAAATTGCTTTTTCACGTAATTCTTCTTTATCCATTTTTCTTCACTCCTTCAGGTGGTCGAGACCCATAATCTTGATCTGGAGCTCTACCTGCTCTGGCTTCCTGTCGATAGACTGTGCGATCTCTTCGATGCTTTCTGTCTGCAGATTCTGCATCATGTATTTTTCCTCAGTTCTGCTGAATGGTTCCCAGCTGCGAAGTTCTTTTCTGGCGTCGTGATTTCCTGCCAGGAACTCTTCAAGCTCTTCATTGTCCATGCTGGTGCGCTGGCGTACTAAAAACTCTATCTGCTCCGGATTCCAGGATGCTCCGGTCTCCGAGAATGCTTCGCGTTCAATTTTCTCATCCATCTCGCCGGACTTGTGCTTCATACCCGGCTTCTCATCTTCTTCCAGGACTTCATTATCGATTATTTCCTTGGTACGGTTTCGGAGATCATCCTCGATTTCATCATCCAGCTCCATACAGAAAATTTAGCCGTCAATCTTGAAAACCTCTTCCCTTTGACTCGAATTTCTCAACTACATGCCCGTCGTCCGACTCACTCATTACACACTCGAAGTAACCTCCTGAACCCGAGACAACATTTTCAACTATCAACTCGTCGCTCGGGATAAACTTCTCATCCTTAATCTCGTCGATATCAATCCACTTGACCTCTCCTTCTTCACCGCCAGAAACCTCGACTTCAGAGGATTCAAGCTTCACGACGTGAAGCATGAACTGCTTCTCACCGAAAACCTCCGACACAACACCGAGATACGACTCGAAAACTGTTTCCAGGCCTGTTTCCTCCCGGATCTCTCTTTCAGCAGCCTCACCTACATGCTCACCTTGCTCAATCTTACCTCCCGGCAAAGCCCAGTAACCAGTGTAATCACCTCTTTCACGCCTGATCGCCAGAATTTTACCATCACGGACAACAGCCGCAACCGCCACACTCAGAGGTTTATCCATACCAAAAACTACAAAGCGAGTTATTTAAGAAAATAACCGAACAAGTCAAAACTACTGAAGACGTCTGGACGCCATGCTTTGCATGGATTATTGCATGTAAACCGGGCGTAACCAATTTGCGGTGTTGGTCCAGTGGCTAAGACCCCGGCCTTCCAAGCCGGTGACCCGGGTTCAAATCCCGGACGCCGCAAAACTTCTGAAAGTTTGAAAATCGGAGATTTTCTGCTACAGGAAAACTTGTTTTCCGTGTTTTATCATCATAAGCCGCACAAGGTGGCTTTCAAGAATTTTCTGAAAATTTATCCTTCTGGATTGTTTTCTACTAATTTTTCTGCTTCTTTTTCTGCGTTTTCAAGGTCTGAGAACCCGTATTTCGGGAGGTCGAGGTTTTCGTCAAAGTTTTCTACTTCGAGTGTCCAGAATCCTGCCTGGTTTTTGATAATTGTGATTTTTGCGTCGGTGTCTGTGTGTTGCCAGGTTTTCTGGTCGAGTTTTTCCCATTCGCCGATTCTGCGTAGGTTTTTGCAGTAGCTGGAGTATTTTTCGTTTCCAGGCTTGGCGATCAGGAAGTGTTTGGCGTCTTCCTCACTGTAGATTTTGTATTCTCCGCCGTTAGGTCCCCGGATTATCGCTCCGTCTTCTGAAATTTTCTCGACTGTTAAAGGTTGTTTTCTACCTTCGAAGAGGATTTTGTCGTTTTCTTCGAGGTCTTGAAGGTTTTTTATCTCTTCCATTTGTTATTCGCTGCCGTTTTTGACTTGTTTTCTGATCTTTCTCATGGATACGTGTTTTCCGTGATCTGCATGGATGTGATCGTGGGCTTTCTGGATAAGTTCTTTCTGGTTTTAATTTGTGAAGTTTTTGCCGCATTCTTTGCAGGTGTATCGTGGCATGGATTGTTTTTGGTTTTGGGAATGTAAGTCTGTTTCTATTCTTGTTCGTCTGTTTTCGAACAGGTTCTGAAGTTTAATAAGCAGAGCCGGGGATTTCTTCTGTATGAAAAAGATTTTACTTGGGACGGTTTTACTGGCCTTTATCGGCCTAGGTACTGCTGTAGTCGGCGGGCCGGAAGCAGAAGATGGAAAAATGACTATCACGAATTCCGGCGGTTCGGCTTCAGCCACGACCAGCGTAGGACCTAACGGAACCGAGTGGCGTACAGATATCAGCAACACCGGGACCTCATGCATATCCGGCAACCAGACCCAGAACGTCAGCTTCGGAGAGTTCCACAGCGGCGAGGAAGACATGACAGAGATCAGCTTCCACGGAGGAATCGAAACCTCTAACCCCTGTCATGAGATCGCTCTGAATGTTTCAGAGACTTCAGAGGACAATTACAGAGTGGAGCTTGTGGAGAGATCTACAAACAGCCCTACAGAAGTCTGTGAGTCATGTCTTGGACTTGTACAGTTCAATGCAAGCTTTTCAGCACCTGGAGAGTACAGGGCGACTTTCGTCAACCAGGGAGAAGAGCTTGAGACACTGGAAACACCGGGTTACGGAGAATCAGACGAGGGAGATGAAAGTTCTGGTCCTGAAGGCGCTTCTGTCTGGGAAGCGATCTCCAACTGGTTCAGCTGGCTTGGACTGTAGAAACACTACAGAAAAACCACATTTTCTCTAATTTTTTCTTCAATCCCTGAGTTTTGACAGGACGTAGCCGTACCCCAGTGCAAGTGCGGAGGTCACTATCAGTCCCAGGCCTATCACGAGCATCGCCTGTTCGACGTGGAGCGACCCTGTCTGCGCTGCCTGCCCTGTTGCGTTTGCTGCTGCTTCTGCGCTGCCTGTCCTGTTGACGGTTTCTGTACTCATTGTGCCCATGCCGCCTGAACCTCCGGACTGGTCCATGGCAGTCATGGCTCCGGCATCAGGCGAAGATTTCGCGGAATCCTGAAGCGCGTATGCCTGTTCCCTAAGTTTTTCAGGCACAAGTGATCGTGAAAGTAGTACTGCTCCTGTTAAAGCAGTGAGTGCCGAGGAGACTACCGAGAACTTTACTTTCCGTTCTTTTCCTTCGATTATGGCTTTGGCCTTGCTGGTAGGTTTGTAAACTACTCTTCTGCGGCCTTCTTCGTCTTCTTTTTCCAGCAAATCTGATTCTGTCAGAACTTTGAGGTGGCTTGAGACGGTTGATTTGCTTTTTCCAAGATTATCACTGAGTTTTGTGGTTGTGGCTTCCTCGTTCAAGACCTCATTCAGTATTTCCAGTCTTGTCGGCGATGCCAGTGCCTTGACAGATTTGAAGTCGAGGTCCATAATAGGTTTTTGCCACGGCATATTTTTTAGTTTGACACACATGGTTCGGAAGTTTCCGAACAGTACCAGAACAGGTTTTAACCTTCAGATACATTCATTTCAGGTGATCAACACAGAAAAGTACCGGAAATACCTTGAATCAGATAATTTAAAAGCAGTTATTGGGCTTCTTGCCGTGCTACTGGTAGGTTTCGTGGTGCAGAGCAGTGGGCCGCAGCTGCTGTCCTCTGGAATCGGAAGTCCTGAAGCTTACGACATGCAGAAAGCCCGGTTACCGGCGACAACCGGAGCCTCAGGCGGCTCTGGAGACGTCAGCATGGACGCCAGGACTGATTACCAGGCAGTCACGATCTACATGAGTATGGAGGTCGACGGAGTCTCGAGCTCTCTGGATAGAATCCAGGAGCTGTCCGGAGAGTTTGCAGGTAACGTACAGCACTCTTCGCTGCAGAGAAACGACGGTGCGGACACAGGCAGTATAAATGTACGGGTTCCGAAGACCAATCACTCTGAATTTCTTTCAGAACTTGAGGGACTGGGCGAAGTCGAGTCCAGAACCAGAAACAGCGCGGATCTGGAGGAGCAGTACACCGAGCTGAACCTGGAGCTGAAGAACAAGCGCCAGGAGCTTCAGAAACTTGAAGAGCTGATGAACAGTACTGAAGAAGTTGAATCACTGGTTAAAATTCAGGAGAGGATGTCAGAGCTCAGGAGCCGTATACAGTTCCTGGAAAACAGGCTTTCAGATCTCGATACACGGATTGATTATGTAACTGTTGACGTGAACCTGCATGAGCCCGAGCCTTTCAGTTCGGAGTTCGATATCCGGGATTCCCTTGTAGATGCGTACGAGGCACTTCTGTCCAGCGTGAAGACAATTATTGTCGGAGTGGGCTACCTGATTCCATTTGCAGTGCTATGGCTGGTTTTCAGTAAAGGTAGAAGTTTCCTGAAACACAGGAGAAATGAAGAATAAAATTTAGAAGTTTAGAGGGAAGGTTTTCCCTCTTTTTTCCTTTTCTAGGCTTCTTCCAGATTTATGAGTACAAAGTCTCCGTCCCTGAGTATGTAGTCTTCAGGATTCTGGATTTTCTGGCTGTTGACGGATACTGTAAGGTTTGCTGGCTGTCCGTTGCATGTTGATTGTCCGAAGACGTGTGTGGAGTTGAATTCTCCTGTTGAAAGTTCTCCCATCACCCATCCGAGTTTTGCGTGTTCTCTTCTCTGTCTTACGCCTTCGAGGTGGAATGTTTTCTCGCCGTGAGTGTGTGCAAGTATTGGCCCTCCTCTTACTGTTCTTTCCTGTCCACAGACTGTTATCCTGTAGTCTGCGTGCTAGTGAACTCCTGTTCCTATACCCAGGGACTCGTTTACGGCCGGGACGGTTCCCTGTGCCAGTTGGAACATCTGTAGTCCGACGAATCCTACTACGACGGCAGCAGCTATACCTCCGCCTGCCATCTTGAGTTTCCTGTTTCTTTCCTGTTTCTTGCTTTTCTTCTTTTCACGCATCTTGTTTAGCTTGTTCTTTTTCTCGCTCTTGTCGTGGCTTGAAAGCTCTTCTTCGTGTTCGTTGAGTTCGTGTTCCAGTTTATCTTCTTCAGAACTGAATTCTTCGTCACAGGTCCCGCAGGTGTAATCCGGCATACAGTTTTTACCTCTAGGAAATGTGTTTCGCGGTATCTTATAATTATTGCTGGAGATAATCCGACCTGAGGACTTGCTGGTTATGAAAGGTGTTTACGTTGTTTTCCTGAGACTGGAGGAAGGTAGAGAGGTTGAGGTCGGAGCGCTGGGAGAGATCTTCTTCAGACCAGGAATCTATGCCTACGTAGGATCTGCCATGAACTCCCTGGAATCGCGTGTCTCGAGACATTTCTCCGACGACAAGAAATTACACTGGCATATCGACTACTTGACAGAGGCCGCGGAAGTATTTGCGTTTGCAGGACTAACTACAGATTCAAGTTGGGAGTGCGTACTTGCTGAAGCCGCAGAGGAGAACTCTGAGCCTGTGGAAAACTTCGGTTCTTCGGACTGCAGTTGTGATTCTCACCTTTTCAGGATTTCAGATCCGGATGCCACACCAGAAATATTTTAACAGGTAAAAACTCCTGTATTATACATGGAAAATCCTTTCGTCGCGTTCATGGCTTATGGCACCGCCGCAGTTAATATCGCCATAATTGTTTTCCTGGCAGGAAAAATCCTGAAACGCTTCGACTTTTTGCCAGAGTCAGGAAGGTTTTCACGTATTGAGAATTTCCTTCTGGAGCGTTACCGTGAGATAGGATTGTTTTTCGCCACAGCCGCCACTTTAGGCAGCCTATACCTTTCAAATATCCTGGGTTGGACTCCTTGCCGGCTTTGCTGGTTCCAGAGAATTTTCATGTACCCACTGGTAGTTCTGTTCGGAGTTTCGCTGTTTTTCGACAGGGACAATGTTTCGGAGTATGTTTTGCCGCTTTCACTGACCGGTCTGGCGCTGGCAGTTTACCATTACATCGTTCAGAGAGTTACACAGTTCCAGTCCGCCGGCTGCTCGATTACACAGGTTTCCTGTGAGACAAAATACACTTTCTACCTGGACTACGTAACAATACCTATCATGGCTGCTACAGCTTTCCTTGCGATAATCCTGGTAAGCTACGAGGCATATAGGCGGTAAAAAATCCTAGACCTGATTTACAGGATTCTTTTTCTCTCTCAAGTTTTCGAGAGTTGTCTCTTCAATCCTGTGCAGCGCCTCCCTACTGTTAAAGGCGTTGTGAGGTGTTACGATAACGTCATCCCTGTTCATCAGGATATGATCCTCAAGTATCACCTGTGGATCGCATTTCTCCTCCAGATCACTCAGGTAGTTGATATCGTCCTCAATGTAGCATTCCTCTTCGAGAACATCCAGTCCTGCCGCCCTCACATTCCCATTTTCAAGCGCCTCTATCAGTGCTTCCGTATCGATTACCTCGCCTCTGGCCGTGTTGACTATTATAGTGCCCTCCATCTGGTTGAATTCCTCGCTTGACAGCATATGTTCTGTCTGCTCTGTTAGAGGACAGTGTATAGTTATTATATCTGATTTTCTGACCAGGTCCTGGGTGCTTACATACATGAATCCTAGTTCCTTGGCGGCCTCTCTATCAGGGTATGGATCTGAGGCTATTACATCCATGTCGAAGCCATTGGCTATCCTTATGGCGTTCTGTCCTATAGCTCCGGTTCCTATTACGCCAAGCGTTTTTCCTTTCAGGTCAAATCCTTCGAGTCCTTTATGGTTGAATTCGCCTCTATCGACTTTTCTTACGGCCTCGTAGATCTTCCGGGAAATGGAGAGAATCAATCCAAAAGCATGTTCCGCTACCGTCGTACCGCCGTAGCTTGGTACATTGAAAACAGTGATTCCTTCTTCAGAAGCTTTCTCAACAGCCACGTGATCATAGCCTGTGGATCTGCACGCAATGTAATCCGCCTGGAGTTCCTCTACTACTTCAGAACCCAGATTCGAGGATACGAAGACCGTTACTGCGTCGAAATCCGATGTTTTATCCACATTTTCTTTGCTGAGCGGTTCCTCGAAAAACTCTATTTCCATGCCGCTTGCTCTGTCCTCCAGAAAATCTTTTTCCCATTCCTCGGCGTCAAACCACGCAACTCTCATAATCAACAGAAGGAAAGAGTTGAATATAATACCCGGGGAAAGAAGTTCTTGTTGCTTAAGAGATGGCTTTAATCGCTGTCTCCAGAATCAAGCTTCTGTACAGGAACGCCGCCGTATTTTTCTCCTTCAGGCACGTCCCTGTTGACAAGCGAATGAGCTGAAACAGTTGCGCCGTCACCTATTTTCACTCCTGGTAGTGCTGTTGTGTTGGCGCCTATGAGCACGTTATCACCTATCTCAACCTCCCCTTCACGGAACTCGTCCTGAGTTGTTTCATGAGTGAGGATTGTGGTGCCGTAGCCGATAGTGGAGTTTTCCCCAATAGAGATTTTTCCGGGATGGAATATATCGAACTGGACACCGAGTCCAATTGCCGTGTTCGGTCCGATTTCAATACCCAGAGCTCTAAGCACCCTGTTTTTTATTCGAAGTGGCATGTAGCGGGAAACTGCGAGTATCAGGGTATTCCAAGCTGTTCTAAGTACTCCTGCATGTTGAGGCCATTTGAAGAGAGGATTTCCCTTGTACTTCTGCTTTTCCAGGTTTCGACCAGTCATAAGTACTTTTTGAGGCTTGAAAAGGTTTAAAACATGGTTTCTCGGGGCTTCCGGAACCTTTTTTGAGTGTATATGTTATACAGTATTTATGTCCAGCGACAGAGATAGCATTAAAGTGGATCTGCACGTCCACTCTGACGCATCTCACGACTGTAACGAGCCTATTGAACTGATACTTGAACACGCACAGGACATAGACCTGGATGCAATAGCCATAACAGATCACGACAAAATCGAAAACTCTGTAGAGGCTGCGGAAAAAGCAGAAGAATACGGACTGATCGGTATCCCCGGTGCAGAAGTCTCAACAGGTGACGGCCATCTACTGGCATTGGGAGTTGAAGAACTTCCTGAGCCGGGACAGCCATTCATGGAAACTGTAGAGGAGATAAGAAATATGGGCGGTGTAGCAATCGTTCCTCACCCGTTCCAGAGGACCAGGCACGGCGTAAGAAAATCCAAGATAAAAGATATTGATGCAGTAGAAGTCTACAACTCCTGGGTCTTCACAGGATGGCGCAACAGGAAAGCAAGACAGTTTGCAGACGAAAATGAATACCCCGAAGTCGCATCAAGCGATGCACACTCAATAGGAATGATCGGAAAAGCCTACACCGAGATAAACACCGCATTTGCCGAAGAAAACGAGTTTACGGCCGATGAAGTGCTCGAAGCAATAGAAAGTGGATCAAACTACATGTATGGCAGGAGAAAGCCAATTCTTCTCAGCACATGGGACTACGGTAAGGCAGCACTGAAAAAATCCGCGTGGCTGATGAAAGAAACACTCTTCCTCCCACTGACCCTGGAAAAGAAAATTTTCGGCGTAACAAGCAGAGAATAAAAACCCGTAACTTTTGAGAAGATAATTTTTTCTCTTTCAGAAATTCAGAAGGAGTTCATACCCGGGAGATGACCTAGCTCGTTTCTTGCTTCATCGCTCATTTCTTCAGGATTCCAGCGAGGCTCAAAAGTCAGTTCGATTTCAATTTCGTGTTCTTCAAGTCCTTCTAGGTTTCCTGCTTCACGCTTAACCATTTCATCGAAGACACCGTGGAGAGGGCAGCCAGGTGTCGTAAGAGTCATCAGAATAAATACCTCGTCTTCCCTAACCTCGACTTCATAGATCAGTCCGAGATCGACGATGTTGATGTCCAACTCCGGGTCCATGACTTCTCTCAGGTGCTCACGGACCTTCTCTGCAGAAATCTTATCCGAATCCATAATTACAATACTTCCGGCAACTGACTTAAATCTGAAATTTCTCCCCGGAATCCTGTAATATCTGTCCAGAAATTTCTAGAGGAGCCAGATGACCAGCGCCAGGTAAAGTGCCAGCAGCATTATCGGTATTAATCTAACAAGAATATTTATCGTGTAGATCAGTCCGAAGTAGTCATCCTTAAGGAACTTCATCTGCTCTGCTTCACGATTTGAAAAACCTATTTCAGCTTCAGAGAGATCTTTCTCAGCATTTTCGACAATAGAAGCAACTTCACCTCGATCAACGGAAACTTTGCCAGCCATCTGGTGTATACTGGCATGTGTATCAGTTGTAAACAGGAGAACTTGATCAAACTCCTGGCTGAACTTTTCTCTCAGATCCAGCAAGGCCTGAGATGAGTCGTTCCCTTCTATACCGAACAAAAGTGTCCTCTGACCTTCTACCTCTTCTACAAGAGCCATTATAGGCTTTGTTCCAAACTGCATGGAGAATCCTGCCCTGTAGCCATGATCAGGAAGTTTTTCAAGTTCCTGTATGAAGTCGAGGAGATTTTCCATGGCTTGTTCAGCTGCCCGGGTGCCATACCGCATTTCTCCCAGGTGGGCATCCTTTGACTGGTTGTGAAGGTCTATAACCATTGTATCTTCTTTATCTATGATTTCCTGGAATACGGCCGAGTCGTAGTCGTCAAAGTTCTCTATCTCAAGAAATACTATCTTCTGCTCGCCGATTTTCCTGCCGTAGAAAGTGGCGTTCTCGTAATGCTTGCTGAAAAGCCGGGATGCACGAGTTGTTTTTTCGGGGTTTGAAGATGCTTCAAGGACTTTCCGGCTATCACCAGGATCTGAAGGATCCATCTGGTGGCAAGAAGGAACATGAAGGAAAAATCCCTGGTTTTCTCCACTATTTAACTGTTTTACTACTTTATCCGTAATCCTTCCGCCTCCAAACCCTTCCAGAGGTCCTGGATGAACCCATGGCGCCAGGAAAGTTTTTTCACCGGAGCTGTTGTTTATTTTCAGCGTCTGGACGTCAGGACGCACTTTACGGCCGAGGTCAAGTTTTTCCTGCCGGTTCTGGAGCAGAGCAGTGGCCAGATCAAGTATGGATATGTTTGAGACATTTGAACCGACCAGAAACTCTGTCAGGTAGATCGAGAGAACCAGCACAATTGCTGCTCCAAGTATAACAAGGAAGTTTGAGAGATAAGCCAGGAAACCTATCTGCAGGAACCTTCCAAGCAGCAGATGGAACCCTGTAAGTATCATAAGCGGCTGAACCACACTCAAAAGAGAAATCCTCTTCAGATAATCCGGTCCTGTCGAAAGCACAAGTATAAAGAAATTATTTATGAAGAGCGTGGTCAAAGCCAGCCAGATAATCTGCCATGCAGTGTAAAAATTCTCTGAAAGCGTAATAAGTACTGCAAAAAGGAAAATTATCAACTGGTTGACCAGCGACAGGAAATAACCCCATTTCCGAGGATATTCTGGCAAGAAAAACGAATAAAGCTCCGATGAAACCAGTCCAGGGAAAATAAACAGGCCCAGTGCCAACAGAGGGACAAAAACGTACCCATTCACGTCAAATATCAGATCTTCAAAAAGGAAGAATATCACTGTGCTGTACAGAATCCCCGATACAAAGCTTAAACCCAGAGTCTGGCGAAACGAGGGAAGCTTGAAAATTACCTTCTTGAAGATCTCCAGGTTGTCAGCAGGCATACTACCAGTTTCATCAATTGTTTACTCAACACGTTTTTTTAGATGAACGCTTCAGGCAGATGAAAGAGACTGGCTGAATAGGATCACAGGTTCAAATTATAAAATAGTCTTACACGACAGCGTATTCAATGAACCGTCAAGATATCTGTGTTATAACACCTACTATCAGAAACCCTGAGTTTATCAGAGGATATATTGAGAACGCACGTGAAAACGATTTCGATACTGAAAGACTTTACCTGGTTCTTGTAACTGAGGACTTCAACGACAAGGAAGCGATGGAAGAGATGCTCGACGATCTCGGAGTCGAAGGAGAAGTCTTCGGCGGCAGCGAGAGAGACGAATGGTACGAAGAAAACGATATCTCGGAGTACTCGGACGTTGTTCCTGCGGCTTCCCACGCAGAGACCAGCTTCGGCCTCCTCTTCATGTGGGCTCATCCCGAATTCGAGTACGGGATCTTTCTGGACGACGACACACAGCCACACGAAGACTTCGATTTCTTCGGAGACCACCTAGATCACCTGGACTCACAGAAGACAGTCGAACATGTCTCAAGCGATGAAAAATGGGTTAACGTACTTTACCAGAACATCGACAGACACGACCTTTACCCGAGAGGATATCCATACAGCGCAATGGATGAAGAAGTCCAGACAGAAGAAAAGGAGACCAACGAGATAATCGCATCTCAAGGCCTCTGGACCAACATCCCAGACCTTGACGCAGTCCGTATCCTGATGGACGGAGACCTGGAAGGCCAGGCAGAAACACTCACCAAAAAAGAGGATTTCACTAAGAACTTCGCAGCTGAGGACGGCAACTACCTGACAGTCTGTTCGATGAACCTTGCGTTCAAGCGTGAAGTCATCCCGGCATTCTACCAGTTCCCAATGGACGACAACGAATGGGACATCGGCCGATTCGACGACATCTGGTCCGGACTCACCTTGAAAAAAGCAGCAGACATGCTCGGAAAAAGCCTGATCAACGGCTACCCGCTCTGTGAACACAACAAGGCCAAACGTTCAACCTTCGGAGACCTGAACAACGAAGTACCAGCACTGGAACTCAACGAGCACTTCTGGGAAGCACTCGAAGAAGCACCGGAAGAAGCAGAAGACTACTTCGAGGCCTACGAAGAGATGATCAAGGCCGTCGATGGCTATGACTTCTCAGATTACGCGAACGCCGACTTCATCGACTTCACAGTCAAACACATGAAGATGTGGCTTGAAGCGTTGAGAGTACTTCAGGAGAAAGACCAGTAATAGAAATAGAAGATTAACACCGAAGTTCTTCTTTTTTATTCTGTAATTTTACTGTAATTTTCCAGAAGTTTTGTAACGCTTTCTTCAACTGATTTTTCTTTAGCTTTTTCAACTGATTTTTCTGAAAGCGCGTTCATATTGTCGTAAGCTTTATGGACTTTCTTTCTTAGGTCGTCTATATCTCCTGGATTGTACTTATATCCGTTTACTTCGTTGTCTATAGAGCTTTTGAGTCCTTTGGCGTCTGCTCCAACTACTGGTGTTTTACAGGCGTTTGCCTCGAGAACGACCAATCCCTCTGCCTCCACCCTTGAGGGAAATACGAATACGTCTAGAGCAGAGTAAAGTTGGGGAAGTTCTTCTCTATCAAGAAATCCAAGAAACTTTACATTTTCCTTATCGCTGCAGATTTCCTCGTACCTATCCCTCATAGGTCCGTCACCGCCTACTATTATCTCTCCTTCGAAATCATCTGCGATCTCAAAGAGCTCCTCCAGTCTTTTTTCCTTACCGAGACGTCCTGTATATCCTATTAGTTTTTCGCTCTCAACATCGTATTTCTCTCTGAATTCCTTTTCTCCCTGTTCGTGGAAAAAATCCATGTCGACTCCGTTAGTCAGGACTTTCACATCCTGATCGACTCTGTCGCGCACGTCTTCCTTTCTGCCCTGTGTAGGCGTGATGCTGAGCTCTGAGGCATCTATCACGCAGTCTTCCCATCCTCCATAAAGTTTTCTTGCGATCCAGCTGAAAATTTTGGAGTCTGAAACATATCCGAGGAAATCCTCTATTGGAGTATGTACATGCGTTACAAGAGGTATATCGTGCTTCCAAGAGAGGTAATACCCATAGGCTCCTGCCAGGAAGAAAGAATGAATATGAATTATATCATAATCTGAAAAATCGTGTCCAAAAGGAGGTATTACAGGCGCTCGTACCCCCTCATAGAAGGGAAATCTGACCGACTTGAAAAGTATATCTTCCTCTTTATCTCCCGGAGCCGGGCAGGCTACATCAACTACATGACCCTGGTTTTCCAGCTCGTTCTTCCAGTTGAAAATCGTGTATGTGACACCGTTGATAGTTGGAAGATAAGTGTCTGTCAGAAACGCGACTTTCATATCAAACTATGCTCCCTAATAACTTTATTACCTTTTAAGCTAAATATGCCAGTAAAATCTCATGTCTTCCAGAAACTCTAGACAAGTTTTCAGTTCCTAAAATCAGTTACTATTGATTCAGCGACCTGTTTGGACCCGTTCTCAAATGAAGGCGTCTCAGAACCACCTTTCTCTATTTCTTCAATTATTTCGTCTATTTCCCTGCATACTGATATTCCCTCGATATCCTCATTTTCGATTTGTTCGGCTATGGCTTCCTGACCTTCTATGAACGGATCTACTATACAGTGAGTTCCTGCTACAGCCGACTCAGCTATGGAAGAGAATCCTGTGCAAACGACATGATCAGCGGCTTTGATGTAAGGATACATTGAAGGCACCGTCTCCCAGTCTTCATCACCCACCATAACCACTTCAAGACCTTTGTCGACCAGACTCTCCTTCAATCCCCGGAAGCCTGTAGAGTAAGTCCCCGGTATAATCAAAACATCAAAATCATCTATATCTTCATAATTCTCTGGCATGTACATTGTAGGGCCTACAGGATGCTGTCCAGAATCAAGTGTAATACTCGAACTCAGAGACGTAACAAATGTTTTCTCTGCACACAGAGCACTAAGTTTCTCCATTATAAACTGGTTAAAATTATCAAACTTTCTGCCAAACATTCCTGTACGCATATGATCTAGCCTATAGACTTTATCCCTTCTCAAACACGATACCAAGAAAGCGTAGGGGTCATCTGTAAGCACAACATCCGGATCAACTTCCTTCAGCCATTTCCTAAAATCATTGGCTCTTGAAGTAGCTCCTAAAGTGTTTAAAGCTGCTGCCCATGCACTGTTCGTTTCTTCTCTCTTGCCTATAAAATCTATATCCGTCGGCCTGAACTCATCGAAGCCGTTCATCTCAACAAACTTTGCTCCAGGACCTCCACCTGCTATTTCAACAATCACATCCTCATACCTTTCAAGACAAGAGGCTATGCCTAGCATCCTGCTGGCGTGACCGGCACCCTCAGAGAAATGTGCTATCGCTACCTTCATATGGCAGATTTATTCTACACTAGATTAATATATCAATAATCTCCGCTACTCAGAAACCTTTCTATCCGGAACATCAGAACCCAGACTGAGAATAGCAGGATACCCAACGAGAATTCCAGACCAGAAAGTCGCTACCCTGAAAAGAATAGCCACTACGAGAGCCGTATCCAGACTTATCGAATAAAACAGCATCAAGATGGCTGAAAACGTTGCTTCATACGCTCCAGAACCACCAGGTGTAGGAGCCCATATAGAAAATCCTGAAATAATCACAGTGAAAAATATAGCAGTCACAGATGGTTCTAAACCTTTTGAAATCAAGACAAAATACAAAGCTATAAACTGAGCGCCTATAGCCATATGTGAAAGAGCGAGACCTTTCAAAATAACCCTAGAATCTTCTCCGACCTTATTGAATGATTTCTCTACACGCTCAATACGGGCTTTCAGGGAACCTGTGTATTCCTCCAAAAAATTAATTCTAGATCCGAAGTAATCAACTAAGCGAAAAACGATATTCTTCAATGAACCCTGCTCGAACCAAAGAAAATAAATCAAAACAAGGCCCAGAATCAATAAAATACCTGTAAAATACGCGAGCTTTACAAAAACATTTCTCAAAACTCCAAAAAGCAGTATATAGATCAGACCTACACCCATATACGTTATGATAGGGCTTGCACTCATTATATCGGCTGAAATTATACATGAAAGAGATTTCTCATAGCTTGAGCCTGTGTTGTCCGATATTATGTAGGCCATGAATGGCTCTCCACCAAATTGACCGAGAGGCGTCACGGAATTCATGAAGTTACCTGCAAGAGCCATTTTAACCGTCTTTTTTACATCTGATTTGATTCCTATACTGCCGAAAAGTATTTGCCAGGTAAAGGCCCAGAAAATAAAAGTCGTGAGTCCAAATAACGTTGCAAGCCCGATGTAAACAGGATTTACATCAGTTAACGCTTCAATAAATTTCTGAACATCGGCAAAATAGATTAGAACTGCAAAAATCGCTGTAGTTACCAGATACCAGACTATCTTCTTGTTTCTCTGACCTATTCTCTTTGCTTCTCTAATCGCCACTATATCTGATTTTGAGATGTCAGGGTATAAATTTCTTGAACAACATTTAGTTCTCAATGACAGTTTTGGGTCCTGTATGGAGATTGAGAAGTTTTATCGAGGAACGTGCCGGAAACACCAGAGCAACAGAATACATCGTAGGCCTAGTGGCGAAGTTCGGCACACGAATTTTCCTGGAAAAAACAGAAAAAGGTTATTCAAAGAGAATCCAGGATGTCAAAGTGGAAATGAAGCAACCTAAACATTTTTTCGATGTTTTAACCCACAGGCCAATCAAAGGCTATGTTAAAAAAGTTGAACTGACGGATAAAGAAAAGATTATAGATGGAGGCGCCTTCCCAGGAGAGTTCAGCATCGTAGCCGCGAAAAAAGGCGCAGAAGTGATAGCATTGGAACCTGATCCAGAAAATGCCCAGATAATGAGGGAAAACATCAAGTTGAATGGTCTTGAAGATAGAATAAAAGTGGTGGAGAAAGGTCTCTGGAGCAAAAAAACCGAAAAGGAATTCGAAATGGACAGCTGTCTTGGAGTAGGATCAAAGGTCAAGGAAGGATCAGAAACCAAGATTCAGCTCGATACTCTAGACAGCATAGTCTCGTCTTACTGGAAACCGGATCTGATAAAACTTGATATCGAAGGAGCGGAGATAGAGGCACTGAAAGGAGCAGAAACCCTCCTGGATAGCTCGACCGATTTTGCGATCGCAACATACCATAGAACCGAAGAAAACGAGAAAACGGTCAAAGCAGTGGAAAAGATACTAGAAGAAAATGGCTACGAAACAGTTACAGAGTATCCTAAACATCTAACAACCTACGCAAGTAAGAAGAAAATGAAAGACTAGAAATTTACCCGAGTGTAGCCTAAACTCTGTCTCGAATAATCGAGATATTTAAGGAAAAATCCCTTGAGTGGAGTATATGCGTGTATCCCATTATGCTGAACTTGCGGACCGGATTGTAGGTGGTATAGGCGAGGCTGTGAAAAACCAGCGAAAGGCTCTAGACATCGAAGGAGTTAGGTACACCGAATCTCCTGACCTGAAGGCAGATATTATACATCTTAGCGTCATAGGCCCTAGGTCATTCTACTATGCCCTCAGATCACGATTGAAAGATACTAAACTTGTGATAAACGTCCACACTACGATGGAAGATACCGCAGGAAGCTATAAATTCTCTCATTTTATCTCCAAACCATTCAAATACTACCTCAAAGTTTTTTACTCGCAGGCCGACCTTCTGGTTACTCCTTCAGATTACACGACAGAGCTTATGAAGGAAAATTACGGAGTAAAAGACGAAAATGTCAAAACTGTGAGTAACGGAGTGGACAAGTCAAAGTTAGAAGATTACAATTCTCTGAGAGAGGAAAGCAGAGAGAAACATGATCTGGGTGGTGACGTAGTTTTCTGCGTCGGTAACGTGTTTGAAAGGAAGGGTTTGAGCGACTTCATAAAGACTGCGGAGAAGCTTCCAGAACTCGATTTCGTATGGTTTGGAAAGATGTATGACGATAAAATAGTGAGTAAGCAAACCAGAAAGCAGGTTGAAAACGCTCCAGAAAACGTGAAATTTACAGGTTTCGTTGATGACATAAGAGAGGCCTTTGCTGCAGGAGATATATTTTTCTACCCCACTCTTGTCGAAAATCAGGGAATACCGGCTTTTGAAAGCTGTTACTGCCAGAAACCCATGGTTATACGAGATATCAAGGCGTTTGACAGAGATTTCACTGATGAGAAGAACTGCCTTAAAGGTGAAGACGCAGAGGAATTTTCAGAAGAAATTAGAAGAATAACTGAGGACGACTCTCTAAGAGAGAAAATCTCTAAGGAGGCAAGAAAGATTTATGAAAAACACAGTCTTGAAACAGTAGGAGCTGAGCTACATGAGACATACAGAGAACTACTCGAGGACTCATGAGCTGTGGAATAAGTGGACCAGAATTAGTCTTTAGGAGAGAAACACTAAATAGAATTCCCATCAAGAGTTTATTGTTATGACCGGTATGAATGTCTTTGTGCTCGTGCTTGATTCGATGAGGAAAGACAGACTTTCTGTCTATAATGACGATGTAGATTTTACACCTAACATCGAGCGTATAGCAAGTGAATCAAAGATTTACAGGAATTCAAACGCACAGGGACCTTGGACACTTCCATCCACAGCATCAATCTTTACAGGCCAATACCCCTGGGAGCACAACGCCACACATAATAATACCCGGCTCGAAACAGACAGAGAACTCTTGGTGGAAAAATTCAGAGATGAAAACTACGACACAAAGCTGATAACCTCCAATACGTGGCTTTCGCCTTCAACCGGCATGACAAGAGGTTTCCACGAAGTTGAAAACCATTTCGGACTTGCAGGAAACCAGCACTTTCAGAATCTTGTGTCAAAACTAGGTAAACTATACGACAGGCTCGGAGAAAATACAAGAGAGAAGATAGCTCATGTACTGAACCTCGGTGCTGAGCTCTTCATGGACCTGGAAAAATCCAGAAAGACTGTTGACGAAGCCAAAAAATTCCTTGAGGAAAAAACAGATAAAGAGAAATTCTTCCTCTTCGTCAACCTGATGAGCGCGCACGAACCTTACGACCCGGGAGATCCTCCTGAAGAATACATGAAGGATCAAGGAGTTGAAAAACCTTCAGAAATTCCAAGAACTGATAGAGAATACTTCAAGAGCAAAGGGAAAAAGGATGAGCTCAGAAAAGCTTACGATGCAGCAGTAGACTACACGGATGACCTTGTAGGAGAACTCTACGACAAACTTGCAGAGCAAGATCTAGAAGAAGACACCCTGCTGGTAGTACTGGGAGATCATGGTCAAGCAGTTGGAAAAAACGGCATACTAGGCCACCAGTTCACTGTAATGAACGAAGTCGTGGAAGTGCCTTTGATAATCAGCGATCCTTCCTCAGATGATCAGAAAGATAAGGAAAATCTATTCGAACTTAAGGATCTCTACACAAAGATACCCAAACTCGCAGGAATAAAGGATAGCGGCCCAGCTAATAGAGATTTGATCAGAGGAGGCTACGAATTCCCCGAATTCGTCTCGGAAAGTATTCCAGAGGAAAGAAAATCTGAACTTGATAGAAAGTTACTTTACGCGCGGAACAGCAACGGAAAGATAGTGAAAAAAATCAGCAGAAACGGAGACGCAGAATACGAATACACCGGCGATAAAGACAGAGAACTGAAGAAAGTAGTTGACAGTGTGGAAGAAAATAAATCAGTAAGTGGAGATGAGATAGAAGACGAGGCAGTCAAGAAGAGACTCGAAAAGCTAGGATACACATAGATTACTCGGAGAGACCTCAATGAATCTGGAAAAAACTGGCGAAAAACCTCTTAGACTCTTGAGCCAGTTAAACAAAAGCAAATACGTCTGGTATCTAGTCTCAACAATTATACTCGCGGTTCTAATATACACTGCAGATGTAAATAAATTTATCACAGCTGCGAGAAGTATAGAGCCTTTTTACCTTGTATCTGCCTATATAGCAGGTGCTTCAATATTTTTTGTCTGGGGTTACGTGTGGTACAGCTTTCTTAGCAGATTAGATATAGAGAAAAACGCATGGAAATCATTTAAGATGTTCCTAGCAGGAAACTTCATGAATGCAATCACACCGCTAGGTCAAGTTGGTGGAGAACCATTCATGGCCTACATAATATCAGAAAACACCGATTCCAGCTATGAAAAATCCCTTACATCCGTTATCTCCGCGGACATGATCAATACCGTTCCTTTCATCACTTTCGGAGCCATAGGTGTGTTTTACATGCTTCTATTTGGCGCCACACATTTCCTAAGTGAAGGTGCTCTATTACTGATTCTCGCTAGTTTAATCGTTCTAGCCGCGGGGATGTATCTCGTATGGTTTGATAGATCAGCGGGACGAAAAACCATAAACAAAATTATGAAAGTATTTGAATCAAGATTTCCGTCTCTAAAGAGATATAACGAGGAAATAAAGGAAAAGCTCCGCGAGATCGGAAATACTTTCGAAAAAATCGGCGATAATCGACGCCACCTTGTTAAAACGGCAGCTATAGCTCATATAGGTCCCTTAACGCAGTTCCTGTGCCTTTACCTTATAGTTAAAGGTCAAGGATTTGAACCTCATATAACAGGAATCTACCTAACTGTACTTCTCTCTGTAGTAGCCATCTTCACACCTACACCGGGTGGAGCAGGAACTTACGAGGCGGTTTTTTCAGGTTTACTTGTCCTATTCTATCCCGAAATGGCTCTTCAGACCGCTGTCCTTTCAGCAATATTTTTCAGAATCACCACTTACTGGACAGGGATACCTGTCGGATACATTTCACTGCTCAGCCTCAGAAGAGGTGAATTAAGTTGAGCTATATCTACCTTCTGGCAGGAGAAAACCTGGAACTGGCGGAAGCAGAGCTAAAAGGATTCCTTGAAAGCCAGGGAATATCAGAGAAACCTGTCAGACGTGAAAAACTGGTAGAGACTGATTCAGAACCTTCTCAGCTCAAGAGACTTGCCCTGACACATGAAGTCAGCAGGAAAGAAACAGAGATATCAAGGAAAGAAATTGAAGAGTTTTCACCTGATAAAAAACCCGAATCAAGCTTCGCGGTACGGGTTAAAAATCTCACAGAGGATAAAGATATCAGAGACATAGAGAGTCATCTCGGCAGGAAATTTTCCAGTAAAAATAACTCAGTAGATCTTGAAAACCCTGAAAAGGTGATCAAGGCATACATCCTAGATGAAAAAATAATTATAGCTCATCTGATAGAAGATATCGATCGTGGGCTGTTCGAGAAACGGAAGAACCAGAATCGGCCCTTTTCATCTCCTGTATCGCTAGACCCTGTCCTCGCACGCGTACTGGTGAATCTTTCCGGCACTAAACCGGGCGAAAACCTTCTTGACCCCTTTTGCGGCACAGGAGGCATCCTGATCGAGGCAGGTCTCTGCGGCATCGGAGTATGCGGCACAGATATAAAGAATGCGATGGTTGAAGGATGTAGGAAAAATCTTGAGAAATATGGAGTCATCAGCCACGATATCAGGAAGGGAAAAGTTTCTGAGGCACTTGAAATTTTTGATAGAGAATTTTCTGCCGTTGTAACAGATCTTCCTTATGGTAAATCCTCGAAAACCACAGAATCGGCAGTAGAAGACTTCATAGAACTTGTGGAGAACTTCGATGGCAGAGCAGTTTTCATGTACAATGAGGAGGAAATCTATGGCATGAAGGCTGACTTCAGCGTTTACATCCACAGAAACCTTACAAGACATATTTTCGTGGAGAAGTAACCAATCTTTAAATTAGAGATCATTGGCGATTGCTGCTATGTTCCTAGGATTTGCTTCAAAAACTTGTAGTGAAAATTCAGTAGTATGGATATCTGGACTGTTGGAACTTCAAGCGCTGTACCTTCAAGGAAACGAGGTCTACCGGCCTACCTGATTAACTACAAGGGCGAGCGAATCTTATTTGACTGCGGCGAGGGAACGCAGAGAAAACTTATGACGGAGAAGCTAGGGCTAATGAAAATCAGTAAGATTTTCGTAAGCCACTGGCACGCAGACCACTTCTCAGGACTACTGGGACTGATCCAGACAATGGAGATGGAGGGCCGTGAAAAACCTCTTTACATCTACGGACCTCCCAGGACCGAGGAATTCACGGAAAACATTCTTGACACAGGTTACTTCCAGAGAAACTTTGAAATCTTCGTCGAAGATATTATCGAAGGTGAGGAAATTGTTGGAGACGGCTACAGAGTCGAACCTTTCGAAGTAGAGCACGGAATCAACGCCTTCGGCTACAGCTTCATCGAAAAAGACCAGAGAAAAGCCAATAAAGAAAAAATGAAGGAACTGGGGCTTGAATCCTCTCCAAAAATCGGAAAACTCAAGCAAGGCGAAATAATCGAATGGAACGGGGATAAAATCTCACCTGAAGACGTAATAGAGGATCTTCCCGGCCGAAAAGTTGTCTACTCCGGCGACACCGCAAAATGCGACAATCTTATCCAGCATGCGGAAAAAGCCGATCTGCTGATTCACGAGGCGACCTGTATGCATGAGATTATCGAGGAGCGAGGCGGACACACCTCTGCAAAACAGGCAGGAGAGATCGCATCAGAGGCAAACGTGGGAAAACTTGTATTAACGCATATCTCCCGCAGATACCAGACTCAGGAGGACGAGCTTCTTGAAGAGGCCAGAGAAGAATTTGAAAACACGGAGATCGGTAGCGACGGTGAAAAATTTGAGATAAAGCCTCATAGACCCGAATAAGTTTTAAATTTTGTATGAAAATCTTCAACCATGGTAGATTTTGAGAGAAAGGAGCATGACCTTCAAGAAGAAGGTCTTGACAGTTTCTACGGCTTCGAAGAGGATGGAGAAAACCAGATGTATGGTATTGACAGATGGCTGGGATATCTTCTTGATCCCGGAGACCAGGCTGCACCTGTTTCAGAGGAATACGAGGAGAAAACAGCCGCTCTGAACATGTTCGGGCTTCACCTGGTTGACGAGGTTCTAGAAATGGGTGAAAACGCCAGGGACGATGTAGAAGAATACAGAGAAGACATCAGAGATCTCACTTCACTGGGTTACACTGAAGAAGTCCGCATGTATGCCGAGGACATCATAAACAGGCTTGAAGAAAACTGAAAGCCTCGGCAACACCTGAAAAAATTCCTCTAAATTTTTCTGGTTATTTGTCTTTTTCTCCTAGTTTTTCCGTCAGTTTCCTGTCTTTGCTTGGAGTGACTTCTATCTCTGCGTCTTCGAAATTTTCACGTATTTCTCCGTCCTGTATCCTGTCCAGGAAGACTGCTAAAGCCGCGATCTCCGAGTGCGGCTGGTTTCCGACCGAGATATTGTGGTCAACCTGTTTGTATACCCATCGCGGGACTTTCTCAGCGCCGACTACAACCAGCAGATCCTCGGATTCCGAAAATTTTTCCTTGAGGTCCGAGATTTTTTCGTTTATTTTTTCCCCGTACATCGTGAGGTGTATTTTCAGGCCGTTGAACTCCCTGATTTCTTTTTTCCATTCCTCAGTGTAACGGATTTCCACGTCTCCTCCCCATCTTTCGATTATGTCTTTCTGGCTTTCCAGCATGTTTTCGTCTTTTTCTCCTGAGAAAACTATTTCGTCAGCCCCCCATTGGCGGGCTGTAAGCCCTACGTGAGTTGAGATTCGGTCGTCTCTGCCGAGCCTGTGGCCGAGGCGGAGAACTTTGATCATAATAGTTTTCTGTGTATTCAAAACGTTAAATACTCGGTGCTGAAGCGTTAAAGATTAAAAAATCGTCGACAATAATTATAGTATGGGATTTGCTTCTAGCTGGCTGGATTCAGCCAGAGAGCTTATTGAATCACCATCAGGTTTCTTTGACGGAGAGGATCGTAGAGACGGTTTCGGATATCCTCTGAAGTTTGCTGCATTCTCATTCCTGGTTTCAGGAGTGTTGAGTGCCTTGAGGATTGTAGTTTACGGTACCTCCGTGGAATCAAGCCTGAGTATGCCGGTTGCGGCAGGTGTGACTCTTGTCTCATCTGTAATCGGTGGAATTATCGGTATGATTATAGGCGCCGGTCTGATCCACATCTTCGTCGCTCTTCTTGGCGGAGAAAACGGCTACTCAGAAACTCTGGCGGTAATGGGTTATTCGTCAGCTATCTCAGCTGTCGCATCAGTAGCTAACCTTGTACCGCTTATTGGGCCATTGGTAAGCGTTTTACTGGCGTTTTACAGCATTTACGTCCAGGCCAAGGGACTTGAGATTTTCCAGGAGCTCAGCTTCGGAAGATCTATTGTCGCAGTCCTGCTACCGGTAGTCATTATCGGTGCAGTTTTCTTTGTCCTGATGGTGACGGTACTAGCATCCTTCATGGCGTTATCCGGAATGCCAGCATGATGCGAAAACAAATTTTTCTCTCTTTTTTCTTCCCCCGGTACTTTGTTAAGAATCCTGCGACAACTTCTGATTACAATGAAGGGTGGACGTTTTACCGGAAGGTTCTATGAATCTTCCACAAGGACGGCATTTTCCGAACCATTCCAGCTTTAACTTTAGCTGTCAATACCTTTTCTATCAAACTGAAAACTTTGCAGGAGATCTCTCATGATTGAAGTAAAATTGCCCGATGGATCAGCGCTTGAAGTAGACGAAAACGCCACAGTAGAAGACGTAGCCTACGAGATCGGACCAGGCCTCGGAGACGACACCGTCGCCGGAAAGATCAACGGCGAACTCGTAGCCAAGGAAGAACAGGTCAGCGAAGGCGACGAGATAGAGATTGTAACCGACCAGAGCGACGATTACATCGAAGTCCTGAGGCACTCCGCGGCGCACGTCTTCGCACAAGCGTTGAAGCGGATCTACGGCGATCAGGCAAAGCTGACGATCGGGCCGTGGACCGACAACGGATTCTACTACGATATCGACGGAGTCGATCTGGACCAGGAAGACTTTGAAGAAATCGAAGAGGAGATGGAAAAGATCGTCGAGGAAGATCTACCCATCGAGCAGGAGATGCGCTCACGCGAGGAAGCTGAAGACTTCTTCGAGGACAACGAGTATAAGAGAGAAATCCTGAACGAAGAAGCATCAGGCGAAGATCAGAGATCTTCTGGAGATATCTCCTCAGAGAGCGAGCTATCAGATGAAGTCTCCTTCTACCGGCAGGGAGAGTTCACTGATCTCTGTAAAGGCCCTCACGTCTCCTCTACTGGAGAGGTCGGAGGATTCAAGCTCCTGGAGATCGCCGGCGCCTACTGGCGTGGAGATGAAGAAAACGAAATGCTTACACGCGTATACGGAACTGCGTTCCCGAGCGAGGAGGAGCTCGAGGAGTTCATCGAGCGCCGTGAAGAGGCGAAGAAGCGCGATCACCGGAAGATCGGGAAGAACATGGATCTGTTCTCCATACCGGAGTTCGCTCCCGGAGGCCCGCACTACCACAGGCAGGGCATGAAGATAAGAAGAGAACTGGAGGAGTACATCCGTGAGAAGAACGAAGAACTCGGCTACGAGGAGGTCTGGACTCCTGAGCTGAACAAGGCGAACCTCTGGAAGAAGACAGGGCATTACGAGGCTTTCAAGAAGGAAGGCGAGATGTTCGCCTGGGAGCAGAACGACGAAGAGTACGGCCTGAAGCCGATGAACTGTGCGAACCACTCCCACATCTTTAACACCGGTAAGAGAAGCTACAGGGAGCTGCCGATCAAGCTCTCCGAGTTCGGAACCGTAAACAGGAACGAACAAAGTGGAGAGCTTTCAGGTCTTCTGCGCGTCAGGACGTTGACGCAGGACGATGGACACGCGTACATCAGGAAGGATCAAATCGAGGAGGAGATCAAGAAGCATCTCCAGATCATAATCGAGATGTACGACGAGTTCGGATTCGACACGCACTTCATCCTCGAGACCAAGCCGCCTAAAGCACAGGGACCGGACGAGCTATGGGATGAAGCCGAGGAATCGCTGAGGAACGCTCTGGACGAGAAAGTAGATGACTACCAGGTCAATGAGGAGGAGGGAGCGTTCTACGGCCCCAAGATCGGCGTCGAAGTCGAGGACGCTATCGGCCGTGAATGGCAGCTGGGAACAGTCCAGCTCGACTTCGTCATCCCGAGAAACTACGGTCTCAAGTACGTCGGGAAGGACAACGAGGAGCACTACCCTGTCATGATTCACAGGGCGATCCTAGGAAGCATCGAACGGTTCATGGGAGTCATGATCGAGCACTTTGCCGGCGACTTCCCAACATGGCTAGCACCGGAGCAGGTCAGAATCCTGCCGGTGACGGACAGGAACCAGGAATACGCCGAAGAGATCAAGGAAGAACTCGACGGATTCCGGGTCGAGATCGAGGAACGCTCCTGGAAGGTCGGCAAGAAGATCCAGGCCGCCCACGACGACAACGTACCCTACATGCTCATCCTCGGAGACGACGAGGAAGAAGCCGGAAACCTCTCGGTCAGAGACCGGAAAGAACGCGAGGAGAAGGAAGTCGGCGTGGAAGAGTTCAGTGAGGCGCTGAAGGAAGAAGTTGAAGAGAAAAAACTGGAGCCCGAGTTCCTCGGGTAAAATCTTCCTATCTTCTTTTTCTTTTCTATTTTCTAGTCAGAGCATGTATTCTTGTACTGGAACCGGTTAAATCTTCCGCCTAGAATCGGAAGTCGGCAGGGTTAAATCTCTTCATCACTCCAGTAAAAACATGACAGAAGAAAAAATCCGGGAGTTCGCCCGCGTCCTCGTCGAACAGTCTACAGAAATCCAGGAGGGAGACAACGTCTACCTACTCGCAAAATCACTGCAGTCGCTTCCGCTGTTCGAGGAAGTCCGGAGACAGATAATCCAGAAAGGTGCATTCCCCCATGAACATCTTCTCTACGATTCTCAGGTTGGAAGCGAGGGCATGGACTACGACTGGATAAAACACGGTTCGAAGGAACAGATGAAGCATGTTTCAGAGGCCAAGAAGCAGGAGATGGAGAAGATGGATGCCTACATCAGGATCGGCGGCGCTGACAACACCCAGGAGCTTTCAGGTCTGGACTCGGAGAAGATCTCGACCCGTCAGGAGGCCACAAAGGAGATCTTCTACACGCGGGATGAGAAGCGCTGGGTTACAACTAGATGGCCTACTGGTGGACTGGCGCAGTCCTCGGGAATGCCGACCCAGGATCTGAAAAAATATATTTTCGATGCAGTTACAGAGGCAGACTACGATGAAATAAAGGATAGAAACAGGAAAATCAAGGAAAGATTTGATGAAGCCAGTGAAGTCCACATAAAATCTGAGAGGACTGATCTGAAACTGAGTATAGAAGGGAGAGAAGGTGTGAACTGCCACGGCGTAAGAAATATCCCTGATGGAGAGGTCTTCTATGCACCGCGGAAGAAATCTGTGAATGGCGAGATAAAGTTCGCTTTCCCTGGTGTTTCCTCAGGTAATCAGGCAACAGGAATCTGGCTGAAATTTGAAGACGGAAAAATAGTTGATTACTCAGCTGAAACCAATGAGAAATTCCTGGAAGATATGATTAACACAGATGAAGGTTCAAGGTATATCGGGGAGCTGGGAATCGGAACCAACCCTGAAATGGACAAATTCATCGGAAACGCTCTCCTAGATGAGAAAATTTTCGGCACTGTGCATCTGGCCCTGGGGAGAGCGTATGAGAGGAGTCTTCCTGAAGGAGAATCAGGGAATGACTCCGGCATCCACTGGGACCTGATCGAAGATCTGAGAGACGGAGGGAAAATTTTGCTGGACGGAGAAGTCGTTCAGGAGGGCGGCGAGTGGAAGCTCTAGAATGCTTCCTGTAGTTTTCCTTACAATTTTTTCTTTCTCTGGTACCGGGTTGAGGGTTGATTTAAAAGTTTTTGAACATCGGTTATCTTGTATGACAACGGTTTACGACGTAAAAGCCGAGCCTCTGATTATGGAGGTTGCCGAGGAACTTGAAGACGCGTTCGAGGCACCGGAGTGGACGAGCTACGTAAAATCCGGTAGCGACCGGGACAGTCCTCCACAGCAGGAGAACTGGTATCACATCCGCTCAGCAGCGATCCTCAGAAAAATTTACA